>JAESFN010000510.1_pt1 | contig 33987 bp, 24 predicted proteins | sample 9269411 | NCBI WGS metagenome assembly JAESFN01 (sample SAMN14505399, study PRJNA617100) | algae metagenome | isolation source: Iphinoe sp. HA4291-MV1 and co-occurring heterotrophs from trail next to... | place: USA: Maunawili Falls, Hawaii | collected 2009-07-25
CCAACGCGTTTCCCTATCATCCCAATTGGAAGATGGATTGCACGCACATCGCGTACTGGGAGCTGAGCGCGACGATTGACCACGTCGTGCCGGTGTCGCGAGGAGGCGCCGATGATGAGTCAAATTGGGCGACGACATCAATGCTCCGCAACAGTGCAAAGGGCAACTTCACTCTGGACGAGCTTGGTTGGCAGCCACATTCGCCGGGGCAGCTTGCTGACTGGGATGGCTTGTTGCCGTGGTTCCTCAGCTACACCGCCAAGCATCCCGAGACGCTATCGAGCCCAACCGTTCGTTCATGGCGGGCGGCTGCGGTCGCTCACTGGAAGCCGGCTGCGACTGGCGAGGCAGGTTTATAGGTTCTTGCTCCCATAGCCCGTTTGCCCCATCTCCAATCTTCTCCTATCCTTGAGGGTGTCGCCCGCGCGACTGTGCTCTTCACTTTGCGGGCGGCCTCATCCCAACAGGAGCTTCGCTATGCCGGTTCGACTGCCGACCGTTCGCGCCCTTTGCACCGAACCTGAGTTGGCCCTGGTGGTCGCCAGCCGCAAGCCGGAGCTCAAGCTGCTCAAGCCGGCCCAGCTCGATCGCCTGCGGGAGCGGGCACGCAAGCTGGTCGACAAGTGGAAGGACCTGAGCCGGGAGCAGTCGCGGAAGCAAACCCGCAAGGCCGGCGCGGCCGCCGACGATACCCGCTCGCACCAGAAGCTCGAGATCTTCACCGAGGCGCTGGCCGCGTTCGACGCTCGCCTGGCCGAGGTGCAGGGGGGCTCGAAGGCCAAGGTCAAGCCAAAGCCCGCCGCCACGAAGCCGGCCCGCACGGCGGCCCATCGCGCCACGCGGGCAGACGTTCGCTCGTCGCTCAAGGAAAAGAAGCTCGCCCTGAACGCGCCGGCCAAGAAGCCGAAGGCCGCTCCACCGGCGCCGCCCGCTGCGATTCCGGAAGTCGTGCCCTCTGCTGAGCAAACCGCGCCGGCTGAGGCCGCGGCGCCCGCCGGTCCGCCGGTAGCGCCGCCGCGTTCGCGGAAGGCGCTGCGTTCGGCCCCGCCGGCCAAGGGCCCCGCGTCGCGTCCGCAGAAGGACCCCGCCAAGCAGTTGGCCGCGGTCACCGCCGCGAAGCAGTCTCGCATTACCCGCTCAGGCGCTACGAGCCGGATGAAGGGGCACGTGGCGGCCCGCACCCGCAAAGCCCAGGCGCGGCGCGACTCGAAGTAATGAGCCGCGTCTCGCGAGCCTGGCGGATCGGGTGGTCGCTCGTGGTCTTGATTGCGGCGGTCTCGCCATCCAAGGCGTCGGCGTGTCCGTTTTGTGTTGCGCGCGGGCCGACGCTCGCGCAGCAGATCGATGCGACCGACGATGCACTGCTGGGCGAGCTCGTTTCGCGTTCTGAGCAAACGGCCAAGTTTCGGCCGCTCGTCTGGCTGAAGCGGGCCGACGACACGCGGCGGGGCGCTGAAGCTGAAGAGCTTGTGCTGCCTGTGACCTTGGCGGAGCAGGGCAGGGGGCTGTTCCTGCTGCTGGGCGAAGCTAGTTCGGAGCCACAACAGCCAGGCGAGGAGGCAGTGCCCGCTGCTGGGCCGCAGCCACTGCGCTGGCAAGCCACGGCGATCGACGAAGCCGGCTTCGCGTATCTGGCGAAGCTGCCAGCGGCGCGGCAGCCGGCGGCCGAACGGTTGCGCTATGCCGCGCGGTTCCTCGAGCATGCCGATCCGCTGGTGGCCGCAGACGCCTATCTCGAGTTCGGCCACGCTCCCTACGACGAGGTCCGCCAGGTCGCAGACGCCTTCTCGCAAGAGAAGCTGCGCCGCTGGCTCGCCGATCCCGGCGTGGCCGGCGATCGCAAAGGCTTCTATGCGCTGGCTCTCGGCTTGGCCCAAGCGCCTGCCGAGCGCGAAACGAACGCCGCCCTGTTGGCCAAGGAGATCGCCGCACCGGCCGACGACTTCCGCTCCGGTTTCGACGGCATCCTGGCCGCTTCGCTGTTGCTCTCGGGCGAGCAGGGGCTCACCAAGATCGAAGAACGCATTTTGGCGAATCCCAAGTCGCGCGACGGCGACGTGCGGCATGCGCTGTCGGCGCTGCGCTTCTACCACGACTTCGGCCGGGAGATCCCGCCGGCACGATTGGCCGAAGCGCTTCATCCACTGCTGGATCGCCCCGAGTTCGCCGCGGCGGCGATCGTCGATCTGGCCCGTTGGCAGGATTGGTCGCAACTCAACCGCATCGGCGAGCTGTATGATGCGCCGAAGTTCGACACGCCGGCGGTGCGCGAAGCCGCGGTCGGCTATCTCTTGGTTTGCCCCGAGCCGGAAGCGAAGGCCCGGTTGGCAAAGCTTCGCACGCAAGATCCGCAGGGAGTCGCCGCGGCCGAAGCAGGTGCGGCGCGCTTTGGCGGCGTGAAGTAGTTCCCGACTCAAAATCCGGCAGGGCAGGGGGGGGGAACTCGCTGCCCTACTTCGCCCGTCGCGCATCCTCAATCGCCTTGATCAACCGCTGCAGCTCCATCTCCGGGCGATGCAACCAGTCGTTGCACCACAGCCGATGGACCTGCCAGCCGCGGTCGGCCAGCACTTGTTGCCGCAGGCGATCGCGATCGCGGGCCCAGCGCGCGGCCCGATACGACTGGCCGTCGCAGGCGATGCCCAAGATTTGTCGTTCGGGCTGGGCCGGATCAAAGACGGCCAGATCGAGGAAGAAGGCGGCAGCTCCCGTCTGACGCTCGACGCGGTAACCCGCCGCACGCAGCGCGCGAGCGACCAGTTCGTCGAACGCAGGCGTCGAACCCTCGGCTGAGACTCGCTCCGCGCCAAGCTGCCCCGTTTCGGCGAAGGCCAGAAACGTGCGCAGCGCATGGACACCACGAGCTTGGCTGCGGCGCAAGTCGATTTGATCGGCGCGCAGCGAGCTGAACACTTCGCAACGCAGCCGCGCACGCGTGATGAGCACGTTCAGCCGCCGTTGGCCTCCCTCCGCGTTGAGTGGGCCGAAGTTCATCGACACCGCGCACGCGGCGTCGGGGCCGTAGCCGACCGAGATGAAGATTACGTCGCGCTCGTCTCCTTGGATGTTCTCGAGGTTCTTCACGAAGAACGGATCGGCCTTGTCGCCGGCGAAGAAGGCTTCGCAGTCTCGCTCCACGCGCCGCAGTCGCTCGAGCTCGTCGAGAATGGCGTCGCGCTGCGCCACCGAGAACGCGCCGACGCCCAACGACAACTCGGGGTGCGCGCGGGCATGGTCGATCACGGCCCGAGCTACGGCCTGGGCCTCGAGGCGGTTGGTGGCGGTGCCGCCGCGATCGAACACGCCTTCGATGTAGTGAAACCGTAGCCCGGCCGCATCGCCGGCCGCATCGGGGCTAGGCACTACGAACAGCCGGCCATCGTAGAACTCGCGATTCGACACGGCGATCAGCGAATGATGCCGGCTGCGGTAGTGCCACCGCAGCATTTGCGAGGGAACGTTCTGCGCCGCGCACAATCCAAGCACGCTCTCGAGCGCGGCGGCCGAAAGATCGCTGCTCGGTCCGGCGTCGAGGTCGTCGACCGTGAGATCGAAGAACCGCGTGGGAGGCAACTGCTTGTCGTCGCCCACCACCACGATCTGCGTCGCCCGCGCGAGCGCGCCTAAGGCATCAACGGGGCGGACTTGGCTGGCCTCGTCGATCACGAGCAGGTCGAACTCGACGGCGCCTGGCTCCAGAAACTGAGCCACGGAAATCGGGCTCATCATGAACACGGGCTTGATCGCCTGCACGGCCTGCCCCGCCACGCGCAGCAATTGCCGCAGCGGCAGATGCCGGCGCTTCTTCTCGATCTCGCGGCGAATCACCGCCAACTCGCCCAGTTCCTTTTCGGCCTTGGCCACGGCCGACATGTGCGCGGCCGCCACCTCGCGGCGGGCGATCGCAATGCGGCGCTCGTCGAGAGCGCAAAACTCAGCGATCGCTTGCTCATGGGCAGCGCCGCTGAACTCAGCCAGTTCAGGAAAGCGGCGCAACGCTTCGCGCAGCAGCGCCTCGTGCCGGAGCATCTCGAACTCCGGCCGCAGTTCGGCAGGAGTGATCTCTCCGGTGCGCAGCGACTCAGCCAGGCCGCCAAGCCCTTGCTCGGCCAGCTTGAGCCAGCGAACGTGGTAGGCGGTCCAATGCGAAAGACCCTCTGGCTGCGTGCGCCACGACTCCAAGCGCTCGACAACCGCCGAGAGCGAAGCGCCGCCGGCCTGGGGGGCTCCAAATGCGGTGGTTAAGTCGAGCTGATAGTCGCGCTCGAGTTGCTCGAACTCGCCTCGCAGACTTTCGGCGGCTGCCCGCGCGGCTCGGGCGGCTGCAGATAACGCCTCGGCATTCGGCGAGTGCAGCGCGAGTTGGCGGCGATCATCGTATGAGGAACGAGCAGCGGTCTCCGCTTCCCAGCGCTCGATCGCCGCGAGCGCGTTCCAATCGGAATCGGCGCCGGCCCACCGCTTGCCGAACGCCGCAGAGCCCAAGTCGGCCTGCACCCGGTTTTTCGCAAGCTGACGCTGAGCCTGCTGCGCCTCGGCCAACTGGTCGAGCAGTTTGAGCTGCGCATCGAGACCACGCGGCGGCCGATCCACGCAGAGCCCAGCCAGATCGGCGCTCGCCTTGCGATACTCGGCGTTGATGAGCTTCAGCCAAGAGCGGCCGTGTGCGGCAAGCGACCGCCGCGTCTTGGCGGTGTCGGCAGTCCAGGCAGCCGGCGCGATGACACCTTGCAAGGCCTGCTTCGCGTTTGCCAGCGCCAGTCCCGTTTCGACCAACTGGCCGATTTCGGCGCGGCGCGAACGCCAGACTTCATCCGCCAGGGCCTTGCGATCCAAGCTCGGCGCTTTCAGCCATTGCTCGGCAAGCCAAATCTGTCGGTCGAGCGCATCGCCCGTGTCCGCGGCCGGCAGGCCGAGCGCAACGCCAAGTTGGCCGGCAGCAGTTCGAACTTTGTTGAAACGTTCGATCGCTGGGGGCAAGCGGCCGGTCAGCCGGGCGACATCGGTCGGCAGCAAGCCTTGCAGGCGAACGCCGCGCCAGGCATGCGTTGCCGGTGAGCCAAGGGCGGCCGCATGATCGGCCACGTCGCGCACCAAAGCTTCGCGGCGCGAGTATTCCTCGCTCGTCCACCGCGCCGCTGCTGGCAAATCGGTTTTGGTCGGCGAAGCTCCCTCTGCCCTCAATCGCACGAGCGCCGAGATGGCGTCAAACGCCGTGCTGCCCGCTGGCTCGAGCGACGTGTGCAATGCCACGGCGTGCGCATTCAAGCGATCGCGCGCCGCCTGCAAGCCATCGACGTTTTCTTTCAGTCCTCGTACCCGCGGCCGCGACTCATCGAGCGTGCGGGCGAGTTCCTCGTGAACGACGCGCTTGCTTGCCTTGTGACTGTGCAGCTCCAGGCACATCGCCCCCAGGCCCACGCCTTCCAGCCGCCGCTTCACGACCGAGAGCGCGGCCATCTTCTCGGCCACGAACAGCACCCGCTTGCCGTCCTTCACCGCGGTGGCGATCAAGTTAGCGATCGTCTGCGATTTGCCGGTGCCAGGCGGCCCCTGCACCACGAGGTTGCGGCCTCGCCGAGAAGATTCGATCACCAGCGCCTGCGAGCTATCGGCGTCGACCACGTGGTGCAGGTCGGCCACCGGTAGCAGCTCGTCGAGCGAATCCTCTTCGTCGAACAGCGGCGGCTCGACGGGAAAGCCTTCGCCCAGGAGTCCGCTCACGAGCGGATGCTCGTCGAGGCGGCGGTCGTCGGGCCATTGATCCGGATCGAGGTCGCGGTACATCAAGTACCGCGCGAACGAAAAGAACCACAGCGTTTGCTCGTCGGCATGCACCTTCCAGCGCGGTTGGCCGGCGATCGCCTGGCTCACGGCGGCGAAGTAGTCGACCGCCGACAGCTCGTCCAGCTCGGGGATCTCAGGCAGCTCCAGGCCGAAGTCGCGCTCGAGTCGTGCTCGCAGCGACAGGTTGGTGACGATTTCGTCTTCGGTCCAGCGAATGCGAAAGCGTGCCTGGGCGTTTTGCCGCTCGAGCTGCACGGGCACGAGCAGCAGCGGTCCGAACCGAGGCTCGCGCGCACCAGGCTCCTCGTACCACTCGAGGAAACCCAGGGCGAGATAAAGGATGTTGACGCCTTGCTCTTCGGCAAAAGTGCGGGCGTCGTAGTACATCGCCAGCAGCCGCTTTTGCAACGCGTCGGACGGCAGGTCGGTTTGGAGCTTGCTGTCAGTGTGGCGCTCGGCCGGCGCGTCATCCTCAGGCTGAGCGAGGGAGGCTGGCTCGGGTACGGCCGATTGCTCCGTGTTCGCCGGCTGAGCAGGCTCCTCGTGGCCGACCGTTTGGTTCTCCACGGCTAGCGGTTCGACATCCGCTGGCGGAAGCGGCTCGCTTGCCGGCTGCTCGATCGCTCGAGCCTCTTTCACCGGCTCGGGAACCTCCGCCGCCAAAAAGCTCATCGACTTGCGGTCGCGCACCAGCCGGTCGAACACCAGATCCGAGCGTTCGTCGCGGATTTCGATGTTCCGCGCGCGGCCGCCCCGGCGGGGCGTGTGGATCAGGCGATTGCGAGCCGTGAGGTCGAGCAGCTCGCGACGGGCTTCTTCCAGCCGGGCGAGCAGTTGAGGAGCAAGGGACATGCAGTCACAATCGACAGCGTCGGGGGCGGTCCATGCGAAGACACAAGGATTGCGCGGTTGCGCAGGCAATGCCAGGCATGATAGAGTGTACCAATGTCGAGGCCTATTCCCGAGTCCCACCGTGTGCCGCCGCCGATGACTGTGCTTCGCTTCGTGCCCGCCTGCTGGGCAACCGTGCTGGGAGTGTTGGGACTGGCGATTGCTAGCAACGCCGCGGCGGCCGAACTGAGCGTGCCGCGTGGGTTCGTGGTCGAGAAGGTGGCGGGATCGCCGCTCGTAGAGCATCCGCTCATGGCCTGCTTCGACGAGCGGGGGCGGCTGTTCGTGGCCGAGTCGGCGGGGCTCAACTTGCCGGCCGCGGAACTGCTCGAAAAAAAGCCGAACTTCATCCGGCTGCTGGAAGACACCGACGGCGACGGTCGCTTCGACCGCAGCCAGGTGTTCGCCGATCAGATGACCTTTCCACAGGGCGCGCTCTGGCATCAGGGTGCGCTCTACGTTTGCTCGCCTCCCAACTTGTGGAAGCTGGAAGACACCGACGGCGATGGTAAGTGTGACCGCCGAACGGAAGTTGTCGGTCAGTTCGGCTTCAACGGCAACGCGGCCGACATTCACGGCCCGTTCCTGGGTCCCGACGGGTGGCTCTACTGGTGCGACGGCCGGCATGGCCACGACATCGAGCAGCCGGATGGAACGAAGACCGCAGGGCAGGCGGCCCGCATCTTCCGCTGCCGCCCCGACGGATCGGGACTGGAGACGGTGTGCGGCGGCGGCATGGACAACCCGACCGAGCTCGCCTTCACCGCCGCGGGCGAGCCGCTGGCGACGGTCAACATCCTTCTCTCGCGCCCGCAACGCGTCGACGCGCTCATCTATGCGGTGGAAGGGGGAGTGTATCCCTATGACGATTGCTACCGGGAGTTTCGCCGCACCGGCGAATTGCTGCCTGCGGTCGGGCCGCTGGGGTGGGTGGCCGTGTCCGGCATCGCGCGCTATCAACACCAGGCCTTCGGCGAAGACTTTCGCGACAACTTTTTCACCGCGCAGTTCAATCCGCATCGCGTGCAGCGGCATCTCGTCGAGCGCGAGGGGGCGGCGTTCCGCGTGCGGAACGAAGACTTTTTGACCTCGACCGACCACGACTTTCATCCGACGGACGTGCTCGAGGACGCCGACGGCAGCTTGCTCGTGATCGACACTGGCGGCTGGTTCCGCATCGGCTGCCCGACTTCGCAGATCGCTAAGCCCGAGGTGGCCGGCGCGATCTATCGCGTGCGGCGTGCGGAAGCCGACAAGGTGAAGGACCCGCGCGGAGTTCAAATCGCTTGGGATAAGCTCGACGGCGAGGCGCTCGCCCTATTGCTCGACGATCCGCGCCCGGCCGTGCGCGAGCGGGCGGTCGCCGTGGCCGGCGCTCGCGGTGAAGCGCTGGTCGAGCCGCTGCGAGCCAGCTTAGAGCCGGCCGTCTCGACACAACGTCGGCTCAACGCCGTGTGGGCATTGTGCCGCAGTGCAGCGCCGGCAGCGCGCGAAGCGGTACGGGTGGCCCTGGCCGACCCGGATCGCGATGTGCGGCTTGTCGCGATTCACGCCGTGGGGATGCATCGCGACCCGGCGGCGGCGAATACCCTGATTGGCCTGCTCGCCCATCAGGAAGCCAGCGTGCGCCGTTCGGCGGCGATCGCGCTCGGGCGAATCAAGGCCAAGGAAGCGATCGCGCCGCTGCTGGTTTCGGCCGCGCTCGCCAGCGATCCCTTTGCGCACCATGCCGTGGTCTACGCGTTACAAGAGATTGGCGATGCGCAGGCGACCGCCGCGGGACTGGCCGACATCGACCCGCGCGCCAAGCGGGTCGCGCTCATCGCCCTGACCGGCATGCCTGGGGCCGAACTCACGCCGACTCAGGTGACGCCGCTCTTGAGCGCGGAATACGAACCGCTGCGGCAAGAGGCGCTGCTGCTCTTGGCCGCGAAGCCGGAATGGGCCGAGGATTCCGCTCGCGCGCTCGAGCAAGAGTTGCGCAAGCCTGCCTTGACCGCCTCGCAGCAGCAAGGGGTGCAGGCCTCGCTGGCTGCCTTGGCTACGACGCCTGCGGTCGAGCGGCTCATCGGCCGGCTGTTGGTCGATGACACGCTGCCTGCCGATGCGCGGCGGTTGGTTCTTTCGGCAGCAGCCAAGGCAGAGATCGATCGTTTGCCGACCGCGTGGCTGCCTGGGCTGAAGCGAGCGCTCGCCGGCGGCGACGAGTTCGCGGGCGAAGCGCTCGCGGTCGTGCAGCGCACGCGTTCGGCCGAATGCGACGAACAGGTCTTGGCGATCGCCACCAACGCGCATGGCTCGCCTGGGCTGCGCTTGTCTGCTTGGCAGATCGTGGGCCCGCGTCACGGTGAGCTGGGCGACCAAGACTTTGCATTTCTTTCCGGCTGCTTGGATGCTGATGAGCCGGCGGTCCTCCGGCTGCCGGCAGCCCGCGTGCTGGCGGCGGTTCAACTCACGCCGGAACAGCGCTTGAAGCTGGCCGACTGCGTGCGCACGGCCGGGCCGCTCGAGTTGCCGGAGCTGCTGGCGGCGTTCGCGCTGCCGCAATTTTCGTCGGCTGCGTCGCCTGTCGTGGCGGCGCTGGTGACGAACCCCGCGGCCGACGGGCTGCCGCAGGAGTTGCTCGATCGCTTGTGGAAAGTGTTTCCGTCGGAAGCGCAGACTGCGGCCGCGCCGCTGTTGGCCCGGCGCGCACGAACGGCCGAAGCGCGCGAAGCCCGGCTGGCGGAACTCGAACCGCAACTGGCACAGGGCAACGCCGGGCGAGGGCAGGGGGTCTTCTTCGGCGCGAAGGCCGCTTGTTCGACTTGTCACACCGTGGCAGGGCAGGGGGGCGCAGTCGGTCCCGACCTGTCGCGGATCGCCACGATTCGTAACGGCCGCGACTTGCTGGAAGCGGTGGTCTTCCCCAGCGCCAGCATCGTGCGCGGCTTCGAGCCGCTGGTGGCCGCGACGGAAGACGGTCGCCTCGTGACGGGCCTGTTGGTACACGACACCGCCGACACCGTGGTGCTGCGCCAAGCCGATGGCAGCGACGTGCCGCTCGCCAAGCGCTCGCTCGAAGAACTGCGGCCTTCGGCGACTTCGATCATGCCGCAGGGGCTCGAGACAACGCTCTCGCCCGAAGAGCTGGCGGATCTGCTAGCATTCTTGCAAACGCTGGGAAAACCCTAGCTGCGGGCATGACTGTTACGCAAGCAAAGCGTTGAAAGCAGCACAATTGTGTTGCCTTCTTGTAGACCTTGCAAGAATTTGGTGAATCGCGTTGACCTTACGAGGGGCGCGAATCACACTGCGACTTGTCCTTTCTGCTCGCGCGGCGGAAGGCTGGATACTGATTCGTTGCCTCTCAGCTTGCCTCCAGTCCAGTCTTACGTTTGTGTCGATCATGAAGCGGCCACAGAGGCGGCGGCGAGCGGCCGTCCCGCCTCGGGCCGCTTTTTTTATGCGCTCAAGGTTCGCGGGGCAGGGCAGGAGACCTCATTCCGCGAAACGCCCAATCGACGCGCAGCTTGGCGCGTGATTCGCTATAACGTTGGCCATGAGCAAGCCCCGCCAGGTTGTCATCGCCAATCGCAACGCCGGATCGTCTGACAAGCTCGACGCTGCGCTGGCCGCGCTGGGGCCTCATGAGTTGTGGCTGACGAATCAGCCCGAGGATGCCACGAACTTTGCCCGCAAGGCGCAGCAACAGGGCTTCGAGCGCGTGATCGCCGCCGGCGGCGACGGCACGATCAATGAAGTGCTGAACGGCCTGGCCGACGACTTTGGCGCCCAGCAGTTCGCCGTGTTGCCGCTCGGCACCGCCAACGATCTGGCGCGAACGCTCAACCTTCCGCTCGAACCCGCGGCCGCCGCCGAGGCCCTGAACGCCGGCCGCGTGCGGCCACTCGATGTCGTGCGTCTGGAAGTTGCTGGGGCGGCCACGCGGTACTTTCTCAACGTGTCGGCCGGCGGGTTCAGCACTAAACTGGCCGACAACCTGGACGAGACGACCAAGCTCTGGTGGGGCGCGCTGGCCTATGGGATCTCGGCGCTCAAGACGCTGCATCAACTCGAGCCCTATGAGCTGCGGGTGACGATCGACGACGAGCCGCCGCTCGAACTGTCGGCCTACAACCTGGTGGTGGCCAATGCCCGCTTCGTCGGCGGCGGGGTGCCGGTTGCGCCGCGCGCCCAACCCGACGATGGCCTCGTCGACTTGGTCGTCTTCAAGGCGACGCCGATGGCCCGCCTGCTCACGCTCGTTCCCAAGGCCCTGCTGGGAGAGCACCTGGACGACGAGGACGTGCTGTTTCGCCAGGCGCGGCGGTTGAGCATCGAATCGCAGCCGGCTTTCGACCTCAACACCGATGGCGAGATCGTCGGTAGCTGCCCGGCGCGGTTCGAGGTGCTGCCGCGAGTACTGTCGGTCGTGGTCGGCCCAGAATAGGCCGCTGCCTTCGTCGGGGCAGGGCAGGGGGGCGCCGGAGTTCTCGTTCGGCCGCCTAACCAAACCGGCAGCTTCTGGGGTTACGCAGTCAGCGCGAATCGCGCCGGCCGTTGACCGTCGAGCGTTTGGCCGCGAAACTCGGAGCAGTTCATTTGCCGTGACAACCCTGGGGTCGAACCTGCGATGCTGGCCATGGTGGCTGCCGCCTTGGGCTGCTTGCTGATCCTGCTCACGCTGGCCGACGCCTTTGAGGCCACGGTGTTGCCGCGGCGCGTTACGCGGCGGTGGCGACTCACTCACATCTTCTATCGGGTTACGTGGGTGGCGTGGCTCGCCGTGGCGCTGCGTATGCGGGCCGGCCGATCTCGCGAGAACACGCTGGCTGTGTTCGGCCCGCTCTCGCTGCTGGCTCTGTTCGGCATGTGGGTGACGTGTTTGATCGTCGGCTTCGCCACACTTCACTGGAGCCAACAAACGCTGCCGAGCGCTCCGCCGTTCGGCGAATGTCTGTACCTCAGCGGCGAAACCTTCTTCACGCTTGGGTACGGAGATCTGACGCCGCGCACCGCGATTGGCAAGTTCCTCTCGGTGCTCGAGTCGGGCATGGGCTTCGGATTCATGGCCATCATCATCGGCTACTTGCCGGTGCTCTATCAGGCGTTCTCGCGACGCGAGCAATCGATTGGCCTGCTCGACGCGCGGGCCGGCTCGCCGCCAACGGCCGGCGAGTTGCTGCGGCGGTTCGGGGCAGGGGAGGGGGAGTACGAACTGGAACGCTTCCTCGTGGAATGGGAAACGTGGTCCGCGGATCTGCTCGAGAGCCACCTTTCGTTTCCGGTGTTGGGCTTCTATCGATCGCAGCACGACAATCAGTCGTGGCTGGCCGCGCTGGCCACCATGCTCGATGTCTCGGCGCTCGTGCTCGTCGCAGGCGACGAGAGGCTCCGCCGCCGCACGCAGTTGACGTTCGCCATGGCCCGGCATGCCTGCGTCGATCTCACGCTCGTCTTTTGGCTGCCCCCCACCACCGAAGTCCGCGCTCAGCCATCGCCAGAGCAGTACGTGCAGCTTGCACACAGCTTGGGCGGGCGGATAACCGGCAAAGAGCTGGATAGCCGTCTGCAAGAGTTGCGAGCGCTCTACGAGCCGTTTCTCTTGGCGCTTGCGAACTACTTCTGTTTTCGCCTGCCGGCGTTTATGCCGGAGAAACCGGCCGCGGACAACTGGCAGAGCAGCCCCAGGACCAAGCGAGCGCCAGGCATCACCGAGCTCGCGGCGCTGTCCGCGGCGGAACGTCATTTCGGTTGAAGATCTTCAGACCGCGCGCCGCCAAAGATTGTCAGTACACACAACGAGGAGTTTTGATGCGGGCTTGCGTTCAACGCGTGTCGTCGAGCCGAGTGACGGTGGCTGGGGAAACGACCGGGCAGATCGGCCGCGGGCTGCTCGTGCTCTTGGGGGTAGCTCCCGACGACACCCCGGACGATGCGCGGCAACTGGCCGACAAGATCGTGGGGCTGCGAATCTTCGATGATCCCGAGGGCAAGATGAACCTCGGACTCAGCGATGTCGGCGGCGAACTGCTGGCCGTCAGCCAGTTCACGCTGTTTGGCGACTGCCGCAAGGGACGTCGGCCCAGCTTCATCGGCGCTGCGCCGCCGGAACATGCCGAGCGGCTCTACGAGGTCTTCGTGCAAGCAGTGCGGGCCTTGGGTGTGACGGTCGGCACCGGCCGCTTCCGCCACCACATGCAGGTAGAACTGGTGAACGACGGCCCAGTGACGCTGCTGCTCGACAGCCGCAAGGCGTTCTGAAGCCCCGCAACACCGCCGGCAGAACTTATGATCTTCGCCGCCTACGCGAGGGCCACAGATCGTCGTAGACGGCCGCCTGGCGAATTGCGGCCTGCAATTCATCTCTTGTGCCGCTCAAAACGCTCTCGTCGTGCCGCAGCTCGATGAGCCGCTCGCCAGGAACCACGCTGAGATTTGCTAGGTCGGCTTGGGCGCCAAATTTGTCTTCAATCGCCTTGCGAACCGCGATTGCCGCGTAGTCGATATCTCGATCCATTTACTTGCTCGAGGGTTTCTGAAGTGTACGCCAAGGCAGCTTCGCAGCCTGCAGAGCGGAATTGTCATGGGACTGCACGGCGGCCGTAGCCGTGGCGCGCTGAACTGCTTTCAGTTCAGCGTCGGCAAGCGTCACTCCACACTGCGGATGCACGCCCCCTCGGGAATAAGCCGTCTTGCCGCACACCGGGCAAATCGCACGCGACGGGTGGCCAGCGAGAGGATCTGGCTTGCGGTAGTTCACAGGTCTAACCTTCCATTGCGGGGAGCGAGGCGCCGAACATCACGGCCTGACTAAAGACGATCGACAGCGGAAAGCCATAGCTCGTAGCTCCGCTGACGGTAAACGCCAGATCTGGACCAAACGACGGCAGACATCGACCGGCTCGTGCCGCCTGGCGTGTGATCTCAGAGCCCGGTACTCGCCGTTTGCGCAGCAAGTGTGGCGCTAGGTCGACAAGCGGTCGCAAAACGAAGGCAGCCGAATCGGCACAACGGACGCAAGGGTTTGCCGTTTGCTTTGTCGCGAGCGCACAAATACGCTCACCGAGCAGCAACCCGGCGGCCAAGAGAGAGGGGGCAAGCGGGTCCACCGCGATCGGTGAGAAAAGACCCGCAAAAGCTCTGGCATGAGCTCGGGAGGATTCGTTCTCGGCAAAAGCGTCGAAAGAGCTTGATCACTACTTCCTTGCCTGAGCATTAGTATACCGTCTGATGACTGGAAAAGATAGTGCAGCGGCAATGCGACCGCGTGACGCATCTGTCGCTCAGATCAGTGCGATTGCGTTCGTGGTCCGCACACGGGACAATGCAGTCGTCCAAATGACGGCTCAAGATTGACTGGGAGCGAGCATGCAAGAACGATCCGTTCAACGCGAAGATGGGGCCACCGATCTCTATCCCGACTATCAAGACGGCCAGTTCGTGATCGAGCGCCACCCTTCAGTAGAGAATCGCTGGGTAGTGTTCGAGAAGCGTCTCGACAAAGGCGTCTGGGGTCGAAAAGAGATCACCCGCAAAGAGGGGCTGTATACGATCGACGACGCGAAGGAGTGGATCAAGGGCCGCTCGAACCTGCCTGCCGATCTGCTCGTCGAGTCGGAGATCGACGGTCAGCGGCAGTGCGTCGTGCGTGCGCGGCCCGCGGTCGTCAAAGCCGCGACGTGAGATTTTGGCGGTCGGACGATGTCGGCAACGCCAAGAGCGCCTAACTCAAGGCATTGGTCCGCACAGCGGCCCCTACTGTAGGGTCCGCTGTGCGGACCAATGTGGCGGCCGGACGCGGCCCATGGTCTGCCTCACCAGTTCTTCACCACCTCGTTGCCGCGGCGCGTGGCCAGCGCTCGCCACAGCGCTAAGTCGACCTCGTCCGACGCGAAGCGGACGCTGGCGTCGCACAGCAGCACCATCACCCCGCCCGCATGTTGGCTGCGCGCGGCGGTGAGCGCCTTTTGCTGCTGCAGATTCATGCAGTCCCAGGTCGTGGCGGCGTTCGGCGGGTAATACTGGTTGTAGAGCGTGTTGCCGTAGTTGCCGAGAATCCATTTGGCTCCGCGGTCGGCATACGGATTTCCTGAAGCGGCCGACGCGCAGACGCTGGGCGTGGTGTCGTTGCCGGCGGGGATCTCGAGCATCAAGCGCTGCGCGTCGGACTCGAGTTCGCCGGCCGCTTCTGTCCCCGGGCCCTTCAGCCGTTCGCTCATGGCGACGGTGTTCGACGTGCCATCGGCTAGGTCGCGCGGGCCGACGCGCGAGCCTTTGAAGAACACGCCGTCGGCTTCCGTGAGCGATCCAAATTGCTTGAGGCCGCTGCCGGCGTTGCCTGCGTAGTTGGTGGCGCCGAACTCCGAGCCCGGCACGCGGCCGGCCGTGGAATCACTAGGGCATTGGAAGATGGGGACGATCGCTTGCGCCGCGGCCAAATTGGCGCTGCCGTCGTAGACGACGCCGCCGGCGACGGAGAACGTGGTCGGCGCTTGTGCAAAGTCGATCTTTTGGCGGATCGCGGTTTGCTCCAGATATTCGAGCAGGTAGGCGTGCAAAGGAAAGACCCCTGGCAGCGGCTCACCACGCCCCGGCGGGAACCGCTGATTGCGGCTTTCGAAGCTCTGCATGGCAATGCCGAGTTGCCGCAGATGGTTGCTGCAGGTCATCCGCCGCGCCGACTCGCGCGCTTGCTGAATCGCCGGGAGCAGCAGTGCGATCAACACGCCGATGATCGCGATCACCACGCAGAGCTCGATCAGCGTGAATCCGGCCCGCGATCGAAGTACGTTCGAGCGTTTCAGCCGGGAAGCGAAAAAGGCGGCCGCGGCCCATGGCCCCCAGACTGGGCGACTGGCACGCCCCAATTCCCCCGGGGTATTCTGATCTACCCGCAGCGCCCCAGGCAAAGCTTCGTCAAGTGAAAGGTGCTTATGAGCCATACCATCCGACTCGCGGTTCTTGCTCTGCTGCTCGCCGCCCCCACGGCTTGGGCCGATGGGCCAAACACCGGCGGCCAGACCCTCACCGGCAAGGACGCCTTGGGCGACTGGACTACCGATGCGCCTGGCGTGCGCCGCAAGGTTACTCTCGACGATCTGGCGACGCCCTACGATACCCCATCCGCGAACAATCATCCAAAGATGGTCCCTCGGCCGGAGGGGGCCTGGCCGCAGGCGCCGGTTGGATTCGAAGTCACGGAGTTCGCCACCGGGTTGTCTCAGCCGCGCGTCGTCGTGCGTGCGCCGAACGGCGACCTGTTCCTTTCCGAAAGCCGCGCGAACCGTATCCGCGTGCTCCGCGACGCCGACGGCGACGGTAAGCCCGAGGCCAGCGAAATCTTCGCCGCGGGGCTCAACCGGCCATTCGGCATCGCCTTTTACCCGCTCGGCCCCGAGCCCGAGTACGTATACGTCGCCAACACCGATTCCGTCGTGCGCTTCCCGTACAAGTCAGGCGACCTGAAGGCCTCGGGCGCAGCGGAGACGATCGTCAAAGATGTTCCCACCGGCAACGAGCAGGTCGGGGGAGGGGGGCACTGGACGCGGGACCTCGAGTTCTCGCCCGACGGCAAGACTCTCTACGTTTCGGTCGGCTCGCGTTCGAACGTCGACGACGACGCCAGCGAAGCCCGCCGCGCCGATATCTTGGCCTTCGATCCCGATGGCAAGAACGAGCGCATCTTCGCCACCGGCATCCGCAACCCCGTGGGCCTGGCGACGCACCCAAAGACGGGCGAGCTCTGGACCTCGGTGAACGAGCGCGACGGGCTGGGCGACAATCTGGTGCCTGACTACATCACGCACGTCGAGGAGGGAGGCTTCTACGGCTGGCCCTGGTACTACATGGGCGGCCACTATGACCCGCGCCACGAAGGCAAGCGGCCTGACCTGAAGGACAAGGTGATCACGCCCGACGTAATGCTGCAGTCGCACATGGCGTCGCTCGATCTCGACTTCTACGACGGCCAGCAATTCCCCCAGGAGTATCGCCACGACGCCTTCGCCAGCGAGCACGGCTCGTGGAACCGGGCGCGCCGCGTGGGCTATAAGGTCATCCGCGTGCCGATGCAAGACGGCAAGGCAACCGGCGAATTCGAAGACTTCCTGGTCGGCTTCGTCACCAAGGACGGCAACGTGTGGGGGCGGCCCGCCGGGGTGACGGTAGCGAAGGACGGCGCGCTGATCGTCACCGACGACGGCTCCGGCACGGTGTGGCGCGTGGCGTATACCGGGAAGAAATAACCTAAGCACAGCAATGTCGCCCGTCGGCTCGATCCTTGATCGGGATCGGAGATCTTTCAGCAGGTAGGAAAAAGGCTCGAACTCCTTTGATCGCGGCGTTTCATGGCCGGCACGATGCCGCCGCGATCAAAGGAAGTTCGAGTGCGATCGATCAAGCAACCGAAGGCCGGCGACACGAGCCCGCATCGCCGGCCGCCTTGTGTTGCTGCAACACGGATCAGGTCTGGCCGATCCAGTCTGCCTTGGCGACTTCCTTCCAGCGTTTGCGGATCGAGGCCTCGACCTCCTTGGGCAGCGGCCCCGCCGACAGCAACTCGGCGTTCTGCTTCCAACGCTCAGGCTTCGTCGTGCCGACGATCAGCACGCTCACCGCCGGTTGCATGGCGGTAAACCGCATGGCAATGCCGGCCGGGCCGTTCGCGTCTTGCTTCTTGGCCGCGTCGCCCGAGGCGAAGTCGTACTTCAGATCCTGCAGACGCTTCCAGTAGCCCACGTGGTAGCCGTTGTCAGGCTGAGTTTCGTAGCGCCACACGGCGTTGGCGATGGGGCGCTTGCAGATCACGCCCATGCCTTTGGTCACGGCCAGCGGCAGCGTCAGCTCGATCGGCTCCTGGTCACAGATGTTGAGCGACGTTTGCAAGCTGTCGAAGCGGCCGCACTCGACCGCGTAACGCGCCGCCTGCGAGTCACCGCTGTAGCCGATGTAGCGGGTCTTGCCTTCTTTCTTGGCCTGCTCGAGCGCCTCAATGCATTCGCCCTTCTTGAGCTCATCGAGCGAGCAGGAGTGCAAGTGAACGAGGTCGACGTGGTCGGTGTTCAGCCGGCTCAAGCTGCGCTCGATGGAACGCAGCAAGCCCTTCTTCGACCAATCTTCGCCCTGGCCGGGAGTTTCCACCGCGTGGCCGCACTTGGTGAACAGGTAGAAGTCCTTGCGGCGGCCGGCGATCGCTTTGCCGATCTTTTCTTCGGAGTCGGCGTAGCACTCGGCCGTGTCGACGACGTTAAGCCCGGCGTCGAGGGCGGCGTTGAGCAGCTTGGTGACCGTTTGCGGATCGGTGCCTTCGAAGCCGATCTCCGCGCCGCCGAAGCCGAGCACGCCAACCGTCATGTCGGTCTTGCCGAAGCGGCGCTTTTCGACGGCGCCTGTGTCGGCGGCGCGCAGCGGACTTGTCATGGTCGAACCTGCTGCCAAGGTGAACGCCGCGGTGGCGGCCGACGATTTGAGGAAGTCACGGCGGGTCGACTGATTGCGGGACATTTGCTTTCTCTTGGAGGGATGTTCAGTCACTCAAACGCCAAGGAACTTTCTGAAGAAGTCCTCGGTCCGATGTAGCAGAAACAGAGGGTAGAGTGTGAGCCAAACGCGGAATCAACTGACCGGAGCGGCCACCGGTTCGATCGCTGCGACCTCTTCATTGGTAGGCGAATGGGCCAGTCGGTCTTGCTCGCGGCCCAGCCAAACGCCGAGGACCGTCCAGGCCGCGGACAACGGCACCGCGACCGCGGCCACGCCGGCCAAGCCAAGGCCGAGCGCGCCAATCGCCCCTTCGGACCAAGCGCCGAGCACGTCGCCGCCGCGATACACGAATGTGTCGGTAAAGGCCTTCGACTTATACTTGTCTTCGCGGCTCACGACGGTGAACAGCGTTTCGCGGGCCGGCCGCATAATGGCGCGCTGAATCGCCTTGAAAGACACATCGAGCGTTACGAGCATCGCCATCGAGCCGAGGATCGCCAGGCCAATGAACTCGAACGCGACGATGACTGGCAGCACGGCGAGCGCCGCCGCGACGCCCAGGCGTTTCATGAAATGCCCTGCCACGACGACCTGCAGCACGAGCGTGGACACTTGCGTGACGAGGTCGATGTTGGCCAGCGTTTGCGCGTTCTTATCGGTGCCTTCGCCGAGCGCGGCTACCACCTGCAAACGTGCGAAGTAGATGAACGTGGAAATGATCGACAGCGTGAGCATGTAGCCGGAAATGCCCAACAAATAGCGGGAGCGAAAGGCGGCCCGCAAGCCTTCCCAAGCGCTGCCGCCAATGATCGCGCGGTTTTCTGCGGTCGCCTCGGCCTTTTCGACGGGGCTGGCTTGGTCGGCCTGCAACCACACCACAATCCAAGCCGCGACAACCGACACGAGGAGGAAGCCGGCGGAGATGAGCAGCAGGGCAGGGGTCCCCAGCGGCACCGCGAGCGACCGCGCCAGCGCGGGGCCGGCGATGGCGCCGAGCGTTCCTCCTACGGCGATCACGCCGAACAGCCGCTTGCTTTGTTCGAAGTTGAAGCGGTCGGCCATGAGCGCCCAAAACACCATCGTGCAGAACAGGTTGAACACGCTGAACCACACATAGAACACCCGGCCGCTCGTCTCGCCCACCTCTTGCGGCGCCAAGGTGAGCAAGGCCCAGAAGCCGACAAGGCTCACCGCGAAAAAGGCATAAGTGGCGGTGATGAACGTGATGCGGCGAAACCGGCTGACCAACCAGCCGAAGGCCGGATTCGCGGCCAACGTCACAAGCGCCGTGCCGACGAACAGCCACCGGATATTGTCCATCCCGCTCCGCATGCCCAGCGCGTCGCGCGCCGGGCGCAGGATCATCAGCGCCGTGAGTACGCAAAAGAAATAGAACGTCGCGGCCAAGAGCGGAGCGATCTCTTCGCGGCGAATATTCAGGAAGCGTTGGAGGAAGGCCGTCATGCAGGTGTTACCGGGGCAGGGGAGGGGGCAGGAGCGAACGGGCAGGGCCTGCCATGGGGCTACCGTCAGCAGCCCCATGGCGAAGCGATGACTTGAGCACGCTAACCCAGGGCGTCCCAGTACTGCTCGATCTCGCGGCGGAGCGCTTCATTGGGCAGGCGACCGCGGCCAGCCTTCTCGTTCTCCTCCAGGTGGCGAACCTTCGTGGTGCCGGGAATCGTGGCGGTCACCGCCGGATGCGAAACCACGTACTTGAGCAGCACCTGCGGCCAACTCGTGGCGTCGATCTCGGCTGCCCAGTCGGGCAAGGGCTTGCCTTGGACCTTGGCGAACGTTGTCGTGGCCTTATTGCGACCGCCAAACGGCACGTTGATCAACACGCCGATCTTGCGGTCGAGGGCCTTGGCCAAAATGCCGTCGGCTGCGTTGCGATTGTCGATCGAGTAGTCGACTTGCACGAAGTCGAGCGGGTACTTTTCCATCGCCGCGAGCGTTTGTTCGTATTGAGCGTCGTTCGAGGTGCTCATGCCGATGTAGCGCACGCGTCCCGCCGATTTGGCTTTGTCGAAGGCAGGCAGGAGCTCCACGAGGCCGCCCAGACTATGGATTTGCAGCAGATCGATGACATCGGTCCGCAGGTCGGCGAACGACTTGTCGATCACCGCTTGTGGATTTGAGTAGTCGCCCTTGGTCGGCGTCTTCGTGGCGATGAACAGCTCTTTGCGATTGCCAAGCCCTTCAACAAGTTCGCCGATGACCGACTCGGAATTGCCGTAGATCTGGGCAGTGTCGACCAGCTTACCGCCCAATTGCGGCAGCCGCTCGAGCACCTCCCGCAGGGGGGCCTTCTGCTCGGCGGTTTGCGCCCCGAAGGCGTTCGTGCCCAAACCAATGACGGGCAACTTTTCTCCGGTCGACGGGATCGCCTTGAAGATTGGGGGCAACTCGGGCTCCTGCTGAGCCAACCCGCGCGCAGGGCTGAACTGCGAGAGAGCAGCCACGGCGATTGCGCCCGTCTTCAAGGCTTCGCGACGGGAAATGCGTTGGAATGACATGGGCGATACCCAGTGGTTGAAAACGGAGGAATAGCGCTTGGCGAGGAATTGAGCGCGGTGGGCGAAACAGTCGACGCGCTAGGGACATGCCTAGCCACGCGCGGACCGCTGCGTGGCGGTGTATACGCAGCCGGTTTGCGGAAAGTTCGCGCGTTTGGCGATTTCTTTTTCGTGCCATCGCTCACTATGATGGTTCTCGACGTGGCCCGAAAAAATCCCACACGGACTATTCGTCACCTCGTTTTTCGAACAAGGCGCTACTTTCTATGACGTTCGCTCAACGACCCTTGGTGTCCGCCGCTCTCCTCTTTGCCCTGCTGCCCACGGTGCGCCCGGCCCTGGCGGCCGATGTGGCGCCCACGGCGGCTAAATCCTCTGGCGCTACCGCCGAGGAAATTGGTTCGCTGCGTAATGCCCGCGTTGCGATTGCCGTGCCCGATAAGAAGACCGAGCTGACTTTCTTCGTCGGCTCGATCAGTGACGCGGAAAAGGCCGAGTTGGCGAAACTCGCCCCGAATGTCCGCATCGTGAGCGGACTCTCTCCGCAACAAGCGCTTGCTCGCGCCGAGGAGGCGCACGGCATTGACGCTCGCTACGCCTCGCCCGAGTTCCTCTCGCGCGCGAAGAATCTTGTTTGGGTGCAGTCGATGAGCGCCGGCGTCGAACGCTACTTGGCTCTCGACGAGGTGCGGAAGAACGACAAGATCGTGCTCACCAACGGCCGCGGCGTTCATGGACCCGCAATCGCCGATCACACCTTGGCGATGCTGCTCTCGCTCACACGGCATCTGGGCGACTATTCGCAGCAAATCGACGAGCGCGATCCTGGCAAGGAAGGAGGCCATGGCCCGGTCGCCCTCGAGGGTCGCACGATGCTGGTCGTCGGCGTGGGAGGCATCGGCTCGGAAATCGCCAAACGGGCGCACGGCTTCGGCATGCGGGTGATCGGTACGCGCCGCAGCGCCGCTCCGTTGCCGCAATACTTCGAAAAGGTCGGGCTGTCGGGCGATCTGCTGTCGCTGTTGCCTGAGGCCGACGTGGTGGCGATCGCGGTTCCGCTGACGCCCGAGACCGAGAACCTGTTCGACGCCAAGGCATTCGCCGCCATGAAGCCCGGCTCGTATCTCTTGAACATCGGCCGGGGCAAGGTCGTCGACACCGGCGCTCTGCTGAGTGCGGTGAGCAGTGGCAAGTTGGCCGGCGCTGGCCTCGATGTCACCGAGCCGGAGCCACTGCCGGCCGATCATCCGCTGCGAAAGCTGCCGAACGTGATCATCACGCCGCACGTCGCCGCGGTGGCCGAACTCACCGACACGCGGCGCAACGTGTTGCTCAAGGAAAACCTCCGCCGCTTCGGCGCCGGCGAGCCGCTGCTGAACGTGGTCGACAAGCAGGCGGGCTATTGAGTGTGCTCGTAGGGTGTGTCCAGCGATAGCGCAGACGCACCATCGTGTAACCAAGGAAGGTGCGTCCGCGCTGCGCTTGACGGCACCCTACGACGCGCAGACAGCCATTGTGCTCTCGTGATCGCTACTTCACCGCGGCTCCGGCGCACTTTGCTGCGAACCAGCGAGGAATGAGCCGTGGGCCGTGGCTGAGCAACGAGTTCTTGAGGCCGTCGACGACGAGGCTGCGTCCCTTGTCGAGGCCGGCGAGCGCCGTGGCCACGACCTGTTCCGAGCTGCGCGGCTTGCCGAGTTCGGCCTTCGGCGCGGTCTTGAAGAGATTGGTGGCCGTGGTGCCGGGGCAGAGGGCGAGCACGCACACCCCGCGCCCTCGGCATTCTTCCCACAGCGCGATCGAGAACGACAGCACGAACGCTTTGCTGGCGGCGTAGACGGCCATATACGGAATCGGCTGAAACGCGGCGATCGAGGCCACGTTGATCACGCCGCCGGCGCGACGCTCGAGCATGCCAGGCAAAAAGACATGTGTCAGGTCGACGACCGACGACACGTTGACCATCACCTCATCGTGCTCGCGCTGAGCCTCGACGGTCTCGAACGCGCCGTGCGTCAGGAAGCCGGCGTTGTTGATCAGCAGATCGATCTCGAGGCCGAGTTCACCAACGCGCTTGGCGACGGCGGCCGCGCCGGTTGGCTGGCTCAGATCAGCCGGAATCACATGGACCTGCGTCTTGTGCGTGGTCGTCAACTCCTGTGCGAGCTTTTCGAGCGCGTCGGTCGAGCGGGCCGTGAGCGCCACGCGCATGCCGCGAGATGCCAACTCACGCGCGAAGGCCGCGCCGATGCCTGAGGATGCGCCCGTGATGAGGGCGGTCTTGCCGGCGTACTGAAACATCCTTGTCGCTCCGAGTGATTCCGTTCTGAGTTACTTCGTTTACTTCTTGGCTTGTTCGCGGCTGGCGTAGGTGCGGCCGAGGAAGTCGGCGATCGCCCGTCTTACCGCCAGCGGCTCGGCCGCGCCGGTGTGGCGATAGATCACCTTGCCGCCAGGCGCGATGAGCACGGTGTGGGGCAGGGGGCCTGCCCATTCCTTGTCGAGCAGGTCGGCCAGACGGTCGCGATCGGCGATGGCCGACAAGTAGTTCTTCGCGGCAACCTTCTTGTCTTTCAGCGCCTCGAGCGCCTGCGGCTCTTGGTCGAGCTCATCGAGGCTGATCGTGACCAGCTCGAACTCGCGGCCGCGATACATGCGATTCATCGTCACGAACTCCGGCAGCTCGGCCAAGCAAGGGCCACACCACGTTGCCCACACGTTCACGAGCAACAGCTTGTCGGTGTCGTTGGCCGCCAGCTTTTCGAGCGTGGCTTCGTCGAGCCGTTCGAGCGACACCGGTTCGGCATCCCACTTCTCGAGCGACGCCACGGCGTCTGCCCGCTTCTCGGCCCACTTGGTCGAGCAGCCGAAGGTGCGCGTCTTTTCGACCGGCACAGGCTTGCCGGCCAGCACGGCCTCGATGGCGTTGCGGGCGTCGTGTTTGGTCGGCTCCTTCACTTCTTGATCGTCAATCCGACCGACATAACGCAGCTTGCGGGCCTCATCGAACAGGAACACCTGAGGCGTGGCGACCACTCCATAGGCCGCGGCCGTCGCTTGCGTCTCGCCGTCGTAGAGGTAGGGAAACTCGAACTTGCGCTCCTCGGCCCGCAGCTTCATATCGGTGAAGGAGTCGCCGACATCGGTGTAGCCCAGCTCATCGAGCCGCACCGCCTGGTCGTCGTTCGGGGAAATGGCCACGAGCGCGACGCCGCGGTCCTTATAGTCTGCGTGAAGCTGGGCGATGCGGCTCTCATAGGCCTGCGCCGTGGGGCAGTGGTTGCAGGTGAAGACCACGAGCAGCAGCTTGGCGTCTTTGAAGTCGTTGAGCGCGTGATCGCGCCCGTCGACGCCTGGCAGCTTGAAGGCCGGGGCGGCTTCGCCATTCTCGAGCGTGTGAAACCCCGCTGGCTCGGCCACCGCGAAGGAAGCCGCGCCGAACGCGAGCAAAGCACTCGCCAACCAAGAAATCGCACGCATGACTCGGGCCCTTGAAGGGGAGGGCAGGGGAGAGGGGGGAGGCGCCAGCGCTCCGACTCTAGCGCACCGGTCTCCGTGGTGTCAATACAGCACGCGTACCGGGGCAGGGCAGGGGGCCTGCGAATGTTGAGGAGCGATTGAACCACGGAGGCACGGAGACACGGAGGATTTCAGAGAGAGGTTCTCGCTAAGGCGCGGAGATCGCAATGAACTGAAAAGTGCAGACCGTCTTTGCGAAGTCTGCGCCTTTGCGAGAAATAGCTTCCGAGTCGGGCTGTTCATGAAAAACGCTCTCCGTGCCTCCGTGTCTCCGTGGTAAAAAGGCCGCATGAAGGTTGCCCACATCATTACGCGGCTGATTCTTGGCGGCGCGCAGGAGAACACGCTCCTGACCTGCGAGGATCTGATCCGCGCGTATGGCGACGACGTGCTCTTGATCAGCGGGCCGCCGCTGGGGCCTGAAGGCAGCCTGCTCGAGCGGGCGAAAGCCAAAGGCACGCCAACGGTGGTTGTCGATCCGTTGCGGCGGGCGATTCACCCTGGCCGCGACGCGGCAAGCTACTATGCCCTGCGGCGCGAGCTGCGCCGTTATCGGCCCGATGTAGTGCACACCCACAGCGCCAAGGCCGGCATGTTGGGGCGCGCGGCCGCCTGGTCGCTGCGCGTGCCGGCGGTGATTCACACGGTTCACGGCGCGCCCTTTCACCCCTACCAGCGGGCGGCCGCGCGGAAGTTCTATCAGGCCTGCGAGCGCTGGGCGGCGCAGCGATGCCATGCGCTTGTCAGTGTGGCCGACGCGATGACCGAGCTGATGGTCGCCGCGGCCGTAGCGCCGCGCGAGAAATTCACCACGGTCTACTCCGGCATGGAGGTCGAGCCCTTTCTGTCGGCCGAACAACATCGCGTGGCCGTGCGGCGCGAACTAGGGTACGAGGATGAGCACGTGGTGATCGGCAAGATCGCGCGGCTGTTTCACCTCAAGGGGCACGGCGATCTGATTGCTGCCGCGCGGCCCTTAGTCGCCAAGCATCCGCAGGTGCGCTTTTTGCTCGTCGGCGATGGCCTGCTCCGCGGGCAGCTCGAACAGCGGATTGCCGACGCCGGGATGACCGCGCACTTCCGCTTCACCGGCCTCGTGCCGCCGGAGCGGATTCCGTTCTACCTGGGGGCGATGGACATCGTGGCGCATTGCAGTCTGCGCGAAGGCTTGGCTCGCGTGTTGCCGCAGGCGCTGCTCGCCGGCAAACCGGCCGTGAGCTACGACATCGACGGCGCGCGCGAAGTGGTGGTCACAGGTCAAACCGGTTTTCTCATCCGCCCCCAGGCGATCGATGAACTCACGAGCGCGCTGGAAACGCTCGTCGCCGATCCCGCGCTGCGAGCGCGGCTGGGGGCCGAAGGTCGCCGTCGCTGCGGCGAGGTCTTTCGCCATGAGACGATGACCGGGCAGTTGCGCGAGATCTATGAGCGAGTCTTGGCCGGCCAGCCCGGGGTGAAAACCTCTGGCTGATCGACCCGCGGCGGGGCAGGGGAGGGCAGGGCGGTGGGCCGCAGGGCAGGGGAGGGGGTGTCGTTGCGACCGCACCCTTCGATACATGCCTGATTCAAGGCAGTTTCGTTGTCCGCCGCCGGACCGCCAGATAAAATGGAGTGATCGTCGGCCTTGGGGCCGCTCTCCCGCCGGACTCTCTTCTCAGCCCCAGGTGCAGCCGTGGCAGCAGGCCAGCAGTACGTTGGACCGTATCGTTTGATTTCGCTGATCCGCACTGGCGCGACGTGCCAGGTGTGGGAAGCGATGCACGGCGGCACCAATCGAAAATGCGCCCTGAAGACGCTGCAAAAAGAACATCGCAAGAAACGCGACGAAGTTGCGGCGCTCAAGCGGGAATTCGAGATCGCCTCGAAGCTGGTGCATCCGCGGATTGTCCGCGCGCTCGACTTCGGCATGGACGATGTCGATGTCTACCTGGCGCTCGATCTGTTCGCCGCGCCGAACATGAAGCAGTTCTTGCAAAAGCTCACGTTGAATGCCAACGCCGAGCGGCTCGATCACTGGTATCCGCGGATCGTCGACGAAGGCGCTCAAGGACTCGAGTACCTGCACTCGCAGGGCTACATCCATCGCGACGTGAAGCCGCACAACTTTTTGGTCGGCGGCGACGGCGAGACCAAGCTGATCGACTTCTCACTCTCGGAAAAAGAGAAGACCGGCCTGGCCAAGCTCTTCGGCGGCAGGTCGAAGGTGCAAGGCACGCGCAGCTACATGTCGCCTGAGCAGATCCGCGGTCAAAAGATCGACGCGCGGGCAGACGTCTACAGCTTTGGCTGCACGATCTATGAGCTTTTCACCACCAAGCCGCCCTACACAGGCGCGAGCGCCGACGACTTGCTGATGAAGCATCTCAAGTCGCCGCCGCCGGCGATCGAGACGAACAACAAGCTGGTGACGTCCGAGTTCTCGGAACTCATCCGCCGCTGCCTCGGCAAACAACCCAAGCAACGCCCCGAGTCGATGACGGCTTTCCTGCAAGAACTCCACAGCATGAAGGTCTTCAAAGTCCCACCACGCCCTGGGCGGTAGATCACCGGATTGTTTTTACCGCAGAGGACGCGGAGGACGCAGAGCGGACCAAAATTCACCACGAAGACACAAAGGCACAAAGAGAACAAGCAATCAGATTGCTTCGTGTCTTTGTGTCTTCGTGGTTCGAATCTCTCTTTCTGTTTCTCCTCTCTGCGTCCTCCGCGCCTCTGCGGTAAAAAAATCCCGTTCGTGTGTTGAGCTACATGCGCCGGCGAAGGACGAGAATCGCGCACCCGAAGGCGATGATGAACGGGCCTTCGATCAGGATCCAGAAGCGGGGCATCGTCACCACGCGGTCGAGGATCAGCATGAAGCCGCCGAAGAGAATGTTGCCCAGGCCCAGCAGATCGATCAGCGGACCGTAGCGGCGCACGTCAGCCGAGATCCAGAGCGTGATCACGCCATAGAAGGCGTACAGGGCCGAGACCGACCGAGTGAGGTAGCCGATGATCGGCAACTCCGGCAGTTCGCCCAAGCCCAGCCACTGGTGAACATCAGACATCCAGGCATGCGGCAGAAACGCAAACGGCCCGGCCAACATCAGCAGCGCAGCCGCCACGCGCAGCAACCCGACCAGCCGCCGCTCGGCAGCCTGTTGGCGCTCCGTTGGTGAGTCCTCTGGCTCCATGAGCCGCCAGCATCTCCCCCGGTCGCTCGGCAGTCAACGGGCAAGAATTTTCACCGCAGAGGACGCTGAGGACGCAGAGAGGAGACACAGAGCGAGAGACTCGTACCACGAAGACACCAAGACACGAAGCAATCTGATTGCTTGTTCTCTTTGTGCCTCCGTGTCTTCGTGGTTGATTTCAGGTTTTCTCCGCGCCTCGGCGTCTCGGCGGTTAATTTGCCCCCGGCCGAGCGGTCCCCGTTGCTCTGGGCCGGCGGGCGGCGGCGCGGTATTCTAGGCGGTTGCTAGATTCCCAGGATTGACATTTCGCGAGCGTCCGTTCCATGGCTGTGTCTGCCTTTCGCCTTTCCTTCGAACGCACCATCTACGAGCTCGAGGCCCAGCTCCAGAAGCTCGAGGCCACGGCCGAGAAAACGCCGCAGGTCGAGGAAGACATTCGCCGCGTCCGCCGCGAGCTGGCCGAGGAAAAGAAACGCGTCTACAGCCAGCTCTCTCCCTGGGACGTGGTTCAGGTCGCCCGGCACCCCGAGCGGCCGATGACGACCGATTACCTGGAGCTGGTGTTCGACGAGTTCGTCGAACTTCACGGCGACAAGACCTTCGGCGACGACCCCGCGCTCAAGGCCGGCTTCGCCAAACTCGACGACCTGAAGGTCATGGTCCTGGGCCACCAGAAAGGCAAGACGCTCAAGGAGCGGAACGCCTGTCACTTTGGCTGCGCCCATCCCGAGGGCTACCGCAAGGCGATGCGGAAGATGAAGCTCGCAGGCAAATACGGCCTGCCGCTCATCTGCTTGATCGACACCCCCGGCGCGTACCCTGGCCTCGGGGCCGAGGAGCGCGGCCAGGCCCAGGTGATCGCCGAGAGCATGTTCGAAATGTCGCGGCTGCCGACGCCGGTCGTCTGTGTCGTGATTGGCGAGGGTGGCTCCGGCGGCGCCCTGGGCATTGGCGTGGGCGACCGGGTGGCGATGCTCGAGTTCGCTTATTACTCGGTGATCAGTCCTGAGGGTTGCGCCGGCATTCTCTGGAAGAGCCACACCTTTGCCGAGCCGGCGGCCAAGGCCCTGCGGCTCACCTCGCGCGACCTCCTCTCCTTCGGCGTGATCGACGATGTGATCGAGGAGCCCCTGGGGGGCGCTCACCGCGACCCTCATCAAACGGCCGCCCGCCTGAAAGTCTTCCTGCTCAAAACCATCCGCGAGCTGCTGGCTCGCCCGACCGACGACCTGGTCCAAGGGCGGTACGAAAAGTTCCGTCGCATGGGGCAGTTCTTGGAACCGGCGACGGCCGGCGCTTGATCGGCTGTCGGACGCGGTCCAGATCGTTGCCCAGCGACGCTGCAGAGCGGGGGCGATCCTGGGCCAACAATCAAAGTTCGAATCGGCCCAGAGAGCCATTTTCGGGCGCACTACAACGTCCGATAATGTTTGTTATGTTCGTTTCGTAGAGCCTGGTTTTGCCGGGAAAACGCGGCCTTTCTACGATCTCGGCCGCTGCCCCACAACCGCGAACCGGCCTGCGGGCGTCGGCTGAGCGACGCCACGCTTTCAGCCCCGCTCCCCCGCCCTTGGCGAGTGGCCGAACGCACCTTCAAGCGAGGCTCATTGGCGGCCCCCGCCGCTCTGCTCATCGAGCCAACGAATGGCCTGACGAAGCGGCGCTACGGGGCTGCTGGGAACTGCCTCGGACGGGCTCTTCGGCGCGGCCGCAGGAGTGCCGGAAGGGGCCCCGGGCGGCTTCCAGAGTGGGGCGGTCTCTTCGGCCGACTTGGCCTGCGGGGAATTGAGTTCCTTCTCCATCCGCTCCATGTAGGGGCGGAGCATGTCGTGCAGCTCGGGGGGCATCACCGCCGGGGCCCTGTTCAGCAGCCGGGCGATCGTCGGCCCGGAGCGCGACTCGAGCACCTTGTCGCGGGCGAGGGCTGAAAGGGTTACCGCGAAGAAGGTGATTGCAACGCAGAGCAGCGCTCCCTTGGCGAAGCCAAACAGCGCCCCCACCTGCCGGTCGAACTCCTTGAGCTTCACGCGATCAATCACCCCGGCGACGATACGAAACGCCATCCAGATGACGAGCGAAGTTCCCAGGTAGATGGCCAACATCGCCAGGAAGCGATTGAGGGGCGCTTGCTGGCCGAAGAGGTGCGCAAGCTGGGGGCTGAACCGCAGCGCCACGAAGTAGCTGGCCACCAGCGAGCTCAGCGAGGCGACCTGCCAGGCCATGCCTTTCCACGCGCCGAACACCGTGGCGCCGACCAGGACCAGGATCATCAGGATGTCGTAGGGAGTCATCATGCGTGCAAAGCGAGGGCGCGCGGCCAACACCTGAAGTTCGCGCGACCTGCGCGAATCTTGGGCTCAGCGATCACTGGTAGGTCGAAGGAAAGCGGGCGGCCCCTTCCGCTGGCGTCCAGAGCGGCGCCGCGGGGGCAGGGCGGAACGAGGGCAACGTCTCGAGCGGCAACTCTTGCAGCGGCTGGAAGTGATCCGCCGGCTGCTGGAAGAACACGGGGTCGGCCGGCAGCGGACGGATGCCTGACGAGTGATTCACAGACGCTGGCGCTTCGGGCTCGGGCGCGGCGGTCGATTTGAGCGCGCCCACCAGCCGATCCCAGGGCCGCGCTTTGGGCGCGGCTGGCTCGGAGGGCGCGCTTTGCTTCGCCGTGCGGGCCACGTCGGTCGAACGCTTTGGTGTTTGCTTGGACGCAACGTCGGGAGTCGAGGCGGCCTCGCCGGTGCGTCGGCGCTCGATGGCCTTTTCGGCCTTCTCACTGGCGACCTGTTCGAAGCGCAGCGAGCGCTCCTCGAGGTTCTCGCGCAGCGTCGGGTCCTTCAGGCACACGTAGGAGAGGAACGCTAGCTTGCCATAGGTGGAAATATTTCCCCACCAGTTGTCGCCCCAGAGTTTGATCGCCGTGCCGAACGATTTCTTGAACACCATCTGGCCGCGCTGCCACTCGATGCTCCACAACTCGTCGAGCACCAGGTGCGACATGAAGCCGAGCACCACGCCGCCCGCTTTGAAGTAGCGGATGTCGAGCGGGTTGCCGCCGAAGGCCAGCATGGCGAGTTGCGCGGCGATCAGGCAGGCGGGCAAACTATGAAACATGCCGCGATGCACCGTGTAGTGCGACAGCAGCGAATGGACGCCGAAGCGGATCGACAGGTAGATGATCGAGCCGACGAGGATGATCGTTTCGTTGGCCCAACCGGCCTCGCGAAAGCGATCGAGCAGCAGCATGGGCACCACGGCCGCGGCGAACGTGGTGCTTTCGCGCAGCGGGCGGCCGGGTCCGGAGTCGAGGTCAGGCAGCATGCCGGAGACCGAGCACAGCCCGCCAGCTAGCAAGCAGGCCGGCAGCGGCATGTCCCACACGAACAGACCGAACGTGCCATAGCCGACGCCCAGCACGGTGCTGGTGGTGATGTGCGTTTTGAAGCCGGCCATGCGCGAAGACTCGATCCATCGAGAACGTAGCGGGGCATCCTGCAGAGACGACGCATCGTAGTGCGCCTGGCTAGGTGCGGCCAAGATCAACCTGGGAAGGCCGCAAGCGCCGCGCGGTTCGAGGCAGGGCAGGCAACTCGAAACCTCTCCCCTGCCCTGCCCTCCCCCACTTGCCCCCCTACCGTTGTTTTTGTTCAACGTGAGACGCCTGCCCGTTTGGAGAGCTCTCGGATGCCCTCCGCTCCCCTGCCCTGTTGGCGTGGCTGGCCTTTGCTGCGGCGCTTCAGCCCGTGTCCGTCCGAGAATTGTTGCGGCGTTCAGTCGTGCGAACGTACGATCAGATGACTTTCTTTAGTCGCGCAATGGCCGGGCCCGATCAATGGCTTCGAACGCATCTGATTCGACACCGAAATCTTCGAATGGCAACTCGGGCGCCGTGTCGAACTCTGGTTCGTTAACACGCGGAAGGCTGGCGCGTGCGGCGATTTGGCTGAGTGGCTTCTTGTTGCTGGTGGGCCTGGCCGCATGGTGCTCAGCGCGCACTCCCCACGATGCCAGCGGCGTGGCTGTCGTGCCCGTCCTGTTGCTGAGTTGGGCTGCCGTTCCTTTCCTGGGCGCGGCGGTGGGCACGCTCTCCGGGCGCAGTTGGGCCGGAGTCGCCGTAACGCTCGGCCTCTGGATGGTGTCCTGTCTCTATCCGGCGACCCAATCGCAACTGCACGCACGCGGCGCAGCGCTGCCGCCTGTCAGCGAGGTGCGATTCATCGTCGCTTGCGCCTTCAAGTCCGAACTCAACCGGCCGGACCTGCCGCCCTTCTTGCTTCCATCCGAGTCGTTCGCCGAGTTTCTCGCGAAGCTAACTCCGTATGAACAACCTTACTCGTCGATTCCCAACTCGCCCATCGGGGCGGCATGGATCAGCACGCGCGACAACCGCGGAACGTGGATCGTCGAGTGGTACTCGCACGGCAAGAATCCGCTCGCGTTCTCCATCAACGGCGTGGCCTTTCAGCACCGTGCTGAACCTGTCGCGGAGGGCGCGATGTGGCCCGATGAAGGTCTTGGCATGGATTCGTTCGTTCGGAAGCTCTATCGAGAGCAACGCCCGACGACGAAATAGCGATCGTCCGGCATTTGTCTGCCGAATGGCGGCCCCCCTCCCCTGCCCCGCGCGATGGCGGCTCTAAAACAAGTGCGCCACCTGTAGTGCAAACAGCTTGAGCGTCACCACAAGCACGCCGACGACGAGCACGATCGGCGCCGCGGGGCTAAAGTTGTTGAGCCGACGGAAGACATTGCACATCATGCCCACGCAGCGCTGGAAGACGGTCTGCGGGCTCTTGCTGTACTCCATCGCCGCCTTCACGGAGTAGAACACGGCGATGTTCAGGCCGATGCCCAAGCGTCGCCAGAAGCTCAGGCCGCTGTGGTCGATGTAGTAGTTGCATTTGAGCAAGATCCGCGGCGGATTGTTGGGATCGTACGAGCCGTTGACCCAGTGCAACTCCTTGTGGAAGTCGAGCAGGCCGTAGTCATAGGTCTTCATCTGCGCAGCCTTGCCTGAGGTGTCGAACACGACCTCGAGGTGATCCTGCGACGACAGGTAGATCAGCGACCGCACGACCGACGACGCCGGCAGAAACCGCAGGTTGCCGTCGTGGTGTTTGTCGAACAGCCCCTGGTCGCCGCCGCGGTCAATGTTGTAGCGCGAGATGTAGAACTCGTCGGTCATGGGCAGCGGATTCACTTGGCTGCCGGGGAAGGCGCAGTTCAGGTGCTCCATGATCTCGTCGGCGTAGCGCACACGATCGATTTGCGCGATGGCGTCTGCCGGGAGCGTCTTCACATAAGCGTGCATGGAGCACGATTTGTGCAAGTGCTCTCGGAAGTGGTCGAGCGACCAATCGCGCAAGCCGTCGATCGTGTGCTGCGCGTTCTCGCGCGTGAAGCGGCCGATCTGCGCCGTGAAGAAGTAATTGCGGAAGTGCAGGTTGAGCTCTTCCACCAGCGCCGTGACCACCGTGAACGCCAGGTGCCCCAGCACTAGGTACGGCCAGGCGAGCGTGAATTCAGGCAGCACGAAATAAAGGCCGACGAACTGCAGACCCGCCCCGATCTCCATGGGGTGCGCCAGCAGGTTGTAGGGAAACGCCTTGGTGCGGGCAGACGCTGCGGCGCCGAGTTCCACTGCATAGTAAGTGCGGCGCAGTCCCAAGGCCTGTACTGAGAAGGCATGTAGCACCGTTCCGGCCGCGATGGCCGCCAAGGCATAGTAGTTCCACGGTCCCGACACAAAAGGCGCCATCAGGAACAGAAGCGTTGCGATCGCCACGCCGCGCAGGATTAACGAAGTCGCCAGGTACACGTCTGCGCGTTCTCGGCGGAACAAGAACGCTTGCAGATTCACCGCGTGATAGGCATAGCTCAGCAAGTAAACGAGCGCCACGGGGCCAAACAGAAACCACACCACCGCCAGGCAGGCCGCAAGCAGACCGAGCTTCTGCACGACGGCGGCGGCAACCGAAGGAGTAGGCATCGAGCGTTTCCTGAACGTGTTGGGATTGCAAATCGCGCCGATCGTAGTCACGCACTGTGATGGCCGCGTTAGAAGTTTGTGAGGCTTGGGCGAGGTTGTGTAACTTCGGTCGATGGCGCGAGCGCTGCAGCCGTCTGCAGGAGCCCTTGCCAACGCCTCGGATCTCACGAAAACTTACCAATGACGACAGGCTAGAAGCCTGTCCCACGAGTGGCACAGGCTTCCAGCCTGTGTGGCCTGAGCAGTGCCCCCACAGTGAAGAACGCAAATGCGAATCCATTACCTGCAGCACGTGCCGTTCGAAGGCCCAGGCGCAATCGCCGCTTGGGCAGCGGCACGGGGACATGTTCTGACAGGCACGCGAATGGATCTCGGCGAACCGCTCCCCTCGCCTGACGCCTTCGATCGCCTGGTCGTGATGGGCGGCCCGATGAGCGTGCATGACGAGTCGACGCTCCCTTGGCTCACGAGCGAAAAGCAGTTCGTCAAAACCGTGCTCGAAGCTGGCACGCCGGTGCTCGGGATCTGCTTAGGCGCGCAACTCCTGGCCGAGGTGCTCGGCGGCCGTGTCTATCCCGGGCCGGAGAAAGAGATCGGCTGGCACCCACTCCGCGTGCTGCCGGCTGCTCAGCAATCGCGCTTGGCTGGC
>JAESFN010000511.1_pt1 | contig 33935 bp, 28 predicted proteins | sample 9269411 | NCBI WGS metagenome assembly JAESFN01 (sample SAMN14505399, study PRJNA617100) | algae metagenome | isolation source: Iphinoe sp. HA4291-MV1 and co-occurring heterotrophs from trail next to... | place: USA: Maunawili Falls, Hawaii | collected 2009-07-25
CAGCAGCGGCATTTTGCTAGCGGCCCCTGCCTATACCGATTTTAGCAACCGCGAAACTGCCGCTGCTAGAATAAGCGAGGGGAGTGCCGACCTATTGGACTGAAGCAGCAGCCAGAAGGTTCGCCTTCGCTCAGGCAAGTTGCCCGCCGGGTGAAGACTCAGGCAACGCGAGGAGCAATTGCGGTGGACGATAAAGAGTGGCGCGAGCGTTTATCTCGGCTTCCGCTGGCCTGGACCGCCGTTGCCTACGTTGGCGCTGTTCTTTACGGCGGCAGTGTCTTTGTTCGCCAGCTAACAGACGCCACTTCGATCGCAAACGACTACGCTCGCATCGCTCGGGAAGCCGGTGGGGCGATGCTTTTGTTTTGGGCGATCTTCACGCTGGTCTGGGCGCGGAAGGAAATCGAGTAGCGTGCGCTGCTCCCGCATTGTTCGATGCGTGCAGCGGGCCCTTTATTTGGAGCATCAGTATGGCGAGAGTGTTTCGAACGCGCAATCGATTTCTTCTTCCATTCGCGTTCTTCACCGGCTCTACCTTGCTTCTCGACCGCTGCGAGCGGTTGGGATACCTCCGAGTTCCGTCTTTAGTCTCGCTATCGTTCGCAATTCTCGGCTTTGCGTGCTGCTTGCTCTGGGCGTGGGAAGCCGAACGCCCGATGAGCAAGCCAGATCCGGACGCGGATCAAGGAACGCCCATTGAGCTGTAGCGACGGCGAGCATCGTTAGATTTGGCAGTCATGCCAGCGAGGAAAGTGAGACGGGAACCCTGCGGTGATGTTGCCGGTTCGCTCCTCGTCGTTGGCAAACTGGTGTTCCAGTCGATACCCGACCGGCAACTCCTTCCAGTAGGTTGCTTGCCACGGCTGTAGCGTTTGCCAGCGGGCCGTTTCTGCCAGTGGCCGTTGCCAACAGTAGGGGTGGCACTCTGCTGCGCAGATCCAGCGAAAGCGCCCTTCGAGAAACTCTCGATCGGCGCCCATCATTGCGGCCCACCCACTAGGCTCATGTTCGGGATAGTAGAGTTCTTCGTCGACAAACCGTTCCCAGCGCGGCCAGGCGAAAGCTTCCCAGGCGGTCCCGCCAAGTGCGGTCAGGCCATAGTAGAGCCAGTCCGCTGGGGCAGGCGCTTCTGCGGCGAGCGCGCGTTCGATCTGCGGCCGAGATGGTCGGAAGGATTCGGTGGAGTCGCGCCATTGACTGAAAAGCCAGCCTGCGTCGAACAGTTGCTCCAGCACTGCAGCCAGCCGCTCTCGATCGAGCCCGTGGCTAGGCTTATTCAGCATTGCCAGCAACCGACGTTCATCTCCTAGCCAGTGCAGGGGCACCTGCAATTCGACGACCGATTGGAGGAGCCAGTATTCCGCCCGAGTGAGCCGAGGCTCCATGAGAAAAGAACGGCACGCGGCCGTTGCGCTGCTATTTCAGTTTGCCGCCCAAGGGCGCTTTCACGCTAAGACGCCAGGTCGTCTGGGCAATGGATCAACCAGCCGCCAAACCGGCGAGGCCTATCGCGATCCAACGACTGCTGCCGTTCCAGGCTGATCTTGCGCAATAGCCAAGAACCGACAAGAGCAAGAATCGAAGGCCAGAGTACGGTCTGGGTCACAAAGACGCCCCGGTCGAACTCAGTCGCCACATCGGGAGCCAAGTAGCGGATTACCGGTACTGAAAGAAGCCAGCCCAGCAGCCCGCAGGTTCCACAAAATCGCAGTGCGTTGGCCAACTTAATGAGCATGCGAACTACCTGAACTCGGAACCTGGGCTGGACCTAGCTATCGTATCGACGCGAGAAACCGTGGTCCATGCGGCTATCGAGAAGGCAGTGAACCGTATCCGCTGCTAGGATGAATGCATGAAAATCGTCGCACAATTCATCGACAGCAGTTTTCTGACCCTGGCGATCCTGCTGCTTCCGCTCGTTCTGCCTCAGCCAGCGTCGATTGATTCTCGCGTGTGGTGGGCGCTGCGTGGCGGATGTGCGGCGGGGATCGCGGTCACGGCTTGGCGGCAGATCCAGGACGCGCGGCGGCCGCTCGTTCCAGAGGCTCCTTAACTACGACCGCAATCGGTTCGACTAAGAACTCGGAGGCGCACGCTCCATGAACGAACCCCTTCTAACCTGCGACTGGCGTTCGAACTCGCCCAACGACAGTGCTTGCTGTATGTACTTGATCGCGGGAGTGAAGGAAGGCCTGCCGATCGCTGTGCTCAACGGGCACGAGGTCGTCTTTCCCCACGATAAACCGGGAGGTCCGTGGCGGCTCTCGGGTAGTTGGTATCCGGCTGCCGCTCTCGAGAAAGCCCGCGAGCTGACCGCGGGAGCCGGCGCCGCAAGTTTTACTTTCGTTGCTTACGGCGCCGAGATCCCGATGCAGGTGGCCTTAACGCAAGGTCCTACCGGCGATGTCGCCACCTTTACCTGGTCGTGCTCGGCCGCTGCGAGAGGCTTGGTGGAAGCGGGGTTCTTGAGTGATCTCGAAAGCGGAGAGCACCTCTACATCCGCACCCCGTATGACTTCCCCGGAGTAGTTGTGCCCGAGCATGCTTATTCGCCACGGCAGTCGTGGTTTCGGAGATGGCTGCGGAAGTTCGCATGAAGCGGACGCATTTGCGGCGCGCGTGAAGTGTCGATAGTGCTGCATGAACAGCGGGGCCGCAAAACGAAAGACCGTCCAGGATTTGCTAGCCGGCGTGACTTTCGTAGGGCTGGCTCTGGGCTTGATCCGATTCCTTGCGCTGCGTGAACAACTGCCGAACTCGGTGTTCTACGATGGGCTTGCGATCGGCTGTTGGATGTTCGCCCTCCCAGCCTCGATTGGCCTCGCGGTCGGATGCTTTGTCGCTGGCTGGCGTGGGGCCTGGAGGTACGCCTTGATTGCGATGTTGCTCTTCGTACTTGGCCTTTGTTGCTTGCTGCCGGGGTGAATCGCAGGTTCATGCCAGGCCGTTCATGCCCGCCAAACAAACCGGGCCGCGAAGACGCTCTCGCATCTTCGCGGCCCTGTGATTAAGCGGTCGAACTAGCTCTTCAGGCGGCGCGCCGTCTTACTTCTTCGCTTCCGGCGCTTCCTTGGCCAGCTCGGCGGTGATCACTTCCATCACCTCTTCCGACTCCGGCTTCGTCTTCGGGCTGAAGCGGGCGGCCACTTGGCCGTCGCGGCCGATGAGGAACTTCTCGAAGTTCCAAGCGATCTCGCCGGGGAACTTGGGATTCGTTTCCTTCTCGGTCAGGAAGGCGTAGAGCGGGTTGATGCCATCGCCCTTGACCACGATCTTCTCGAACATCGGGAACTTGACGTCGAACTTGGTCGAGCAGAACTCGGCGATCTCCTTGTTCGTGCCCGGCTCTTGCTTGCCGAACTCGTTGGCCGGGAAGCCGAGAATGGCCAGGCCCTTGTCGCCGTACTCCTCGTGCAGCTTTTCCAGGGCGGCGTATTGCCCCGTCAGGCCGCACTTGCTGGCCGTGTTGACGATCAGCACGACTTTGCCTTTGTAGTCGGCCAGGTCGACATCCTTGCCGTCGATGCTCTTCACCTTGAAGTCGAGCGGCGACTTGGCGTCCTTCGAGTCGTCTGCCGACACCGGCAGGGCACATGCCAGCACGAGCAGCGCGGCAAACGCGAGGAGCTTTTCCATGACAACGGATCTCCGGGAAAGGGTCGGATTTTGAAGCGGAACTGGGCAGGAGGCGCACCGGCGGCACGCCTGGCTCGTGTGGGAACGGCCCCCGCAATCGGTCGCTCGCTCGCGGGGCCGCTACCCGAGGAAGTTATTCGCTCCCCCGTGCGAAGTCAAACCGCGGGGAGGGGTGGCTGGGGTCGAGCAAAGCGAGCCCCCAGCAGCCACGGCGACCCTCAGGCGACGTGCTTCCTAGGTTTACCGGCCTGGGGGCTCGCCTGCTGGCTCGACCCCAGCCACCCCAAGGGCTCGCCCCCAGGCGCCTGCTCGCACGGCCATTTGCGGCAGCCATGGCCGGGCCAGGTCACTCAAGGCTCGCCCGGTCGTGGGCGTCCCGGCGGGCTGCTAGAATCTTCAGGCACACCCCCACCTGGCGGCGGCTATGACGCTTCTTTATCAGCACGACGCTTTCCTCGAACACGAAACGGGCCAGCACCCGGAACGCCCTGCGCGGCTGACGGCCATTCGTCGGCAACTCGAGCGCACAGGGCTCGACGAGCGTTGCCAACGCCCGACCTGGCAACCGGTTACTGATGCCCAGTTGGCCCGCGTTCACGACCTGGGATACGCGCGGAGTGTGCAGAGTTACGCTGAAAAAGGGGGCGGCCGCATTGAGGCCGACACCGTGGTGTCGCCCCGGTCCTACGAGGTGGCCCGGCTCGCTGCCGGCGCTGCCTGCGACGCGGTGCAGCGCGTACTCAAGAGGGAGGACCGCAACGCTCTGGTCTTGGCCCGGCCGCCTGGACACCACGCCCTGCACGACCACGTGATGGGCTTCTGCCTGTTCAACAACGTGGCGATCGCCGCGCGGGCAGCGCTCGCCGAGCAGGGTCTCGACCGCGTGCTGATCGTCGACTGGGACGTGCATCACGGCAACGGCACCCAGGACGCTTTTTGGGAAGACCCGCAGGTCGGCTTCTTCTCGATCCATCGCTGGCCCTTTTACCCCGGCTCCGGCGCTGCCAATGAAACCGGCGCGGGCAAGGGACTGGGAACCACGCTTAACGTGCCCGTGGAGTACGGCACGCCGAGGGCCGACTACTTTAGCGCCTTCCAGCGCGGGCTCGAGCAGCTCGCAGCGTCGCTCAAGCCGCAACTAGTACTCATCAGCGCGGGATTCGATGCCCATCGCGACGACCCGATCGGCTCGCTCGAACTCGAGCTCGAAGACTTTGCCGAGCTCACGCGCCGCGTGCAGCAAGTGGCCAATGCCTATGCCGGCGGACGCATGGTGAGCCTGCTCGAAGGGGGCTACAACACCGGCGTACTGGCAGGCTCGGTGGAAGCGCACTTACGCGAGTTGCTCGATGCCTGCCCCGGCTGAGTTCGAGTTGCCCACCGAGGTGCTGCAGGCCGATGCGCGGCTGCCGGCGGCCGGGCCGCTCGAGCGCGCGGCCGAAGTGTTGCGGCGCGGCGGGCTCGTCGCGTTTCCCACGGAAACGGTGTACGGTCTCGGCGCGCACGCGCTCGACGAAGCGGCGGTGGCGCGAATCTTTACGGCGAAGGGGCGGCCGGCGAGCAATCCGGTGATCGTTCACGTGGCCGAGGTCGCGGCCGCGCGCGAGCTGGCCGAACATTGGCCGCCGGTTGCCGACCGGCTCGCCGAGGCGTTTTGGCCGGGGCCGTTGACGCTCGTCGTGCCGCGGGGAAAACAGGTGCCGGAGATCGTGACGGCGGGCGGATCGACCGTCGCCTTGCGTTGTCCCGCGCATCCCGTGGCCCATGCGCTGCTCAAGGCGGTTGGCTTGCCAATCGCGGCGCCAAGCGCCAACCGCTCGACGCGATTGTCGCCCACTAGCGCGGAGCACGTGCTCAAGCAATTGCGCGGGCGTATTGACCTGGTGCTCGATGGCGGGCCAGCCAGCGGCGGCCTGGAGTCGACCGTGATCGATCTCTCGGTCGATCCGCCGCGGCTGCTGCGCCCCGGCTTGATTGGCGCAGCAGCGCTCGAAGCGGTGCTGGGCGGCGCGCTGCTGAGCGGGCCGAAGCCGGGCGGCTCGGCAGCGCCCGCGCGGTCGCCGGGGCAGATGGAAATTCACTACGCTCCTACAGCGCCGCTCGAGCTGACCGAGGCCGCGGCTGCGCGCGTGGCTGAGCTGCTCGGCCAAGGCGTGCGCGTCGGGTGGCTGACGCTTGGCGAGAGTGGGCCTGCAGCGGGGCCGCTGCTCGAACGGCTCGAGATGCCGAACGACGCGACCGAATATGCGTCGCAACTCTATGCGGCGCTGCATCTGCTCGAGGATCGCGGGGTAGAGCGAATCGTCGTCAGTCGACCGCCTCATTCCGGTGATTGGCTGGCGGTGCAGGATCGGTTGAAGCGGGCATCGGCGCAAGCGACGACCGGTTCGTCGACGGTAGATCGGCTACAATAACGTGCGTGAGCCCAGCGCCGCGTGATCGAGCGCCGCTCGGCTGTTCGTTGGGTACTTTGGCGGTGTTGACGCATGTGGAAGCCTCGCAGCCTCGGTTGGCCGATCACGCTAGGCGTGGTGATGATCGTCCTGTTGGTGGCGATCCTCATTGGCTGGATCGCCAGCCTGATTCCCATTGCCAGCAACGCCGAGTCGAATGCGCCGCTGTACTGGACGCTGCTCGGCGTGGGCGCCGGGCTGCTCGTGCTCGTGCTGGTGGGAGTGATCCTCTACCTATCGCTCTCGGTGAAGGAGATCCGGCTCAACCAACGGCAATCGAACTTCATCGACAGCGTGACGCACGAGCTCAAGAGCCCGATCGCGTCGCTCAAGCTCTATTTGCAGACGCTCAATCGCCGGCCGACGACCGAGGCCCAGCGGGCCGAGTTTCACCGCTTCATGCTCGAGGACGTGCAGCGGCTCGATACGTTGATCGACCACTTGCTCGACGCCGCGCGGCTCGACCAGACCACCGTGCCGGCGGCCCCTGAGCCGCTCGAGTTGGCGCTGCTGCTCGAGAGCTGTGCTCAGACCGTTTGCTCGCGCTATCAACTGCCCGCCTCGGCGATCACAGTCGAGTGCCCGCCGCTCGTCGTGCCGGGGCAGCGTGTCGAAGTCGAAATGATCTTCCGCAACCTGTTCGACAACGCGGTGAAGTACGCCAAGGGTACGCCACGCGTCGAGGTGCAGGCCAGCGCAGCGCGCGGCGAGCGGGTCGTCGTGCAGATCGCCGACAACGGCCCTGGCATTCCGGCCAAGCTGCGTCGCAAGATCTTCGGCCGGTTCGTGCGGCTCGGCAACGAACTCGAGCGTTCGCGTCAGGGCACGGGCCTGGGGCTCTACATCGTGCGCACGCTCGTGAAGCGGATGCTGGGCACGGTGTCGGCCCGTGACCGTACGGACGCCACGGGCACGGTGTTTGTGGTGGAGTTGCCTGGCTGGCGGCAGCAGCAAGCCACGGAGGTCTCAGAACAAGCCGCGGATGTTGTCGCCAAACCGGAAGTCGTGTGAAGAATCGCCGTCGTCGATTTTCAATGCAGGAGCGATCTAGATGCAGTCCGTTTTTCACCGCCTATTGGCCAACTCTTTGCTAGGGCTCTCGGCCGTGTCGCTGGCCGCGTGTTCACCGACTCCAGCGCCTACACCCGCCTCATCGCCCTCTTCGCCCGCGCCCACGGTCGTAGTGGTCGCAGCGCCGAACGATTTGCAGGCGGTGAAGCAGCAGGTTGAAAGCGGCCAAGCAGTGCTCATCGATGTGCGCGAGCCCAGCGAATGGGACACAGGACACGTAGTCAGCGCGGTTGCAGTGCCCAACCGGGCACTGACCAAAGCGCATCAAGCGAATGACGAGGCCGGCTTGGCCGCGTTGCTCGCGAGCCTGCCGAAGGACAAGCCGATCTACTGCCACTGCGCGAAAGGCGTACGTGCGCAGACGGCCGCGAGGATTCTCAAGGAACGAGGCTATCAGGCGGTCCCGCTCGAGCCCGGCTACGACGACCTGTCAGCCGCCGGCTTCGCAACGGAAGGGGGCGATGAACCGGCTCCCGCAAGCCCCTAACGTAACTTGCCGAGGGCCTAACTCTTCAGTCGCCGGAAACCGAGGATGCATGCGCCGATGCCGGCGAGCGCGGCCAGAATCAAGCTGCTGGGTTCTGGAACGGCCGCTGCGCCGGGCGTTTGCCGCGTAGCGCCAAAGTTTCGCTTGAGCGACCCCAGGTCGGCCAAGCCCACCCAGCCGTCGGCGTCAAAGTCGCCTTGCCGCGCCGTGCCAGCCTTGCCGAAGTTCTCCCGCATGATGTGAAAGTCGTTGAGATTGACTTGGCCATCGAGATTGGCGTCGCCCACCAGTTCTGGCTGCTTGAGTCCCTGGAGCAGATAGACCGCGCCGGAGTCGCGGGCCGCGGCGTCTTCGAGCGGAGCGCCCACAAGCACGCTATTGCCCACCACGCCGAGGCTGAAGCCGAAATCGTCGTTTCGCGAAGCGGCCGGATTGGCGAACGTGTTCACTAGCGAGCCCGAGGGCGAAAATAGGTAGGCCGCGCCCACCGGACTCGTTCCCTTGGCTACGCTATCCGCGCCGATCAGCACGTGGTCTTCGAGCGCGGCGATCGCAAGCCCGAAGTTTTCGCCCGACTTGCCGGACGGGTTGTTGATCACGCCGACCAGATTGCCGTTGAGGTCGTAGCGATAAACCGCGCCCGCGTCCTTGCCAGAACCATCGGCCAAGTTCGCGCCCACGAGGATCTCGCTGAGACCCACGCCGGCCACCGACACGCCGAAGTTGTCTCCCACCGCGCCGCTGGGGCTGTGCAGGGTGTTGAGCAACTCGCCGTTGAGGTCGTACACATAGGCGGCGCCCGAGCCATACGACTTGGTGCTGTCGCCCATCGCGCCGATCACGACGCGGTCGTCGACCACGGCCAGCGATCTGCCGAAGTGATCGCCGAACTGCGGAGTCGGATTCTCGAAGGTGCTCAGCAGTTCGCCTTCGGGGCTGAACAGGTAAGCGATGCCCGAGTCGAACGCGCCCGACGAATCACGCCAGCGATCGGCGCCGATCAGAATGTTTTCACCCACAGCGACGATCGACTGCCCGAACGCGTCGAAGCCGGTCGGGTTGGGGCTGGTGATCGTGCTCAACAAAGCGCCCGTTTGATCAAAGACGTAAGCCGCGCCCACATCGCGGCCGCCCTCGTCCTTGAGCAGCGACGAGACGACCACGTTGTCGCCGGCCGCGGCGACCGAGTAGCCGAACCAATCCGTGTCGTTCGGCGACGGATCGTGGAAGGTCGTCAACAGCTTGCCGGCGCCGTCGAAGAGATAAGCGGCGCCGGCCTCTTCTCCTTTCGTGCTGCTGCGGGGAGCGCCGATCAGCACGTTGTTGCCAACGGCCGCGAGCGAGGAACCGAAGCGGCTCTTCTCCCCCCCCGTTGGCTCTTGAAAGGTCGTGAGCAATGTGCCAAGCTGGGCCCGCGCCAGAGACGAATGGGCCAAGCAAAGGAGCAGCGCAAGCAGAGCCTGCCGGAGCGCAAAGCGACTCATGGTGTGGCCTCGAGGGCAATTCCACCGCAGTCTCAGCCACCCTGCCGAGGGGATGCGGCGGTTTGAGGGAACTAGTGAAGGATTATGGAAAGCGCAAGCGTTCGCGTAAAGCGTTTGGCGTGCGATTTTTCCTTAGACTCTCCGACTCGCAAGGTCACTCTCAGGCCGCCGCGAACGAATCGTTCGCCGCAACGTGCCTTTTCATGCTGACTTAAGAGACTCGATCACCTCGCCGGCCGCCTGGCAGAGTTTCTGGGCAGCGGACTCGTTTTCCGCTTCGGCGATGGCGCGGACGATGGGCTCGGTGTTGCTAGCACGCACGAGCAGCCAGCACCCTGGCCAGTCGAGCCGCAGGCCATCGAGCCGATCGCATTTTGCTTCGGGAAAATGCCTTTCTAGAGCCGCAAGCGCCGGCGACACTTGGTCTGCGGGCAGCGTGAACTTGGTCTTCGCAATCCCATAGCGGGGGAGCGCGGCCACCCATTGGCTAAGCGGTCGCTGCTGTGCGGCGAGCGCGTCGAGCACGAGCGCCATGGCCACGAAGCTATCGCGCACCAAGCCCACCTGGGGATGAATTACGCCGCCGTTGCCCTCGCCACCGAGCACCGCGTCGCGACGCAACATCTCATCGACGACGTTGGCTTCCCCCACCGCGGAACGGTAATACGAACCTTTGTGCCGCGCGGTCAGGTCTTCCGTCAGACGGCTCGACGAGCAGTTGACCACCACGGCGCCGGGGTGCTTGGCGAGCCAGTGATCGGCGCACAGGGCGAGCGTGTATTCCTCGCCGATGTAGTGACCGGTCTCATCGATTAGGGCCAGCCGATCGGCATCCGGGTCTTGGCAAAATCCCACGTCGGCTTGGGTCTGCCGCGCGGCGGCCCCCACGGTCGTCAGGTTCTCCGCGGTCGGTTCGGGCGGATGCTCGAAGCGTCCATCGGGCTCACCGCCCAAGACCGTCGACTCGCAACCGAGGGCCGTGAGCAAGCGCCGTCCCAGCAGGCTGCCGGCGCCATGCGTCGAGTCGAGCAACACGCGAAACTTACGCTTACGAATGCGGTCGATGTCGACAAGCGCCAACACCAGTTGCAGGTGTGCCTCGGTGGTGTCTCCCGGCCACGCCGTATACGCGCCGACACGTTCGTGGCTCACCCAGGCCGGCGGGCCTTGCCGATAGCGCTCGATGACGCGCTGGCCGAAGTCGCCTGGCACCACTCGCCCCGCAGGCGCGAAAAGCTTGAGGCCGTTGTATTCAGGCGGATTGTGGCTCGCGGAAACTTGGATTCCGCCCGCCGCTTTGGCGGTGCGAACGAGCACGCCAGTCGTGGGCGTGGCGGCTAGATCCGCGTCGATGACGTCGCGGCCGACCGCCCGCAAGGCGGCGCCGAGCGCCGACATGAGCATGGGGCCCGTAGTGCGGCCATCGCGGGAAAGGACCAGCGGCCCGGGCGCGAGTTCGGCGGCAAAGGCGCAGGCGTAGCGGCCGGCGTTTTCCGGGGTCAGGCTTTGCCCGACGAGTCCTCGGAGGCCAGACACGCTGATGATCGGTTCCATGCGTCAAAGCCGCCTAGAAATCGAGATCGGGCCCGCAACCCCGCGGGCGTTTTTCGATCTCGGTGGCTCAATCGTCCCGGGAATGGCTGATCTTGTCGAGACGAGTTTTGCCCAGACCCCCATGCGTGGAGGGCACTTTCCGGGAGAGCTTATCGCTCGAGCCAGGTGCAGCCGGCCGAAGAGTAGCCGACGCCGAAGCCCACCATCACGCTGCGAGTGCCGGGGCGAACGCGGCCCGAGCGGCGCAGATCGTCGATCAGCAGAGGCAATGTGGAGGAAACGGTGTTGCCGCAGTCGCGCAAGAAGAGCGGCATCCGCTCGGGCGCCACGTGCAGGTGGTTGCGCAGTTGATCGAGCATCAGCCGCGTGGCCTGGTGCATGAGGAACAGGTCGACCTGATCCTTGCTCCAGGGCGATTTCGCGAGCACGTCGTCGACCAGCTTCGGGATCGCCTCGATCGTGATCTGGATCAGGCTGGGGCCGTCCATGTAGAGGGCGCTGGGCCAACGCCAACGGCCCCGCGGCTTGATCGCCTGCTCAGGACGCCGCGCCCCGCCCCGATTGACCAGCAGCGTGTCGGCCCCGCGGCCATCGGTGCTGAACACGAACGCGCCGACCGAAGGTTCGTCGACGGCTTCGATGAGCGTGGCCGCCGCGGCGTCGCCAAAAATCGGCCGCAGCGAGCGGTCTTCCTCCGCGATGAACTTCGAATAGGTCTCGGCGGTCACGAGCAGCACTCGCTGCGCAGCGCCGCTGCGGATCAGGCCGTCGGCCAAGGAAAGGCCATAGACGAAGCCCGAGCAGCCCAGGTTGAAATCGAGCGCGCCGACCGAGGTCTTGAGCCCCAACCGCTCCTGCACCAGGCAGGCCGTCGTGGGCAGGGGATAGTCAGGCGTTTGCGTGCACAGAAGCAAAAAGTCGATGCTTTGGCGGTCGACCTGATACTCCCCGAACAGCCGCTCGCAAGCGGCCACGGCCAGATCCGACGAGCACTCCCCCTCGGCGGCGATATGCCGGGAGTAGACGCCCGTCTTCATGCCGATCAGTTCCATATCCCATTCGGGATGGTCGGCCTGAAGCTGCGCGTTGGTCAGCACTCGCTCGGGCAAGTGAATCGCGATGGGTCCGATGGCCGCGTACTTCACCGCGCCGATCCCTCGTAGTTGCTGCATGCCCCGGGCCGCCCCGGCTCCTGGGACGAGCGCGCAATGGCTTCGCGGAGCGAGACTTGAATCGAGAAAAGTAGCACACCGCTCGTAAAACCGTCAATGCGGTCCGTTTGACCGAGCGCCGATGCTGGCGCCGACTAGAACCGGTAGCGGAATTCCGAGCGAATGAGCTGCTCGGCGAAATGGTCGTCGGTCAGCGAGAAGGCAGCGCCGACGCCAAAGTCGATCTTGTCGCACACGACGGTGCGCAGCCCCGGCCCCACGCTCACGTAGGTCGCCCCGTTGGCCGACTGCGTGCCGAGCACCGGATCGGTGTAGGAGCCCGCCTGGAACGAGTAGCTGAACATCTCGAGCGTGCCGATGATGGGCACGTTCGGCATGGGCGTGAACAGCACGCGGTTGTAGCTCATGCGGACGTTGAGCAGCGAACCCTCGTAGAACTCATCGCCCCCGATCGGAATCCACTGGGCGACCTGCGCCTGTAGGTAGGAGATCGGCGAGAGCTTGAGCCCGAACACCAGCGACGGTTCGAGCGAAACGTGTCCGGTACCGGTGCCGGTAAACGGATTGCCCACCGGAATGTAGGTGCGAAACATCAGCGAGATCTGCAGCAGCTCGCAGTCGAACACCAGGCTCTTGGTGCCCAGGTTCATATCGCCGAAGCTGGCGGCGTGCGGATTGTCGAGCGGGAAGACCGAGCGGTAGGGTACTTCCACGAAGAACGAGAACCGATCGACCGCGGTCTCGGTGTACAGGCTCAAGTCGTGGTAGGTGACCGATCGCTCGCCCAACCAGGGCGGAACCGGCGGCGGGCCCATGCCGGCCCCGTTGTCCTGAGCCCAAAAGTACTCGGCTCTGTCGGGGAAAACGACGTTTAGGCCAGCATCCCAACGGAAGCGCTGCTGAGTGACGGGGCGCGCCGACTCGGTGAAGAACGAGGCATCGGCCACCGGATTCCAGCGCGGATCGTAGCACGGATCAGGGCAGCAGACCGCCTGATAGATTCCGCACGCAAAGCGTCCTAAGCGCGAATCGGCCTGGCACGGATAGCAGGGACCTTGCCCTGGCACGCAGGGCAAGCCGCCACAGCCAACACAATCGCCTTCCAATTCGAAATCGGGCAGCGTCGCATCGGGAATCGGTACGAGCGGCGCGGGGTCGACGCCGATCGGCGGCAATGGTTCGGGCGCCGGCAACTCTTCCTGTTTGGCGAGCCGCAACTCGGGCGCGAGCGCAGTGACTTCCGTGGGAGAAGGGCTGAACAGATCCGGCCCTAGCGGAACTTCAACATCAGCGTGCGTCGCCGCATCTGCCGTCGAGTTCTCTGTCCCAGGAGGCGAGGGAATCATCAAAGATCCCCACGCCGGACTATCCGAAGTCTTCGCTGCGGGCGAGCCGTAGCTAAGAGCGCTCCACGCGCAAGCCACGCTCGCAAGTACCAAGCACCATGCCGTGGCGACTCGCGTCGATCTGGCAGGCATCGGCAGCTCCGCTCCCGTGTTGGTTTATGCAACAAGGGGGAGTTTGTACCGAAAGACCGATGGCGCTACAAGGCAGCTTCTGCGAACCAATGCTGCCCGCATGCTAGCAACTAATGAGCGACCATCTCCGACTCGGACGCGGCCCATTCGAACGAAAGCACGCGTTCCGGAAGCGGCTCGAGTTCACCACGAACGATGCGAACATCGCCAGGGGCCTTGATGCCGAGCGTCACGCGATTGCCAGAAATGCGATTGACGACGATCTCGATTCCGTCTCCGACGCTGATCGTTTCGCCGATTTTCCGACTGAGTACGAGCACGGTTGAATCCTCCACCGTCTGGTTTGCGGCCAGCAACCTCTCCCTCCCTCGTTCGCAACCGCTGCGTCGAAACTAGGAGGGCCGCTGACCACGGCTGTCTCATGGTGGACCTGTCGCATTGCAAGTTACGTGCCTAGGAGACGTGCTTGTCGATTTCCAGCGAACTGGTTGATCCGATCACCCCAGGGTCGACCACCCATATTCTGCGGCGAAATACCCGGTTTTTCGCAAGTATTCGCGAGAAACGGACGACGGCTGGACGTTCACCTCGTGGCGCTCTCGCCGTGGCAGATTTCGTCTTGAGGTGAGACAAGTCGCGCTTTTTTGAGACGAAAACCAGGCGCGATCGTAGGGGTTGGGAGCACTTTTCGGCCATTGTGAGCGTCAATCGCTCAGGGCGTGCGGATGGTTTCGAATCAACCACGCTTGTTCGCGCCGAAGCCCCGAGCCCCGCTTTTGGGCCAGAAACGGCCCCTTTCGAGGATTTAAAATCCCCTCTCGAGGGCGATGGAAACTATTGCTAAGGGAAAGGAGTCGAATTACCCTGGGGCCGAAATGCCGATTATGTCGACTTTGACGACTGCGCAGCCCGCCGCACATTGCCCCCCACAATACGTCTGTAGGAAGAGGCGACCTTAATGTTCACCGTGAAGAAGCACCGCTCGACCCTCGGCATTTTACCTAGCCTACTCAAGTCGCCTCGACTCCAAGCGGGCCTTAGTCTCGAGCCGCTCGAGACGCGCTGGTTGATGGCCGCCGCGCCCGTGGCGGTCGCCGACACCTACGGCGTAGTGGCCAACGCCACGCTCGAAGTCTCGGGCCCCGGCGTGCTCGCGAACGATACGGACGCCGACCAAGATCCACTGACCGCGAACCTGGTGCAGAGCCCGCTGCACGGCTCGCTCAGCCTGGCGGCGAACGGGTCGTTTTCCTATACGCCCAACACGAACTATCTCGGCCCCGATTCCTTCTCCTATCGGGCGAGCGACGGGTCGCTGTTTTCGAACACGGTGACCGTTTCGCTCTCGGTGGTCGACGGCACCCCCATTGCGCGGGCCGACAGCTATTCGGTTGACGAAGACGGCATTCTCAAGGCCACCGTGGCCCAGGGCGTGTTGGCCAACGACACCGACGTGGCCGGCGACGCCTTGACCGCCGTGCTCGTGAATCCCCCCACCCATGGCACGCTGACGCTAGCGGCCGATGGCTCGTTCATCTATGAGCCGGCCGACAACTTTGCTGGCACCGACACCTTCACCTACCGCGCCAGCGATGGCGTCAATCTCTCGGCGCCTGCTACGGTCGCGCTGACGGTGAACCTCGTGCCCGACGACCCGGTGGCCGTCGATGACAGCTACAACGCCTTCGAGGCGCAGGCCTTGGTCGTGCCGTCGCTGCAGGGCTTGCTGGCCAACGACAAGGACGCCGACGGCGATGTCTTGAAGGCCGTGCTCGGAACGGGCCCGACCAAGGGCACGCTCACGCTCAACGGCAACGGTTCGTTCACTTACACGCCGGGCAATGCCTTCATCGGCGAGGACTCGTTCACCTACCGCGCCAACGACGGCCAGTCTGATTCGAACCTGGCGACGGTGCGGATCCGTGTGACGCCTGTGCTCGTGGCGGCCAACGACATCTACACGATCAACGAAGACTCGGCGCTCAACGTGGCCGCGGGCGCGGGCGTGTTGTCGAACGACTCGCTGCCGACCACGACCGACCCGCTCTCGACCTCGCTCGTGGCCGGTCCCACGAACGGCACCCTGAGCCTGCGTCGCGACGGTTCGTTCCTCTACACGCCGCGGCCGAACTTCTACGGCGCCGACACGTTCACCTATGTCGCCCGCCTCGGTGGCATCGAAGACCTGATCACCGGCCAGGGCACGGCGTATTCGACGGCGATCGACACCGTTGGCGGCAAGATCTACTGGACCGACGCCACGACGCGAACCATTCGCCAGTCCGATCTGAACGGCGCGAACGTGGTGAACTTGGTCAGCACCGGGCTGAGCGTGCCGGCCGGCATCGCCCTCGACCTGACCAACGACAAGATCTATTGGACCGACCTCGGCACCAACAAGATTCAGCGCTCGAACCTCAACGGCACGATGGTCGAAGACATCGTGTCGACGGGCCTCATCGACCCGCGCGGCATCGTGGTTGACGCCGCTGGCGGCAAGATCTACTGGACCGACCTGGGAGGCGCAAAGGTTCAACGCGCCAACCTCGACGGCACCACGGTGCAAGACGTGCTGACCACGGGGCTCAACGCTCCGACCGGCCTGGCGCTCGACGCCGCGGCGGGCAAGCTGTACATCGCCGACGCTTCGGCCGGACGAATCCTCCGCGTCGACACCGCGGGCACCAACCTCGAGGCGCTCCTGAGCTCGCTCAACGCGCCGCAAGAGGTGGCCCTCGACGTGGCGGGCGGACGCGTCTACTGGACCGAAGCGGGCAAGATCAAGCGTGCCGATCTGAGCGGCGGCAACCCCGAAGACCTGATCGCGACCTCGATCGTGAATCCGTCGGGTCTGGCGATCGACGCCACCGGCGGCCGCATGTATTGGACCGACCTCGACACCGACAAGATTCAGCGCTCGAGCTTGGGCGTGTTGCAGACGGCGTTCGATTCGAACGTGGCCACGGTCACGATCAACGTGACGGGCGTCAACGACATTCCCGTGGCCTTCGACGACGCCTACCCGCTGCTCGGCAGCTCGCTCAACGTGCCGGCGGTCCAAGGCGTTTTGGCGAACGATTTCGACGCGGACGGCACACCGATCACCGCGTCGATCGTCAGCGGCGCCACGCGGGGCATCGTGGTGCTCAACACCAACGGCGCCTTCGTCTATACGCCGAACACCACGTTCCAAGGCCAGGACTCGTTCACCTATCGGGTGTTCGACGGGGTCGGCAATTCGAACATCGCCACGGTGTTCATCACCAACCGTCCGATCGTTCGCACCGAGAACGTAACGATCACCGCGCAGTCCGACACCTCGACCGAAGGCTTCTTCGACGTCTACGTCGATCTGGCCGGCGCCGCCGTGCAAGTGACGGGCTACGAAGTGCAGATGCGCCTGGTGGAGCAGAACTCGGGCATCACCTTCGTGGGCGCTCAAACGACTGCCCCGCTGCGGCCGGCCCTGCTGCCGGGCCAAACGCCCACGGTGGTCGGCCTCGGCCAGTCGCTGCAAGTCACCGACTTCGCCGCCTCGGGCACGGTGGCCCTGGCCAACGGCCGCGGCCTGTTCCGCGCCCACTTCGTGGCGGAAGCCGGCGTCGTCGGCACGTTCCACGTGACCTTCGACACCGGGTTCACCAACATCTCGAACAACGTCGCCCAGGCGATTCCGCTCGGCGGCCTGGTCACGGGCACGATTACTCTCGTGCCCGCTGCCAATCCGGCGCCGCAAGTGGCGCAGGTCATGATCGGCGATGGCACGGAAACGGGCTGGACGCCGGAGTTCCTCAATCACCTGCAGGCCACGGGCCGGGGCGACGGCGGCTACGCCTTCCCCACCGGTTCCGCTGCCCAGCTCGATGCCGTTCCCTGGGACACCCTGAGCACGGTGAAGGTGCGGTTCACCCGCAACGTGCTGGTCGATGCTGCCGACCTGGTGCTGAACGGCGTGAACGTGGCCCGCTATGAGATCGCGAACTTCAGCTACGATCCGGTGACGTTCGTGGCCACCTGGCAGTTGGCCGGTCCGATTGCGGCCGACAAGCTGCTGCTGTCGCTCAACGCCAACGGCACCGACCCGATTCGTTCCCCGGGCGGCCAAGCGCTCGACGGCGAATGGGAGAACGGCCTCACGGTGGGCGCCTCGGGCAATGGCGTTGCGGGCGGCGACTTCCGCTTCCGCTTCAACGTGCTGCCGGGCGACATCGACCGCAATGGCCGCACCAACATCTTCGATACGATCTTGGTTCGCGACCGGCAGTTCACCGCCATCGGCGATCTGAACTACTCGATCTTCGCCGACCTGACGGGCAATGGCTCGGTAAACATCTTCGACACGGTGCGGACGAGCAACAGCCAGTTCAAGATGCTGCCCGTCGGCGAGCCGGTGTACAACCCGCCGGTTACGCCTGCTCCGGCGGCGCTGGCCGCGGCCGAAGCTCCGGCAGCGGCCTTGGCTCAAATCATCGGCCTACCGGTGACGGCTGCAGCCTCGGTGTCGGCGTCTGAGTCGACGAGTGGACCGACGGCCTTCGTCTTGGCGGCCGCGGCCGACGCCGCGCTGCCGGCGATCGCCAGCGATTCGGCAGCCCTGGGCGTGGCGATCTCGAACCTCACCAGCAAGGACGAGGCCGACGCCTCGGACGCTGCGTTCGGTGACGATGTCGACTGGTCGCTGGGCCTGTAAAAGGCTCGCTGGAGCCATCAATTCTTGAATGGCCGCGACAGACCGGCAGGCACGCCTGGTCTGTCGCGGCCTTTTCGTGCGCCTAGCCAAACCGCCTTGAAACTGCGCAACTTACGGCGATTCGCCAAACTGCCCTTCTGCCGGTGCTTGGGCTATAATAGAGAGCTTCCCGCGGCGTTCTTGACGCCATGGCTGCCCGCCGTCCTTCCTGCCTGAGATCTCTTCATGAAGCTTGCGTTCAGTTCCAACGCCTACATGCACTTTTCCATCGAGCGGGCGATGGAGCAGATCGCTTCGGCAGGGTATCAGGGGATCGAGCTGTTGGCCGACGTTCCCCATGCCTGGCCGGCGGGGCTGCTGCCGGAACGCAAGGATTCGATCCGCCGCACGCTCGAGCGTTGTGGGCTAGAGATTGCCAACATCAACGCCTTCATGATGAATGCAATCGCCGATCCGCGGCAGCCGTATTGGTATCCCGGCTGGACCGATCCCGATCGGCACTACCGCGCGATCCGCCGCGAACATACGAAGCGGGCGTTGCACTTGGCTGCTGAACTCGGCGCTCCGAACATCACCACCGAGCCGGGCGGACGGTTGGAGCCCGGGGTGTCGTGGAAGGAAGCGTCAGACATCTTCTACGAAGAGTTGATGCCCTGCGTGGAAGTGGCCGAGGAAACCCGCGTGCGGCTGCTTATCGAGCCTGAGCCCGAGCTGCTGATCGAGAAGTTTGGGCAGTATCTCGAGTTCATGGAGCGGATCGACTCACCGTGGGTGGGGCTGAACTTCGATGTCGGCCATGCCTATTGCGTGGGCGAGGACCCGCAGGACTGGGTGGCTCCGATGGCCGCTCATACCCGGCACTACCACTTGGAAGACATCGCCGCCACGCGGGAGCACAAGCATCTGATCCCGGGGCGCGGCGCGATCAACTTTCCGGCCACGCTCGAAGCCATTCGCAAGACCGGCTACGACGGCTGGCTGACCGTGGAACTCTACACCTGCATCGAAGACCCCGATGGGGCGGCGCGCGAGGCGAAGGAGTTTCTGACTCGGGCAGCGGGCGAGCGTTGACCGCGTGCCGTCGCTGAGCTGTTTCCCCACAGTTGCGGGGGCTTTCGCGATCCATCATCTTAAGAGGATCGCAGTGCGCTTTTTGGCGGCTTTTTCTCGCCTCGGAACGCCGTTTGTTATGGCTGGGGCTCGGTCAGGAAGGCCGTCGCGCACTCGAGGATGAAGATAGTGCCCATGACTGAACTTAACCCGCCCGCGTCGAGTCGCGCCGGCGCGCCAACGAACCCAGGCTCGAACAATCGCGCGCCGTTCGAGGCGAAGAATTCGCCAGCAGAGAACGCGCCGCCCGATCGACTGCGGACGCCGCTGCTCTATCAGATCGTGCTGCCGCAAGCGCTGCTCTTGCTAGCGGCCGTAGTCGGCGCGAGCGCGGTCGAAGCCTGGTGGGCAGCCCGGTTTGCCCGCGAGCGGATCGAACATCAACTGCAGCGGCTCACGGCGACGGTCGAATCGTCGAACTTCCCCCTGACGGCCGGGGTCCTCGCGCAGATGCGAGGGCTTTCGAGCGCCGAGTTCGTCGTCACCGACGCCGCGGGGCAGATCGACCTGACGACCGTGGCGATCGACGAGCCGCAGACGCTCCCTGCTCCCACGGCGCCGCTCCGTGAGCTGCGCTTGGGCGAAGTGGTGGAGACAGGCGGCGTTCGCTACCTGCACGCGGCGGTGCAGACGCCCGCCCGCGGCGCGCGCGAAGCGCAGGCAGTGTTGCACGTACTCTTTCCGGAGGAGCTTTGGCGCCAGTCGCTGCGCAGCGCCGTTGCGCCGCCGTTCGCCGTGGGTTTGGGTGCGTTGGCTTTGGGCGTGCCTTGCGGCGTGCTCCTTTCGCGGCGTTTTTGCCGACGCATTCACTCCCTGCAGCGGCACTTGGGCCGGTTGGCCGACGGCGACTACACGCTGGCCCCGCTCTCGAAGGTCGACGACGAGCTGCGTGATCTGGCGCGATCGGCTAACTCACTCGCATCGCAACTCGCTTGTTTGGAAGACGCCATCCGCAATCACGAGCAGCGCGAGGCCTTGGGCCAACTCGGGGCCGGCCTGGCCCACGAGCTGCGCAACGGCATCGCCGGCGCGCGCATGGCGATCAAGATCCATGAGCGGCATTGCCGTACGGCGGACGCCGAAAGCTTAGAAGTCGCCCTGCAGCAGCTCGACCTCGTGCGCGAGCAATTGCAGCGATATCTGCTCACGCAGACTCCGGCGCGCGGCCAGCAAGATGGCTGCCTGCTCGAGCCCGTGATCGAAGAAGTAGGTCGCTTGCTCGCGCCCGCCTTCGCCCATCGTCGCGTAGAACTGACGCTGCCTGCCGACGAGGCCCAGGGACTCACGCTGCCCTTGAGCCACGAGCAGGCGCGCAGCCTGCTTTCGAACCTGCTGCTCAATGCGCTCGAGGCCGCCGGGGCCGAGGGCCGCGTCCGCGTTGAGGTCGAGGCGATCTCTGCCGCTGAGGTCGCCGTGCGCGTGGTCGACAGCGGTCCAGGCGTTTCGGCCGCGCTCGCGCCGCGAATGTTCGAGCCCTTTGTGACGAGCAAGCACGAGGGCGCAGGACTTGGACTGGCTCTCTGCCGGCAACTTTCCGCAAGCTGCGGCGGCTCGTTGCACTACTTCCGTCAGAACGGCGCCACGTGCTTCGAGTTTCGCGCACCGAGCGCCGCGTCGGCTTCCTTTGAATCATCTCCGCGTCTGTCCGCTCCGCGAGAGGCCTTAGCATGAGTCATGTGCTGATCATCGATGATGAAGCGGCCATCTGTTGGGCGCTGCGGCGCGTGTTGAGCGAGGAAGGTCACCTGGTCCGCGTCGCGGCAAGCGCCGAGGAAGGGCTCGCCGAGGCTGAGCGCTCGCTGCCAGACGTCGTGCTGCTCGATGTGCGGCTCCCGGGCATCGACGGCCTGACGGCGCTCGGTAAGTTTCAACTGCTGGCCGAGCGGTTGCCGGTGGTCATCATGACGGCCTTCGGCAACGTGGAGACGGCCGTCGGCGCGCTCGGCGGCGGCGCGATCGAGTATCTTACCAAGCCGTTCGATCCCGATCAGGCGGTCGAAGCGGTCCGCAAGGCGCTTGCGCGGGCCCCGCAAGTTCGCCGCGCGGGGCTCGAAGACGACTCCGGCTCCGACGGACTCGTGGGCCGCAGCCCGGCGATGCAAAACGTTTATAAGCGCATCGCGCTGGTGGCCGCGACCGAGGCCTCGGTGCTGATCACCGGTGAGAGCGGCACCGGCAAGGAGCTGATCGCGCGGGCGATTCATCGGCATTCGTCGCGCGCGGCACGGCCTTGGACGCCGATCAATGTCGCCGCGCTCAGCCCGGGGTTGCTCGAAAGCGAGCTGTTCGGCCACGTACGCGGCGCGTTCACGGGCGCAACCGCCACGCGCCAAGGTTTGCTCGAGCAGGCGGCCGGCAGCACGGTGTTCTTCGACGAAGTGGGCGACATGCCGCTCGAGGCGCAGGTCAAGCTGCTGCGCGTGCTCGAGGAGCAAGAGGTCACGCCGGTGGGCGGGAACGACGCGCGGCCTGCGTCGTTCCGCGTGCTGGCCGCCACGCACCGCGACCTGTTGGCCGAAGTGCGCCGCGGGCGCTTTCGCGAGGACCTGTACTATCGCTTGGCCGTATTCGAGATCGCCACGCCCCCGCTGCGAAAGCGGGGCGACGATGTGCTGCTGCTGGCCGAGCATTTTCTCAGGGCCGCTACGCGCAGCGAGCAAGCCCGCTTCAGCGATGACGCGCTCGAAGCCCTGCGGCAGCGCCCCTGGCCAGGCAACGTACGCGAGCTGCGAAACGCCGTGGAGCACGCGGCGATCCTGGCCCGCGGGCAGACGGTGTTGGCCGAGCACTTGCCGGCCCCGCTCCCGTTGGGCGAAGCCGCGCCGGCAAGCGCCGATCGGTTCGCCCCACTCGTGCAGCAATGGCTGGATGAGCGGCTGCTCTCCGATCCCAACGCGGCCGACGTTTATTCTCAGTTGCTCGACGAAATCGAGCCGCCGCTGCTCCGCGGCGTGCTGGCCCACCGCCAGGGGAACCGGCAACAAGCCGCGGCAACCTTGGGGCTGCACCGGATGACGCTGCGGAAGAAACTGCAACGGGCTAAGCAGCGGGATGGGGAGTAGCGTAGGCCAAACGAGACCTCGGGGGAACCGGCCGCATCATCGTGAGCAAGAGAGGCTGACGGGCTTGCGACCTGGTGCAGCCCCGGAGGGCGACTCGAGAATAGCCCCGGGCAAGGCCGGCCTTAGCCGGGCGCCGCCCGGGGTTACGCCCCGAACGAGAACTTAGAGCCCCAGCGGGGCGACAGGAATTCAACGGCCGATCCGCGGTAGCAAGCAGACCTTGTGTCGCCCCATCCGGGGCTTTGTCTTCGTATATCAAGCCAGCGAAGTTCCCTGAGCCTTCCCAAAATCCCAACCAAATGCCAGACCGAACGTCCGTACTGCCTAACCCTGCGCAACCGCCTTCTTGCCGCGCAGATAGTCGCGCAGCTTCTTCAGCCGCGGACGCCAGTTCTCATAGGCGTAGACGAGCGACCGGCCCAGCGGGCTCGGCCCAGCGGCAATGATCCGCCCTACGGCGTAGCTGCCGTTGCTCCAGCTCTCGGTCCAGGGCGCTAGCTCGCCCCAGAAGTCGAGTGTTTGCGACTGTCCGCTGGCGAACAGCTCTTCGAGCCAACGCATGACGAGCAGTTGCCCCGCGCCGAATTGCTTGAACGCCTCGTCGTAGCCCACCTTAGGCACGAAGTGCGTTTGCTTGGCCTGCCAGCCATAGGCGAAGGCGATCGGCTGCCCGGCGTGCCGCAAGAAGGCCAGCTCTAGGCAGCCAGCCTCGGCCGCGGCCTGCGCGGAGCGCGTGAAGAATTCGAGCTTGCCCGGCGTGCGCAGGACCGATGAGCCGGCGGCCCCCTTCCAACTGCGGTCCTCAACCTCGAAGCCTTCGCGCACGAGCGCGACCACTTCCTCAGGCGTGAACTCGGTGCGCAGTTCAAAGGTTCCACCGCCTGCCTTGTCCATCGCTTGCGCGTTGCGCTTACGGTTGCGGCGATGCTCGCGTCCCAGCGAGGCTTCGTAGTCGGTCCACGTTCCTTCGACTGAGACTGTGCCGGTGCGCCAGCGCGGCTGCTGCACGAGCGACCAACCGGCCCGCTGAGCGGCCGCGGCAAACGCTTGCCAGCGCGGCGAATCGAAGGCGATGGGATCGAAGTTGAACAAGGGCCAGGGAGTTTCGCCCACCGCCGCCACCATCGCGTCGGCAACCTCGGGGCCAGCGGCCGGATCGAGCAGCAGGTCTCCATGCGACGCCCACGGATCGGTCGGCACTCCGCCTGCTTGCACGAAGCGACTCCAGCGTTGCTCCACAAGCGGCAACGCGGCCACCGCTTGGCCATCCTGCTCAATCAGCACGGCGGCCGTCGGAGCATGCGGGGCGAAGTGCTCGAGCCAATGCGCGACGAACTCGGCTCGGGCGGTCGGCACCGTGACTTCGCTGCGTGCCCACAGGTCGTCCCAGGCGGGCGCTGCCGCGCGGATTTCGTCGCTCGACCGCAACACGCGGATCTGCATGGAACTCTGGCTCCCCAAGGCAGGAAACGAAGGATCGGCTGCCAGGCCCGCCAAGGGGCCGACAATTCAACGCTTAACCCTAGGTCACAGCGCGGCTTGAGCGATGGGGAGCCGAGGGCCGGTTAGAGGGCGGAAAGCGGTCGTACGAATTCGCGGCCGGGAACCCAAGCCAGGGCGAAGGGAGTTCCGCCGGAGCGGCCGGTATCTTAGAATTGGGTCCGCTCGCAGCCCGCCCCGGGCAACGCAAGTTGTTCCCGCGGCGGTCGGCGCACGCCGGAGGGTAAGCGAATGGCTAGCGGCCACACTGGAAATGTGGTGCTCCGTAAGGAGTTGCGGGTTCGAGTCCCGTGCCCTCCGCTGTAGGGGACCTTCTTTCATGGCATCAGCCCGCAATAGGGCGATGCTGTTTGCCTGCGTCAAAAGGTACTCTCGCGGCGTCCTGAGTTGAACCGTCGCACGTCTCCGCCCTTTGTTGCCGTGGCTACGCGAAAGGTCGTCGATCGCCGCTGGTGAGCGATCATGAGCATCGCGAGCCGCTCTACTCGCCCTCGGCGAACTTCGTGCCCAGCGGGTTTCCTGGCGAGGTATAGAGATGCGACTCGTCGTGTTCAGGCGGGCGCCACTCCGGGTGTTTGCGGCGCAAATCTTCGAGCGACGCCATCCGTAGCCACATCTTGTTTTCCCGGCCGCGATAGACGTCGATCGCGGAGCGCAAGACCCCAATTTCCCGCGTGAGGCGGTTGATCGTTCGCTTGTCTTGATACCGGCGAGCCTGCATTCCGCCGAACCAGGCCGCGACGAGGGTGACGGCGACGAGCGCGGTACGAACGCTGAATTTCATCGTCGACTCGTTTCTTCCGGGCGTGGGATTCGTCTAGGGGGCAAGCGGCGTAGGGGCTGAGACCGCTAAGGTTAAGCGATCCATCGGCTTTCAACCAAGGGATGCCGGTGATCGAGAGGTAGGCCGCCGAATAATTTTCGAGTACACGTTGCCGCTTTTCGCATCTTTTGCAGTTTCATCATTGGAGCAAGTCGAAGTAATCGGAGCCTCAAACGTGCCACGCTCTCTGCTAATCGCTGTGATCATCGGCCTGTCGCCAATCCAAACGGCTTCGGCAGCGGAGTTTTTTGGGTTGGGGCCAGAAGCAAGTACCTTGCAATCGGTTGCCAATGACGGCGCCACGATCGTCGGCGTCGGCAACAAGAGCGGGCAAAGTATGCCGTTCCGATGGACTGCGGAAAACGGTTCGGAATGGCTCGGTGCACTGCCAGAGCGGAATCCTCTTATTCACACCGCGGTGATCGTCTCGGAGGACGGTAGCGCGGTCGAGGGGAGATACTTCAATACCGTGACCACGGAGCAGAAGTCTTATCGCTGGACCGCCGCCACGGGAATCGTGCCGTACGATCCGCCGTGGGCTACGACTGTATTGTTCGGCGACGGCAGCGAGGGGCTGGCGCCAGGGCAGGGACCGATTCGCTGGTCGTTGGCTACGGGAGCGGAGCCGCTCGACGCATCGAAAACGAATCTCAGCACTCCTCACGATGCCAGTGCCGACCACAAAACGGTCGTGGGGTCGGCCTACCAGCTAACGGGCGACGGTTTTGAAGCATTCCGTTGGACCGAGGCCGACGGGATGGTGTCGTTGGGCGACCTGCCGGGCGGAAAGTTCTCGAGCGAAGCGCTGGCGATTTCGGCGGACGGCCGTGTCATCGTGGGCGTCAGCTCGTCAGATGACCTGGGCGAAGCATTTCGCTGGACGTCGGAAACTGGCATGGTGTCGCTCGAGCCAAACCCGCAAGCCCCCGAGAGCAACGGCTTGGCTACCGATGTTTCGGGGGACGGCGCTTTCGTCGTTGGCCGCAGTCGCAATTTCGGCGCCTTCCTTTGGGATGCCGAGCATGGCATGCGATCGCTTCAGGATGTCTTGGTGAATGAATACGGCCTGGGAACGGTCCTCACAGGCTGGACTCTCACGGACGCGTCGTTTATCTCGGACGACGGGACGACCCTTGTCGGCAACGGACGCCGTTTGCGAGACGGCGTTGAAAGGAGCGAGGTCTGGGTGGCCAAGATCCCCGAACCCCAGACTCTCACTTTGGCGCTGCTCGGCGTGCTCGCGATAGCGCCAAGATTCTGGTGCCGCCTGCGGGGCAAACAAACGCGGCAGTAAACACGGGGCGCTTGTGCGTCCGCTGCAACAACAGTGGATTTCAAGTTCCCAAACGGCGTCGCGATGGCGGCAGCGGCGCCAGTCGCAGCCGAGCCCCGGTCGCTCGATCCTGGGTTTTTACTCGCCCTGGCCCTCGCCACACTCTTTCCCCGCGTCCCTCCGGCGGGTAGCTTGGGCATTCGACGATTGATCCGTTTGGGGTGGTTTCGAAAACGGGTGTCGAACCAATCCCGGGCGATTGCCGTCGGCGTGCAACCAAGGCCTGGAGTTTCCGGGTCCCAGTGCCCGTAGCTCAGGGGTCAGAGCAGCCGACTCATAATCGGTTCGTCCCAGGTTCGAATCCTGGCGGGCGCAGTTCAGTACGAACGATCATGCGACGGCGGCCGGCCTACGGCCTGAATTTGACAGGCCGGTTCGGCATAACTAGCCTAAACCCAAGGGTTTGCGACACGCGCACAACCTTCTGGCATCGCCCGCCTTGGGGGTGCCGTCGACACAAGGCTTGCCGGCGCAACGTTTTCCGACACAATAGGGGCTTCACTGCTCGAGCAGCAGGCCCGCGGTCGGCGCTCCCATGGATCGGAGTGTCGGGCCGGTGTCGTTGTGAGCAGCATGCTGCCTCACCCTGCTCGACCTTCCCCCGGCATCTTTACAAGGATCCACTCCCAGCATGAGCAGCAAGCGAATTCTCGTCGCTGGCGGCGGCGGTTTCATCGGCGGACACCTGGTAGCTCGGCTCCGCGAGCTTGGCCACAAGCACATCCGCAGCGTCGACTGCAAGCCGTTCGAAGAGTGGTACCAGAAGTTCGACGACGTGGAGAACGTTGTCGCCGACCTCGAAGGCCGGGCCGAATGCGACGCTGCCTGCGACGGCGTCAGCGAAATCTACAATCTGGCCGCCGACATGGGCGGCATGGGCTTCATTGAAAACAACAAAGCCCTCTGCATGCTCAGCGTGCTCATCAACACGCATTTGCTGCAAGCGGCCAAGGAGCACGGCGCGGAGCGCTTCTTCTATGCCTCGAGCGCTTGTGTTTACAACGCCGACAAGCAGCGCAATGAAGACGTCGTGGCGCTCAAGGAGGCCGACGCCTATCCCGCGATGCCGGAAGACGGCTACGGCTGGGAGAAGCTGTTTTCCGAGCGGATGTGCCGGCACTTCCGCGAAGACTATGGCCTGACGACGCGCGTCGCCCGCTTTCACAACGTCTACGGCCCTTTCGGCACCTGGGAAGGGGGCCGCGAGAAGGCCCCGGCCGCCGTCATCCGCAAGGTGATTCAGGCCAAGGAGTCGGGCAAGCACCAGATCGAGATCTGGGGCACCGGCAAGCAAACCCGCAGCTTCATGTACATCGACGACTGCGTCGAAGGCATCCTCAAGATCATGCACAGCCAGATCGAGGAGCCCATCAACCTGGGCTCGAACGAACTGGTGACGATCAACGGCCTGGTCGACATCGTCGAGAAGATCGCCGGCATCAAGCTCGAGCGCAACTACGACCTGAGCGCCCCCAAGGGCGTGAACGGCCGCAACAGCGACAACACCAAGATCCAAGAGTATCTGGGCTGGGAGCCCGGCATCGCGCTTCGCGATGGGATGAAGAAAACCTACGACTGGATCTACGCCGAGTACCTGGCCAAATACGGCACGGTGCAGGCTGCCCGCTAGTTGCTTCTTTTCGGAGTCAATCGTCCGCCGGCTACCGTATCTAGCACGGTAGCCGGCGACGCGAAATGCGCTCCGCGTTCGGCGGCTGCCTAGGGGAGGCTGCTCGGCTGCATGTCTGAGCACGGCTAGAATCCGTCCGCAGCCGCCTACCGCGCGAAGAACGAAGCCTGCTGAAACCGCAACCCCGCCAGAATCTGCTCCACGCGCTCCTGCGAGAGGGCGCCGATCCGCTGACCTAGCGCGCTCTTGTCTACGCTCGACACCTGCGCCACCACCACGACGCTCTGCTTCGGCAGGTTTCCCTCGCCAGAATCGAGCAACACGTTGCCGGGCTCGCTGGCCCGGTTCAGGTTCGAGGTCAGGCCGCAGACGACGACCGTCGCGATCCGCGACCAGTTGAAGACATCATCCTGCACCACCACGTAGGGATGGGCCTCGCACCCCGCGCCCGCAGGCGAGTTGGCCGGGTCGATCCAATACAGGTCCCCCCGGCGAATTGGACCCGGAGGGCCGCCTGCTTTCGATCCATTCGGAGCCATGATCGCGCGAAAAAATCGATTTGCAACACCCAACCGGCGAGCGGTCGCCCAGGAAAAGCAGGGTTGGCCGGGCCATTGTTTCCGTCCGCAGGCCCTTCTGCTAGCCTGAAATGATGGAGCGGTCCGCCAGGGAGGGCACGTGCCCCGGAAGAGAAGCGTTTGATGTACTACCTCGACCCTCACATCCACATGGTCTCGCGCGTCACCGACGACTATGAGACCTTGGCCAAAATGGGCTGCGTGGCCGTCAGCGAGCCGGCGTTTTGGGCTGGCTTCGACCGCGGCAGCGTCGATGGCTTTCGCGACTACTTCCGCCAGCTCACCGAGTTCGAGCCCAAGCGGGCAAGCTGGTATGGCATCCAGCACTACACCTGGCTCTGCATCAACGCCAAAGAGGCCGAAAACGTCAGCCTCTCGCGCGAAGTGATCGCCATGATCCCCGAGTTCCTCGGCCGCCCCGGCGTGCTGGGGATCGGCGAGATCGGGCTCAACAAGAACACCAAGAACGAGGCCACGATCTTCCTCGAGCACTTGGACCTGGCGGCCAAGACCGATGAGTTGATCCTGATCCACACGCCCCACTTGGAAGACAAGTACCAGGGGACGCGAATGATCCTCGACATGCTCATGGGCGACGCGCGGCTCACGCGGCAACGGGTGCTCGTCGACCACGTGGAGGAGCACACGATCCGCCCCGTGCTCGAAGCCGGCTTCTGGGCCGGCATGACGCTCTACCCGGTAAGCAAGTGCACGCCGGAGCGGGCGGTCGACATGGTCGAGATCTACGGCCCCGAGCGGTTAATGGTGAACTCGGCCGGTGACTGGGGCCCCTCGAAGCCGACGGCCGTGCCCGACTTCATTCTGGCGATGCGAAAGCGCGGCCACCCCGAGAGCTTGATCCGCCGCGTGGTCTATGAAAACCCGCTCGAGTTCTTCGGCCAGTCGCGAAATTTTCAGTTCAATGCGCCCGATGCGGTGGGCGTGGCGTAGCTGCGCAAGTCTTAGTCGCTCTTCCAGCAGGGGTGGCTGGGGTCGAGCCGGTAGGCGAGCCCCCAGCACGGCGACTTTGGAGTCAAAGTCCGGGCCATGTTGAACGTGATTTGCTGGGGGCTCGCTTTGCTCGACCCTAGGCACCCAGTGTTCGCGTCGATGCTTTAATGGCTCTGCTCCGGTTCCGGCGGCACGGTGATCAACACATCGTCGCCGCGCGGCTGGGCGGTAGGGCCGCGGCCTTGGTCGTCTTGGCCATTCGGGCCAACGCTGTACAGGCGATAGCCGTCTTCGGTGCGCTGGTAGTGGTATTCGCCGTCTGAGCCTGAATCGCGTGGCAGCGGGTCGATGTATTTCGGCGCCAACTCGTCCAAGCGTGCCGGATAGCTCCCATGATCGGCGCGATAGGCGGCCAACGAGAGCGCGAGCCGGGTCATGGTTAAAGTCGCCATGCTCCGCTGCTGGGCGTCGAGGCAGCTTTGCATGGCCGGCAGCAGTCTCGACAGCAGGATGTTGCCCATTCGCTTGCCCATCTCGGCACGCGGGCTAAAGAGGTCTGCGATCTCCGGCGGCTGCGTTGTAGCCGCTTCTAAGCCGCGTAGTTCATCTTCGAGCGCTGCCAGGGCGGCTCTGCGGGCAGTTGGATCCGCGATTTCGGCCGCCGCCACGATGCGGTCGTAGTATTGGTTTCCCATCCGCAGCGGCACATCCCAATCGATCGACGAGCGGGCCAAGCCGTTGAGCGACTGCATGAGCAGGTTGCCCGAGGCGCCCATGCTTTGGTTCATCCCGACCATCTTGTCGAGTTCGGCAGGTCCCTTCTCAGCCACTTCAGCCCCCATGTTGAGAAACATGTAGCGCTCCGTGCCGTCGATGCTGTCCTTCATCGCAGGGAGCGGCGGCAGCTTGCCCAATTCCGCCTGCATCTCGACCAAACGGCTGCCGGGCAATTTGGCCTCGAGCGCTAGCGCGAAGTCGCCCTCGCAAGCGAGCTTTTCCAGTGACGTGGCGGTCAAGCGTTCGACGAGCGTCGAACCTTGTCCGACGAGCCGCGCCAAGCGGTGGCAGGCCAGCAGATCCTGCCAGGCTCCCTCGGGATCGCCGCTGCCCAGCCGGAACATGGCTTGCGTTGTCAGCAGCCGGGCATACTCGCGCGAGTCTTGAACTTGCGGCAGCAGCACCTGAATCAAGAGGCCATCTTCGGCCACCAAGGGAGCGTACCAGCGCGGCTTCGACGAAGCGATGACCGCGCGCTCGAGCGGGCCCTGATTGGCCTCGAGCCAGGCCGCCAACCGCGGGTATTGATCGGCAGTCCAACCGCGCTGCATAGCTTGCCCTTGCTCTTCGGCAACGTTCGGTCGACGCGGGGCCTCAATGGTTGGCACAAACTCGATCGCTTCCTCCGCCAATTCCTCCGCACCGTTTTCAACCACCTCTGCAGCAGGCTCCGCGACTTCGTCCGGCGTGTCTTTCGCCGCATCCGCAGGCGGCTCGCCGAAGGTTTCGAAATCCTTGAGAGGCCGCAGATAGTCCCCCTGCTGCGGCGGCGCGGGAACGCCGAGGAGCTTGAGATACTCCTTGCGGATGCTCGCCGAAATGACTTCAGGTCCGCTGGCGTAAAGCAAGTCGACCGCAGCATTGTTGTCCGGCGTCACGCCTGCCCCCAGCTCTTGGTTGAGCGCCGCGATGTAGTCGACATAGCCGTCGGCGCGCAAGGGCTCGGTCAGCCGCGTCGTCTCCTTGGAGATCGTGATCTGTGGCCGAGACTTGCCGCCAGAACGGCGAGGCCCTAGCAACAAGCCGAGAAGAAAAAGCAGCAGCATGAAGCAGATGCCCACGCCCATGAGCAGCAGGCCGCCGCGGAACACCGTGCGCGTACGAGAGACATTCGCCATAGGTTGCCTGACACTCGAGTGACGCCTTGGTTCCGCACGCCACACAGTGAAGCCCTGGCGTGATCTCCCGCTGGAAATCCAGTCTATGCTGTAGGCATGAAGGTGTCAGCACGGGCGGGCAGGCGTCGCGAGAGCGGGCCCCACGGTATCATTGGGGTGGTTCACGCCCCTAACCTCGCTTCCTGCGCCGACGCACGAGAAAACGCTCGCACCCCGATGCCAGACACGCATAAGCCCCTGGAGCTGGACCATACCCCCGGGGCGATCCGCGATCGCATTTCCGCGGCCACGGCGCATAGTTATCTGGGCGACTTCGTGCTCGGCGCGGTCGATGGCACCGTGACGACGTTCGCCGTGGTGACGGGCGCGGCCGGCGCCGGCCTGCCCAGCGGCGTTGCGCTCGTGCTCGGCGTCGCCAATCTCCTGGCCGATGGCTTCAGCATGGCCGCAGGCAATTACCTGAGCACCAAGAGCGCGCGGCAGGTCATCGAGCGCGTGCGGCGTATGGAAGAAGAGCACATCGAGCTCGTGCCTGACGGGGAGCGCGAGGAGATCCGGCAGATCTTTGCCGGCAAGGGCTTCGAAGGGGCGCTGCTCGACCAGATCGTGGAGGTGATCACCCGCGACCGCCGTCGCTGGGTCGACACGATGATCACTGAAGAGTTTGGCCTGGCGCTCGAAACTCCCTCGCCGCTGCGGGCGGCCGGCAGCACCTACATTGCCTTCGTGCTGGCCGGCATCGTGCCGCTCGTGCCGCTCATGTTTTCAGGAGACGGTCCGCCGCCGGCGATCTTTCGCACGAGCGCCGTACTCACGGCGATCACCTTCTTCTTGATCGGCGTCTTCAAGGGACGCGTGGTCCATCGGCCGCTGCTGGGCTCAGGGCTCGAAACGCTGTTCATCGGCAGCGCTGCCGCGGCGCTGAGCTACGTGGTCGGCCTGGGGCTCAAGAGCTTCGCGGGATAGAAAGCTTCGCGAGGTGGCAACGTTGCGGTGGTTCCCCCCCGTCATTGACGGGGGGCTAATGAGGCGTGGACGGCACAATTAGCCCCCGGCGAGTCGCCGGGGGGACAAGGATCGTCAACGCGCAAACCACCGCCGATCTGCCGTCTCGTTGTCAGAGTTCCTCGCGCAGCGCAGCGATCAAGCGATCGATGTCTTGCTCCGTGTTGTACCAATGGCAAGAGATGCGGATCAGGCGCTGCCCCTGCCAGTCGAAGACGGGGATCTCCACGCCATGCTTGTGTCGCAACGTTTGATGCAGGCCTTCGGCGTCGCCCGGCGGGAGCGGCATCGCGGCCATCGTGCCATACCAACTCTGATCATCAGGCACGAGTGGCTCGAGGCCGGTGAACTCGCTTACCCGTGCGCGAGCGAGGCGAGCCAGCTCGTGACCTCGGCGGCGAAACGCCGCGAGCCCCGCGGCTTCCATGAATTCGATCGCCTTGGGCACGCTCAAGAAGGCCGAGAGATCGCGCGTGCCGGACCAGGTGAACTCATCACGCCAGGTCGGCGCCGACTTGGGCGCTGGACGCCCCCAACTGAGCACTGGCGGCTGCATGCTCGTTTGGCGCCGCGGATGAACGTAGAGAAAGCCGGAGCCGATGGGGGCGGAGAGCCATTTGTGGCAGCTCGCCGTGTAGTAGTCGCAATCGAGCTTCTCGAGCTCGAGCGGCAAAACGGCCAGCGCATGCGGCCCGTCGATACAGACAGCCACCCCGCGCTCGCGCAACCGCTGGCAAAGTTCTTCGACCGGAAAGACGAGCGCTGTGGGCGAGGTGATGTGGCTCAGCACCACCAGCCGCGTGCGTGAAGTCACCGCGGCGAGCACCGCCTCGACCACTTCGCCCGGTTCGCGCAGCGGCCAGGGGAGCGGAGCATCACACACTTTCGCGCCGGCCCGCTGGCAGGCTCGCTCCCAGATTCGCCGCACCGCGCCGTATTCGTGGCCGTTGAGCAAAACCTCGTCGCCCGGGGCGAGCGCGAAGCTTTCGGCGACTGCGTTCATGCCTGAGGTGGCGTTGTCGACCGGAACGAGATTGCTCGCGCTCGTGCCAACGAACGCCGCGAGCCGCGCCGCGGCTTCATCGAGCCGGGCGTGCCAGTGCCGGGCCAGATAGTCCATCGGCTGCGTTTGCAGCAGGTCGAGCCAGCGGCGCTGCTCGGCCTGCACCACGCGCGGCACAGCGCCGAACGAGCCATGGTTAAGATAGACGTTCGACGGGTCGAGCGACCAATCGGCGGCCGACACTTGGGCCGCCGTCACAGACTCGACTCGTCCATGATCTCCACGGCGTTGCCCGCCGGATCGGCGATGTAGACGCTCCGCGTGCCATCGCGATGCCCCTTTAGCTCGCCGAACTCTTCCGCCCTGGGGCTGCTAAAGGCCACGTGCGGCGGGTGCTGATCGGGGATGACCAGCGCCATGCTCAGGTTGGCGAACTTGAGCAATGCCCAGGTGGGGTCTTGGTAGGCGATCTCGCAGCGAAAGGTCTTGGTGTACCAGTCGACGGCCTTGGAAATGTCGTCCACTGAAATGGCGACATGGTGCATCGAGTCGAGTTGAGCGGCGGTCATGCGGAAATGCCGAAAGCGTAAAGGCAAGAAGCGACGCCCGCACTCAGGCGTGCCGGCTGCTGAATTCTACCGCGCTCGGGCCCGACAGCGCAGGGGCCTGCACAACGACAGGGGGAGCATCCGCGGTCGGCTCAGTCTTCCCCGAACGAGTCGAGGTGGGCTTCTTCCGCCAGCGCACGCAGCTTTTCCATTGCCCGCACCTGAATTTGCCGCACCCGTTCTTTGCAGACGCCGAGTTCTTCGCCAAGTTGCTGAAAAGTTTTCGCGCGGCCGTGGCCAAAGCGGGCTTGCACGACGCTGCGTTCCCGGTCGTTCAGTTGGTCGAGCAGACCTGCCAGACGCTGCCGCAAAGCCATCACGTGCCGCTCAGTCAGAACTTCCGGGTCGGCGTCGGGCGCGGCGGTGGAGAGAAGTTCTTGGTCCGCCAGCGGACAGCGTTGTCGTTCCGTAC
>JAESFN010000512.1_pt1 | contig 33920 bp, 25 predicted proteins | sample 9269411 | NCBI WGS metagenome assembly JAESFN01 (sample SAMN14505399, study PRJNA617100) | algae metagenome | isolation source: Iphinoe sp. HA4291-MV1 and co-occurring heterotrophs from trail next to... | place: USA: Maunawili Falls, Hawaii | collected 2009-07-25
CGATTTCATGGACTTTGTGCGGGCACATTCCTCGGACGAGGAGTGGATTTTGGCCCACGAACAGTACCGGCCTTTCGTACTCTTCCATCGCACGCAGGCCGCGGCCCTGGCCGAACTCGAGGAAAATGGCCCGGAGGGCGCGGTGGAAGAGATTCACCGCGGGCTCGACGCCGTGAAAGACGTGTTCGTTGAGTACGGGGCCGAGGAGCACTTTGACGACGACGAGCTCGTCACCCGACTGCGCGAACTGCGCGACTCGATCCGCGAACACTTCGGCATCGGCCGCACCTTGCGCGAACAACTCGACGATGCGGTGGCCGCCGAGGAATACGAACTCGCGGCCAAGCTGCGCGACGAGTTGGCTAAGAAGAAGCCAGACGCGTGAAACAGCGTGGCCTTAGTCGAGGCGGGCCCAAAGACAGGCTGGAAGCCTGTCCCACGAAGGGTTGAAGGCTGTCCCACGAAGAGTTGAAGCCTGTTTCAATAAGGCGTTTGCTAGCAGTTCGTCGTGGCACAGGCTTCCAGCCTGTGCAGCCACCTCTGCGACGGCGCCTAGGGCATTGGTTTAGATGGACGCCCCATCGCCGGCCAGCCTGAATTTTCTCCTGGGGGCTCGAGTAGCCGCACTCGATCACTCGAGCAGCTCGCTGCTCGATCACCTGCTTGGCACCCGTGCGTTGCTTGCCGCCTGGGGCGCGCGGCGGCCCGTTTGTGACGCGGGACTGTTCCACTCGGTCTACAGCACCGAGGCCTTCGCCCCCATGTCGGTTCCGCTCGATCAGCGCGACCGCGTCCGGGAAGTCATCGGAGAAGAGGCCGAGCGGCTCGCCTGGCTGTTCTGCATCATGGAGCGAGCGAGTTTCGACGCGAACATGTCTCGGGTCGAAGGACTGGCAGTTATCCATCGGCTGACCGGTGAGCAAATCCCGCTCAGCCGCGAAGAATTCGAGGATCTAGTCAACGTGTCGTGCGCGAACACGCTGGAGGCGATTCCCCGCCTGCCCTGGGACCAACGGCGCAGATGCCGGGCTTATCTTGCCCGCTATGCTCCGGTCGCGCTGCCGGCGGCGATCGCCGCGCTAGACGCATCGGGGGGCGCTTGGTGGCAAATCTGGCGTTAAAGCGCCTAACACAAGTCATTGGTCCGCACAGCGGACCCTACGTAGGGTCCGCTGTGCGGACCAATTCGAACGCGAAATGGCGGTTGGGTTACGCGCCTATTGAGTCGGGCCGGGTGCCTGGCGTCGAACAAAGTGAGCCCCCAGCATCCACGTTGACCATCGTAGCGACGGGTTTGAAGTGTCACCGCTCTGGGGGCTCGCCTATCGGCTCGACCCCAGCCACCCCGTTCTGAGCCATCGGAGCGTTAGTAGTTGAACTTCAAGCCTCGACGGCTGAGTTCTTCCGCCAGCGCCGCCGTGCCGGTGAAGAGCACCGCATCGAAACCGAGGGCCTTGGCCGCCTCGACGTGTCCCGGTGTGTCGTCGGTGTAGAAGATCTCTTGCGGCTTGCAGCCCGCTTTTTCGGCCGCCACGCGGAAGATTTTTTCATCGGGCTTGATCGCCCCGACCTCGTAGCTGAGCACGAGCTGCTCGAACGCTTGCGGCAAGATGCCGTATTTGTCGTGGGTCACGAGCTTCCAGTGCGACTCGCAGGTGTTCGACAACACTCCCAGCCGGCAGCCGGCGCCCTCGAGGGCGGCCACCAGTGCGGCGATCGTGGAGTTCATCGAGAAGATGTCGGCATTGGCGTGCAGCAGCGCCTCGTATTCCGGCCGAGTGTCGGTCTGCCGGCAGAAGGCCTCGTGGAACTGAGGGCTCGTGAGTTCTCCGGCCTCGTACTTCCAGTGCAGGCCCTTGTCGAACAGTACGGATTTCACCGTTTCGACCGAGGCGCCAGACACGTCGGCCACCTGCTGAGTCTGACGCTGGCGGTCGAAGTTCAGCAGGACCTGGCCGAGATCGAAGTAGATGAACTTGGGGGGCATGGAGCAGGCAAAAAGGGTCGGCGCGCAAACTCGGCCAAAACGGACACCGGGCGCTGAAAACTGGTCACGGTAAGCTAATGAGCTATGCGACCAGTGACAAGGGCCGTCGCCGCCGCAAGGGCGAAGCTAGCTGAACAGCTCGCGGACCACGCTCCCCTTGTCGACCACCTTGATCGGCCGCCCGGAAGAGGTGGTGTTCTCTGCGCTGGCGTCGATCTTGAGTCCATGGCAAAGCGACTGGAACAAGTCCGGCACCGTGACCGGCCGCTCGACGACCTCCGTCCCGCCGGCGTCCGTGCGGCCAATGACCTGCCCGCCGCGCACCCCGCCGCCGGCCAGGGCTACGTTGAATGCCCTCGGGAAGTGGTCCCGCCCAGCGCGGGCATTGATCTTGGGGGTCCGCCCGAATTCGCCCATCCACACGACGAGGGTTTTATCGAGCAGGCCGCGCGCCGCCAGATCGGCGATGAGCTGCGCGGTCGGGCGGTCAACCTGTTCGGCAAGCGTCTTGGTCTCTTCGAAGTTGTCTTGATGGGTGTCCCAGTTCCCGGCCGAAACCTCGACGAACGTGACCCCCGATTCGATCAGCCGGCGAGCGAGCAGACACCCCGCCGCAAAGTCTCCCTCCCCATAGGCCGCTCGCACCTTCTGCGGCTCGCGATCGAGTTCGAAGGCATTCATTCGTCGGCTGCCAACCATCCGCGCGGTCCGCTGATAGAGCGACTTCTGATCGCGCGAGCGCTCGTCCGGCAAGCGGCTGCCGAGGCCGTCGAGCTTGTCGCGTAGTGCCAGTCGGCGAGTATGCCGCGCGAGATCGACGTTCGGCACGGCATTGTCCGGCAGGTTGCCGGCCCGCGTCATTTCGAACGCGTCGTAGGCCACGCCGAGCAGGCCGCCGTTGCCGGCATTGCGAATCCGGTTGCCGATCCGCACGAAGTTTGGCAGATCGCTCTGGGGATCGCCCAGTTGCTGCGCGGCCACCGAGCCCAGCGCGGGATACTGCACGCTGGCGGTCGGCAGATAGCCCGTATGCATGAGGAAGCTCGCCCGCGGATGGCTCCCCTCCTTGCTCGTCATCGAGCGGACGAGGGCGACATGTTGCATCTGACGCGCAAGCTGCGGGAAGTGCTCAGCGACCTCGATGCCGGCGACCGAGGTGGAGATAGCCTTGGTCGAGCCGCCGCTCGCATGCCCTGGCTTGGGGCTAAAGGTTTCGAACTGGCTCGGGCCGCCTTGCATCCAGAGCAAAATGCACGCGCGACCTTCCTTGCGCAACTCCGCCGCCTGCGCGCTAACGATGTCGGACCAGGCCCAACCGCCGGCCAAGGCTAAGCCCGAGAGCGACCGCAGAAAGTCGCGGCGCCCGACGACCGCGCCACGGCGAACCGCCAGATGCACGTGATGTTGAAGCTCGTGAGTCATGGATGCCTCGGGGGGCTGCAGTCTGTCGGGAGGTCGCGGTTTCGCTATCGCCGGTGAATGAATTCGCTCGAGTTGACGAGCGACCAGAGCAGGTCTTCATAGGCTTCGGTGCGTGCCTGCGACTTGCGCAGGTGCTGCAAACAGGTGCGAACTTCCGCATCGCTCGGATCGCGCGACAGGCAGCGCAGATAAAGCTCGGTGATTGCCGCGCGATCGTCTGGCAGCGAGCGCAAGGTTCGGCTGAGCATGCCGCCGGGATTTGCCGTGAGCGCTCGCTCGAGCACCTGGCCGTTCATGAGCAGCAAGGCCTGCGGGATCGAGCCGGCCAACTCGTCGCCGCGGGTGCAAGGATCGTAACCAAAGGTGTCTTGAAAACGGCCGGCCGGGCCGCGCTGCTGGGCAGGCCGCCGTTCTTGCATTCGCTGCCTTGGCAAACGCAGTTCGAGCGCGGTCTGCAGCGACTGAAACAGCGGATCGGGGCGCAACCGCGCCGGCGCTGCGGCAGCCTCCGGATGCTCTGCCGGCACGTGGGCATACGCAGCGTGCGATTGATACGCCTGCGTCATCATGATCGTGGCGTAGAGCCATTTCACGTCGTACTTGTGGGCGGCGAACTCATCGGCCACGAGGGCCAAGCTCTCGGGCGCAGCGCACGTGCGATCGGGCCCCAGGTCGTCGATGGCCGCATAGAAGCCCCAGCCGACGAGGTCCGACCAAACGCGGTTGACGAAGGCACGGGCAAACCAGGGATTCTCGGGCGAAGTCAGCCAATCGGCCAACTGCCCGCGGCGTTTCGCATCGTCCTCACCGGCGGTCAAACGCTGGCCCGAAGTGAACAGCGCTGGCTGCATCAGCGTGCCCAGCGCGGACGGGTCCTCCAGGTCAGGCATGTAGTGCTCGGCCGTGCCGCGGCGGTTGTTGTCGGGCCGCCGTTTGCGGAACGTCAGATCGCTGGCGACCACACGGAACGTCCGCTGCTCGCCGCGGTTGTCCGGCCGCACGGCAATGCGTGGGAAGAACGCTGCGAGCTCGTGAAACTGTTCGCGCTTCCAACGATCGGTCGGATGGTCGTGGCACTGCGCGCATTGAATCTGAATGCCGAGGAACAGGCGGGAGACTTCGGCCGCCGTCTCGGCCGTCTGCCCCATCTGCGACATGATCAGCGCCGCCCGGCCATCCTCGCGCACGTCCCCCTCGGCAGTAATGAACCCGCGCGCGATCTGGTCCCAGGGAGTGCCCGCATTGAATTCGCGCGCAAGATGCTCGAGCAACGCGGCATTGGCGATGAGGGCCCGTTCATCGCTGCGGCGCGCGAACATGACATCGCGCCAGTAGCTGGCCTGGTTTGCACCAAAGCGCGGATCGGCCAGCAGCGTCTTGATTTGCCGTTGTCGTTTGTCGCTCGACGTATCGGCGACGAACTTGCGGATCTCCGCCGGCGTGGGCAGGTCGCCGAGCAAGTCGAGATACGCGCCGCGCAGAAAGGCCTGGTCGTTCTGCCGCTCGTCGGACTTCTTCGACTCCTTCGGCAAGCGCGGCGGTCCGAGTTCGCGTGCGAGGGTCGCATCGAAGCGAGACACCAGGTCGCTCGTAGTCGACTGTAGGCTGGCCGCGGAAGGCGTCGTGGGCGACTCCGATTCGGCGGCCCCAATCAGCCCGCCGCTGCCCGCGGCGAGTCCCAAGCAAAGCGCGCCGGCAAGCACGTGCGATCGCATAGATGGTTTCTCAGGCGGCCCGGAGAAGCTGGAGAAGAGAACGGCTGATTGGCCGACGGCGCTGGCCTCGCGCCCCTGCTCTATGAACCCGGTCCGATCGGCCGTGGTTCCGCCGGAAATGAGTCAATCTCGCCGATTGCCGGCCGAAATCGGGCTCGTGGCGTTTGGAAAACGCGTGGCCGGAACGCAACGACCGCGTTGCCCTGAGAGCACAAAAGTGTCTCGCATACGAACCAATCTACCAGACGCCGTTCGCCCTAAGTCTCCTTGTGCACGCCGGTTACCTCCGTCGAGCCGACGCCGGAGAAGGTCCAGGCGCACCCATTGCGAAAGTAGTAGCCGCAGCCAGCGGAGGGGGTTTCCCAACGCCGGCGTCGCGGCCACCACCTAAGTCGCTTCGGGATCTTCCATGCTCCGCGTCCTCGAAATCAACGATCTCGAAACGCTCTCCGTGTACCGCCGGCTGTGGCAGCGGTTTCTCGAGCAGACCCGCGGCGCGTCGTTCTTTCAGTCCTTCGAGTGGCTCGAGGCCTACTGGCGTCACCATGGCGCCAATCAGCGCCTGCGGGTGCTGCTCGTCTATTCCGGCGACACCATGCTCGGCATTCTGCCGCTGGTCGTCCGCCGCGAGGCCACGCGTGCTGGGCAGGTGCGCGTGCTCACCTATCCGCTCCACGATTGGGGCACTTTCTACGGCCCCATCGGCCCCAACCCGGCCGCGGTGTTGGCCGCCGGCCTGCAACACATCGCCCGCACTCCCAAAGACTGGGAGATGCTCGATCTGCGTTGGATCGACGAGGAGCGCGTCGATCATGGCCGGAGCGAAGCGGCGCTGCTGATGGCCGGTATGACCCCCAACGCCGGCATCTGGACTCAGTCGGCCCAGGTCGAAATCGAAGGCGACTGGGCCACTTATTGGGGCGGCCGCAAGGCGAAGCATCGCGAGAATATCCGCCGCGCGGAGCGCCAACTGGCTCGGCTGGGCGAGGTCACGTTCGAGCGGTATCGCCCGCGTGGCGCTGCCTTTGGCGATGCGGACCCCCGCTGGGATCTCTACAACGAGTGCGAAGCACTGGCTGCCCGTTCCTGGCAGGGGCAGTCGGAAACCGGCACCACGCTCTCGCACCCGGAAGTGCGCGAGTTTCTGCGAGACGCTCACGCGGCGGCTGTCCAAGCGGGCGCGGCCGATATTTGCTTGCTGCGGATCGACGGGGTCGCCGTGGCCTTCGCCTACAACTACGCCTGCCAAGGCTATGTCTACGGCCTGCGAATGGGCTACGACCCGGCGCTGGAGCGCGAAGGCGCCGGCGCGGTGGTGCTGGCTCGAGCCCTCGAAGACAGCTTCGAGCGGGGCGATCAAATTTACGACCTGGGCCCGGGCGCGCTCGACATCAAGCGGCACTGGACGACCCGGCTAGCCAACAGCCGCCGCCAGACGCACTATCGTTACACTCCCCGCGCCCAAGGGCTGCGGCTGAAGCAGGCGGTGCAAGGCTGGGTCCGCGGAGGCGCGGCTCAGAAGGCGGGCAACAAAGCCCTGGCAATCGCCGGCTGAGCAATCGCTCGAAGCGAGCCCATCACACGAGAGCGGTTCGGCACGCGCACAAAAAAAGAGAACCGGCCGTGCGTTGATCGCGGCCGGTTCTCCGTTTCAGATCTGTGGCTGCTTGAGATAGGCGGGTAAAACCGCCGTAGGCCTACTGGCCAACAGCCCGTCGGCTGCTCGTCAAGCGAGCCACCTCTGGTTCGGTTTACTCATGACCACCTCCCTTCGCTAGTGCCCACCTGGGGACTGCCAGTCCAGCCTGGCTGTCCGCAGGCAAATCGTCCGGCAAGGGCCACGTTCGCCCTTCGCACTCGCTATTTGCATACTAGTCATGCCCGTTTGGGCAGACAAGGGAGGGACCCGAATTGTGCAAAACAGGTTCGCGCTGGCAAACTCAGAAAGCCGCTACCGGCAAACCCTGCCGTGACGGTCGGTACATCGTAAGCTGGCCGATGGAATCCCCTTCGACCAATCTCGCGTCGCACTAGCGGCCTAAGCCCAAACAACGCCATGACTTCGGCAACCCCCCTGGCTACGCCGCCAACTTGACACCCCAATTTACCCCATCTATCATCAATTTGTGCAAGCCTTTGCGCGCCGGCTGCTCCGTCGATTTCGACGCTCTTCTTGTCCCGCGTGCCTGACTCCGCGACGTTCGCCCCGGAAGCTAGAGGCTCTATGAGCACTGCGAGCAAGGTTCTGCTCATTCTCTCGGTCTTGTTCATGCCCGTGCTGCTGTACTTCAGCATGCGGACGCTCAAGACCTATGAGTCGTGGGGCACGAAGGCCCAGTCGATGGCCAAGAACGTCGAGCAGACGGAAGCGGCCAACAAACTGCTCGTCAGCGGCGAACCCGGCGAAGGGGGCGCGCCAGGCATCCGCCAACTGCGCGCCGACATTCAGCGCGTGGTGGCCGATCGCGGCCGCGTGTGGATCGGCATCAAGAAGGCTGGCCGCCCCGATGCCAATGGCACGCTCCGCGTGCAAACCGACCCCCAACTTCTCCAAGCCCGTCCCGGCACCGTGCCGTTTCAACAGTCGGTGACCGCCGACACGCTCGTCTTCGCGTTCGACGACGGTCCGCCCCGCCCCGGACAGCCCGCGAGCCCGTACATCGGCCAGTTCAAGGTCACCGCGCGAGACGACAACGCGGCGACGATTTCTCCCACGGAGAAGCTTTCGGCCGACGAGGCGAAGCGCCTGACCAGCCCCGGACCGTGGACCTTCTACGAACAAATGCCGGTCGACAACCACCAAGCCTTTGGCGGACTCGACGGCAAGGCTCTGGCCGCGCTGTTGCCCGAAGAGAGCTTGCCTGAGTATCAGCGCGACGGCGGCAAGGCGCAGGCGAACGACGCTGCAGCAAACGTGTGGACGCGGGTCGAATTCACCAAGGCGCACGAGTTGGACATCGACGGCGGCAAAGTAGCCTACGAGCCAGGCGAAACGATCTTGCTCGATCGTGGCTCGGCGACCTCGCTGAAAACCGTTGCGAAAGAAGCGCCCGATGCCCAAGGCGTCGCCAACTTCTTCCACCGCCGTCTGCGCGACTATTCCTACCTGTTCCGCGAGTTCTATCGCCAGCGCACGGCGCTGCAGACCGATCTGGCCCGCGACCAGAACAACCTCGAATCGATCAAGGGCGCTCTCGCTGACGCCCAGGCCGAAGAGACGTTTCTTAAGGCGACCATCGCCGACCTGCGGTCGGACTTGAAGCAGGTTCAGCGCGACGCGGCGGCCGCTAAGGCCTATGCGAACAAGCTCGAAGGCCGCCTGACCGCGCTCACCGACGAGGTGGCGCAGGTCACGCAGACCAATCGCGAGTTGGCTGCCAAGCTGGCCGCCGGCCAGCTTCAAGCCGCCGAACGGATCAACGAGCAACTCAGCTCGTCTCGCTAGCCCGTCGTCGCAGGCAGCCTCTGTTCACTGCACTTCTGCAGTTTATTCCCCTATTCTGTTCGGCGCGGCGGCCAACTAGGATGAGCTGCGCGTCGCGGCCACGGCTACGGGCCGAAGAGCGCGCGACCTTTGCGAGGGATCGAAAAGGCTGGGGTATTCATCATGGCGCGACGTACCTTCGTGCGCCACCGGCAGAACTCTGCCGCGCCAGGGTCTGGCAATTCGCCGCGGACGCTCGTAGTCGAACGACTCGAAGATCGGCGTTTGCTTGCGCCGCTGGCAGTCGACGATTTCTACCGGTTGCCCGCCGGTTCGACTTTGCAGACCGCGTCGGCGCCGGCCACGGAATCGCGGCGGGTCTTCTTCAGTGACTTCAATGCCGGAGCTCCCACCGAGTTCAGCGGCATCACCACCTTGGCCGGCGTCGCCGGTTACAACGGGATCGGCCCGCCTGGCAATCGCTTCTCTGGTTCGCTCCTTCGCAATCAGACCGGCATGGCCTTCGACTACTTGGAGGCAGGCTACAGTCCTTCGGTGCCCACCCGGCTCACCCTGACGAATCTGCCAGCGCATACGAGCCTGGACCTACGGTTCTTGTTCGCGGCGCTCGATTCGTGGGACGGCAATACGCACGCCGACGGCGTTTCTCCCGCCGAAGATGTCTTTGCGGTAACGGTCGACGGCCGCTCGATCTTCGCCAAGACCTTCGACAACCACAATCGGGCAGATCAGAGCTACGCGCCCGCGTCGGGCACGCTCCTCGATTGGGGACGGCACCTGGGCTTCAACACCAACTACGTCGATGCGGCCTACGACCTCGGCCAAGAGCCCGCGTTCAGCAACATTCCGCACGACGCCTCGACGGTGCGGATCGAGTGGTTCACCTATGGAGAAGGTTGGACCGCAGGCTTTCGTGAAGATGAAGGCTGGGGCATCGACAATGTCGAGGTGGTCGTCAACGGCGTGCCTGTGGCGCCCACCGGTGTCCTCTTCAACGATGTCGATCCGGTAGGCGAAGGACTGGTCGCCATACTCGACTCGCCTCCAGCGCACGGCGAATTGCAGCTGCGGCCCAACGGCTCGTTCGACTACACACCCGCGGCGGGATACGCCGGCGCCGACTCATTCACCTATCACGCTCTCGACGACAACCAGGCGAGTTCGAACACAGTCACGGTGCAACTGCTGGTCGAACCGGCCGCGCTCGCGGCGAGCCCACGGCCTGACAGTTACACGGTGACGGCGAGCAACCCGTTCAGCACCGCCCTGCCAACGCTCGTCAAGAATCTCAGCACCGGCTTCGATCAAGCCGGCGGCTCGCAACTGGCCGAAGGAGCCGCGGATCAAGACTATCGCCTCGGCGCCGGCGGCGGCCTGGCCCAGGCCGTGCCCCTGGTGCTCACGGGCGACAAGCCCAATCCAACGTACGTGACGAACGGAGCGTCTTCCGCGTCGCGCTGGATTGGGGTAGCAACGCCGGGCGAAGTGAATGCTCCGCCGGGCGTTTACTACTTCGACACGTCGGTGGACTTGACCGGCTTCAACCCGCAGACCGCTTACCTCGCCGATCTGCGCATCGCCGTCGACAACTCGCTCCTAGGCGTGTGGATCGACGACGTTGCGGTGCTCAGCGAAACGATCAACGGCGCCGGCTACTTCCGCGAGCTCGGCATGCTGGGGCAGGGCGCGTTTCACGCCGGGCTCAACCGCATCCGGTTCGTAGTCCGCAACACCGGCACGATTCCCAACCCACTCAGCCTGCGCGTCGAGGGGAGCGTGATGGCGATCGCGGCCGACGCCCAAGCCGGGCTACTGGCCAACGATCAGCTCCCGCCCGTAACGTCTTCGACGGCGCTATTCTCCGTTCCCGCGTCCGCCGACCCTTGGCTGGCCGGCATGCCCAACGGCTCGTTCGCCAGCTACGGCGATCGAGCGCCGGAGTACTCGCCCGTGCTGGTAGAAGGCCTGCTCTTTGGCCCCGGCGACGGGTTGCAGTTCGCCGCGGAAGGACTCAGTGGAAACTCGCACTTCGTGGCGTACTTCCCCACCTATCCACCGGACGGCGGGCCCATCAACGGTCAGTCCTACTGGGAACATTACGGCGGCCCCGAAAACGGACTCGCCGACATCAAGGCCCCAATCAATTCGCTCGTAGGCGTGTTTCTCGACGATTCCGTTCCGTCTCTCTACGCTCCTCCGGCCACGCTCGATTTCCGCCCAGGCGGGAATGTCGCTGGCGGCTATGACTACGAATTGCTTCACCCGGGCCTACGGCAAGTGTTCTTCATCGGCGACGGTTTGACGAGCAAGGGCTTGCGACAGACCGTTGATGTGCCAGGCGGCGCAACGCGACTCTACCTGGGAACGCTCGACGGGTTTTATTGGTTCGACAACGTGGGCCGCTTCGATGTGCGGGTGTACAACACGCGCGTTGTCGATCCGCAAGCCAGGCCCGAATTCGACAGCGTTCCGCAGCATGGGACGCTCGAAGAGTGGGACCCGAGCGGCCGCTTTCGATACATGCCGAACTTTGGCTATGTCGGACTCGACTCGTTCAGCTACCGACTACGGCGCACCGACGGATCGCTGTCCGACCCGGTGACGATCACCTTGAACGTCGTCGCACGCGAGGGAGACATCGACTTGAACGGTGTCGTCGATCTCACGGACTTCGGCATCCTGAAATCGAACTTCGGCCGAGCCGCGAACCGGAGCGAGGGTGACTTGAACGGCGATGGCACGGTCGGTCTCACCGACTTCGGCCTGTTGAAAGCTAACTTCGGCGTCCGCGCAGCCGCCGCGGTTGCGCGAGCCGTTGAAGCAGCGCTGACTCCCGAAACGGCGCTCGATGAAGTGTTGCCGACGTTGAGCAATGATCGTCTTGCATTGCATTCGATCGCACAACGAGCTCAACGCCGCTCCTAGCGATCGACGGCATTTACCCCTGCATGAACAAGACTCGCGCGATTTTCATTCGGACACGAATTAACGTTCTGCGGACAATTTTATTACAACTACACCGCGCAACCGCCAGGGTTTTCTCGCATACCCAGATTGATTCTCGTGCGAATGAAATTAGCGCATCACAAACCAATTCGTTGATTTTTTTCGCATCACGACTATATCTTTCGCCCTTTAGCGAAACTACGATGAACCCGCGGTCGGGACCTTGGCGAGGGTTCCCAGGGTTCGATGACCGCGTAGTGGGCTCTTATTTAGGGTAGGAATCATGTCTCGGCGCCGTGCCTGTATCAGGCAGCGGAAGTGGGGCCAATCGCAGCCCCTTCGCGGCCTTTCTCGTTTGTTGTTCGAACCGCTCGAGGACCGAAGGCTGCTGGCGCCCATCGCCGCAGGCGACACCTATCGAGTGGATGCCGGAAACCGCCTCGAAGCAGTCTCTGGCGCGACAACCGAATCCAAACGCGTTTTCTACTCCGACTTCAACGCGGCCCCAGCGCCTCCCGAGTTCAGCGGCACTACCTCGCTGGCGACCGTGCGCGGCTACGACGGAATAGGATCTGACGAGAGCCGCTTCTCGGGTTGGATGCTCCGCAATCTGTCGTCGAGCCCAGTCATCGCAACGCGATTGACGCTGCACAACTTGCCGCAGCACACGAGCCTGGACCTCAACTTTCTGCTGGCCACCATCGACGCTTGGGGCGGCTCTTCTCCCGAGGCCGACGTGTTCGCCGTGATGGTCGACGGGCAGGTGATCTTCGCCGACACGTTCGACAACGAGGATCAATCGAACCAAAGCTACGTACCTGCGGCGGGCGTGGAGCTCGCCTATGGTGAAGCGTTGGGCTTCAACGGAGGCCCCGACAGCGCCTACGATTTCGGCCTCGAGCCGGCCTTCAACAACATTCCACACGACTCCGACTCCGTGCGGATCGAGTGGTTCACCTACGGCGACGGCTGGCGCTCGAACGGAGAATCGTGGGCCATCGACAACGTCGAAGTGATCGCCAATGGCGTGCCGGCCGCGGCCGCGGGGCTGCTGGCAAACGATGTTGATTCCGACGGCGGCCAACTGTCGGTCGTCCTGGAAACTTCGCCTTCGCACGGCGTTCTCAAACTTTCGACCGACGGCGCGTTCGAGTACATGCCGGCGGCCGGATTCACGGGCTTCGATACGTTTACCTATCGCGCGCAGAGCGGCGGGCAGACCTCGGAGCCGGTGACGGTGCAACTCGATGTACGGGCCACCGGCGCTCGGCCACTGCCCGCTCCCGACACCTATTCCGCGATTTTGGGTCAAACGCTCTCCACGGCGGCGAGCGTAGTCGTGCATGACATCAGCACCGGCTTCGATCAAGCCAAGGGCCAACCGCTGGCCGATGGCGCGGCGGACGACGACTACCGACTGACCTGGGGCGGGCCCGCGGGACTCGCTGCGTCGACGCTCGGTGTGCTGGCCGGCAACCAGGCAAACTTCCTCGGCAACAACGCGTCGGGCCGATCTCGCTGGATCGGCCTGCCCTCGGCCTCCGGCGCGAGTGCCGCGCTAGCGGACGAATACACCTTCGAGACGACGGTCGATCTCACCGGCTACGATCCCCAGTCGGCCTACCTGGCAAATCTGCGCGTCGCGGTCGACGATGCGCTGGTGGGCCTGTGGGTCGACGGCGTCGCCGTGATGACCGAAACGACCACCGGCGCCGACTACTTCCGCAACTTGCCGGATCTGGGCCGCGGCGCCTTCCATGCCGGGCTGAACACGATTCGCTTCGTCGTGCGCGGCGATGGCTCGGGAGAGGGTCCGCTCGGCTTGCGCATCGAAGGTCAGGTCAAAGCGCGGCCGAACACCGCAGGCTACGCGGCCGGGCTGCTGGCCAACGACTCGCTGACCGCCATCGGCACGGCCGCCGGCTTATACTCCGTGCCGGCCACAGCCGATCCCTGGCTGGCCGGCATGCCGGCGGGTTCCTCGGCTAGCTACTACGACATGGCGCCCGAGCACTCGCCAACGCTGGTCAAGAACCTGCAGTTCAAGGCCGGCGACGCCTTGCAGTTTGCGGCCGATGGCCAAGTCAGCGTGTCGCACTTCGTTTCGGATTACCCGGCCTACGGTCCCGACGGCGGGCTGTTGTTCGGCACCGAGTCGTTCTGGCGTCACGACACGACCGAAGAGCACGGGATGTCGAACCTGTGGGCGCCGGCCAGTTCGCTGGTGGGCGTGTTCCTCGACAACTCGGCGCCCGATCGCTTCACCCCGCCCCCTATGATGGACTTTCGCCCGACGGGCAACATTCCGGGTGGAATCGACTATGAGTTGATCCGACCCGGCCTGCGGCAGATGTTCTTCATCGGCGACGGCTTGAACAGCGAAGGGACACGCCAAGAGGTTGTGGTCCCCTTCGGCGCCACGCGGCTCTACCTCGGCGTCATGGACGGGCTCTACTGGCTGGACAACGTGGGCCGCTTCGACGTCCGCGTCTTCAACGAACCTTCCAGCACTCCTCCCAACGCCAAGGTCGTGCTCGACCGCGGGCCCGAGCGGGGCTCGTTGCAAATCGACCCCAGCGGCGCCTTCAACTACAAGGCGGCCGCCGGCTTCGTCGGCGTCGATAGCTTCCGCTATCGCGTACAAGGGGCCGATGGCTACCTGACGGAATACGTCACCGTGCAGGTCGATGTCGCGGCGCTGGCGGGAGACATCACCGGCGATGGCGTCGTCAACCTGAGCGACTTCGGCATCATGAAGGTCAACTTCGGCTACCCCGGCACGCGCCGACAGGGCGATTTGAACCGTGATGGGACGATCGACCTGGCCGACTTCTCCATGCTCAAGGAAGTGTTCGGCACGCCGAGCCGGGCGGCGAGGACCACGACCAACGCCATCGATGCGGCCTTCGCCCTGTCGCTGGCGGCCAACGCCGAACTCGACGAGGAGTCGTTCTTCGACTAAGAACGGCTGAAACTTATTGGTCTACGCTCGTCGCGCTGCGATGGAGCTCCCCCCCCGTCATTGACGGGGGGCTAATGAAGTTGGGAACGACTTAAGTTAGCCCCCGGCGAGTCGCCGGGGGGAAGGATCGTGGTCGCAGCGCTCTACTTGCGCAGCTCGACGAGCGCCCGGTCGATCGCGGCTAGCTTTTCCTCGAGTTCCCCAAGGCTCGCCCGCTCCTTGGCCACGACTTCCGCCGGGGCCCGCTCCACGAAGGTGCCACCTGCTAGTTTGGCCTGCTTGGCACCGATCATCTGCGCAAGCTTGGCGCGTTCCTTCTCGTTGCGGGCAATCTCGGCCGGCTTGTCGATGAGGCCTGCCAGGTCGACGAACACCTCGACGCCGCCCGCCAGCAGGTTCGCGCCAATCGCCGGAGGAGCGGTGTTCGGGCCCCAGGCCGTGGCCTTCGCGCCGGCCATGGAGAGGAAGTACGGCGCCATCGGCTGCAGCAGCGCCGCGGCCTCCTCGTCGCAGCGCACGCTGAACTCGATCTGCTGCTTGGGCAGAATGTTTTGCCGGCTGCGAATGTCGCGAATCGCCGTGAGCACGGTTTGAAACCGCGCGAAGCGAGCTTCGATTTCAGGATTCTGCTGGCTCAGATCCGGCGTGGGCCAGGCCGCGATCATCACCGATTCGGCCGCGGCGGTCGCCTTCGGCAGTCCGCGCACCGGGGCCGCCTGGGCCAGGCGATGCCAGATCTCCTCGGTGAGGAACGGGATCGTGGGATGCAGCAGCCGCAGCAGCGTGTCGAGCGTGTGGGCGAAAATCCGCTGCGCCACCGGGCGGCCGGCTGGGTCCTGCAGCCGCGCCTTGGCCATTTCCAGGTAGAAGCTGCAGAACTCGTCCCAGGCAAAGTCGTAGAGCTGCCGCGCGGCGTCGGAAAAGCGGAATTCTTCGAGCGCCTCGGTGGTCTTCTGCGTCACGGTCGAAAGCCGGCTCAGCAGCCAGCGATCTTCGAGCAGCAGGTCGCTGTCGGCCACCGGCCCCGGCTCATAGCCCTCGAAGTTCAAGAGGGCAAAGCGAGCCGCGTTCCACAGCTTGTTGCAGAAGTTTCGGGCGAGCTCGAATCGCTCGCTCACCACGGGGCCGCGCGGCAGCGCGGTGTCGGCGTCTGACTTGGCCCACTGGGTTGAGAACGGTTGCTGGCACTTCGAGCACTCAATCCGCGGCAGCACCCGGTTCTTCTTCGTTTGTTCCACCAAATGACCGCAATGCGGGCACTCGAACTCCACCGGCATCCGCACGTCCTGCGTTTCGGTGGTCAGATACGCGAGCGCGAAGCGCAGCGCGTCGGCCCCGAACTTCTCGATCACGTCAAGCGGATCGACGCCGTTCCCCTTGCTCTTCGACATCGTTTCGCCGTAGCCGTCGAGAATCTTCGGGTGAATGAAGACATCGCGGAACGGCACTTGTCTGCCGACGGGTTCGCCCTTGCGATTGAACAACCCCATGATGACCATTCGCGCGACCCAGAGGGTGATGATGTCGCGGCTCGTTACGAGAGCATCGGTCGGATAATACTCTGTGAGTTCAGGAGTTTCTGCAGGCCAACCAAGGGTCGACAGTGGCCAAAGGGCCGAACTGAACCACGTGTCAAGTACGTCCTCCTCCCTCACAAAACCAGCAGATTCGAGGCGAGCGATGATCGGATCATCGTCATCAATCACGCATACGTAGATGTTTCTCACCGAAGGAAGGAACGCATGCACAGCCTCTGCAGAACCGACTTCTCCAGCTTGCGGATCAAAATGAACCGCGACGTTGTCGCTCGGCTCGCGGTAAATGTCCGCGACGGCATTCACAGCTTTGAAGACATCGACGACGTTGTGATAATCGCCTCGAATAAACTTCCAAACCGGAATCTGGTGGCCCCACCAAAGCTGCCGGCTCACCGGCCAATCGCGCTTTTCGGCGAGCCAGTCGTGGTAGCCCTTGGCGTAGCGATTGGGAATGATCTTCACGCGGCCATCGCTCACGGCGTCCATGGCTGACTGCGCCAGGTCCTGCATCCGCACGAACCACTGATCGGCCAAGAGCGGCTCGATGGCGGTCTTCGAGCGGTCGGAATGGGCCAGGTCGATCTCGCGGTCTTCCACCTTTTCGAGAAAGCCGAGCGCGTCCATGTCGGCCACCACGCGCTCGCGGGCGGCGCGGCTGGCGAAGAGCCCCTGATACTTGCCCGCCGTGGCGTTGAGCGTGCCGTCGGCATTCAAGACGTTGAGCATCGGCAAGTTCTGCCGGAGCCCCACCTCGTAGTCGTTGGGATCGTGGGCCGGCGTGATCTTCACGCAACCAGAACCCATTTCCGGCTTGGCCCACTCGTCGGCCACGAGCGGAATCTCGCGATCCGCGAGCGGAATCTTGAGTTTGCGGCCGGCGAGCGCCATGTCGCGCAGCTTCTCGAGGTGCGGCAGCATCTCCTGGCGGCGATCAATCAAGGCATCGAGCTCGGCCTGGATCGCCGGTTGTTCTTTCGCTGGGGCCGTGAAGAGCTTTTCGCGAAGTTCGGCTTCGGCTTGCTGCAGCGCCGCCGCGGGGTTCGGATGCACGGCCACCGCGGTGTCGCCGAGCATCGTTTCGGGACGCGTGGTGGCGAAGGTCACCCGCTCCGGCTCGCCGGGCTGCGGGTTCACCACCGGGTAGCTGAAGTGCCAGAAGTGTCCCTTAACCGTCTCGTGGAACACCTCGTCGTCGCTGACGGCCGTTTGCAAAAACGTGTCCCAGTTCACCAGCCGCTGGCCACGGTAAATGAGCTGCTGCTTGAACAGGCCGAAGAACGTGTGCCGCACGGCGCGGGCACAGGTCGCATCGAGGGTGAACCGCGTGCGGCGCCAATCGCAGCTACAGCCCATTTGCTTGAGCTGGCCGAGAATGCGCGTCTCGTATTCCTTCTTCCAGTTCCAAATGCGCTCCACGAGAGCGGTGCGGCCCAAGTCGTGCCGGCTTTTTTTCTCTTCTTCGAGTAGCCGCCGCTCGACCACGGCCTGCGTGGCGATGCCGGCATGGTCGGTGCCAGGCATCCAGAGAGCGTTGTAACCCTGCATCCGCCGCCAGCGAATCAGGGTGTCTTGCAGTGTGTTGTTGAGCGCGTGCCCTAGGTGCAGAGCGCCGGTGACGTTCGGCGGCGGAATGACGATCGTATAGGGCTTCCGCTTGGGGTCCGGGCTGCTCGCGAAGTAGCCCCGTTCTTCCCAGAAGCCATACCAGCGCTGCTGCGACTCGGCCGGCGAGTATTGCTTCGGGATCTCGTCAAACAGGGTGGAGCTCATCGATTTCCTAAACAGTCATCCGTCGATGTGGGCAATGCAGTTGCAGAGCGCGAACGAGCACGGCGCCGCGCGGCTCGGAGATGCGGTAATGGTCAGCGGGAGCCGAAGTTGCCGGGGGTTGTTATGCTGAAGCATAACCTACGGGGCTACCAGCTTTGCCGGTCGCTTGTTCGTCCTTGTATAGCTTGTATTCGAAGCTGTCGACCAGGGCGATCCAGCTCGCCTCAATGATGTTCTCGCTGACGCCCACGGTGCCCCACATCGTCGCGTCGTCGCGCGATTCGATCACCACTCGCACGCCGGCGGCGGTGCCGGCTTCGGAGTTGATCACCCGCACCTTATAGTCGACCAGGTGCATGTCGGCCAGGTTCGGGTAGGCGCGGGTGAGGGCCTTGCGTAGGGCAGCGTCGAGAGCGTTCACCGGGCCGTCTCCTTCGGCCACCTCGTGACGCACCTTCTTGCCGACGCGGAGCTTCACCGTGGCCTCGGTCACCACGTCGCCCTGCTCGTTGGTCTCCACGTTCACGCGGTAGCTCAGCCGCTCGAAGTGCGGGCGAAATCGCTCGGCGCACTTCTTCACCAGCAGGTCGAACGAGGCCTCGGCGGCTTCGAACTGGTAGCCCTTGTTCTCGAGCTCCACAACCTCACTGAGGATCTTGTCCATCAGTTCGCGGTCATGCTGCACGTTCTGCTTGGTCGCCAGGGCGACGATGTTCGAGCGGCCCGACAGCTCGCTGACCAGAATCCGCCGCTCGTTGCCCACCTTTTCCGGGGGAATGTGCTCGTAGCTCGAGGCCACGCGATTCACGGCATGGACGTGCATGCCTCCCTTGTGGGCAAAGGCGCTGTGGCCCACGAACGGCTGGTTCGAGCGGTAGCTCATGTTGACCGTTTCGTAGACGTAGCGTGAGAGCTCGGTGAGTCGCTCGACGCCGCTCCTTAGTACTTCGTAGCCCTGCTTCTTGAGGGCCAGGTTGGCGACCACCGACACGAGGTCGGCGTTGCCGCAGCGCTCGCCCAGGCCGTTGATCGTGCCCTGCACTTGTCGCGCGCCCGCGCCCACCGCGGCCAGCGAATTGGCCACCGCCAGTTCGCAATCGTTGTGGGTATGAATGCCGACCGGCGCCCCGAGCCCTGCCACCGCCGCCCGCGCGAGCTCGCCCACGTCCTCCGGCATGGTGCCGCCGTTGGTGTCGCAGAGCACGACGATGCGAGCGCCCGCCTCGGCCGCGGCGCGAATCGTCTTCAGCGCGTATACGGGATTGAGCTTCCAGCCGTCGAAGAAGTGTTCGGCGTCGTAGATCACCTCGCGTCCCTGCGAGTGCAGGTAGGCCACGCTGTCGGCGATCATCGCCAAGTTCTCTTCGAGCGAGATCTGCAGCACCTCGCGAACGTGAAACTCCGAGGTCTTGCCGACGATGGTGATTACGCCGGCGCCGGAGTCGAGCAGTGCCCGCATACCAATATCTTGGTCGGGCGTAGTGTCGCGGCGGCGGGTCATGCCGAAGGCGCAGATCCGCGCATGCTGGAGCGACAGCTCGCGCACGCGCTGAAAGTACTCGGCGTCCTTAGGGTTCGAGAGCGGGTAGCCCCCTTCGATGAAGTCGAAGCCGAGCTCATCGAGCCGAGCGGTGATCAGCAGCTTGTCTTGCAGGGACAGCGCGACCCCTTCGCCTTGGCTGCCGTCGCGGAGCGTGGTGTCGTAGATCTCGATGCGGGTCATGCGAAGTCGTCTCGGATAGGCCCCAGGTTCTCAGCTCGCGGCGGCCGCTCGTTGGCCTTCGCGAGGAATCAACAAAAAAACCCTCCGACCGCTCGGGCGGCCGCAGGGCTAGTTTATGTGCAAGTCGTTTCGCCAGCACACCCTTACGGCCGCGTCTCCATAATCGTAATTCGGCCCGCGGTAATCGCGGCCGCAGCGAATTGGACGGAAACCACCATGGAGGCACAACTTAGCGTTCGGGAAGGGCGATCTCAACCGTGATCGCGGCCCTCAAGCATAAAGCAGGTGGACGGGGAGGTCAAATTGGCATCGCCGCGTGAATGGCCGACGACGTGACAAAATCCTGACACACGGCATATCCAGTTATCCGACCGTTGTTAGCTCGCTATGCTTTGGGGGCGAATCGTCGAGATTTCGGAATAGCGAGCAAAATCGGATGCGTTAAACGTCAGCAAATGCGTTAGGCCGTGCCGGATCATTGCCGCCACCAACCGGGTATCGTGCGACGGTTTGCCCTGCACCCGATAGGTATGCACGAGCGCTTGCCAAACTGGGTAAATGCTCCGCTCATCCCGAAGCAGAACAAAGAGCCGTCGGTACGCGTCAATGCGCCCACGAACATCATCGGTCGACAGTCCCAAGCCATATTCGCCACCCGGGCGAGTAGCCACGGACCAGTACTCGTATAGCACTTGCGGGACAATGAAGAGGGAGTGGCCTTCAGAGAAGAGCCCCGCGAAAGCTTGTTCGGCTACCGAACTGAGTGCGTGATCGGGTTGGGAATGGCGAGCGAGCAAGTTCGTGTCGATGAGAATTCTCATTCCCCACGACCTTCGTAAATCGAATCGCGACTAATATCGGCGTCGACGTTGCCCCCCGGCAAACGCTTCGAGAGTGTCGCTAGCTCGGCCAGCCAAGCGTCGCGAGGGATCGGCTTCGGCCGATCTTCGAATTCTTTCAGTTTTTCGAGCAAGGCGGCAACCGCAAACTCTTCAGGAGTCTTCGCTGCCGCGCTGGCGTGCATGCGGAGGATCGCGTCATACTCGGACGGAAAGTTAATAGTCAGATTCATAGCGATTCCGTCGGCCGAAGTGGGGGGCGATGGCTAGCTACTACAAATCTATTCCCGAGAACTGGCGTCGTCAAAATCGGTTCGGTCGGTGTTTTCCTCACAAGCCCGGCTCGCCCAGGCCGAGAGTGCGGCCTAACCTAGCTTTGAGAAGTACGCGATTCGATTCTGGCCCCCCGGACAGGCGCCCCATGACCAACCCCGCTCCTAAGCTCAACGTCCTCCTGGTCGACGACGATCCGGCCATCGTCCGGCTCGTTTCCCAGGTGCTGCAGACTCATTTCGCGGACCGTATTTCGCTGGCCGGCCAGACCGATTCCAACTCCGCCATGGTCTGGCTCGACCACAACTGTTGCGACCTGCTGCTCTCCGACATCAGCATGCCCGGCATCGACGGCCTCGAGCTCTTGAAGGTGGCCAAACGGCGCAACGCCTGGACTCAAGTGATCTTTCTCACCGCTCATTCGACCTGGGAGCGGATCGACCAGGCGATCGAGTCCGGAGCGTCGGACTATCTGCTCAAGCCAATCGACCGCCGCGAGCTGATCATGCTGGTCGAGCAAGTGGCCGCCCGCTGCGCACGCTGGCGGAGCGCGGTGGCCGAGACGCTAGTGCAGAGCACCTGATCGGGCGCCGCGCCGCTGTCGGGGCCTCGGCAGAGGCGGTAGAATATCGCGCTGCTGCGACCCACAGAACTTTGAGAAAGGCGCCCATGCTCCGCCCCCTGATCGCCGCCAGTTTCTTCTGCTCGTTGGCTCTCACCGCTCCCCTGGCCTGGGCTGCCGAAGACGAAAAGGACGATCCCAAGGCCCGGGCGGTCTCGATCGCCGAAGGCGCCTTCGAACTCACGGCCCCCAAGGACTGGAAGCGTGGGCAGCCTCGCAGCAACATCATCGAGCATGAGTTCGCTCTGCCGGGTGAGAAAAAGGATCAAGAGCCAGGCCGTCTGACGATCATGGCGGCCGGCGGCAGTGTCGACGCCAACATCTCGCGTTGGCTCGGTCAGTTCGCCGACCGCAAGGAGGAGAAAGCCGAGCCGAAGGAGATCGAAGTCGCCGGCCAAAAGGTGCTGCTGGTCGACATCTCCGGCACGTTCCGCGATCAGCGAGGCCCGTTCGCGCCGGCCGTCGAGCGGAAGGACCACCGCATGCTCGGCGCGATTCTCGAGCTGGGCGACAAGCGGGGCAACGTTTTCCTCAAGCTCACCGGCCCGAGCGCCACGATCGAGCACCAGGCGAAGTCGTTCAAGGAGTTCGTGGAAAGTCTCAAGGCGACGAAGGAGTAGCCCGGCAAGGAGCAGCGGCCTAGGTCGGGTTGCTAACTACCCTTCGACCAGGGCCGCCAGCTTGTCGAGCGACATCCGCCAGCCGGCCTCGTTGTCGGCCTCCGCAATGCCTGACGGCACGTTTTCGTGCGTGGCCTGCAGTTCCGTACCGCCGTCCTTGGCGGCGAGCGAGAAGGTCACCGTCATTTCGCCCTGCATCGCCGGGTGGGACGTTTCGAACTCCATGACCTCGACAACAAGCTGGTTCGGAACGAGCTTGATGAAGCGGCCGTGATAGGTGTCGGTGTGTGCGGTCGATTTGCCGAGTTCCGTCGGCGCTGCGTACGTGAGCGAAATGCGAAAGCCGCCTCCTTCGCGAGCGTCGAACGCATGCACTCGGCTCGTCATGCCGGTGGGAACCATCCAGCGGGCGACGGAGTCAGCGCTGATTAGGGCCTGGTAGATTGTTGTCGGCGGCGCCTTGAACTGACGGACCAGTCGGGTTGTACTCACGCGGCTCCTCCCACTCAGGAAGTCAATCATGATCCGTGGCCTTCGCACCGTCGTCTATCATGTGGCCGACTTGGCCAGCGCCAAGGCCTGGTACGCGCAGGTGCTCGAGCGCGAGCCGTACTTCGATCAGCCATTCTACGTCGGCTTCTCGGTGGGCGGTTTTGAACTCGGCCTCGTGCCGACCGGTCAAAGCGGCCCTGGCGGCGCGGTCCCCTATTGGGGCGTGGCAGACGCGGCTGCGGCTCATGCGCGGCTGCTCTCGCTCGGGGCGAGTGAGCGCGAACCGGTGCAGGATGTGGGCGAAGGCATCAAGGTAGCGGCCGTCGCCGACCCTTGGGGCAACACGTTGGGCGTGATCGAAAACCCGCACTTCCGAGTGAATGCGGTTGAGTAGCCAGCCTACCCCAGCAGCTTGCGTAGACTGCCGCGTTCGATCGGTTTGACGAGGTGGTGGTCGAACCCGGCTTCTTGGCTGCGGCGGCGGTCTTCGTCCTGCCCATAGCCGGTGAGCGCGATCAGCAGCGTCTTTTCGGTTTGAGGGTGCTGGCGGAGCCGGCGCGCTACCTCGTAGCCATCGAGCCCCGGCAGGCCGATATCGAGCAGGATCACGTCGGGACGCCACCCGGGTGCGCTCGCCAGCGCGGCGGCGCCGTCGTGAACCGCCTCGACCTCGTGCCCGTCGGCCTGCAGCAACCGCGACAAGCTCAACGCCGCGTCGACGTTGTCGTCGACCACGAGCACGCGTCGGCGGGCACTGGGGGCAATTTCGGCGTTGGTCGGTGCAGCGGAACTGTCTTCAGCCGAAGCTAGCGGCAACCGCACGCTGAACTCGCTCCCTTGCCCTAGCCCGCCGCTCGTCGCGGAAACCGTTCCGCCGTGCAGTTCGGTCAGCGCCTTGACCAGTGTGAGCCCAATCCCAAGGCCGCCCTGAGAGCGGTCGAGCGTGCGGTCGGCCTGCGTGAACAGGTCGAACACGTGCGGCAGCACTTCAGACGCGATGCCACAGCCTAGATCGCGAACGCGGATCACGGCCTCGCTCCCTTCCGCCGCGACCGAGAGCCAGATTCGCCCTTGCTCGTCGCTGTACTTCGAGGCATTGGTGAGCAGATTGCCGATCACCTGGGCCAGCCGAGTGAGATCTCCCTGCAAGACGATCGCGGCCGCGAACGATTCGATCACCAGTTCTTGCTTGCGCTCGGCGATGATCGGTCGACTGGTTTCTACCGCACGAGCAACGACCGCCGCCAGGTCGACCGGCTCGCGGCGGAGCTTGATCTTGCCGCGCGTAATCCGCGAAACGTCAAGCAAGTCGTCGACCAGCCGCACCAAGTGCTGGACCTGCCGCTCGATGACTTCCTTGCACCATTGCACCTCACCTTCCGGCAACCCGATGAGCTCCATGAGCTCTACGGCGCTGACGATCGGCGCGAGCGGGTTGCGCAGCTCGTGGGCGAGCATGGCAAGGAACTCATCCTTGCGGCGATCGGCGTCTCGCAGGCGCTGCTCGGTTCGCCTGCGCTCGCTGATGTCCATCACATAGGCTACCCCGCGGCGCGGATCGCCCGCCAACAAGGCCCCGGCGAGCAGCACCGGCACCCGTGTGCCGTCGACGCGAATGAATTCTTTTTCGAAGGGCCGCATCACCCCGTTCGCAAGGATCTCGTTTAGCTTACGCGTGTCGAGATCGTAGTACTCGGGCGGAGTGATTTCGCTCCAGCGTAAGCGACCGCTGCGGAGCTCCTCGAGCGGGTAGCCGAGCATGTCGGCGGCGTGCTGGTTGGCGTCCCAAAAGTAGCCGTCGGCGTGCCAGAAGATGAAGCCGATCATGTCCGACTCGACCACGCCGCGGAAGCGGAGCTCGCTTTCGCGGAGCGCTTCGGCGGCGCGGCGCTGGGCCGTGATGTCGCGCTGCAGTCCCCAGGAGCGCAGCAGCCGGCCGTCCTTTACGATGCCTACAACGTTGTTGACGAACCACTTCTCCTGGCCAAAACGGTCCTGCTCGCGCGACTCGGCCTCGACGAGCTTGAAGCCGGAGCGAATGTATTGCCGCAGCACGGCCAGATTGTCGGGATCGGTCGGCAGGAACAACTCGGAGAGCCGCACGCCGATCAGGTCTTCGGCGGCCGCAAAGCCATACATGCGGGCCATGGCGTCGTTGCACTCGGCCAATCGGGAGCGCGCCAGGATCTCTTCCAGAATGCGGTCTTCCGACCAGTGGATGGGAATCGGCTCGGGCGTTTCAAACCGCCAGATGCCTTCGGTGCTTTGGCGGATGAAGCTGCGATAGCGCTCGTCGCTGGCGCGTAGATCGGCTTCGGCTTGCCGCTGCTCGGTGATGTCGACGACCACGCCCAGATAGAGCCCTTCGCCACCCGCGGTGCGCAACCGCGACGAGGTTGAGCGTATGACCTTGGGGCGTCCTCCTTTGGCAAACACTTTCCAATCGCGGTGCGGCGGAGTTTCGCCGCACCGCCGCGCCAACCGCCGCAATTCGGCAGCGGGGCGTTCTTCCTCGGCGAGCAAAAACGTGCCGTGGCGGCCGATGAGCTCACTGGCCTCGTAGCCGACGATCTCACAGTAGGCTCGATTGACGTTCAGCAGATGGCCGTCGGGGTCGGAAAGCGTGAGCCCTACGGCGGCCAACTCAAAGGTTTGAGCCAACATGCCTGGCTCGGGGGATACTTCTTCGACCGCGTCGTCGTTCCCGCTTTCACGGCGAGCGAGCTCACTGCGCAAACGCCGCAGTTCGAGTTCGGTGGCAACCCGGTAGCAAATCTCGCGATCCAGCAGTCGGTCGCCGGCAAGATCTAAGTCAATCCTTAGCGCGGAGACAGACGGGGGAAGGTCGGCGGTGAGTCCCTCAACTCCCGCGAGGATCACGAGTTCGGGGGCGAACTCGGCGCAACGGTCCGCCAGCGGTTCGCGCGGCGCAACGACAAGCACTTCGTAGTCGTCGGCCAGCAGAGTTTGCAGCCGATCCGTGGCGTTCGCTTCGTGCGCGACGATGAGTATGCGGGGACGCGGCATCATGCTTTTCGGTCTGCCCGAAAGCGCCCTTCAGAAAAGAGTTGCCATACGCGGAAAAAACGACCGCGTGCGCCTAGTATATCGCGAGCCGCGCACGGTCGGCAGCAGCCCAACCCCTATTGGCAGGGATGACTACTGCGCAATTGGCTCTGGCGCCGCTTCCGGAGGAGGCGAAGGTGCGATCTCCGCCCCTTCCGTGAAGAAGACCGTCGCCTCAGGCAAGGCTTTGCGGAGCTTCTCGGCGCCCGCGGTGGTGACTTCGGTCTGATTCAAATACACGTGCCGGAGCGAAGGCCGCTTGGCCAAGTGCTCGAGCCCCGCGTCGGTGATTTTTGTCGCCCGCACGTCGGCGCGCTTCAGGTTCGGCAGCTTCGCCAGGTGCTCGAGCCCCGCGTCGGTAATGCCGGCATGAGCCAGCCAGATCTCCTCGAGCGCCGCGCACGCGGCCAGTTCAGCGAGTCCGGCGTCGGAGATTTTGGTGTCCTGCAGGCTCAAGCGTTTGAGCTTTGGCAAACGCGCCACGTTCTTGAGCGTGGCGTCGCCAATGTCCGTGTTCTCGAAGTTGAGTTCCTCGAGTTCGACCAGAGCGAACAGCGGTTCCACGCCGGCGTCCGAGATCTTGGTCTTGGTGAGAAAAATCGCCTTGAGCTGCGGAAGCGTCCCAATCTCCTTGAGATCGGCGTCGGTGACATTCTTGCCCCCCAGATACACCGCCGTGACGGGATTGCCTGGCTGAGCCGAATCGCGATCGACCTTACCGCCCAGCGCTTCGACTCTGCTCGCGATCTTGTCTTGCGGGCTCGAGCCGCAGCCGGTCAATGCAAGTGAACCGCAGACGACTGCGAACGAGAGAATGCGTTTCATGGAGCGATGCCTAGAGAAATCGCCTGGGGATCGAACGACGAATCGCCATCTTGGTCGGCGTGACCGAGTGAAACAAGGCGTTCCGTCCGCGAATCCGTGCGCACGAGGCCGCCGGCAAATGCCACAAGCGCCCTGCTTGACGCCCCGACGGCCCGCCCGAGAATGAACCGGCGTGCTCCGCGACTGCGCGGACATTTGCTCACCTGTCCCTCGAGATTGCCGCCGTGTCGAAGGTCGCCGTGATTTTGCCAGCCGCCGGGGCCAGCAGCCGCTACCGCGACGCGCATTACAAGAAGCCCTTCGCCCCCTTGGCCGGTCGGGCAGTCTGGCTGCATTCGGCCGAGAAGTTTCTTGCCCGTGACGATGTCGGCCAGTTGATCCTGGTCATCTCGCCGGAAGACCGCGAGGCGTTTCAACTCAAGTTCGCCGCCAACGCGGCCATTCTGGGCATCGAGGTGGTCGACGGCGGGGCCGAACGGTTCGATTCGGTCGGCAAGGCGCTCGCGCGCGTGAAGCCAGAGTTTGAGTTGATCTGCGTTCACGATGCTGCACGCCCCTGCATTGCCGACGAATGGATCACGCGGGTCTTCGACACCGCCCGCCGCACCGGCGCGGCGATCCTCGGCACCCCGGTCACCAGTACGCTCAAACGCGTCGACGCGAATCAGCGCATTTCTGAGACCGCGCCTCGCGAGGGACTCTGGGAGGCCCAAACCCCGCAGGTCTTCCGTCGGCAGCTCCTGCTCGATGCCTACGCACAGCGCGGGGACTTCAAAGCCACCGACGATGCCCAACTGGTCGAACGACTAGGGCACGCCGTGACGATGGTCCAGGGCTCGCCGATCAACATCAAGATCACGGCCCGCGAAGATCTGCGGCTGGCCGAAAAAATGCTCGACGCCTTGCCGAAGCCCAAGCTGCCAGGCTTTTCGCATCCCTTCGACGAGCGGTTCCGGTAGTTTATGGTCCGCACAGCGGCCGAGTGGCCGAGTGGCCGGGTGGCTGGGGTCGAGCCGCTAGGCGAGCCCCCAGTACGGCAACACCTCAGCCCCGTCCTTGTGATGACTCAACGTGGTTTGCTGGGGGCTCACTGCGTTCGACCCCAGGCACCCCCAGAGCGATAGCTCTCTGCAACGGGCTCAGCCGTCGCCCATATCTGTCGGCTTCACGTAGAACTGGCTCAGGTCGATGCCCCCCTTCTGCTCGTCTTCGAGCAGCTTGAGCCGAACTTCGAGCCGTTCGACCTTTTTCACAAGCTGCGGCACGATTTCGGCATTCTCGTCGGGGCGAACTGCTCGCGGCACCGTGGGATAACCCAACTGCCGGGCGAGCGCCGCGAACATGAACAGCGGGTCCTTGCGCCGATTGGCCGCAGCGATCTTGCCTTCCTTCTCGCCGAACAGCACCGGCTTGTCGGTCTCCTCGGCCAGTCCCCGCCGCACTTGGGTGCGCTGGTAGTGCTCGCTGCGCACGTAGAGCATGTCGGCGAAGTCGACGAGGCCGATCTGCCGGCGGACCGTATCGATCCATTCGCGCCAGCCGGCGTCAAAAATCGGATCGGCGGCGATCGCGGCGAGCCCCTGGTCGTAGCCCAAGCGGTTCCGGCACAAGCACTCGAACTGATAGAGAAACACTCCCTGCGGCGTCGCCCTTTGAGCCCGGTAGGCCGCCTCGCGCTCGAGAATCTGCGTGGCGACGTAGAGGTCGAACCGGCCGCGCTCTTTCTCCGCCTCGGCAACGACGAATGCCTGAAACGGCGTGAAGTAGTGCGGCAGCTTGGCCATGGCCGTGTGGAACACGCCGGAATGACGGAGCTCGGCGGCCATGAAGTCGATGGCCAGCGGCAGCTTGGCCGTGGCCAGCAATTCCTCGCGCACGACGGACAACAGTTCTTGAGCCGTCGAGCCTTGCGCCATCCGCTCGGTCAGGGCGCGAAAGAAGTACGCCTGTTCGATGTACTCTTCGCGATCGAGCATGAAGCGAGCCTGGGGAGCAAGTACGGGGTACGAGTGACTGGCCGGCGGCCTACACCCATTTTACCTCGCTTGGCCGCGATCCGCTCGTGGGGCAATGCGCTCACCTGCCGCACGACTGCTTGAAGTTATGCGTTTGATCAGCCTCGACCGAGCTTGGCAGACCAGGCATTCTGCTCTCGGAGAGAGCAGGCTACTTCTGTCGCCCCGCTGGGGCTCTGCGATTCGATTTGCCGTAACCTCGGGCTGCGTCCGGGTCGCGCCGGCCTTGCCCGGGGCTGTTCTCGAGTCGCCCCTGCCGGGGCTGCAGACGCGCTAGGTCGCCAGCGTTGGCATCCCGCCCGGTCGAGCCTGATCCCGAAACAGCCCGCCTGAAAGGAGCGGCTCGGCCATCACGACGGCCGCCGGCACGAAGATGAAGAGCGGCATCCAGGCCCCCAGGGCCGGATTGAGCAACGATTGCCGGCCCATCTCCTGGCACACGATCGTCACGACCATGAATGTGGCGGCGACCGCAAAGCACAATCCCGTCGCTACGAACACATTGCGTTGCTGCCGCGAAACCACCAGCGGCAATCCGAGCAGCAACAGCGTGGCGTCGAGCACCGGCTGCACGAAACGGGCATGAATCGCCACCCGCACGTCGCCAGAAAACTCTAGGCTCGGGTTGCGCAGCCCGCCAATCAGTTCGAAGATCGAAGCAAACCGGCGCCAGGCCCAGCCGCCGGTCAACTGCTCGAAGGTCACGTTGCTGACGACGAATACTTCGCCGGGTTCGAGCCAGGGATGATCTTTCCGCGTGAGGATGATTGGCCGTCCCCCCTGCTCGACCGAAGGCTCGTCGTCCATCTTTTGCGGCTGAGACACCCCTTGCATCAAGTAACCGGCAGGGCGCCCGTTCTGAGCCGGCCGGTAGAAGGCATTCTCGCCCACGAGTTGAGTACCGTGCGGCAGTCCCCGCCGCAGCCGAAAGTTCGGCTTGTGAATCCGCTGCGTGTCGGCAAACGTTTCCTTGCCCTGCAGCAGGATGTCGGTCTGCTGGTCGTAGAGGGGCGTCAAATCGCGCCCGGTGTCGCCCAGCAGGTCTTGCGCGTTGCGACTCAACCCAGGCTGATCGCGCACGGCCGGAATCACAAACTCGCGCACGCCTGCGGCCGTGAGGCTGACGACGAACACCGCCAGCACCACCGGACGCACGATGCGGCCCACCGGCACTCCGGCCGCCATGAGCGCGGTCATCTCGTTGTGCCGCTGGAACAGCGTGACGGTGAACATGGCCGAGATCAGCGTCAGCACCGCGCTCGTGGCGTCGAACACCGCCATCAGCCGGTAAACGTAGTAGGGCGCCATCACACCCAGCAGGCTGCCCTCTTTCTCGGCGTACTGCATGAACGAATCCAGGTTTCCGAACCCATCGATCACCACGAACAGTCCGCCGAGACTGACGAAGCAGATGAAGAAGGTGCGAATGAACTGAATCAGCAGGTAGCGATCGAGAATGAACATGGCATCCTTGCCAATTGAATCGAGTTTTTTCCCGCGTTAGCGGGCAACGGCCGTAGGTCGCTGAGCCAAAACTTCGTCGACCGCACGTCCGAGCGCGGCGATCCCTAGTTTGATGCGCGTGGCCGATTGCACGCCAAAACTCAGCCGCATCGTGTTGCGCGCCGCCGGCACGCCTTCGGCCGGATAGAAGTACTCGCCCGGCACGTACATCATGCCTTGCGACAAAGCACGATCGAACAGCGCGCCGTCGAGCCCGGCGTCGAGTTCCGGCGGCAACGTCAGCCACACGTAGAGCCCACCCTCAGGCACTCGCCAGTGGAACCCTGGTCGGCCGCCAAAAGTTGCCGCCACCGCTTCGACCATGGCGTCGCGCTTCGCCGCATACGCCGCGCGGAGCTTGCCAACATGGGCTTCGTAGCGGCCACTCGCAAGCACCTGGCTCATTAGGTGCTGATTGAAGTTCGCGGTGCCGAAGTCGATGTTCCCCTTCTGATTGAGCACCGGCTCGACCAGCCACTTCGGCAACAGCCCCCAGCCGATGCGGATGCCAGGAGCAAACGATTTCGAAAACGTACCGGTCGAGGCCACCAGGTCGCCGGCCTCGTCGTAGCTAGCCAGGCTCGGAACGTCGCGCCCGTCGTAGCGGAGTTCCCGATACGCGGCGTCTTCCAGCAGCACGAGCGGCGTGCGGCGGCTCCAGCGGGCCAGCGTTTCCACGAGCGCGGGCCGCCGCTCGGGCGACAGCGTCACGCTCGTTGGGTTGTCGAAGTAGGTCGGCAGGTAGAACGCCTTCACCCGTTCGAGTTCGCCCGCCTTTGCTAGCCGCTCGAGCGTCTCATCGACTCCGGCCGGGATGACGCCGTCTTCGTCGGTTGGCACGCTGATCGCGCGGGCGCCCTGGTTGGAAAGGGCCCCCAGGAACACGAAGTACGTCGGCGCGGCGCAGAGGACGATGTCGCCCGGATCGAGCAGCGTGTCGGCCAGCAAGAACAGCAGCTCATTGCTGCCGGCCGTGATCACCACGTCGTCAACCGTCCGCGGGCACTTGCTGCCCGGGCCGTCGGCGGCCCGCATCCGCTCGAGCAGCGCCTGCCGCAGAGGGCGATGGCCGGCCGTGGTGCCGTATTGGAGGGCGGCCTGCCCGCGGTCGAGCTCGCCCAGGATCGCGCCGATCGCCTCCGACGCCAACTCGACAGGCAGGGTATGCTGGTCGACGAAGCCGGCCGCGAGCGAGATCAACTCCGGCTGGGCCAACGCCCGGTGCATCAGCGGCCCGATCGGTTGACCGCCCGCCTGTTGAGCACGTTGACTGACGGGAAACGCGGGCATGAGCGAGCGCGAAAGGGCGTTCCGAAGACGAGGCGGCGGATTGCACACCATAGGTTAAAGCATTACCGTGGGTCAAGATGGGTCGACTGCTGGCATCCATGCGCGCGAACTCTTGGTGGCCCGGCAACACGCTGCGCCGAGGGCGCGGTGCGGCCGAGCTTGCGAGGATCGACAGCGCCGGCCGACGCGTGGTTCGCCAGGCGGCATCCCATTTTGCCGACCTGCTGTTTCCCGCCCAGTGCGCCTACTGTGCGGTCGAGTTGGAAGAGGGGCTGCTCTGCTCCGCCTGCGTGACGAAGCTGACGATCGATCCCGGGCCGACCTGCCAACGCTGCGGCGCAAGAATCCCAGACCTGCGGTTGGCCGGCCCAGACTGCGTCCGCTGCCAGGACCTGAAGCTGCATTTCTCGCGGGTGGTGTCGCTAGGGGTTTATCAGGCTGAGCTGCGCATGACCGTGTTGCGAGCCAAGCATGCCGGGCAGACCTCCCTCATGCTGGCTGCCGCGGAACTTATGTGGCAGCGCCGGGAGGACCAGCTAGCGGCGCTCGAGTGCGACGTGGTGTGCGCCGTGCCCATGTATTGGCGACGCCGCTGGTCGCACGGCGGGAACTCGCCTGAGTTGCTGGCGGAAAGCTGGTCTCGCCATTTGGGCCTCGGCCCCGGCGAACGGCTGCTGCGACGCACGCGCCATACGCTGCCGCAGACCGAAATTCCGGTGTCGCAGCGGTTCCGCAATGTTCGCGGGGCGTTCTGCTTGCAGCGCGGTTTTGATATTCGCGGCGCCAAGGTGCTGCTTGTCGATGACGTGATGACCACCGGGGCAACTTGCAGCGAGGCAGCCAAGGCCCTGCGTGCTGCAGGAGCGGTCGATGTGTCGGTAGCCTGCCTGGCGCGGGCGGAAGGGCATACTTAAGCATGGCCGCACCGCTAAGAATTGGTACCCGAGCTAGCTTGTTGGCCCGCTGGCAGGCCGACTGGGTCGCCGCGCGGCTCCGCGAGTTGGGCGCCGAGGTCGAGATCGTGCTGCTCTCAACCCGGGGCGACCGTGAACAGGGCGCGCCGATCGGCGAACTGGGCGGGCAGGGACTGTTCACCAAAGAGATCCAGGCAGCGCTGCTCGATGGCCGGGCCGACGTGGCGGTTCACAGCCTCAAGGACTTGCCGACCGACGCGGTGCCAGAGCTCGTGTTGGCGGCCGTGCCGGAGCGCGGGCCGAACGGCGATGTGCTGGTGAGCGGCAAGTATGCCGATGTCGGCGACCTGCCCGCCGGTGCAATCGTCGGCACCGGCAGCGCCCGGCGCCGCGCCCAACTGCTGCACGCCCGGCCCGATTTGCAACTGGCCGAGGTGCGCGGCAACGTCGACACGCGGCTACGCAAGCTCGACGCCGGCGAGTTCGACGCTTTGGTGCTCGCCGAGGCGGGACTGGTGCGGCTGGGGCTCGCAGATCGTATTCGCCAGGTGCTGCCCAAGGAACTGATGCTGCCAGCGGTGGGACAGGGAGCGCTCGGCATCGAATGTCGCGCAGATGACGATGCCACGCGCGAGTGGCTATCAAAACTCGACGACGCAAATACCCGCGCGTCCGTGACCGCCGAGCGGGCGATGCTGGCGGCGCTTCGCGGCGGCTGTTTAGCACCGGTTGGGGCCTGGGGGCGCGTCGACGCCGGACAACTGCGGCTGACGGGGGTGGTGCTCAAGAGCGACGGCTCCGAGCGGCGATTTGCAGAAGGCGCTGTTCCGCTGGGCGCCAGTGAGTCGTTGGGGCGCGCCGTAGCCGCCGAGTTGTTGGCCGCCGGCGCTGGCAAGCTGATCGACGCCTCGCGTTCCTAACCGCCGAGAGCGATGCGGAAGCCGATGCAGCCGTCATGGGCCGTCGGCGTGATCGCGTAGCGTTTGTGTACGGTGCAGTGGACCGCCCAATTGTGGTGGCAGCCGCCTCGCAGGACGCGGTCGTCGCCGTCATCCTCGAACGCGGCGCCGTTTCGCGGAATTCGGCTGAGGTGGGGCGTATATCGGTCCTGACACCACTCCCACACGTTGCCGCACAGGTCATGCAGGCCTAGTTGATTAGCCGCTTTCAGGCCAACTTCGTGCGTTTGATTGCCGCTGTTGTCTTTGAACCATGCGACCGCATCTATCTGGTTGCTCCCAGAATACTCGTAGCCGTCGCGCCAATGCGGGCCGCCCCGCGCGGCGTATTCCCACTCGGTTTCTGTCGTCAGCCGAAACGTGTTGCTAACCGCCATCCGCTTACGCAGATCCTCGCCGAGAGGACTTGCGTTCAGTCGTGAGAAGAAGCCGTCAGCCGCGGTGATTTGATCCCACGAGACATTCTCCAGCGGCAGCCTTGCCCCAAGGTGACAGGCCGGATCATCCGCTCCTCCCATCACGAGCGACCGGATCGCCTGCGTGACCGGCGTGCGGCTCAGGTAGAAGGGCTCGATCTCGATATCGAGACTTTGGGGACCGGAACCGAAGCGGTAGGGCTGACCGCCCGTGCCGTCAATGAAGACGAAATCGAGCGAGTGCGAGACTCCGGCGAGGGAGAATTGGTAGGACACGTTGGGCATGGAAATGCTCCGCGGTCTGGGGCTGCGCCGCTGAGCGCCATGCTATAGTGAACTCCTCTTCTCTGCGAGAACTCCTCTGCAATTAATCCTTTGGGCGAACGCAGCTATGACCCTGCTCGTCGAAAACCCCTTCGTCATTCTCATCGGCGGCCTCGTGCTGATCGCCGTGTTCGTGTTGCTGCTCGTGCAGACCGGGCAGGGCGGTTATCTCTTCGCCGCGCTCGGCAGCGCAGGTCTCTGCTTGCTGCTGCTCGGCATCGAGTGGTTCGTGGTCACCGAGCGCGAAGAGGTAG
>JAESFN010000513.1_pt1 | contig 33823 bp, 31 predicted proteins | sample 9269411 | NCBI WGS metagenome assembly JAESFN01 (sample SAMN14505399, study PRJNA617100) | algae metagenome | isolation source: Iphinoe sp. HA4291-MV1 and co-occurring heterotrophs from trail next to... | place: USA: Maunawili Falls, Hawaii | collected 2009-07-25
CTCCGCCACCTGCCTGGACACGCTGCGACTGACGGTCAAGCGCCCCTTCCAGTGGCGCGAGTTCCTGGAACAGGTCGTCTTCATCGCCTCGGTGTCGATCGTCCCGTCGATCCTGGTGATCATCCCGCTGGCCGGTTTCGTGTCGTTCATCCTCTTCCAGCTGGTGGGCGAGCTGGGTGCCGCCGACCTGGCCGGCGGGATCACCGGCATCGCGGTGGTCCGGGAGACCGGGCCGATCGCCGCCGTGCTGGTGGTGGCCGGCGCCGGGGCCACCGCGATCTGCGCGGACCTCGGGGCGCGGACCATCCGCGAGGAGATCGACGCGATGCAGGTGCTCGGGATCAACCCGATCCACCGGCTGGTCGTGCCCCGGGTGCTGGCCTCCGGGGTGGTGGCGCTCGGGATCAACGGCATCGCCTGCATCGCCGGGATCGGGGTCGCCTACCTGTTCGCTCTGACCAAGGGCTCCAGCGCGGGCCAGTTCTTCTACTCCCTGCCGCTGCTGGCGGACTTCAACGACTTCGCGCTCAGCGAGCTCAAGGCGTTCATCTACGGCATCTCGGCCGGGCTGGTGGCCTGCCATCTCGGGCTGCACGTGAAGGGCGGCCCGAAGGGCGTCGGCGAGGCGGTCAACCAGACGGTGATCCTGTCGTTCCTGCTGCTGTTCTCGTTCAACATCATCCTCTCGGTGCTGTTCATCCAGCTCGGTCTGGTCGGGGACTGATCCGGGCATGGACAACGACACCGCTCGACGGATCCTCGGCTCGCCCGGGCGGGGGTTGGAGAACCTCGGCGACCAGCTGAGCTTCTACGGCCAGGCCTACGGCTGGGGCTTCCGGACCGTCCGCCGGTACAAGCGCGAGGTGCTCCGGCAGCTGGCCGAGGTCACCTTCGGCGCCGGCGCGCTGGCCCTGGTCGGCGGCACGGCGGCGGTCGTCGGCTTCATGAACGCCACCACCGGCGCCGAGCTGGCGGTGCAGACCTTCACCGCGACCCGGAAGATCGGCATCGAGGTGCTGGTCGGGTTCCTGGCCGCGTTCGTGAACATCCGGATCGCGGTGCCGCTGATCGCCACGGTGGCGCTGGTGGCCACGGTCGGCGCCGGGATCACCGCCGAGCTGGGCGCCAAGCGGATCAGCGAGGAGATCGACGCGCTGGAGGTCATGGCGATCCCGCCGATCCCGTTCTTGGTCACCACCCGGATCATCGCCGGGCTGCTCACCATCACCCCGCTGTACTTCGTGGCCCTGTTCATCTCCTTCGGGGCCAGCCGCCTGGTCTGCACCGTCTTCTACGGGGTGCCGGGCGGCGCGTTCAACCACTACTTCGACGCGTTCCTCATCCCGGCCGACATCCTGATCTCCTACGTCGAAGTGCTGCTGATGTCCGTCGTGATCATCTCGGTGCACTGCTACTACGGGTTCACCGCCAAGGGCGGCCCGGCCGGGGTGGGCCGCGCGGTCGGCCGGTCGGTGCGGCTGTCCCTGGTCCTGGTGCTGTTCACCCTGTTCGCCACGACGTTGCTGTTCTTCGGCAGCTCCGACACCTTCCACCTGTCGAGGTAGCGGCCGTGGTCGACGAGGTCGGGGGGACGGCACGACGCCGGGTGCTGGGCCTGGTCCTGGTCGTCGTGCTGGTGGCGGCCGTCGTCGGGGTGATCGGCGGGTACCGCAAGGCGTTCACACCGGTGGTCGAGGCCACCGTGCTGGCCGAGCGGGCCGGGCTGCTGATGAACGAGGGCGCGGCAGTGACGGTGCGCGGACTGAAGGTCGGTGAGGTTCGCCGGATCCGACCGGAGGGCGGCGGGGCCGCGCTCGAGGTGGCGATCGACCCGGACGAGGCCCGGCACATCCCGGCGGACGTCACCGCGACGATCGGCACCCCGACGCTGTTCGGCGCCAAGTTCGTCGAGCTCAGGGCCCCGGCCCCGGCCTCGCCGGCCCGCATCGCGGACGGCGCCGTGATCCGCACCGACCGGGTGGTGACCGAGGCCAACACCCTGCTGGAGAGCCTGCACAACCTGCTGACCACGGTCGACGTGGCCAAGCTGAACTCCGCGCTGGGCGGGCTGTCCACCGGTCTGCAGGGCAACGGCGACCGGCTCGGGCGGATGATCGTGCAGACCAACGGCTACCTGCGCAAGCTCAACCCGGTGGTACCCACCCTCGCCCGGGACCTGGCCGTCGCCGCGCCGGTCACCGACACCTACGCCGCCGCCGTCCCCGACCTGGTCTCCGCCCTGGACGACCTGGCGGTGACCACCGGGACCCTGGCGGACCGGGAGCCGGCGCTGCACCGGCTGCTGGTGGAGGTCGCGGAGATCTCCGGGAACGCGCAGGCCCTGGTGGAGGACAACGGCGGCAAGGTGAAGAGCCTGGCCCGCACGCTGCGCCCGACCACCGCGATGCTGGACCGCTACGCGCCGATGTTCCCCTGCCTGTTCGCCTCGACCAACCAGATCCGCCGCGACCTCGAGCACGTCATCGGCTACGAGTACCCGGGCATCCACACCTTCACCTCCTTCCTGCCCGCCCAGCAGGGCTACGTCTACCCCCGTGACCTGCCGAAGATCGGCGTGACCGGGGGCGGCCCCACCTGCTACGGCGCACCGATCGAGCCCCGCCACGACGTCCCGTTCCCGCACGTGGTCTTCGACGACGGGTGGCTCGGCTTCGTCCCCAGCGACGCGCTGGCCCCCGGCGGCGCGGCGGCCTCGGCTGCCTCAACGCCCTCGGCGAAGGGGCTTCCGCGATGAGGATGACCTCGACCGTGGTCAAGGCGGGCGCCTTCGGGGTCGTCTCGCTGGTGTTCGCGGTGATGCTGGCGCTGATGATGCGCGGGGGTGCCCCGAGCGGCGCCGAGTACTCCGCGCTGTTCGCCGACGCCTCCCAGCTGAAGGAGAACGAGGACGTCCGGGCGGCCGGGGTGCGGGTCGGCCGGGTCACCTCGGTCGAGGTCCAGGACGACAACCTGGTCCGGGTCGGCTTCGAGCTGCAGGACGGCTTCCCGATCACCAGCACCACCGAGGCGACGGTCAAGTACAAGAACCTGCTGGGCGACCGTTTCCTCTCGCTGGCCCAGGGGGTCGGCGGGGGCGAGCCACTGCGGCCGGGCGGGGTGATCGGCGCGGAGCGGACCCACCCCGCGCTGAGCCTGGACGAGCTCTACAACGGGTTCGCCCCGCTGTTCGAGGGGCTGCAGCCCGACCAGGTCAACAAGCTGACCGGCTCGCTGGTCATGGCACTGCAGGGTGAGGGCGCGGCACTGTCCGGACTGCTCGCCCAGACCGGCTCGCTGACCGGCACCCTGGCGGAGAAGGACCAGGTCATCGGGTCGCTGATCGACAACCTGAACGGCGCGGTGGGCACCGTCGACGCGCACCGGCCGCAGCTGGACGCGCTGGTCACCCAGGTCACCACCCTGGCCAGGGGGCTGAACTCCGACCGCGAGCGGATCGGCGACTCGTTGAAGGGCATCAACGACCTCACCGCGTCGGTCTCCGACCTGCTGCGCGAGGCCCGCCCGGAGCTCAAGGGCGTGGTCCACCAGGTCGACCGGGTGGCGGAAGTGATCAACAACGACAGCGACGAGCTGGACACGCTGCTCAAGCGGGCGCCGGCGTTCTACCCGGTACTGGGCCGGCTGGGCTCGTACTCGGCCGCGTTCCAGTTCTACGTCTGCGGCCTCAACATCGCGGTCCTGCCGCCCGGCGGCAACCGGGTCACCCAGATGATCCCCGGGGCGCCGGCGCCGAACTCGATGATCGACATCTCGGCGGGAGCGCCCCGATGCCGATTCTGAGCCGGAGCTTCGGCGAGCGGAACCCGATCCGGCTGGCCGTGGTCGCGCTGGTGGCGGTCGGGGTGGTCGCCGCGCTGCTGTTCAACTCCGTGGTCATCTACAACGCGCTCACCCGCAGTTCGTACACCGCGCGGGTGGCCGAGGCCGGCGGGCTGCAGTCGGGCGACCCGGTGCGGTTGAACGGGGCCGAGGTCGGCGAGGTCGACGACGTCCGGCTGGACGGCGAGCAGGTGGTCGTGGAGTTCTCCATCGACGACGTCGGCCGGCTCGGCCAGGACACCCGGGCCTCGGTCAGCGCCGAGACGGTGCTGGGCACCAAGTACCTGGGCCTGACCCCGGCCGGTCCCGGTGAGCTGGCGCCCGGCGCGGAGATCCCGCTGGAGCGCACCAGCGCCCCCTACGACGTCACCAACGCGTTGAGCACCCTCACCCGCAAGAGCGAGGAGCTGGATAAGGAAGGGTTGACCCGGGCCCTGGACACGGTGTCGACCACGCTGAAGGACACCCCGGCGCCGCTGCGCACCGCCCTGGACGGGGTGAGCCGGGTCAGCCGGACGATCGCGGCCCGGGATGTCGCCCTGCGCGAGCTGCTGGCCCGGGCGGAGAGCGTCACCGGGCTGCTGGCCCGGCGGTCCGGGGACATCGTCACCCTGGTCGCCGAGGGCCGGCAGCTGCTGGTCGAGCTGAACCGGCGCCGCGAGGTCCTCCAGGACCTCATCGTGAACGTCACCGAGACCATCGAGCAGCTGCACGGGTTCGTCGAGGACAACGAGGACCAGCTGGGCCCCGCCCTGGACGAGCTGAAGGACACCCTGGCCCTGCTCAACCGCAACGACCGGGCGCTGGACGCGGTCATCCACGGCCTGGGCGCCTACGCCGGCTCGCTCGGCGACGCGGTGGGCGGCGGCCCGTGGTTCTTCGCCTACATCGCCAACCTCAGCTCGCTGCCCGGCCCGCTCGGCGCGCTCAACCCGGCGGCGGTGAACACCCTCCCGCTCCCCGGCGCGGCCCGGGTCGGACTGCCGACCCCGCCGGTGAAGCTTCCCGCCACGCCGTCCGGGCTGCCGGCCCCGCCGCGCGCGACTGCGCCCGACCTGCCGTCCCTGCTGTTCCCCGGCGGTGGGCGATGAAGCGGCTGGGCATCGGGCTGGTGGTCGTGGCGCTGGTGGCCACCGCGGTGGTGCTGGCCACCCGTCCGGACCGCAAGACCGTCTCGGCGATCTTCACCCAGACCGTCCAGCTGTATCCGGACGACGAGGTGCGGGTGCTCGGGGTGAAGGTCGGCCTGATCACGGAGGTGTCGCAGGTGCCCGGCGGGGTCCGGGTGGACATGGAGTACGACGCCGACGCCCCCATCCCGGCCGACGCCCAGGCCGGCATCATCGCCCCGGCCCTGCTCAACCGCCGCTACGTGCAGTTCGCCCCGGCCCGGGTGTCCGGCCCCCGGCTGCCGGACGGCGCGCTGCTCGGCCCGGACCGCACGGCGGTGCCGGTGGAGTTCGACGAGGTGAAGAAGCAGCTCGACCAGCTGGCGAGCCTGCTCGGCCCGGACAACCCCCGGGTCAACGCCGCGCTCGGGCGGGCCCTGGACACCACCGCGGCCAACCTGCGGGGCAACGGCGCGAACCTGAACGGCAGCATCCGGAACCTCTCCCAGGCGCTGGGCACGCTCGCCGACGGCCGCGACGACCTGTTCGGCACGGTGCGCAACCTGCAGACCCTGGTCAGCGCGCTGCGGGCGGCCGACGACGACGTCGACGGGTTCACCCGGGAGCTGGCCCGGACCTCGGACACCCTGGCCGGCAGCCGCGACGACCTGGCCAAGGCGCTGGACACCCTCGACTCCTCGGTGCGGCGGATCGGGGAGTTCGTGTCCGAGCACCGGGAGCGGCTGACCGGCGACCTGAAGGACCTCTCCCGGGTGGCCGGCAACCTGGCCGACAACCGGCAGGCGCTGGCCAACCTGCTGCAGGTGGCGCCGACCGCGCTCAGCGACTTCCAGAACATCTACGACGCCTACAGCAACTCGATCGGCGGCGCCCTGGCGGCGACCAACTTCGAGCAGACCCAGGCGGTCAACCAGCTGCTCGGGATGGTCCTGGCCCAGGTACCCGGGGCCGACCTGGTCCAGCGCAACGGCTCGGCCAACTTCGTGCGCGAGGCGGACGGCCGCTGCAAGCCCCCGGACCCCGACCCCAAGCTGCAACCCACCTTCGACCCCCGGATCACCCCGCCACCGCCGTACGGGGGCGGCGGGACCCAGGCCTACTTCGCCGAGAAGAACCGCTGTCACGGGCCGGTGGCGTCGAACATGCTGGCCTCGAACGCCTCCCTGGAGTCCCGGTCGCTGGCCAACCTCCTGCTGCCCGGCGCCGGCGGTGGACGATGAGGCGGCTGCTGGTCGCGGCCGTGCTGGCCGGGGGCCTGCTGGTGACCGGATGCGGGCTGCCGTACCCGCCGGACGCGCTCCCGCTGCCCGGGCGGGAGGGCACCGGCGGGGACGCGATCCGGATCTCCGTCGAGATGCCCGACGTCGTGAACGTGACCCCCAATCAGGAGGTTCGGGTCAACGACGTGGAGGTCGGGCACGTCGAGAGCATCGCCTTCGACAACTGGCACGCCAGGGTGGTGGTCGGGCTCGACCCCGGCACCCGGCTGCCGAAGGACACCTCGGCCCGGATCGCGCAGAAGAGCCTGCTCGGGGCCGAGTACCTGGAGCTGGTGCCACCCCCCGGCGACGCGGCCGGCGGCTCGGGGGGCGAGCTGGTCGACGGCGACGTGATCCCGCTGGCCCGCTCCGGGCGGTTCCCGGAGACCGAGGAGGTGCTCGCGGCCCTGGCCGGGGTGCTCAACGGCGGCGGGCTGAACCAGGTGCGGACCATCACCACCGAGCTGAACGCGGCGCTCGACGGCCGCGAGCCGGAGGTGCGCGCGCTGATCACCAACCTGAACGGCTTCGTCGGCACCCTGGACGCGCGGCGCACCGACATCGTGCGGGCGATCGAGGGCATCGACCGGTTCGGCACCCGGCTGAACGCCGACCGGGAGAAGCTGGCCGGCGCGATCGACGCCCTGCCCGGTGGCCTACGGGCGCTGAACGACCAGCGGGCCGACCTGGTGAAGACCCTCGACGCGCTGGGTGAGCTGGGCGACGTGGCGCACGACGTGCTGCGGGACAGCCAGGACGACCTGGTCGCCGACCTGCGGCACCTGCGGCCCGCCCTGGACAAGCTGGCCGACTCCGGCCGCGACCTCACCGAGTCGCTCTCCCTGGTGCTGTCCTACCCCTTCCCGTCGCGGACCTCGTTCCCGGCGGTGCTGAAGGGCGACTACGGCAACCTGTACGTGACCGTGAACGGCGACCCGACGGCGCTGCTGCGCAACTTCGGGGTCGGCCTGCCGCTGCCGCTGCTCAACGGCCTGCCGCCGATCGGTGCCGGCACCGGCGGGATCGACCCGCTGACCGCGCCCTACCTGGACGCGCCGAAGCCGCTACCGAAGCTGACCCCGCTGCCCGGGACGCTGCCGGCTCCGGGTGACCTGCTGCCGGCTCCCCGCAGCGGCGGGGCCGAGCGCAAGCCGGACCCGGTCGGTGACGTCCTCCGCCCGCTCACCGGAGGCCGCTGATGCTGTCCAGGCTCACCAAGGGTCAGGTCGCCGCGTTCGTGATCCTCACGCTGGTGGCGCTGACCTACGCCTCGGTGGTGTACGTGCGGCTGCCGCAACAGCTGGGCTTCGCCCGCTACGAGCTGGGCGTGGAGCTGCCGGAGACCGCCGACCTCTACGAGAGCGCCGCGGTGACCCTGCGCGGCGAGGAGATCGGTGAGGTGCACGACCTGGCGCTGTCCGACACCGGGGTGCGGGCCACCCTGTGGATCGACGACGGCAAGACCGTGCCCGCCGACTCGACGGCCCAGATCCGCAGCGTGTCGGCCCTCGGTGAGCAGTACCTGAACTTCCTCCCGCGTTCGGAGAGCGGCCCACCGCTGCGCGAGGGCGACGTCGTGCCGGCCGCCCGGGTGGAGCTGCCGGTCCCGGAGACCGCGCTGCTGGACAAGGCGACCGCGCTGGTCCGGTCGCTGCCGGCGAAGTCGCTGAACACCACGGTCGACGAGCTGGGCACCGGGTTCGGCAACACCGGCGACGACCTGCGGCGGCTGATCGACGGGGGCTCCGCGCTGGTCGGCACCGCCGACGCGAACTTCGGCCCGACCCGCGCGCTGATCGACGACCTCGGCCCGTTCCTGGACACCCAGGCCCGGCTCTCCCCGCAGATCCGGTCGCTCACCGCCGACCTGGCCGGGGTCGCCGGGCGGCTGCGCGCCTCCGACGACGACCTGCGGGGCACCCTCGACGAGGTGCCGGGCTTCGTCGAGCACCTGGACGACCTGGTCTCGGACCTCCGGCCGATCCTGCCCGACCTGCTGCGCGACCTGAACGACGTCGGCGAGGTGGCCCGGGTGTACCTGCCGAGCGTCCGCCAGGTACTGCTCACCCTGCCCACCACCAACAGCGACCTGCAGTCGGTGATCTACGGGTCGGCCGTCCCCTACTCGGCGAACCTGAACTTCAAGGCCGTGCTGAACAACCCGCCGCCCTGTCAGCAGGGGTTCATCAACGCCGGCCGCAACATCAACGACGTCAGCCCGAAGGCGCCCGCGTACGACGCCTTCTGCAAGGAGCCGAAGACCTCGTCGATCGGGGTCCGGGCCGGCCGCAACGCCCCGTGCCCGAGCGGGAAGTGGAGCTCCTCGGACCGGTGGCGGCAGGACTGGCACGACGGGGACGTCCCGGAGTTCGGCCCGACCGAGCCGGCCGCCAAGGCCGACCACCCGCGTTCGAACGACGCCTACGGCTGTGGCCTGAGCTTCCAGGACCGGAAGGACTTCCTGAAGTCCCGGGACGACGCGACCAAGTTCATGCTGGACACCGCCCGGGACTTCCCGACCAACGCCCCGCAGCCCGAGGGGGCGCCGCCGTTCCGGCCGGCCGGGGTGCCGCAGCCGGCGGCGAGCCAGGCCGCCGCCAAGCGGCCCGCCCCCTCGGCGTTGCCGACCGCGCCGTTGCCGACCGCGACCTACGACCGGCGGACCGGGGTGTTCCTGGCCCCGGACGGGCAGCCGTACATCCTCGGCGACCGGTCCGGGCGGGCGGCGAAGGGCCCGGTGTCCACCGACTGGCGCTCGCTGCTGCTCGAACCCATGGGCCGACCGGCCCGATGACCGCGCCCGACGCGCCGCCGACCCGGGGCGCGGTCCTGCTGGTCGCGCTGGCCGGCCTGGCCGTCGTGCTCGCGGCGACCCTGGTGACGCTGGTGCTGACCGGGCGTCCGGCGCCGACCGAGGCCGACCAGACCGCCCTGGCCGTGGCCCGGCAGGCGGTGGGCGACCTACTCACCGTCGACCGGAACGACCCGAAGGGCTCGGTTCAGCGGCTGGCCGACCGCTCCACCGGGGAGTTCCGCCGGCAGCTGGACGAGATGGCCGACGGGTTCGTGAAGTCGCTGCGGGACACCGGGGCGAGCGCGAGCGGGCAGGCCACCGAGGCGGGCATCCGGGGGATCTCCGCCGAGCAGGCGTCGGTGCTGGTCACCGCCACCGCCACGGTCCGCAACAGCCGGGTACCGGCCGGCGAGTCGGTGCCGTATCGGCTGGTGGTCGGTCTGCAGCGGACGCCGGCGGGCTGGCTGGTCTCGAGCATGGAGTTCGTCCCGTGACGGCCCGCATGCGGCGGGTGCTCGGGGCGCCGGCCCGGCTGGTGGACCGCCGGCTCCGCCCCGGCGGCCGGGCCCGGCCGGTGGCCACCGCGGTGCTGGGCCTGCTGGTCGCCGGGCTGCTGGTCGGGGTGGCCGGGCTGGGCTGGACCCGGGTCCAGGACGACCGGACCGTGACCGCCCGGGAGGCCGGGATGCGGGCGGCGGTCGAGCTCACCCCGCTGCTGCTGACCTACGACCACCGCACCCTGACCGAGGACACCGGGCGCGCCGAGGCGGCCACCACCGGGGAGTTCGCCGGGCAGTACCGGGAGCTGATCCGCACCTCGGTCGCGCCGAACGCCGGCGCCCTGCAACTGGTCACCCGGGCCGAGGTCCGGGACAGCTCGCTGGTCAGCGCCGAGCCCGGCCAGGTGGTCGCGCTGCTGTTCCTGTCCCAGGTGACCACCAGCCGGGAGCTCACCGCGCCCCGGCTGGACAGCAGCGGGGTCCGGGTGACCGTGACCGAGGTGGACGGCCGGTGGCTGGTCTCCCGGCTGGACCGGGTGTGAGCGGGCCGGCGTCGGGCGCGCCGGACCGGGACATCCGGCGCTGGGTGACCCGGACGGCGGTGTTGGTGCTGGTCCTGGCCGCGGTGCTGGCCGGGCTCGGGGTGCTGATCGGGCTGGACGGCGACCAGCACTCCCGGCCGGCCGACGGGTCGGCGGCCCGGGTGGTGGCCGAGCGGGTCGCCGTCACCCTGGCCTCCGGTACCGAGGCCGACGTACCCCGCCGGGTCGAGGAGCTGAAGACCCTGTCCACCGGTGAGTTCCGCACCCAGCTGGACAGCACCGGTCAGACCTGGCAGGCGATCCTGCAGCAGGGCAAGGTCGACTCCCGGGGCACCGTGGTCGCGGTCGGGCTGGAACGGCTGGACACCGACCGCGCGGACGTGCTGATCGCGCTCACCGCCTCGATCCGCAGCACCGCCGCGCCGCGGCCGGACGCGCGGCACTACCGGCTCGCCGTGGAGCTCCGCCGGGCGGACGACGGCTGGCGGGCCGCCCGGGTGGTGGCCGTCCCGTGACCCGCCGGATGATCGCGGCCGCCCTGGCCCGGACCACCCCGCGCGACCGCCGGCTGGTGACCGCGGCCCTGGTGGCGTCGCTGGTCACCGCGCTGGTGGCGACCGCGCTGCTGGGCTGGCGGTGGCAGTCCGAACGCCGGGCCGAGGCGGCGGCGTGGGCCGTCGTGGCCCAGGCCGGAGACCGCACGGAGCAGCTGCTGAGCTACGACATCACCCGGCTGGACGCCGACCTGGCCCGCGGCCGCGCCCAGGTGACCGGTGACTACGCCACCCGCTACCGGCACACGGTGGACGAGGTGATCGCCCCGGCGGCCCGGGCCCGGCGGATCGCCACCCTCACCAGGGTGGTCCGCGCCGGCCTGGTGGACGCCGGGCCGGGGTGGGTGCGGGCCCTGCTGTACCTCAACCAGGCGGTGAGCAGCAGTGATCAGGCCAGCCCGCGCGCGTTGAGCAGCCAGGTGCTGGTGACGATGAGCCAGGTGGACGGCCAGTGGCTCATCTCCGATCTCCGACCGCTCTGACACTTCCGTCAACTACGCTGGCCGGCGTGACGATCGACGACGCCGCCGTCCTCGGTCGGCGCGCGGCCCGGACCCGTGAGGCAATCCTCGCGGCGGCCCGGCAGCTCTTCCTCGAGGTGGGCTACTCGGGCACCCGGATCAGCAACATCACCGACGCGTGCGGCATCTCCCGGGCCGGCTTCTACACCTACTTCAAGGACAAGCGCGAGGTGTTCAGCACGCTGGGCGAGAGCGCCTACCGTGACATCCTGACCGCGGTCGGCGGCTGGGACGCGCTGCCCCGGGCCTGCACGCTCGACGACGTCACCGGGTGGGTCCGCGACTACTTCGGCTACATGGACCGGCACGGGGCGTTCGTGCTGTCGGTCGGCCAGTCGGTGCCGGTCGACGAGGACATCCGGGCCGCCGGCCGGCGGATGCAGATGCGGGTGGCGTTCCTGCTCGGGGTCGCCCTGCGGTCCCGCCAGGCCGAGCCGACCGACACCCCGGAGGTGCTCGGGCTGTCCGTCATGGGCATGCTCGACCGGTCCTGGTACTACTGCCGGGTGCAGCGGCTGCCGGTGTCCGACCGGGACATGGTCCACGGTGCCGCGCAGCTCATCCTGCAGTCCCTCCGCTGAGCTCAGCTCCTCGGCGGTAGCGGCGGGAACGCCGGTGGGCGCTTCTCCACGAAGCTGGCCAGGCCCTCCCGGAAGTCGGCGCGCTGCACCGGCTCGTTGTAGCGCACCCAGAAGTCGTCGTAGCTCTCCTCCAGCGACCGGTCGACGTCCAGCACCAGCTGCTGCTTCACCGACTCCATCGACTTCGGCGAGCAGTTCGCGGCCAGCTCGGCGGCGTAGTCCTGGGTGGCGGCGCGCAGCTCGTCGTCCGGGTACACCCGGTTCACCAGGCCGATCCGCAGCGCCTCGTCGGCCAGCACCTTCCGCCCGGAGATCAGCAGCTCGGTCGCCGCGCCGGTGCCGATCAGCCGGGGCAGCAGCCAGGGCAGGCCGCCCTCCACCGGCATCCCGCGCCGACTGAACGCCGAGGTGAACTTGGCGGACGCGGCGGCGAACCGGATGTCAGAGGCCACCACCAGGACGAACGCGACCCCGGCGCAGGCCCCGTTCACCGCCGCGATCACCGGTTTGCGCAGCAGCCGCGGGTGGTAGAGCCGGTGGGTGCGCCACTCCGGCTGCTCGCTGCGGTCCTGCTGGGAGCGGGGGCCGAGCAGGGCGGTGTCGGCGCCGGGGCAGAACACCGTGCCGCTCGCGGTCAGCACGATCACCCGGGCCGCCGGGTCGTCGTCGGCCCGGTCGAACGCGGCGAACAGGTCGCGCTCCATGTCGAAGGTCCAGGCGTTCTTCCGGTGCGGCCGGTGCAGGGTCAGGGTGGCCACCCCGTCGCACACCTCGTAGAGCACCGTGGTGCCCAGCTCGCTGACCGGCTCGGTCATCATCGCCTCCTGGTCCGCGTGCACGCCGAAAAGAGTATAAAGAATCTGATCGTTTCCGGAGCCCCGAGAGGAAGCCCCGCCGATGCGCAACCCGGTGCAGGACCAGGTGGCGATCGTCGGTGTGGGCAGCACGCCGCACCGGCGGGAGTCCGGGACGACCGCCCGCACACTGGCCCTGCGGGCCGGCCGGGACGCGATCCGCGACGCCGGGCTGACCGCCGCCGACGTCGACGGCATCGCCGGGTCGACCGAGGTGCAGTCCTGGGAGATCGCCTCCGGGCTGGGCCTGCCGGCCGTCCGGTGGTGGATCAACAACCAGATCCCGTTCACCTTCCAGCTGGTGGAGGCGGTCAACGCGGTGTACGCCGGGGCGGCCGACGTGGTGCTGGCCTACCACGCCACCCGACGGGCCGGCGGCACCTCGCGGTCCGCGGCGGCCGACCCGTTCCGGGCCCGGGCCGGGCTGGGCGACAACCGGCCCGCGCACACCCCGGACACCATCGCCGGCGCGCTCGGCTACGCGGCCTGGGCCAGCCGTTACCTGCACGAGTACGGCGCCCGCCGGGAGCACTTCGGCCTGGTCGCGATCAACGACCGGAGCAACGCCGCCGGCAACCCGGACGCCGCCCTGCGCACCCCGCTGACCATGGACGACTACCTGGCCGCCCGGATGGTCCGGGAGCCGCTGTCGATCCTGGACATGGACTACCCGGTGGACGCCGCCGACGCCCTGGTGATCACCACCGCCGAGCGCGCCCGCGACCTGCCCGGGCCGGCGGTGCTGGTGCACGCCGCGACCAGCGGGATGACCGCCCACCCGGACGAGGACCAGCAGCTCGACCTGGGGCACACCGGCCAGCAGGTGGTGGTCGACCGGTTGTGGGCGGCCAGCGACCTGGGCCTCGACGACGTCGACGTGTTCTTCCCCTACGACGGGTTCAGCGTGATCACCCTGCGCTGGTTCGAGACCGTCGGCTACTGCGGCGACGGCGAGGCCGGGCCGTTCCTGGAGTCGCACTGGGACGCCGAGGCCGGTCGGATCATGATCGACGGCCGGGTGCCGGTGAACACCCACGGGGGCAGCCTCTCCGGCGGCGGTACCCAGGGCTCCGGGCACGTCCGGGAGGCGGTGCTGCAGCTGCAGGGGCGGGCCGGTCCCCGGCAGGTCCCCGGAGCGCGGACGGCGCTGGTCACCCCGGGCGGGTTCTTCTTCAACGCCGGCGGCATCGTGCTGCGGGCGGCGTGATGGACACCGTCGAGGTCCGACTGGAGGTCGTCGGGGACGGTGTGTGGCGGCTGTGGCTGAACCGGCCGGAGCGGCTCAACGCGTACACCCCGAGGATGTGCCGGGAGCTGCGCGCCGTGCTCGACGCCTACGACCGGGACGACTCCGCCCGGGTACTGATCCTCACCGGCGAAGGGCGCGGGTTCTGCGCCGGCGGGGACATCGCCGGGGACGACCCGGAGCTGGTCGCCGAGCTCGACGGGCAGCTCGGCCGGGCGCAGAACCTCAAGCACGACATGCACGCCGTCGGGCTGGACCTGCTGCGGCTGGACAAGCCGGTGATCGCCGCGGTGAACGGGGTCGCGGTGGCCGGCGGACTCACCCTGGCCCTGCTCGCCGACCTGCGGATCGCCGCCGCGAGCGCCCGGCTCGGCGACACCAGCGGCCGGGTCGGGCTGCTCGCCGACGAGGGTGGGGCGTGGTTGTTCCCCCGGGTGATGGGCTACGAGGCGGCGTACCGGATGGTCGCGCTGTCCGAGGTGTACGGCGCCGAGCGGGCCCGCGAGCTGGGGCTGGTCGGCGAGGTCGTCCCGGACGAGGAGCTGCAGGACCGGGCGCTGGAGCTGGCCCGGGCGTTCGCCGGCCGCTCCCCGGTCGCCCTGCGGGTGACCAAGCGGTTGATGCGCGACGCCCTGGTGAGCGGCTACGAGCAGTCCCTGTCCGACGCCGCGCTGGCGGTGATGTTCGTGAACACCGGCCCGGACGCCCAGGAAGGCCTCCGGGCTTTCCGGGAGGGCCGCGCACCCCGGTTCCCGGGGGGTGCGCACGGATCGACTTGACGGTACCGTCAACCGGGACGGAGGGGCACGCGATGCGGCTGCACGGATTGAGCCTGGAGCTCACCGGCTGGTTCCAGGTGGCCTGGTCCGGCGACCTCGGCCCCGAGCAGGTGCTCCCGCTGCGCTACTTCGGCCGTGACCTGGTGGCCTATCGCGACCGGGGCGGGGTGGCGCGGGTGCACGACCGGTACTGCCAGCACCTCGGGGCGAGCCTGGCGCACGGCGGGCAGGTGACCGAGCGGGGCATCCGCTGCCCGTTCCACGGCTGGGAGTGGGGCCCGGACGGGCGCAACACGGCCATCCCGTACCAGGACCGGCCGAACACCGCCCGCCGGCTGGTCACCTGGCCGGTGCTGGAGCGCAACGAGTCGGTGCACGTGTGGCACGACCCGGCCGGCGGGCCGCCGCTCTGGGACATCCCGGACGCCCTGACCGGTGCTCCGCAGGCCGCCGAGCGGGAGTTCCACCCGGCCTGGCCGGACGGGCGCAGCCACTACACCGGGCTGCGGGTGCACCCGCAGATGGTGGCGGAGAACGCGGTCGACGCCCACCACTTCCGGTTCGTGCACGGCACCGAGGTCAGCCCGACCGCCCTGGAGGAGACGGCCGACGGGCCGACCTGGTCGTCCCGGATCGGGTTCGGCCGGGGCTGGGCGCGGCACCCGAGGAACGCCGACGGCACGCTGCGCACCGACACCCGCAACACGATCGAGATCCGCTGGCTCGGGCTGGGCGTCAGCATCAACATCGAGCACACCGGCGACGGCGTCCGGGTGATCACCATCAACACCACCCCGGTGGACGACGGGCGGACCGAGATCTTCGCGACCTACTGGATCGACCGGACCGAAGGCGACCTGGCCGACGGCACCTACCGTCGCCGGTTGGACCAGGCCAAGGCCGCGCTGCCCGACGACGTCGCCATCTGGGACAACCAGACCTACCTCGACCCGCCCGGCCTGGCCACCGAGGAGGGGCGGGGGTTCCGCCGGATCCGCCGCTGGGCCCGGCAGTTCTACCCGGACGCCGTCGTGCGGGAGCTCGCCGATGTCGCCGACTGACCAGCAGGTGCTGGAGTCGTTCCCGAACGAACCGATCGACCACGACAACAAGGAGCACTACCGGGGCCGACTGCAGCGGCGGCTGTTGGTCAACCGGTGCGGGGACTGCGGCACCTGGTCACAGCCGCCGCGCGGCATCTGCCCGGCCTGCTGGGCGGACGCGCCCGAGGCGACCGAGGTCAGCGGCCGGGGCACCGTGTACCTGACCATGCTGCTGCACCAGGGGCCACCGGCGCCCGGGGTGGACTACACCCGGCCGCACCCGGTGGTGGTCGTCGAGCTGGAGGAGCAGCCCGGGCTGCGGTTCACCGCCGCGCTGGTCGACGCCGAGGACGCCCGCATCGGGACGCCGGTCGAGCTGACCTGGATCGACCGCGGCGGGGAGCCCACCCCCGCCTTCCGACCGGCCCGGAGGTATACCGGCATGCGACTGCCCGGCAAGACCGTGGTGATCACCGGAGCCGGCTCCGGGCTCGGCCGGGAGTCCGCGCTGCTGTTCGCCCGCGAGGGGGCCAACGTGGTGGTCACCGACCTCAACGAGAAGCGCGCGCTGGCCGTCGCCGAGCAGATCGGCGCGGCCGGCGGGGCCGCCGTCGCGGTCCGGGCCGACGTCCGGGTCGCCGCCGAGCTGGACGCCGCCGTGGCCACCGCGGTCGCCGAGTTCGGCCGGCTGGACGTGATGTTCGCCAACGCCGGGGTCCCGCCGGAGGGCTTCGGCACCGTGGCCTTCGAGGACTTCACCCTGGACGCCTGGCACGCGGTGAACGACGTGGTCCTGACCGGGGTGTTCCTGTCCTGCCAGGCGGCGGTCCGGCAGTTCAAGCGGCAGGGCGACGGCGGCACGATCGTGGTGACCGGGTCGGCCGGGGGCACCACCGCCTACCCGGGGTTCTTCTCCTACTGCGCGGGCAAGGCGGGCGCGCATCAGCTGGTCAAGTGCCTGGCCCTCGACCTGGGCCGCTACGGGATCCGGGCCAACGCGCTGGCCCCGACGCACGGCATGTCGATCAACTTCGTGATGCCGCCGGACGCCGAGGTGCTCGGGCGGTCCTACGAGGAGGTGGCGGCCGCCGCGACCGGCTGGGACCCGAGGAACTCCCCGATCCCGCTGAAGAAGGGCCGGCCGCCGGGCCTGATCGACAGCGCCAATGTGGCCCTCTTCCTGGCCTCCGACGAGTCCGAGTACATGTCGGGGATGGTGCTGCCCGCCGCCGACGGCGGCACGCTGTCCCGGGTGGCGATGATGTTCGAGGAGAACTGGGAGCAGAACCTCCCGCCCGAGGCCACGACCGGCGACTGATCAACGTCTCCGCTGGTCAGGCCAATTGGTTTCCGCGCAGCTGGGCTGCCCAGTGTGTGCACCGCACGATGATCGCGCGCAACTGTTCGTCGTCAACGCCGTAGCGGTCGACGTCGGCTGGCGTGATACGCCGTGCGGCGTCGAGTTGCTGGGCGAACATGGATACCTCGAACCCCGGATCACGCTCAGCGGCCGCCGCTACCAGCTGCTCATCCGTGAACCGGCCCGAGGCACGGATTGCGTCAACGTCCAGGTAATCACGTGGCTCGCCGCGGCTGTACAGCGCCGAGACCTTGTTGCCCACCGCGTCAGCGAGGCTGAGCACCGGCCCTACCCCCAACCGCACCGGATCGTCCTGCCGCCAGTCCACACCCAGATCGATCTCCAGTTGCAGGCCAGCAACGGAGCGCACGTGGAGTCGGGCGAACTGCGCGAAGCGGCGGCTCACTTCAACGGTCAAGCCGCTGCCCCGCAGATCCATCACGACCCGCTCGACCGCTGATCCGAACTCCTCGACGTCCTGGCGAGCGGTGAACAGGTCGACGTCCTCGGTCGGCCGCTCGATCACGCCGTGCTCGCGTATCGCTCCCGAACCGGCTAGAGCGAAGCCACACTGCTCGATCCCGGCCAGCGCGACTCGCGTGACGTCTCGCTGGAACTCGACCGCCCGAGCGTCGTTCGGATTCATGCGACAGCGGCGTGCCTAAGCTCGGGGAAGCGGGTCTCCCACAGTTCTCGGACTCGGCGCGGAAGCATCAGATCGCGCCATACCACGACCAGCCGGTCACGATTGAGCACCTGGACCAGGTCCTCGATGCTGCCCTCGGCCAGCACGGCACGGTAGGCCAAGCCAACGCCACCGGGCTCGTCCAGGTCGACACCGCCACCACCAGGTGCCCACAACACCGTGTGCGACAGCTTCACCACACCGCCAACCGGCCCCTGCAACTGGTCAAGGCTGTCCACCACGGCGTAAGGCTTCACGTCGCGGAAGTAGACCCGCTCTTCGCGCGGTGTGCCCTGTTGGCCGATCACGGTGTACACCACCCCACGCACTGAGGGTACAGCGTAGATCCAGCGGTACTGGCTAACGTCGACGCTATAGCCAGGTCAGCCGCCGGACACCCGGTCGGGCACGTTCTCGCCCCAGGCCATCCAGAGCTCCGGTCGGCGCCGTTCGTCGGCGCGGAACATCCGGCCCTCCTGCTGCGGGTTGGGCATCGGTCCCAGCCCGGACATCCGCCCGGCCGGGTCCGGTTCGCACCGCCAGGCCACCCCGTCGACGTCGTAGTCGATGCCGGTGTGCCAGTACCGGTCGTCCGCGAGCCCGATCTTCGCGGTGACCCGGCCGGCGGCCTGCACCCGGCCGGTGCTGTCGGCGGTCACCGCCACCCCGAAGCGGCTGTCGCCGGTGAGGAAGTGACCGACCTCGGTGCTGCCGTCGTCCCAGCGGGTGGCCCAGGAGTACCAGGACGTGTAGCGGGCGTCGTGCAGCGGGTCCTTGGCCACGTACAGCCGCCCGCCCGGGGGCATGTACGCCTCCTCCCAGAACAGGAACCCGCGCACCGGCCGGCCCAGCAGCGTGCCGCCGACCTCCCAGGTCTGGCTGAGGTAGAGCAGCGCCGCATGCGCGCCCGGGACGTACCACTGCAGCGCCGGGCAGGTCCGGGTCCCGGTCACCTCGATCACCCCGTCCTCGAGGTAGCCGAGGTCGGACGGGGTGAACTCCAGCCGGGTGGTGACGGCTTCCCCGGCGGGCGTGGCGAACCGGACCCCGCCCGGTACCGCCGCCCGGACCAGCCGCTCGCTGGGCGCGGCGTGCCGGGCCTCCTTGCGCAGCCGCATGTCCGCGCCCAGCTCCTCGGAAGCGTCCCGGGTGCCGAGCACGATCAGCCGCCCGCCCAGACCCTGCCGCTCGCCGTCGCGTTCCGGGCCTGCATCGGTCACGGGTGGGATCCGCCGCATGATCGAGTACAGCCCGCCGTCGGCGTCGCGGACGCTGCCCCACAGGTACCCGGCCTCCCGGACCAGCCCGAGCAGCGGCTCGTCGGACACCCACTGGCCGGGGTCGATCTCGCGGGCCGAGGACAGGGCCGCGCCGCCGAAGTCACCGGCGGACAGTACGGGCATGGCGAACCTCCTCGGGGTCAGACCGGCGGGTCGGGCAGGCCGAACAGCGCCGCCGCGTTGCCGCCCAGGTAGCCGGGCAGCGCCTCGGGGCGCAGGTCCAGGGCGCGGGCCTCGGTGAGGGTGCGCTCCATGGACAGGATCGGGTAGTCGCTGGCCCAGAGCAGCTTGGTGCGGCCCCGGGACCCGGCGAACCGCAACAGCTCGGCCGGCAGGTACTTCGGCGCCCAGCCGGCGCTCATCGCGTAGACGTTGGGGTGCTTGGCCAGCATGGCGATCGTCTCGCCGATCCACGGGTCGCCCAGGTGGGACAGCACGATCCGCAGGTCCGGGAAGCACAGCGCCACGTCGTCGACCAGGATCGTGCGCTGCAGCTTCGCCGGTTTCATCGGCCCGGGGACCCCGACGTTGACCGAGACCACCGCGCCCTCGTCGCAGGCCGCGGTGTAGAGCGGATAGGCCAGCGGGTCGTCGATGGCCAGGCCGGTGAACATGGGCAGGACCCGCACGCAGTGGATGCCGTACTCGCGGACCGCGATCCGGACGTGCCGGGCGGCCTGGTAGCCCAGCCTCGGGTCCAGGCCGACCGCCCCGACGAACCGCCCGGGGTGCTTGGCCAGCTCGGTCGCCAGCCGCTCGCAGGTCTCGTGCACCACCCGGTCGCCGCCGCGGATCCCGGCCACGAACGGCGCGGTGATGTCCCGGGGCACCTTGGTCAGCACCCCGGCGACGATCCCCAGGCGGTCCATCTCGGCCACCACGTCGTCCACGGTCTGGCCGCCGCCGTAGGCCGAGTTGCCGAACCGGGCGCTGACCGTCGGGTCGGGCGCCACCTCACCCTCGGCGTAGGGCAGGTTGATCCATCCGTCATAGACGCCGCAGGCCGGGTCGGTCATCTCAGACCGCCGGGCTGGCTGGGCTGGCTATGGTCTTGGCCTGCAGGTACTCCCGGAAGCCGTCCTCGCCGTGCTCCCGGCCCAGCCCGCTGATCCCGTAGCCGCCGAACGGGGTGTCCGGGGAGAGGTAGAACGACGCGCCGATGTTCACCGTGCCGGCCTTCAGACCGTTGGCGATCCGCCAGGCCCGCTCCGGATCCCCGGAGTGCACGTAGCCGGACAGGCCGTAGCGGCTGTTGTTGGCCACCCGCAGCGCCTCGTCGTCGCCGCCGTCGTAGCGCACCACCGACAACACCGGGCCGAACACCTCGGTCTGGGCGATCTCGGAGTCCTGGTCGACGTCGGCCAGCACGGTCGGCTCGTACCAGAAGCCGCGGTCGAAGCGCTCCCCCCGCCGGCCGCCGACCAGGACCCGGGCCCCGGCGTCGGCGGCCCGGTCGACCAGCCCGGCCATCCGGTCCAGCTGCTCGGCCCGGATGATCGGTCCCACCACGTTGCCCGGGTCGGCCGGGTCCCCCCAGGCCAGGTTCCCGACGATCACCTCGAGGCGCTGCAGCATCGCGTCGTACACGTCGGCGTGCACCACCATCCGGGTGGCCAGCGCGCAGCCCTGACCGCTGCTGGACATGCACATCATGGCGCCCATCCCGGCGGCCAGGTCGAGGTCGGCGTCCGGCAGCACCACGTTGGCCGACTTGCCGCCCAGCTCCAGGCACACCTTCCGGACCCCGACGGCGGCCCGGGCGGCGATCCGCTCCCCCACCCCGGGCGAGCCGGTGAAGTGGAACATGTCCACCCGGGGGTCGCCGGTCAGCGCCTCACCGGCCGCCGCTTTGTCGGCCGAGCTGATCACGTTGACCACGCCGGGCGGGATGTCGGTCTGCGCGACCACCTCGGCGATCGCCGATCCGGTGAGCGGGGTGTCCGGGGCGGTCTTGAGCACCACCGTGTTGCCGGTGGAGATCGCGTGGTTGATCTTCCAGAGGTCGGTCATGAACGGGGCGTTCCACGGGGTGATCGCGCCGACCACGCCGTAGGGCTCGTAGCGCACCCGGCGCAGGCTGCGCAGGCCGAGCAGCTCGTAAGGCGGGAAGTCGGTCTCCCAGGGGAACCGGCCGATCAGCTCGATCTGGTAGTCCATGTCCTCGATGCCGGCGTCCACGTGGGTGGCCAGAACCGACGCCGGGATGCCGGCCTCCTGGATCTGCAACAGCTTGAAGTGCCCAGCCCGGGCCCGCAGCCCGTCCTGCAGCTGGCGCAGCGCCTTCTGCCGCCGGTCGTGGTCGGCGGCCCAGCCGGAGGTGTCGGCGGCCCGGCGGGCGGCGGCCACGGCCCGGGCCACATCCTCCGGGCCGGCGTCGGCGGCGGTGCCGACCACCGACTCGTCCGCCGGGCTGATCACCTCGAACCGGCCGCTGGACGCCGCCTCAGTGAACTCGCCGTCGATGAACAGCCGGCCCTCGAACTCCGCCATCGGATGCCCTCCCGCCAGGCTCGACCGTAGGCGGCACCCTCGGCGCACTCAACAGAACCCGGTTCGGCGGCACCACGTTGTGCTGCTCCCCGACCGAAACGCACGATGGTGACGTGGGTGACATCTGCGACGGCCTCACAGTGCTGGAGCTCGGCGCGGGCAGCGTGGCCACCTCGATGGCCGGCATGGTGTTCGCCGACGCCGGCGCCCGGGTGCTCAAGGTGGAGCCGCCCGAGGGCGACCGGCTGCGCACCGCCGACCCGAGCGGATTCCTGGTCTGGAACCGGGGCAAGGAGAGCGTGGTCGCCGATCTGCGCATCCCGGCCGGGCAGCAGCGGTTACGGGCCCTGGCCGGCGCGGCGGACGTGGTGCTGGAGGGGTTCGCCCCGGGCCGCACCGACGGCTGGGGCGTCGGGCCGGCGGCGTTGCGGGCGGCGGATCCCGGCCTGGTGCACTGCTCGTTCACCGGCTTCGGGCGCACCGGCGACTACGCCCGGCTGAAGGGCTACGACTCGCTGGTCGCGGCCAAGGTGGGCCTGTGGGCGCGCGGGGCCTGGGGGCACCGGCCCGGGCCGATCGTGTACCCGGTGCCCTGGGGCAGCTTCGGCGCGGCCATGCAGGGCGTCGCCGGGGTGCTGGGCGCGCTGCTGGTCCGGGAGCGCACCGGGCGCGGGCAGACCCTGGACGCGACGCTGGTCGGCGGGTTGGAGCCGATCGACTACTTCGTCACCACGATCGTGCAGCTGATGGCCAAGAAGGGCCAGAAGCCGACCGCCGACGCCCGGGCCGCCACCGCGAGCAGCCGCTACGGGGTGCTGGTGGCCACCCGGGACGGCCGGTTCATCCAGACCTCAACCCTGCTGCCGCACCAGGGCCGGGCGCTCACCGAGGTGGCCGGCCGGGCCGACGTGCTCGGCGATCCCCGCTTCGCCCGGCTACCGATGTTCGACTCGCCGGAGGACGCCCAGGAGTGGGAGGACCTGCTGCTGGAGGCGTTCCGGGCCCGCGACCTGGCGGACTGGCTGCCGGTGCTCCGGGCGAACCCGGACATCGCGTTCGAGGTCGCGGTGACCAGCGAGGAGGGCCTGGAGCACCCGCAGATCCGGCACAACGGGGACGCGATCACGGTCACCGATCCGCAGCTCGGCCCGGTGCGGCAGGTCGGCCCGATCGGGCACTTCGAGCGGACGCCGTGCCGGGTCACCCGGTCCGCCCCGGCGCTCGGTGCGCACGCCGAGCCGCTCCCGTCTGCCCGGGTCCGGCCGGCCGGCGGGGAGCCCGCGCCGGAGCACCCGTTCTCCGGGGTGACCGTGGTCGAGTTCGGCTGCTTCTACGCGATGCCGTTCGCCACCGCGTCGCTGGCCGCACTCGGCGCCCGGGTGATCAAGATCGAGGACCCGGCGGGCGACCCGCACCGGCGCTCGTTCGGACCCGAGGTGGCCAGCGCCAAGACCACCGCCGGGAAGGAGAGCATCTCGCTGGACCTGCGCACCGCCGAGGGCCGGCGGGTGGCCGGGCGGATCGTGGCCGCCGCCGACGTGTTCGTCACCGGCTTCCGGTCCGGCACGGCGGAGAAGCTGGGGCTCGGGCCCGACGAGCTGCGCGCGCTGAACCCCCGGCTGCTGTACGTGCACGCCGCCGGGTACGGCAGCGCCGGCCCGGACGCCCAGCGGGCGCTCTACGCCCAGGCCGCGCAGGCCGTGGCGGGCAGTTTCGGCCGCCAGGTCGGGTACTGGGCCGACCCGGTCCGTAACGAGGGAATGAGCGTCGTCGAGCTGCAGGCCGTGGTGCTGCCCCGGCTCAACCAGATCGTGGACGGCGACTCCAACGCCGCGCTCGCGCTGCTGGCCGCGCTGGCGCTGGGCGTCTACCACCAGCGCCGCACCGGCGAGGGCCAGACGCTGCGCACCTCGATGATCGCCGGCAACGCGCTCGCCTACTCCGACGACTTCTGCGCCTACCCGGGCAAGCCGCCCCGACCGCTGTGCGACGACGAGTACCACGGGACCGGCCCGCTGGACCGGGTGTACCCGGCCGCCGAGGGCAGCTGGGTGTGCCTGGCGGTACACACCGAGCGGGAGCGCGCCGCCCTGGCCGAGACCCTGGAGCTGGCCGAGCTCACCGAGGCCGCACTGGCCGAACGGTTCCGGATGAAGCCGGCCCGCGAGTGGGAGGCGACGCTGAGCGCCGCCGGGGTCGGCTGCGTGGACACCGACCTGACGGGGCAGCCGATGGTCACCGCCCACGACCCGGTGCTCCGGGCGACCGGGCTGACCGTCGCGTACCAGCATCCGCTGTTCGGCGAGATGGTGCGGGCCGCCCCGCCGGTGGCGTTCTCCGAGACCCCGGGCCGGGTGGCGCCACCGTGCCGGCGCGGCGAGCAGGGTCCGGCACTGCTGCGCGAGCACGGCTTCTCCGCCGAGGAGATCGACGCGCTGGTCGCAGCCAAGGTGGTCAGCCCGGCCGATTGACCTCCCGCCGGCCCGGCGGTGGGGGCACACTGGGTCCACCATGACCACCACATCGGGCCCGGACGTCCGGTCGGACGACGCGGTCCGGATCATCGGCGCGGCCTGGCGGGTGCTGGGCCGCTCGGGCTTCCGCTCGCTCAAGGTGCGTCAGGTGATCATCGAGGCGCACACCTCGGCGTTCGTGTTCTACCGGCACTTCCCCAGCAAGTCGCACCTGCTGCTGGGGTTGATGCGCGAGGAGATGCGCCGGGCGGCCCGGGACCTGTCCGCCGCGATGGACGCCGCCGACGACGCGCGGGACAAGATCCGGGCGTTCGTCGAGCACAGCCTGACCATCGCCTACGACGACACGCTGGCCGCCCGGGCCCGGATGTTCATGGACTCCGAGGTGGCCCGCGAGCTGCCCGCCGACGTGGAGCAGGCCTACGAGCTGGTGCTGGCGCCGCTGGTCGCCGTGCTGGAACTGGGCAACCGGCAGGGGGTCTTCGACTGCCACGACCCGCGCTCGGACGCCCGCTCGCTGCAGCACCTGTGCTCCGGCGCGGTGTCCGACCGCCTGGCCGGGCGGATGACCGCGCCGAAGGAGACCGCGATCGAGCACGTCGCGGAGTTCGCCCTGCGCGCGCTGCGCGGGTAGCGGACCCGGCAGAACCTCGTTCGGCTCCGGGGTGGTTCCGCCGGTACCCGTCGGGGGTGAGCATGGAGCGATGAGCCAGAAGATCTGGGCGAACTCCGCCGACTCGCACGTCCTGGAGCCGGACGACCTCTGGAGCTCACGGCTGCCCCCGGAGCTGGCCGAGCGCGCCCCGCGCACCGAACGCGGGGAGAAGTTCGAGACCGTGTACCTGGACGGTCGGAAGGTGTACCGCCAGCTCAACGACTTCATGGACGCGATGCGCCCGCCCGGTGCCACCGACCTGGAGATCCGGCTCAAGGACCTCGACTCCGAGGGCGTCTGGGGGCAGCTGGCGTTCCCGTCGACCGGGTTCTGGACGGTGCTGATCACCGACCGGGAGCTGGCCCGCGCCGCCGTCGCGGCCTGGAACGACTGGGCGCACGCGGAGATCCTGAGCCGGACGTCCCGGGTCCTGGTCCCGGCGATCCTGCCGATGGTGGACACCGGCGACGCCGTCGCCGAGCTGGAGCGGGCCGCCGGGCTGGGCTTCCAGGCGGTCTTCCTGCCCGCCACCCCGCAGCCCGGCTCGGAGTACGCGCTGGACCGCTGGGAGCCGGTGTGGGCGGCGGCGGCCTCGGCCGGGATGGTGGCGGCGTTCCACATCGGCACCGGCGGCGACCCGGTCGTCTACCGGGGGCCGGGCGGCGCGGTGATCAACTACGTGGAGACCACCTACCCGGGGATGCGGGTGGTGTCGCACCTGGTGGCCGGGGGCGCCCTGGACCGGCACCGGGACCTGCGGATCCTGATCGCCGAGGGCGGCGCCGGCTGGCTACCCGCGCTCGGTGACCGGATGGACGAGGCCTACCGCCAGCACGGGATGTTCGTGCAGCCCCGGCTGGAGCGGCTGCCCAGCGAGATCATCCGGGACCAGGTGTACGCGTCGTTCCAGCACGACCGCAGCTCGGTGGAGGTCATCGAGGCCACCGGGTACCGCAACGTGCTCTGGGGCGACGACTACCCGCACCTGGAGGGCACCTACGGGCACACCCAGGAGACCCTGCGCGAGCTGTTCGCCCGGGTGCCCGACCACGTCCGGGACCGGGTGCTGACCGGGGCGTTCGACGAGCTGTTCACCGTGCCGGAGCGGGACGAGCGGCGGTGACCGTGACGACCGAGGGCACCCGGGCCACCGGGGTCGACCCTCGGCTGCTGGAGCTGCTGACCGCCCGGGTCCGGACGGCGGTGGAGCACGGGCCGCTGCCGTCCGCCCAGCTCGCGGTGGCCCGGGGTGGCCGGCTGGTCGCGTTCGAGTGCTTCGGTGACACCGATCCGGGGCGCCGCTACGTGCTGCAGTCGGTGGGTCGCTCGGTGCTGGCCGCCGTGGTGTGGCAGGTGCTCGACGCCGGGCGGCTGCGGCTCGACGAGCCGGTGGCCGAGGTGATCCCGGAGTTCGGGACCAACGGCAAGGACGCGGTGACCGTCGAGCACGTGCTCACCCACACCGCCGGGTTCCCGTTCGCCCCGCTCGGCTACCCGAAGATGCTCGACCGGGCGCAGCGGCTGGCCGCGTTCGGCCGGTGGCGGCTGGACCACGAGCCGGGCACGGTGTTGCAGTTCCACCTCACCTCGGCGGCCTGGGTGATCGACGAGCTGATCCGCCGGCGGACCGTGCTCGGCGCGGCGGAGTACCTGGCCGAACACATCGCCGGACCCCTGGGGCTGACCCTGGAGCTCGGCGTCCCGGTCGAGCATCAAGCGACCATTGCCCCGATGACGGTCACCGACGGCGATCCGGGGGACGAGGTCGACCCGTGGGGGCCGTGGTACCTGGCCACCCCGGAGGTGCTGGCCGCCGGGGAGCCCAGCCACGCCATGGTCGGCACCGCCGCCGACGTGGCTCTGCTCTTCCAGGCGGTGAGCCACTCCGGGCGGTGGTCGCGCGCGATCGTCGCCGAGGCCACCCGGGCCCGGCTGGCCAGGCCCCCGGCCGGCGAGCAGCTCTACGGCGGGAGCCCGCTGCCGGTGCACATGGGGTTGTTCGTCCCGGTCAGCGGCGGCACCGGGGGCGCCTGGCTGCCGGCCGTGGCCCCGAACGCCTGGGGGCACGGCGGCGCCGCCTACCAGCTCGGGTTCCACGACCCGGACACCGACGTGTCGTTCGCCCTGCTCAGCAACGGTTATCCGCGCTCGGGCTACGACTACTCCCGGGCCGGGGTCGCCTTCCTGAGCACCGTCGCCACCCTGGCCGCCGACCTCGCACATCCGGAGCCGCGATGATCCCGAACACCGTGGACGAGCTGCCCTACCGGCTGCTCGACTTCGACCAGCACTCCTACGAGGCGCCCGACTGCTTCACCCGGCACATGCCCGCCGCGAAGCTGGACACCGCGATCCAGCCGATCCGGACCGCGTCCGGGCGCAAGGTGCTGCTGGCCGGGGACCGGATCGTCACCGCGCTGGAGAACGACCTGGACCAGGCCTACGTGCCGGGCTCGCTGGTGGAGATGCTCAAGGCCCGCTCGTCGGGCGACGCGGCCGACGCCGACCGGTTCTACGAGCCGATGCAGCCGGAGTACCTCGACCGCGACGCCCGGCTGCGCCAGCTCGACGAGCAGCAGGTCGAACGGTCGATCATGTACCCGGGGGGTTGGGCGCTGTTCGCCTGGGCCTACCTCGGCGGTGACGTGCTGTACGACAACCTGGAGGCCTTCAACCGCTGGGCCGACGAGGACTGGGGGTTCGCCTACGCCGGCCGCGTCTACGCCCCGGCGATGCTGGCCCTGGACGACCTGGACCGGGCCTGCGCGGAGCTGGACCGGGTGCTGGCCGCCGGGGCCCGGTTCGTGCTGCTGCCACCGGGCCCGGTGAACGGCCGCTCCCCCGGCGACCCGTGCTTCGACCCGTTCTGGGCCCGGATGGACGAGGCCCGGGCGATCGTGGCCTACCACATCACCGAGTACCACTACCAGGAACACGTGGCCTCGCAGTGGGGCTGGGGCCTGGTGCCGCCGTTCCAGTTCTCCGCCTGGCAGTGGCAGAACACCTACGGCGAGCGGCCGATCACCGACACCCTCTCCGCGCTGATCTTCGACAACCTGTTCGGCCGGTATCCCGGGATCAAAGTGCTGGTCAGCGAGTTCGGCGCGGAGTGGGCGCCGCACTTCGTCCGGCACATGGACAAGAGCCGGGGCATGGGCCGCAACGGGCCCTGGCTGGGTGGCCAGCTCGATCGGCGGCCCAGCGCGGTGTTCCGCGAGCACGTCCGGGTGGTGCCCTACCCCGAGGACGACACGGTCGACATCGCCGAACGGTTGGGCGGCGTCGAGTCCCTGGTGATGGGCTCGGACTGGCCGCACGCCGAGGGCGTCCGCGAGCCGGCGGCGATCTTCGGGCGGGTGGCCGGCCTCGGCGAGCAGCGGCGCCGGGCGTTCCTCCGGGACAACGGGCTGGCGCTGCTCGGGGAGGCGATCTCGTGACCGAGACCCGGTTCGACCCCCGGATCGAGGGACTGGTCGCCTCGCTGCCCGACGACCCGGACCCGCAGCTGGTCTACCGGCAGAAGGCCGGGGACGTCCGCTTCGAGCGGATGGCCGGGGCGGTGCACCTCTACCGGATGCGGGACATCCTGGCGGTCAACCGCGATCCCACGGTGCTGGGCACCGGCGGCCGGGGCGGTGCGTTCGCCACCGACATGCCGCTGATCCCGCTGGAGGTCGACGGTCCGGAGCACGCGACGTGGCGGCGGCTGCTGGACCCGATGTTCTCGCCGAAGCGGACCCGGGCGCTGGAGCGGTCCGTCCGCGACCGCGCGGCCGGGCTGATCGACGGGTGCCTGGCCGAGCTGGCCGACGGTGGGCGGGTCGAGTTCTACTCCCGGTTCTGCATGCCGCTGCCGTGCCTGACCTTCCTGCGGCTGGTCGGCGCCCCGGAGGCGGACCTGGGCTTCTTCCTGGAGTTCAAGGAGGGGGTGGTGCACCCGGCCGGGGACACCGTCGAGGAGATGAACGCCAACATGGCGGCGGCCGGGATGAAGCTCTACCAGTACTTCACCGAGTTCATCGCCGAACGACGCACCGCGCCCCCCACCGACGACGTGCTCGGCGAACTGCTCACCGCCCAGGTGGCGGGCCGACCGGTCACCGACCTCGAACTGCTCAACATCATGTTCCTGCTGATGTTCGCCGGCCTGGACACGGTGAGCGCGTCGCTGTCCTGCCTGGTGGGCTGGTTCGCCCGGCACCCGGCCGAGCGCGACCGGGTCGTCGCCGACGAAGGCCTGCTGCCCGGCGCGATCGAGGAGCTGATGCGCTACGAGTCGCCGGTGCCCTCGGGTACCCGGTACGCCACGGTGGAGCTGGATCTGGGTGACGGCCTGGTGATCGCGCCCGGCGAGGCGATCCACACGCTGTGGGCGGCGGCCAACGTGGATCCGACGGCGTTCGACGACCCGCTGCGCCCGGCGCTGGACCGGCCCCGGCACACCCACATCGCCTTCGCCAGCGGCACCCACCGCTGCCTGGGCTCGCACCTGGCCCGGATGGAGCTGCGGGTCGCGCTGGAGGAGCTGCACCGGCGGATCCCGCGCTACCGGATCGCCCCGGGTGAGGAGCTGCGGTTCAGCAACATCTCGGTCCGCTCGGCCCAGTACCTGCCGATCGCCCTCGACTAATCCACCAGCTCGCGGCGCAGCAGCTTGCCGGCGGCGTTGCGGGGCAGCTCGTCGACCAGCCGCCACCGGGTGGGCACCTTGAACCCGGCCAGCCGCTGCCGGGCGTACCCGCGCAGCTCGTCGAACGACGGCGGATGGGCCGGGTCGGCGGCCACCACGAAGGCGGCCACCGTCTCCCCCAGCCGCCGCTCCGGGACCCCGACGACCCCCACCCCGGCGACCCCGGGGTGGGTCAGCAGGACGTTCTCCACCTCCACCGGGTGGACGTTCTCCCCGCCGCGCACGATCTTGTCGGCCAGCCGCCCGGCCAGGTACAGGAAGCCCTCGTCGTCGGTCCGCCCGAGGTCGCCGGTGCGCAGCCAGCCATCCGGATCCGGGCGCATCAGGTGCTCCGCCCGGGCGACGACCTCACCCACCCCGGCCACGTCGGCGCCCTCGATGCGCAGCTCCAAGCCCGGCACCGCCCGGCCGACGGAACGCAGCAGGTGCGGCTCGCGCCGCGCGCGGAGGTGGTCGGCGGGGCCGAGCCGGGTGATCGGGCTGCCCTCGGTCTGCCCGAACAGGTTCACCAACCGCACCCCCGGTAGCACATCCAGCACCCGGCGCAGGGTGTCCGGGTGGATCGGGGCGGCGCCGTACTGCAGGACCCGCAGCGTCCCCGGCTCGAGCAGGCCCTCGGCCAGCAGCATCTCGATCATCGACGGCACCAGCAGCACGTGGGTCGGCCGCCGCGCCCGCAGCTCCCGCCAGCCCTCGACACCGAACCGCGCCGCCTCGACGATCGTGGCCCCGGCCGCCATCGCCACCAGTACGTTCCCCGACCCGCCGATGTGGTGCCAGGGCGACGCGGTGGCGTACACGCTGGTCGCGTCCAGCTCGAGCAGCCGGATGTTCAGCCGGGAGCGGGTGGCGAACCGGGCCTGGGGCAGCGGCACGGACTTCGGGGCGCCGGTGGTCCCGGAGGTGTGCAGGTAGCCGAGCAGCGTGTCCTCGGCCGGCTCCGGCAGCTGGTACCGGGGCGCGGCCGGTGGGGTCGGCAGCAGCGCGCACCGGGCGCCGGTGGCGGCGGCGAGCCGCTCGGCCAGCGGTACGGCGCCGGCATCGGCCACGATCACCGGCGCGTGCAGGGCGGCGACCACCGGGGTCAGCTCGGGCACGGTGAGCCGGGGCGCCAGCGGGGCCAGCGGGCGACCGATGGCGGCGGCGCCGAGCGTGCCGGCGATGGCCTCACCGGTGGTCGCCGAGAAGAACGCCGGCACCGGCGCACCGGGCGGCAGGTCCAGCTCGGCCAGCCAGGCCGCCGCACCGGCCGCGCGGGCCAGCAGCTCCGGTCCGCTCCAGTGCCGGTCCGGTCCGACCACGGCGCTCGGGGCGTCCCGGTAGGCCTCGGCGACCATCCCGCTCCAGGTCGCGGGGGCCACGGGTCAGATTCCCAGCCGGTTGGCCAGCTCGGCGCGCTGCTCGGCCGGGGTGCCGAACAGCACCCGCCCGCTGCGCGCCCGGCGCAGGTGCAACGACGCCGGGTGCTCCCAGGTGAAGCCGATCCCGCCGTGGATCTGCACGCACTGCTCGGCGCAGAACGTGTACGCCTCCGCGCAGTACGAGCCGGCCACGGCGGCCGCCACCGGCAGCTCGTCGGGGCGGGCGTCGGCCACCCACAACGCGTACGCCGAGGCCGAGCGGGCCGCCTCCACCCGCAGCAGCATGTCCGCGCACCGGTGCTTGACCGCCTGGAACGAGCCGATCGGGCGACCGAACTGGTGGCGGACCTTGGCGTACTCGACCGCCAGCTCCAGCACCCGGGCCGCCCCGCCGACCTGCTCGGCGGCCAGCAGCACGGTGGCGGTGTCCAGCGCCCGGCGGACCGCCGCGGCCGCATCGCCGCGCACCCGCCGACCGGGGGCCTCGCGCAGCTCGATCCGGGCCTGCGGGCGGGTCGGGTCCACGGTGTCCAGCGGGGTGCGGACGACCCGGTCCGCCCCGGCCACCGGGTCGACCAGGAACAGCCCCCGGTCCGCCGTCGCGACCACCAGCAGGTCCGCCGAGCCGCCGTCCAGCACCAGCTCCGCCGATCCGCTGAGCACACCGTCGCCCACCACCAGGTCGTCCACGGCCGGGACCAGCGCGGCGACCGTGGCCCCGGAGGCGAGCCCGGGCAGGTACTCGGCGCGGACCTCGTCGTCGTCACAGGCCAGCAGGGCGGTGGTGGCCAGCCCGACGGAGGCCAGGAACGGGCTGCCGACCAGCGCCCGGCCCAGCTCCTCGAACACCACCCCCAGCTCCAGCACCCCGTACCCGGCGCCGCCGAACCGTTCGGGGATGGCCAGCGCGGGCACCCCGATCTCGGTGGCGCACCGGTCCCAGGTGGCCCGGTCCCAGCCGGAGCGGTCGACCAGTAGCCGCCGTACCTCGGTCTCGGGCCACCGGTCGGCCAGGAAGGCCCGCAGCACGGCGCCGAGCTCGCGCTGCTCGGGGGTGAACGAGAAGTCCATCGCCCGGGACCGTAACAACCTCCCCCGTCGGCGGACCACACCCAGAACGGGGTTCTCGCCGCCGCTAACGGGGGGCCGGGTCGCGGTGCACCCGGGGATAGGCCTGCTCGGCGTCACCGTGCGGGTTCGGTGTGGCTCCGGTGCCGGGACGGGGGATGGAGTTGCGCTTGTCCAGCGGCCCGATGTTGATGTTCAGCGGCGAGTTGAGGGTCTGCTCGCTGAACAGGAACAGGATCCGGAAGATCCGGTCGTGGCCGTCGTCCGGGCCGACCGAGGCGGAGAAGTTGGTGAAGAAGGCGGCCAGGTCCTTGCGGTAGGGCGCCAGGAAGTGCAGCGCCGGGTTGACGTCGCGCAGGTCGTCGCCCAGCGCCGGGGTGAACCGGTCCAGGTCGTCGGCCAGGGCGGGGACGCGGTCCAGGGTGTCCGGGGCCGCGCGCAGGGTGCCGTCCAGGTCGGGCAGCAGCCCGCGCAGCTCCCGGGTGGTGTCCGGGAGGCGGTTCAGGGCGTCGGACAGGTCGGGGGCGGCGGCCCGCAGGTCGGCGGCGACCGGGCGCAGGTCGCCGGCCAGCGTGGTCAGGCCGGCGTCGGCGTCCCGGGCGGCGGCCAGCAGGGGCGGCAGCTTGCGCACGACGTCGGCCAGGTCGTCCCGGCCACCGGCGGTGGCCCGGAAGATCCGTTCGGAGTCGGTGACCAGGGCGGCGATCCGGCCCTGCTGGGTGTCCAGCGCGTCCACCAGCCGGTCGCCGCCGGACACCAGGCGCCGCAGGTCGTCCGACTGCGCGGCCAGCGCGGTGAGCCCGTCGGTGCCCTCCCGGCCCACCGCACCCAGCCCGGCCAGCGCCCGGCCGATGTCGTCGCGGCGGCCGGCGGTGGCCACCGCCGAGCTGCGCAGCAGGCGGCCCAGGTTCTCCCGGGTCGGGGCGTCCAGGCTGGCCAGGACGTCGTCGACCTGCACGCTCGGCCGGCCGGCGGCCGGGGGCAGCGCGGTGCCGTCGGCCAGCGCCGGGCCGGTGCCGTCGCGGACGTCGAGGTAGGTCTCCTCGATCAGCGACTTGTTGTGCACGCCGACGGTGACACCCGCGTGCAGCGGCGCCGACGCCCGGTCCAGCTGCAGGGTGACCAGCGCGCGGTCCCCGGCCACCGAGGTGGCGGCCACGGTGCCGATCTTGACCCCGGCCTGCCGCACGTCGGACCCGTTCACCAGGTTGTCCACGTCGTCGAAGGCCACGACGACCCGGTAGCCGCGGTCGGACACCAGCGGGATCCGGCCGCCGGAGTTCGTCCACAGGTAGCCGAGCGCACCCAGGCAGAGCCCGAGGAACACCAGCAGGACCACGGTCCGGGCCAGCGGCAGCGCGGCGTGCGGGATCTTCATCGGCCACCTCCGGTGCCGGGGAGCGCGGGCAGGATGTGCGGGCCGTCGCTGAACTGGCCGCGCAGGATGCCCTTGTTCGCGTCGTGCAGGCTGACCATGGAGTTGGTGTTGTAGAAGAACGCGGCCAGGTCGGGCAGGTACGGGATGAGCTGCCCGGTGACCGGGCCGAGGTCGGTGGAGATCGCCGCCAGGTCGCGGCCGGCCGGGCGCAGGTCGCGGGCGAACGGCCGCAGGTCCCCGCTCACCGCCCGGGCCTGCTCGAGGGCGGGGCGGGCCGCCCGGACGGTGTCGCGCAGGGTGCCGAGCGCGTCGTCGGTGCGGTCCAGGGCGGCGGGCAGGGCGCTCGCGTCGGTCAGCCGGCGCAGCGCCGGGTTCAGCTCGCCGGCCAGGTCGGTGACCGCCCCGGTGGCGCTGTCCAGCGCGGTGGACAACCGGGGCAGCTCGGCCAGGGTGGCGTCCACGTCCCCGGCTCGGCCGGCCACCACCCGCAGGGTGCGGTTGAGCGAGTCGGTGAGCGTGGTCAGCCGGCCGTCGTCCCCACCGACCGCCGTGGACACCGCGGACAGTGCGCCGACCAGCTCGGCGATCGTGGCCCGCCGGCGGTCCAGCTCGGCCACCACCGGTTGCAGGTCGTCGACCAGCCCGTCGGCGCTGGTCAACGCGGCCGGCAGGTCCCGGGGCGCGGCGGCCAGCGCGACGTCGGACTCGGCGAGCAGGGTGCGGAGGGCCTCCCGGGTGT
>JAESFN010000514.1_pt1 | contig 33801 bp, 25 predicted proteins | sample 9269411 | NCBI WGS metagenome assembly JAESFN01 (sample SAMN14505399, study PRJNA617100) | algae metagenome | isolation source: Iphinoe sp. HA4291-MV1 and co-occurring heterotrophs from trail next to... | place: USA: Maunawili Falls, Hawaii | collected 2009-07-25
TGCAGGGAGTGTTCGTGCCGGTGCGGATTGCCGGCCCTTCGATGGCCCCCGCGCTGCTCGGCGACCATTGGAATGCCCGCTGCGCCGCCTGTCAAAAAGTGACTGAGATCGGCGCCGAGGCGGCGAAGCTAACCCGTAAGCCGACCTGCTCTGGGTGCGACGCTCCGCTCGATCTCGAGCAAGCGCTCTTTGTGCCGGGGCAGCGTGTGCTGCAGGATCGCGCGACCTACCTGCTCCGCGATCCGCGCCGCTACGAGTTGGTGGCCTTCCGCTCACCGCAGGAGCCAGGCAAGCTCGCGGTGAAGCGGGTGCTCGGCCTGCCGGGCGAAGTTGTTTCGATTCGCGATGGTGAACTCTGGATCGACGATCGCCTGGTAACGAAATCGGCTCGAGAGTTTCGCGATCAAGCCGTGCTCGCGGGCGAACTCAAGCCAGACGCGTCGTCCAATTCGCAGAACAACGTTTGCTGGTCCTTAGGCGACGACAAGTCGCACGTGACCGACGACCTGCCGTACAACGGCGCCCTATCCCACCAACTCGCGCGCGTCGACGACCTGGCGCTCGAGGTTATTCTCGGTGGATCGATCGAGTCGCCGCTCGAGTTGCGGCTGCCAGGCACGCCCGCGGTTTGCCGCGCGGTTCTCGACCCGACCACGCATACCGCCAATCTTTATTGTGGCGATCAACCGGGCGTCGAGGCGCCGCTGCCCCCAAACGGCCGTCGCATTTGGTTCGGCTGCTGGGACGAAACTTGTGAACTCTGGATTGACGACGTGTGCATCCTGATCTTGCCCCGGCCGCAAACCGACCCGGCGGCCAAAGTGCCCGCCGGTCGGGCGGAGGTCGTTTCGACCGCTGCGGCCCCATTGATTCAGAGCGCCCATCTGTGGCGCGATCTGTATCTCACGTCCTCGCCCGACGGCCATCCGGCTACGGCCGAATCCTGGCGTCTCGGTCCCGACGAGTTCTTTGTCGTCGGCGACAACCAGGCCGTCAGCGAAGACAGCCGCACCTGGAAAACGCCGGGCCTGCCGCGGAGTACAGCGGTAGGACGCCCCTGGGCGTGGTGACGCCAACGCGCCCACGACCGTTCGACTCGCCCGCAAAGTGTGAGTTGGCTCACATTTGCTTCCCTTTTTCCCCGCTCTCCGCCGCAATCGGCGCCGGTCGCTTTACGCCGAGAGCATCGCGCGCTACAACCGGTGGTTGCCTCCGCTCGGCTCTCCGCGGACATCATGGAATCTTACTGGTTTCTCAAGCACTGCCAGCTCTTCGAGCGACTTTCCTCGCAAGAGTTGCGCGGACTCGAAACCGTATCGCAGTTTCGCCGCTTTCCCGCAGGCAGCCCAGTCTATTTGCCGTCGGATCGTGCGCAGACGGTTCTGCTGCTTATCGCCGGGCGCGTCAAGATCTGCCACCTCACACCCGATGGCAAGGAACTCATCCTCGCTTTGATCGATCCCGGTGAGCTGTTTGGCGAACTGGCGCTGTTCGATCCAGGGTCGCGGAATGAATTGGCCGAAACCGTGGAAGCCTCGACGTTGGTTTCGCTGCCAGGCGAGGCGCTCGCGCGGCTGCTGGAGCAGCACGCGGAATTGAGCCTGGGGATCACGCGCCTGGTGGGCTTTCGTCGGCGGCGAATCGAACAGCGTCTCAAAAACCTGCTGTTCCAACCTCATCGCGTCCGCTTGATCCACTTGCTGCTGGAACTGGCTGAGCGGTATGGGCGTAGTATTCCGGAGGGCCTGCTGATCGATATCCGTTTGTCCCAGCAGGACTTGGCGGCCATCATCGGCAGTTCGCGGGAAAGTGTGACGCTCGGCCTCAGAGAACTGGTGGCCGGTGGCTTGCTCCGGCGCCAAGGACGGCGGCTGATCGTAGTCAGCGTCGCGGCTCTGACCGAGGCAATGAACGGCTCCTCACTCAAGAATGAACTCCGTCGCCCGACCAGCGACTCCTCGCCCCCTTCAAAGGTTAAGCAGCACACAGCAGCCATCGATCCGCTCGATTACAACGAATAAGTATGAGCAGGTTCTCGCCAGCAAAGTCTTTGTCATGACGCCCCCTCCCAACGACGCCTGGATTGCCTGTCCGGACGGTGAGCTCGCGCGCTTTGCGGCCCGCCGGCGAAGCCGACGGCGCGCGCACCAGTTGGGCACCGTGGCCGTGATCGCGATTGCCATGCTGATCGGCCAACGTTGGTTCGCAGGAGGAATTCCGGCGGTCCTGCACCCACTGGACCCGAGTTATGGGGGCATTGTCTGCAGCGACGTGCATGCCAAGCTCGACCGATTCATTGACGGCCAGCTTGACGCCGCCACGGCTGCCCGCATCGAGGCGCACGTCGAGCAATGCCCCCCCTGCGGCAGCTTGCTTGCCGCCGCGCGTGCGCGCCTGCCCGGTCAGGCAAGGCGTCCCGCTGTGACCGATCCCTTGCAATGGCGACGCAGTCCGGCGTTTGCCGCCCTCGAGCGTGCGCCCGTATCGCGCCGCGCGCTGCCCGCGCGCGGCCGATAGCTTGGCTGGGAAAGTGCGCTACTGGCGAGCCGACGTGCGGCGAAGCCCGCGGCGCAAGAGCACGCAACTTGCGACTCCCACCAGCGACATCAGAGCCGTTGAGCTCGGCTCAGGCACGACCTCGAAGGAGATGCGGTAGACATCGAGATCGGCCGTAAGCTGGCTATTGAATGCGTAACCCGCTGCGGTCGTCAGGCCGTTGAAGGTATTCAGATCGGCGAAATCCGCCCCGATCATCCCATTCTCGGGCGTTCGCAAGTCGTTCATGCCGACTTGCAAGAACGCCGCGTGCATTGCGTCGGTCATCTCAGAACCGGCGTTCCAGATGTCGCTCCCTTTGAGAGTGATGCTCGTCAGCGCCAACTGCCCCCCAGCGTCGAACACCGGGTACTGCATAGGCATGTCGTTGCCCACGAAGTAGTCGTTGCTCGGCACTACCATGGCGCCAAACGAGAAGTAGCGGTTCATCGAGCTATCGACCATGAAGTCGGCCATTGCCGTTCCTCCAGGCGTCAGCGGCCCCGGCGTCACGACGCCGACGGTCGCGGCAGGCTCGGCAGCTTGAAAGGCAGTGCGCCACATGCTGCCATCGCCCCCTTCCGCAATCTTGACAATGGACTCGCCCGCCATCTTGCCGGCATCGAACGGATCGAACATCCCGGCGCCAAATCCGACGGTCAGCGGCGAGATCGCCACGCTCCCGGCCGGCGCGAGGTTTTCAACATGCACGCGAAGCTGAACCATCTCGCTCCAGGCGACCGCGGGCACACAAACGCCAGCAAGAGCGAACAACCCAAACACAATCCGCTTCATGGAAGATTCTCCTGGAATGATCGAGGACGCGCCGGTCAATTGCCGGCTCGAAGAGCACCCGATCGCCGGATTGTCGAGAATTGGTCCTGCGCTGTCGGTGAAGCACCTCACGAAAAGCGACTTGGAAGCGCCCTGTTAGGCAACTCGATGGTTAAGATTCGGCCAGCTGGCATCAGCGTGGACACCCAGCACTGGCCCCCTGACTGGCTTCACGGCAGGCAGCCGGGTCGGCCAGCCGATGCGGCGCCCCAGGTTGCCAACCCGTCGCGCGGGGAGCGGTCGCCGCGGGTTTTTGCGAGCACCATCAGATGGACAAACGCCTGCCGCGCGTTGATAAAGGAGTTTTGAGGACTTTTGCTCGAATGAGTGTTCCACGGGGGTTCGGCATGTTGCGTTTTGCGGCCTGTTGGGGAGGAATACTCGCTGCCGTCAGCATGCTCGGCTGTGACCAAGCGGCGCCGGCAGGCCAGCGGCCGGCGGCCGCGGCCGCGGCGGCGTCACTGCCGTCTGTGCCCCCCTCTCCGGCGCTCGCTGAGGCGAGCCAGCCCACGGCCTCGTTGCTCAGCGAGCCACAGCCTACGCCTTTGCCCGAGTTTCCGGCCATTGTCGGGCAAGACAAACTCGATCCGGTTCCTGGCCCAGAATTGCTCGAGCGGCAGAAAGGCGCGGTCACGCTTCTCGAGTATTGGCCCAATGCCGATGGATTCGTATCGGCGAGCGCAGACGGTCGGCTGAGCATCTGGAAGCACCCCTCAAATACTCCTCTGCATTCCCTTGAACTGCCGGCAGGTGAGCAAGTGGTCTCGCTGGCGATCTCGGCCGACAGCCGGCAACTGCTCTATACGACGGGCAAGCGCTGGATGGCCATTGTGGACTTCGAGACGGGTCAAGAAGCGCGGCGGATCGAGTGTCCTGAGAGCGACATCACGTCGCTTGCCTGGTCGAGCGACCCACGGCTGGCTGCCTCGGGCCATGCGGGGGCGGTGCGCTTTTGGGATCTGGAGAGTGGCGAGGAGGTGGGCAAGTCGGATCTGGGCGGCCAAGCAGGAACCGTCCAGGCCATGGCTTTTTCACCGAATTGCCGCGAACTGGTCGTTGCCTCCGGCGCGTGGGGTTGCCAAGTGGTGACCGTTCGTTCACAGCCCTACGTGTCAGGCTCGGTTGCCGGCTCGCGCGAAGGCGACCGTCCTGGCGGTCGCGACATTGCCCGGATCACGGTGTCGCCGAGCGGCCGCTTGGTGGCCACCGTGGGCAACGACGGCAGCGTCTCGGTTGCGCGGCTGCCCGGGTCTTCGACAGAAGACCCTCGAGTCGGACCCCAGATTCCCGATCAGATCGTCGAATTTCGGCCGGGCCCGGGGATCACCGCGGCATTTTTGCCCGGCGAGGTCTATTTGTGCTGCATCTGCGGCCTCGACATCAACTATCGGCATCTGGGAGCGCAGCAGTACGCCGGCCGTTCGCAGGGCGGCGCTACGGAGCCGGTGCGTTCGGCAATTTCACCGAATGGCAAGCAGATGGTGGTGGGCGCGACCGACGGCCACATCCTTCGCCTCAACCTGTTCAATCCGGTGCGCTGCGCCGAAGAGTTTCGGGTGCAGAACGTGCGGGCTGTGCTCCACATCTTTGACAAGCAGGACTACGACCAGCTCGAAGAGGTGGCCAAGAACTTCCGGACCGTCCAGGGAACTGGGCCCTCGGGCGAACCGCTGCTGCAGTTCTTCTACAACATTCTCGCGACGCCCCGCGAAAACGCCGACGGCAAGCCAGACTTCGACGCGCAGCGCGCCGCGCTCGAGCGCTGGCTCGAGGCCAAACCCGATTCGGCGGCCGCGCGCATTGCCTTGGCAGGCATGTACATTCAATACGCCTGGGACGCCCGCGGCAGCGGCTTCGCCTACTCGGTCACCGAAGAGGGCTGGAAGAATTTCTCGAGCCGCATCGAAATGGCCCAGCGGTTGTTGGAAGAGGCCATTAAGCTTGAACCGAAGGAGTGCGCCGCCTACTACCACCTGATCACCGTGGGCAAATCGCTAGGTTGGCCCAGGGCGAAGGTGCAAGACTTCGTCGACAAGTCGCTCGCGGCCGATCCCAAGTACTACTCGACCTATCGGGAAATGGCCGACTATCTGCGGCCGCAGTGGCAAGGCGAGCCAGGCGACATCGCCCAGTTCGCCGCCCAGCTCGCGGAACGCTTGCCTGGGCCGCAAGGCGACGAGGCCTATGGCAACGTGGCCCTCGTGGCCGCCAACTGCCAGCCCATCGCCGACATGTATGCCCAGGGCTTTTCGCGCAAACGCCTGTTGGCGGCGGCCAAGCTGTTCATGAAGCACTATCCCGACGGGGCGGAGCGCATGGCGTTTGCCAGCCGCATCGCCTGCCTCGCCGGCGATCGCAAGTTGGCCGCCGAGGCCTTTCGCCATCTGCACGGCGCAACGGGCGAGCAAAGGGTTTTCTGGCCCGACGCGCGTCTGCTCTACGCGTACAAACGTTGGGCGTTCGAAGTCCCGCCCTGGCCCGACGCACAGCAGGCGCCGGGGCAGCTCATCGCATTCGATGCGCACATCGAGCCGGTGCGCAGCCTGGCGTTCTCTCCCGACGGCAAGACCTTGGCCACGGCCAGTGGAGATCCGCGCGAGGAAGTGAAAACGTGGAACGTTGCCGACGGCAAGCTCCTGCGCACGTTTCGTCATGACTCGCCCATCGCCGCGGTGGCCTTTAGCGCAAACGGCAAACGGCTGGCGGCCGCCGGCGGGGGCGCGACCGCGCCCGAGGTGCGGGTGTGGAGCCTCGCGTCGCAGAAACGGCCGGCCAAGCTCACGACCCAACTGATGGGCGCCCTAACGACCGGGTTCTCGCACGACGACGACTGGTTCGCCACCGGCGGCGCAGACGGCCTCGTGGTGCTCGTGCAGCGTTCCCAGAAAAACAAGAAGCAAGTCATCAACCACGAGGCGATCGTGCGGTCGCTCGCCTTCGCTCCTCACAGCAACCTGTTGACGACGGGCGCGGAAGACGGTGAATTGAGAGTCTTCGATCTCAACACACTGAGCCTCAAGAAGACCCTGCCGGTCGGCGGCGCGATCAACAGCGTAGGGTTCGCCGGCGATGGCAAGTACGCGGTCGCCACGGCCGACAACCACCGCGTGGCGGTGTGCGACATCGAGAAGGCCGAGGCCAAACTGCACGAAGCCCCACAGGGCGACGGCAACCTGCCCGCCCATATCCGTGAACAAATGCGCGGGCAATATGGCCCCTTGGCCTGCTCGCAAAACAGCACCCGTTTCGTGCTTGCGCACATCGATCGAACGATGGATCGGCGGGGATTCGGCAACTCCTATGTCGTCGAAGTTTGGGACGCGGTGGATGGCGGTCGCCTTCTGGGGTCCTTCTCCGCCGGCGGCCAGATCGCCACGCTGGCCCTTTCGCCCGACGGCAAGACGCTGGCCACCTCGAACGACGTGAGCGGTCGCGTGCGGCTGTGGGATTTGGAGACGGCCGTGCCGGAGATCGCGAAGCCAGCAGTCACCGCGGCGAGCGCCCCATGAAGTGGTTTGCCGGCGTGGTACTGATCCTTGCGGTGTCGCTCGCGCTCGAGTTGCCGCTCTTGGCCTATGCCATGTACGTGCTGCTCGGGCTACTGCTACTCAGCCGCGTGCTCTCGCGCAAGTGGGTGTCGAACCTGGTGGCGGAGCGCGATTGCCAGCGCAGCCAGCTCGAAATTGGCGACAAGCTGGCGGTGTTGGTCAAGATTCGCAACGACGGGCCGCTGGCCATCCCCTGGCTGCTGGTCGAAGATCTGCTGCCCCAACCGACCGCGCTCCATCCTGCGCACCGAGTGCGCGTCGATGGCGACCGCCTGAAGATCACGGCCCTCGGCCGCGGCAAAGGCAAGCTGCTGCTCTACCAGTTGCAGTTCCCGATGCGCGGCTACTACCAGATCGGTCCCGTGATCTTCGAAACCGGCGACCTGTTTGGCCTGCACCGGCGGTTCGCCGTGGAGACCGAGCCGCACTTCGTGCTGGTGTTGCCCAAGGTCGTGTCGGTGGAAGGCTACGACCTGGCGAGCCCGCGGCCGATCGGCGAAATTCGCCTGGCGCACCGGATTTACGAAGACCCCACGCGGATCTCCGGGGTGCGGCTCTATCAGCGGGGCGATCCGCTGTCGCGCATTCATTGGAAGGCGACTGCTCGCACCGGCGTGCTGCATAGCAAAACGTTCGAGCCGTCGGTGGTGGCCGGGGCCACGATCCTGCTCGACTACCATCGCGGCAACTATCCCACGCGCACCGAGCCAGCCCGCTCGGAAATGGCCGTCACCGCGGCGGCGTCGCTGGCGGCGGCCGTCGATCGGCTGGGGCAACAGATCGGGCTCGTGAGCAATGCCCGCGACGCGGCCGACCGCATTCGCACCGAAGGCTGGCAAACCGATCCGCGCACGCGTGGCCTGGCGCGGCAACAGTCGGCCATGCTCGAGGAGAGCGACCGCCTGCGCCCCGTGATCGTACCGACGCGTCGCGGCGACCAACTGCCGCGTATTCTCGAAACGCTGGCGAGGGCAGAACTCACCGACGGCCTCTCAGTCTCGCAGCTTCTGGCCGAGGTCGAAGGCCGGCTGCCGCGCGACGCCACGGTGGTGGCGGTGCTCGGCGCCGTGACCGAAGACACGGTGCTCGCCCTGGCCGCGCTGCGCCGCCGAGGCTATTCGGTCACGGCGATCATGATCGTCTGGGACGACAACGAATACCTCGACGCCGTCGCCCGCTTCGCCCCGGCGAGGATCGAAGTCCGCCGCGTGAGTGATGAAGCCAGCTTGGCGGCGCTGTGCCAGCAACAGCTGGCAAAAGGTGTGGGGTAAGCTAGCGATTGAAACGCACGCAGTAGGGTCCGCTGTGCGGACCAATGACCACGGTGAGATGCCGAGGAACTGCGGCGGCGCGATACGCAACGATGCGGGTTATGGCGTCGTTCACCGTGGTTTGTTGGTCCGCATCGCGGACCCTACCATGGCGGCGGCAACCTCATGGAGGCTTCTCATGTCGGACTATCGGCGGGTGTTCGTGCCGGGGGCGACCTACTTCTTTACCCTCGTAACGTATCGGCGGCGCCCGTTGTTTCGCGAGGCGCGAGCGCGGCGCGTACTCCGCGAGATTCTTGCGGATTGCCGGGAGCGGTGGCCGTTTCGTATCGAAGCCTTGGTGCTGCTGCCTGATCATTTGCACGCGCTGTGGGCGTTGCCGGAGCGCGACGCGGAGTATTCGCGGTGCTGGGGATGGATTAAGAAAGAGTTCTGCCACCGATATTGCGAGGCAGGCGGAAAGGCGATACCGGTGAGCGAATCGCAGGCGCGCCATCGGCGGCTGGGGATATGGCAGCGGCGGTTTTGGGAGCATAACGTTCGCGATGAGGATGATTTCGAACGCTTGTTCGATTACATCCATTTCAACCCGGTGAAGCATCGGCTGGCGGCATCACCGGCCGAGTGGCCGTATTCAACCTTCGGCCGCTGGGTGCGGGCGGGCGTGTATCCGGCCGGTTGGGGACGCGCATCGATACCCGCCGCGCGATTCCGCGGAATCGGCAAGGTGGTCGGCGAGTAGGGTCCGCTATGCGGACCAATGACCGCGGTGGGATGCTGGAACCGTGCGGAGGCGTGATTGGCGACGGAGCACGAATTGAAAGAATCAGCGTGGTTTGTTGGTCCGCACCGCGGACCCTACACAGCGTTCACCTGCGTTTCGCTTTGCCGGCGTTCCAGCCTGACATTGCCCACCAGTTCAGCACCTGCTGCCGCGCGCCGGCGGGGAACTGGTCGGAGAAGACCAGGCCGATTCTTGCCCCGCGTGGCAGGCCGCGGATCGCGCCGGTCTGTACATCGTGACGCGTGAGTACGTCGCGCAGCAGTTCCAGAAAGGCTGGCGTCACCACGCCCTGCACCGCCTTGGGCTCGCTGCCCTGAATTTGGACGACAAAGACCGGCTTGGGATGGCTGCTCCGCCAAAGAACCCAGACCACAGCGGCAGCGATCGCCACCAAGGCGATCCGGGAAGCGAGGATCGTCACTTGTTCTTACACCGAGGACTTGGCCTGCGTTGAACCTCGAACCAATCGATAGCCGCGGCGCCGCTGTTCGCCGCCGATGGCAATGCCCAGGCACAAAGCCATGTTGTAAAGCGCCATACAGGTGGCGCGGCCAACCCCCGGCATCAGCGCGAAGCCAGCGAGCAGCAAGGCCGACAAGGGAAGGAACATCAGGCAAACCATTCCCAACCGCCGAGGCTCGAGCAACTGCCCAACCCAGCCAACGGCCGGCGCCGCGAGAATCGCTGCGAACACGAGCAAGCAACCGACCACGGGGGAGATGCCTGGGACGTCTGACGGCCGCATCACTCGGTCGATTGCCGCGGCAAACGCCACAAACGTGACCACACCGAACAGCGCGAGCAAGCTGAACTGCCGCCCCTCAGGCGGCCAGTCGTCGCGTTGTTCGAGCCGCCAGGTCACGAGAATCACCGTGGGTTGCGTAGAACGAAGGCGGCCTTCATTCTACGCTGGTCGCCGCATGGCTGCTTGTTTTCTGCATGCCTGGATACGCCCCATCGGAGGCGACCTTCGGCAGAAGCTCATCCTTCGTCGCGCTCCCGATTCGGACGTTGGCTCTCGATCCGCTGAATCTCTTTCTCAAAGTCGCTCTCGAATCGCTGGTCCTGCTGAATGCGGAAGCTGGCATAGCGTTCTTCGGCCAGCCGCTTCGCCACCTCGGCCGAAACAGCGCCCGCGTTCGTAAGGACCTCGTATTCGTTGAAGGCGAGAAACGCGTCGAGCTTCGTGATCCAGTCCGCCATCCGCATCGGAATCTGCCGGGCGGCCTGATTCTCTGCATAGTCAAGGTACATCGAGACGATCCGCTCGAGCTGTTTGATCTCCTTTTCGACCAAGTAGTTCTTGGCCACCGACACATCGCTCCTCAAAACCTTACCCTGGGGCGCGTGCTTCCAGGTTGTCAGCCCCATCGACGGCTTCGTGGCGTCGGCGCGCTCGGCAATGATTTCGGCCGCCGTCTTGCCGGTCACGGCCCAGTGCAGCTTGTTTTGCACCGTCTTGAAGAATGTCTGCGTGACCTCGGCGGAGCGATCGTAGTCGATGCTGCACTGCTCGTAGATGTCGGTGATCTTCAGATAGAAACGGCGCTCGCTGGCGCGAATCTCGCGGATGCGCTCGACGAGCTCGTCGAAGTAGTCCTTGCCAAACCGCTTGTTGAGCTTGAGCCGTTCGTCGTCGAGAACGAAGCCCTTGACCACGAACTCGCGCAACGTCTGAGTGGCCCAGATGCGAAACTGGGTTGCTTGCGTGCTGTTGACGCGGTAACCGACGGAGATGATGGCGTCGAGATTGTAGAAGTTGGTCTGGTATGCCTTGCCATCTGAGGCAGTTGTCCGGATTTTCCGGATAACTGCCGATTCATCCAACTCCTTGCCACGAAAAATGTTCTGCAGATGCTCGCTGATGGTGCGAACATCCACGCCGAATAGTTCGGCGATTCGCTTCTGGTTGAGCCAGAACGTCTCCGACTCGTAGAGCACTTCCACCCGCACCGCTCCCTGTGCGGTTTGGTAGAGGATCAGTTCGCCCTCGCGCGGTAAGTCGGCCTCCGACACTTGCCCTCTCCTGAATCGGTTGGAACGGAGCACGAAGGCCCAATTCTAACGAGTTCGCTGAGAGGCTGAAGCGTGCCAGCAACGGAGATGCAACGAGGGCGCTACAAGAGGCTGGCGTCCTGCGCAAAAGCTCCGGCGGGCTCGGCTTCCGTGCCGAGGTTGCAGTCAGCCTGCAACGGTCGCCGGGCGAAAAGACTCTAGCGGCGCCGCTTCCGAGCCGTCATGAAGACACCAAGCATCCCCAACGCCGCGAGCGCCAGCGTGCTCGGCTCCGGCACGGGCGAGACATCGGCAAAGGCGTCGATCTCGGTGCTCCAGCCGTCGGCCGCAGGCTGCCAGACGCGCACAAACTGCGCCCACGACAGACCGACGCTGGCCAGGTCGACGCCCGTTCCTCCGCCTGAGCCGGCGTACCCGGCGTTGATCTCGGCCTCGGTCTTGCCGAGGGCGACGAACGACGGATCGACCGGCAGCGTGAAGTCGGTCGGGATCGTGCCCCCTGCGTTGTCGAAGCCGGAGTACACCGTGTCCGTGTAGCCGAGCGTGGGAAACGCGGTGTCGGCGAACACATCCGGCACGTCGAACCAGGTCTGGCCGTCTTGGCTCACGGAGACCTTGCCTGGCTCGGCGAAGATGCTGGTCGCGACTTCGGCCTGGCTGCGCACATAGAACGCGTTGCCAAAGATCAGCAGATCGAGGCCAAATGGGTTGAGCGGATCGTCGACAATGGGGGCGTCGAAGCGCACCGTGAGCTCGCCCCCCGTGCCGACGATGACGAGCTCATCGGTCCCGAACGCCGGATAGAACACCCCCACCTGGCTGTTGAACTCGGTGTCGCGCGTCGGCTCGCCGAGGGACTGCTTGCCGTCGGTCTGGTAAGGGCCCGGCGTCCACACATCGACCGCGTTGCCCGGTGTGTAGCTCACCACCTGCGAAGCAAAGGGGCCGGCCTCTGCCGTGCTTGCGCCAGCGAGCAGCAGCATTGCAGCAACAGCAGCACAGACCGTACGGCCCCGCACGCGCCAGCCTAGGCAGGCAACGGCGATCAGTGCCAAGGCGAGCGTCGCCGGCTCTGGCACCGGCGCGGCTTGCACGTTCTGGGCAAACGCTTGGAAGTTGAACGTCGGGGTGTAGGTCCAGCTATCCCAATCGCCGTCGGCGAGCGTTCGGCTCGACATGCCCCAGTTGGAGCTGCTCCACGAGCCTCCGGCGTAGGGATTGCCAGTCGACACGCCGTAGTGCCAGAAGCCGAGGAACCAGCCTTCCCGATAAAAGTCGCCCGCGTCCACAGGCAGTGCACCGTCGCTCGCGCCCGAAACCATGGCCAGGCCGTCGTCGTCGAACGTGGTGCCGTCGTCGAGTTCGAAGGCGCCGTCGCCGTCGTCATAGCCTACGCCGTAGAGAGCGCTGCCGAGCTCGCCGCCGTAGTCCTGGAGCTTGGCAAACAACCGCGTGTCGGCCGCCAGCACGGCGCGGAACAAATCTTCGCCCGTCGCGTCGCCGTCCCACCGGAAGCCCCACACGAGCGCGGTGTCGGCCGAAGAAGCGTCGTCCCAGTCGATCGCCACGGCGGCGCGCTTGCTGCCTGTTCCGGCCCAAAACTGAATGTCGTCGAAAGACGACACGGCGCCCGCCTGGGCCGAAGCCGCGGCGCAGAGCCAAACCAAGATCCAAGTCCAGCGAACCATCAAAGTCTCCCTGATCCAAGTTGAAACGAACAAAGCACTCGATTGAGCGGACAAAAGCGGTGGTCAGTGCGGCGGCCGATCGGCGCCAGCGCGCGTGAAGAGGGCGTTGAGCGCGGCCTGATCGATCCCATCGCTGAGGAACTCGACGTGCCCATCGCAGAAGGCGACTGCTGCGCCGCCGGCGTGTGGGCTGCCCAGTTCGTTGCCCAGGCCCGGCCGCCCATTGATGGGCGTGGCGGCTTCTTGGGCGAAGACGTTGTGGCCGTTGGCCCACTCGGTCTCCGGCGCGCGGCGATCGCGCAGCTCGCCGAGGATCGTGGTAAAGGCCAGGCCGTCGCGAATGTCGGCTGCCCGCGTCGGCCGTTCGTAGAGCATCACTCCGAGCGATTTGGGCTCGAGCCAATGCACGGCCTGCGGCGATTCGTTCGTGCGGCCGGGCCCTTCGACTCCATAGGTGCCGGCGTAGTCGGTGAAGGCCATGTCTCGCCACAACCCGCCTGGGCTCCGGCTCTCGCCCGCCGGCGTGCTCGGGCACAGGAACTCGGGCAATGCGAGCGAGCCTTGCTCTTTGTTCGGCGACTTGTAGGAAGGCTGCTCGAGATCGAATCCGGCCTTTACATTGGCTTGCCCCAAATACGGCAGCAGCGGAATGCTCCAGGCCAAGAAGCGTTGGCCGCCGGCGCTGCCGGGGGCCGCGCCGGGCTCGAAGCGGCAGCCTAGGCAACCGGCCGGAAACTGGCGATGCTCGGATTCATGTTGCGCGAGCGCAATGGCAAGCTGCCGCAGCCGGCTCTGGCAATCGGTGCGGCGAGCGCTCTCTCGCGCCGCTTGGATTGCCGGCAGCAACAGTGCCACTAGCGCGCCGACGACCGCGATCACCACCAGCAGTTCGACGAGCGTGAGCCCTCGTGGGCGCAAAGACAGGGGCGGCATGGCTTGAACGGCGCGCAGCGCGAGCGCCAAGTCAGACCGGCAAGGGCGCGGGGCGTGCGCTCCCTGGACGTAGTCCAAGCGCGATCCCGCGGCACGATGCGCAGCAACTTACTGCTCGTGTAAACGCGTGAGACCTCAGTGCGTTGCTCGCGCAATCGCACCACTTACGGAAGCCTTCCGCCCTCGCAGAACGCCGCCATGAATCGCGTTGGTAGGTCTTCTGACTTCTGAGCTCGGCACACCCTGCCTTCTCGCCGGCTCCTTGCGAAGCGGCAATGGCTTTCAGAGTGGGCTGCCGAATGCAGCTCATTACAGCGGCGGGGCCGTCCCGGATTCGCACCGGGTTCCCTGTTCGATCGCGCTCTGGCAAGAACGCGATCACCAACGCACGCGACCATGGTACGTTCGCCCTCCGGAGCGGTCAACGCCCCAAGCGGCAAGGCGTTCAGCTCAGTGGGTTCAAGTGATGCGCCAGGCTGATTAGAGTTTGATGAAGCTCCTGGGGGGCGACGTTGCCAAACGGTAGATTGGCCACGCCTGTCGATACTTGATGCAGCCGTCGCTACTTCTGACCGATGCGAGAGTCTTTCGCCATGACCAACGTCGATCGTCGAAGCTTTCTCGGAGCGTCGCTGGGCGGGATCGCCGGCGCGATGTCATGCGTCCCGACCTTGTTGGCTCAGTCGGCGATCGAAACAGCCGGGTTGGATACGCTGTTCCTCACTTGGCAACGGGATCCGACGACCAGTGTCGCCATTCAGTGGGTCGGCGCCGTCGCGGCTCCCAATGCCTTCGTCTACTATGGTGAGTTGACCGAAGAGATCGGCTCGCGAGCAGCCGTCCGAACGCGGCCCTATCCTGAAACGAACTGGCAAGTCCATCGTTGCGAACTGACGGGGCTGCGTCCCGGAACTGAATATCAGTTCCGCCTGAGCTGCGCTCCCGAGACCTATCGCTTCCGCACGATGCCGGCCAAGGCGACCGACGCCTTTCAATTCGTTTCTGGCGGAGACAGCGGGATCGACCAGCACGCGATCCGCACGAACATTCTCGCCGCGCAGCAGGAGCCCTATTTCGCTCTCATCGCCGGCGATCTGGCCTACGACAATGGCAAGGACGCCCACACCTTTCTTGCCTTCTTGCGCAACTACCATCGCCACATGGTCGATGCGCAGGGGCGGCTGATCCCCATGATTTCTTGTATCGGCAACCACGAGGTCAAGGGAGGGTACAAGGCGAAGCGCACTGACGCGCCGTACTACTTGAGCGTGTTCGACGGGCTGTTCAAGGAGCGGACTTACGACGTGATCGACGTCGGCGACTACCTCAGCCTGGTGCTGCTCGACACCGGCCACATCGCGCCGATTGGCGGCGAGCAGACAGACTGGCTAGAAAAAACGCTGGCCGATCGCCAGGAACGCCCGCATCTGATCGTTGCCAATCACGTGCCCGCCTACCCGTCGTATCGAGCACCGGAAGGGAACGACGGAACGCCTGGCACCGGAGCGGAGAATCGCAAGCATTGGTCTCCGCTGTTCGAGCGCTACAACGTCGACGTGGTGCTCGAGCATCACGACCATACGTTCAAGCGCACCCATCCGCTGACGAACGGACTGTACGACAAGAACGGCGTGCTCTACCTGGGAGACGGTTCGTGGGGCAAGCTGCGAATTCCGAACAGTCCCGAGAAGCGACCGTATCTTGCGTCGGTGAGTTCATCGTATCACCTGTCGGTGCATCGGCTCGAAGGCAAGCAGTGCTTCCACGTCGCGCTCGACTCGAGCGGCAAGGTGGCCGATGTCTGCCTGACCCTCGGCAAGCGCCCCGCCCGCCGCGGGTAAACTTTGATAGCAATCGGCGACCTCTTCGTTTAGGGCCCGTAACTCAACCTGCTCTCCACGGCCTTTTCCGCCGCAACGATCCTTGCCCCCCCGGCGACTCGCCGGGGGCTAACTACGCCGTTTTTCGCCTTTTTAGCCCCCTGACAATGACGGGGGGGATTCACCGCAACTTGCAAGGCTCGTGGACCAAACGGTTGTGTTAGGCGATCTTAATCCCACGACAAAGACGACGCGCTCTGATACTCCGTGACCCGCGTCTCGAAAAAATTCTTCTCCTTTGCCAGATCGATCGTTTCGCTCATCCACGGAAACGGGTTCGATGAGTTGTACTGTGTCGGCAAGCCGATGCGCTCCAGCCGGCGGTCGGCGATGAATTGCACATAGTCGCGAAACAGGTCCGCGTTGAGGCCCAAGATGCCGCGCGGCAGGCAATCCTGCGCGTAGGCGATTTCGAGCTCCACGGCCGACCGCACTCGTTCGACCATGCTGGCCTGAAACTCAGAAGTCCACAGCTCCGGGTTCTCGGTGCGAATGCCATTGATCAGGTCGATGCCGAAGTTCAGGTGAACCGTTTCGTCGCGCAGGATGTATTGAAACTGCTCGCCGATGCCGGTCATCAGGTTGCGGCGATGGAACGACAACACCATCACGAAGCCGGTGTAGAAAAAAATGCCTTCCATGATCAGGTAGTAGCCGATCAGGTTCTTGAGGAACGCCTGCAGGCCCGCGAAGGTGTCGGTCGAGAAGCCGGGCTGCAGCACCTCGGCGGTGAGCTCGACCTCGAGCGCGTCCTTGCGGGCGATCGCCGGCACCTCGTGGTACATGTTGAACACTTCCCCTTCGTCGAGCCCCAGGCTCTCGACGATGTAGAGGAACGTGTGCGTGTGAACCGCCTCTTCGAAGGCCTGCCGCAGCAGGTACTGCCGGCACTCGGCGTTCGTCACGTGGCGAAAGATCGCCAGCACCAGGTTGTTGCCCACCAAGCTCTCGGCCGTGGCAAAGAAGCCCAGATTGCGGAGGATCACCAGGCGTTCGTCGCTGGTGAGGCGCCCCGACCGCCAAGTTTCGATGTCCTTGTGCATCGCCACTTCGGTCGGCATCCAGTGATTGGCGCAGCCGTTGGCGTAGTGCTCCCACGCCCAGTGATACTTGAGCGGCATGAGCTGATTAACATCGACCTGATGGCAGTTCACGAGGCGTTTGGCGAGCGCGTCGATGCGGGCGGGAAACAGCGTGGGCTCCACGCCAGGGAGGGAAGTCGAGAGCAAGGAAGATCCTTTCGCAGTCAAAGGGCGTTCGCGGTTCAAGCGTTTGAAATAGCAGCAACCTCCGAGTCGCTACGGCGAGACGACATACTCGTCGCGAAGGCTGCGCGCGGCGGACACCATGTTTCGCAGCGATTCGAGCACTTCGGGCCAATCGCGCGTCTTCAGACCGCAATCGGGGTTCACCCACAGATGATCCGGCGGCAACACGGCGCAGGCGGCGCGGAGCTGGCCGGCCATCTCCTGCGCGGTCGGCACGCGCGGCGAATGAATGTCATACACGCCGGGGCCGATCTCGTTCGGGTAGTCGTGGTCGCGGAACGACGCCAGCAACTCCATGCGCGAGCGCGACGCCTCGAGCGAGATCACGTCGGCGTCGAGCGCCGCAATGGCAGGCAAGATGTCGTCGAATTGGGCGTAGCACATGTGCGTATGGATCTGTGTCTCATCTGCCACGCCGGAAGACGAGATACGGAAGCACTCGGCCGCCCAGCGCAGATACTCCGCCCAATCGCCGCGCCGCAGCGGCAACCCTTCGCGCAGCGCCGGCTCGTCGATCTGAATCACGCGGATGCCCGCCTGCTCCAGGTCGCACGTTTCACCACGCAAGGCAAAGGCGATCTGCCGGCAGGTTTCGGCACGCGGCTGGTCGTCGCGAACGAACGACCATTGCAGAATCGTCACGGGCCCGGTGAGCATGCCCTTGACGGGCCGCTTGCTCAGCGACTGGGCGAATTGCGACCAGCGCACCGTCATCGGCGATGTCCGCTCGACATCGCCAAAGATGATCGGCGGCTTCACGCAGCGCGACCCATAGCTTTGCACCCAACCGTGCGCCGTGAACAAGAAGCCGGCCAACTGCTCGCCGAAGTACTCGACCATGTCGTTGCGTTCCGGCTCGCCATGCACGAACACATCGAGGCCGACCGCCTCTTGTGCGTCGATCGCCGCGGCGATCTCGCGCTCGAGAAACTTTTCGTATTCTGCCCGCGACAAGCGCCCCGCGCGATGGTCTGCCCGCGCGGTGCGGATCTCGGCGGTTTGCGGGAAGGAGCCGATCGTCGTCGTGGGAAAGGCCGGCAGATTCAGGAGTGCACGTTGTTTCTCGCGCCGCGCAGAAAACGGGGACTGGCGTGCATCGAGCTTCTCGGCGGCCGATCGATCGCTTTGTGCCCGCACCGCCTCGCGGCGCACGCGCGGCGACTTGCGCCGCGTTTCCCGGGCGTCCCGCGCCGTCTGCCAAGCTTCGGCCACGGCGCCGCTTCCCTCGCGCGCAGTGCGGCCGAGGAGGGCGACCTCTTCCAGCTTTTGACGGGCGAAGGCAAGCCACGACTTGAGTTCAGGGTCCAGTTCGGATTCGAGCCCAAGATCGAGCGGTACGTGGAGGAGCGAACAACTGGGTGCGACGAGCAAACGCTCCGGCGCGTGTTCGGCACGTGCCCGCTCCAGAAGCGCAAAGGCCGCGTCGAGATCACTGCGCCAAATGTTGCGGCCCTCGACGAGCCCCAGCGAGAGCCAACGATCTTTCGGCCACTTTTCGAGCACTTGGCCGAGCGTGTAGCGGCCGCGGACGAGATCGACATGCAGTCCGGCCACCGGCAGCGCGGCGGCCAAGCTCAGGTTGTCTCCCAGCGCGCCAAAGTAGGTCGTCAGCATCAGCTTGGGCTCGAGCGCGCCCAGGCGGCCGAAAGCGGTAGCAAACGCCGCCGAGGCGCCCTCCGGCAGGTCGCAGGCCAGCGCAGGCTCGTCGATCTGCACCCAGTCGGCCCCTGCTGCCTGCAAACGCTCGAGGACCTCTTCATAGACCGGCAGCAGCTTGGGCAATAAGGCCAAGGGAGACGCCGCCGGGTCGGTCGACTTGGCCAACAGCAGGTACGTGACTGGCCCGATCAGTACGGGGCGCGTCGAGTACCCGAGCTTCTTGGCTTCGAGGAACTCATCGATCGGCTTGGTGCTCGCCAGCCGGAAGGATTGCCCCGGCTCGAGCTCGGGAACGATGTAGTGGTAGTTGGTGTCGAACCACTTGGTCATCTCCATCGCAGGCGCGACCTTGCTGCCGCGCGCCATGGCGAAGTACGTGTCGATGTCGACCTGGCCGTCGAGCTTGCCGAACCGCGCCGGCACGGCCCCGACCATGGCCGTGGCGTCGAGAACCTGATCGTAGAAGGAGAAGTCGTTCGAGGGGATGATGTCGATGCCGCACTCGGCCTGCGTTCGCCAGGCCCTATGACGAAGATCCGCGGCGACGTTCGCCAAGTCGGCGGCGCTGCTGCGCCCCTTCCAATAGGCTTCCACGGCCTTCTTCAGTTCGCGCTCTGCGCCGATGCGCGGATAGCCCAGGTTTGCCGTCTTCATGTGGATGCTCTCTCTCGTTGGTCCGATGGTGAAGGAGGCGTTGAACAGTGTGCGGCGCGAAGCGCCTGACGTAGCAGTCGTGATCGCCACCGCCACAACTGACGTGGGCGAGCAAGCCGCCGGTTCTCGAGCAACTGCTCGTCCGTGGCGACGCGGAGAACGACATAGGGGCCGGCGAGCGGCGGCAAGTCATAGCCCTCGGGATCGGTGACCAGCAGCACGCTGCCGTCGGGCAAATCCGAACGCCAGGCGCGCGAAATGCCCGGAGAATGCCAGAGCTCGAAGCCGAGCCGCGCGGGCGAGAATCGCGGAGCGATCTTCATTGGCAGGCCTCGCAGGTGGGATCGTCGATCGAGCAGGCCACGCCATCGCCACCGCCGACGAACGTGTCTCGCCGCACCTCCACGTCGCTCGAAGCGCTGCGGTTTTTCATCCACTTGGGCTGAATCCCGAAACGGTTGACGTCGACGGTCGATTTCTCGACCTGCGTGGCCGCGAGCGTGCGGAGGTAGTAAGTCGTCTTGAGGCCCTTGTCCCAGGCCATGAGGTACATGTCGTGCATCTTGCGGCCGCTCGGCTCGGCCAAATACAAGTTCAGCGACTGCCCTTGATCGATCCACTTCTGGCGTCGCGCCGCACACTCGATGAGCCATTTCGGCTCGATCTCGAACGCCGTCAGGAAGCGTTGCCGCAACTCGAGCGGAATGCGACCGATGTGTTGGAGCGAGCCGTCGTAGTATTTCAGCTCTTCGAGCATCCGCGCGTCCCACAGGCCGTGGCGCTTCAACTCGTCCACGAGATGGTCGTTTACCTGGGTGAATTCGCCCGACAAGTTGCTCTTCACATACAGGTGCTTGTAGGCCGGCTCGATCGACTGCGAGGCGCCGACCAGCGTCGAGATGGTGGCCGTGGGCGCGATGGCCAGCACATTGCTGTTGCGCATGCCATGGCGCGCCACCAATTCGCGAACCGGACGCCAATCGAGCCGGCTCGAGCGGTCGACCGGCAGGCTCCCCTCGCGTTGCTCTTCCAAGCTGTCCAACGTATCGATCGGCAGCAGCCCGCGCGACCACTTGGAGCCTTGGTAGCTTGGATAGGCGCCCCGCTCGCCGGCGAGCGCCGACGACCCGGCGATCGCGTGATACGAGATTAACTCCATGCTCGCGTCGGCGAACTCCACGCCGGCCTCGCTCGCATAGCTGAGACCGAGGGCGTCGAGCGCGTCCTGAAAGCCCATCAGGCCCAAGCCCACCGGACGGTGTCGCTTGTTCGCCCGCTCGGTTTCCGGCGTGGGGTAGTAGTTGACGTCGATGACGTTGTCGAGCATTCGCACCGCGATGCGCACGGTGTCGGCCAGGCGGTCCTCGTCCAGATGCCCCTCGACGACATGCTGACCCAAGTTCACCGAGCCCAGATTGCACACCGCCGTTTCGTCGGCCGAGGTGTTGAGCAGAATCTCGGTGCACAGATTGCTGCCATGCACGACGCCTGCGTGATCCTGCGGCGAACGAATGTTCGACGGGTCCTTGAAAGTGATCCAAGGATGGCCCGTCTCGAAGAGCCGCGTAAGGATCTTGCGCCACAGCTCGGCGGCCGAGACCTGCCGCGACAGTACGACGTCGCCTTCGGCGACCTGCCGCTCATACTCTTCGTAGCGGAGCGAAAAGGCGCGCCCGTACAGATCGTGCAGGTCGGGCGTCTCGTCGGGGCTGAAAAGCGTCCATGTTTCGTTGTTGCGAACCCGTTCGAAGAACAGGTCGGGAATCCACAGCGCCGTGTGCATGTCATGCGTGCGGCGGCGGTCGTCGCCGGTGTTCTTTCGCAGATCGAGGAACTCCTCGACATCCAGATGCCAGGGCTCCAAGTACGCGCAAACGGCCCCCTTCCGCTTGCCCCCTTGGTTCACAGCGACCGCGGCGTCGTTGACGACCTTGAGAAACGGAATCACCCCTTGGCTGCGGCCATTGGTGCCGCGAATGTGCGCGTTGGTGGCCCGCACGCTGGTCCAGTCGTTGCCTAGCCCGCCGGCCCATTTCGAGAGCATTGCGTTGTCGGACACGACCTTGAAGATATGACTCAGGTCGTCGTGCACGGTGCTGAGAAAGCACGAGCTGAGTTGGGGATGTCGCGTGCCGGAGTTGAACAGCGTCGGCGTCGCCGAGATGAAACGGAACGACGAGAGCACCTCGTAGAAATCGATCGCCCGTGCCTCGCGATCGGCCGGCTCCTGCAGCGCGAGCCCCATGGCGACGCGCATCCAGAAGAATTGCGGCGTCTCGATCCGCCGCTCGCCGACGTGCAGCAAGTACCGGTCATAAACGGCTTGCAGGCCGGCGTAGTGGAACTGCCGATCGCGTTCCGGCTGCAAGGCCTCGGCCAGGCGCCCCAAATCGAAGCCGCGCAGCGCTTCCGACAGCCGCCCTGCGCGAACGCCGTCGATGACATAGTGCTCGAACTGATCTCGATGCAGAGCGCGGCATTCTTTGACCGACGGCGTTCGGCCCAGCGCTTCGCGATAAACGACGTTCAAAAGCAGTCGCGCGGCCACCGCGTCGTAGGCTGGGTCGCGTTCGATTCGGGCACGAGCGGCCAGAATCTGAGCACGGTCAATCTCTGTCGAGGCGATGCCATCGAAGACGGAGCGCAAGACTTCCTCGAGCAGGTCGTCGACCGAGACGACTTCCTCGAACCCCCGGCTGGCCTCGGCCAATCTTCGCCGCACCCGCCCCGAGTCGAACGGCACGCGCACTTCGTCTGGCAGTACGACATGCACCGCGGCCGCTGCCCGCGGCGCCACGTCTTCGCCGCGAATGGCCCGCATCTTGGCGTGTTCGGCGCGATAGATGATGTAGCGCCGCGCCACGCGGTAGTGCCCGCGCGACATGAGCTGCGTTTCGACGAGGTCTTTGAATGCGCTCGACATCGGCGCCGCCGGGCTGGCTAGCAAGCGTTCCCAAGGCCTGCAGCACGGCCTGGGCCACCTCGAGCGCGGGGGCGGCCGCCTCGTCGTCGAAGGGCTGCCCGTCGGCCAGATTGAGTTCCGCGCGGAACGCGTTGGCTACGGCGTGGGCAATGCGTCCGGCGTCGAACGGAACAACACGGCCGTCGCGTTTACGAACCAGCCAATCCTGAGGGCTGAGCAGCATTCCATCGGTCTCCCGAAGCGGGCCCTCCGGCATGAAGGGGCCACAAGACCAATCCGGGGATCGCAGACGAGGAGGCGGCGCGCAGCAGAAGCCGGATGAACCGACTGGAAGGCAAAGCCAACAGCGCCAAAACGGCGCAAGCGCGCAGCAACGTGCATAAAGTCCTCGACCGACCTTTCCCTAGAAGGTCCGGCAAGCTGAACGCTCGGGCTGACGGAATTCCAACCGTCGCAGTGAAAGGGCCCAGGCGTTCAGTCGCTGGCAGGTCTTCGGACTCGCGGACTTCGATGGTTCGATGAACCATCGACCTACTGGCCGTCGCTTCCCAGAGTCGCCTGAGCAAATGCTCGTCGCGACTCCAGTGCTTGTGTTTGACGGCGGTCGTTTCCGCTTACCGCTGCGGGGCAGTCCCGGTTTTTCACCGGTGTTCCCTCTTGTCGTGATCTCGTGCGAAGCGAGATCAACCAGCAACGCAACTCAAGCTAGCGGTCGTTCGGAAGCATGTCAATGAGCCGCTAAACTCCCACAAATCGCGCGTTCTCGTCGCAGGGAAAGCGCCGGCTTTGCTCCTCCGCGGACCGCGCGGTAGAGTAGTGGGCGTCAGCGGTTGCGCCTTCGCAGCGTTCCACCGCCGACCTGCGGTTCCTCGGTTTTTCTTGATCGTTCCCGGCCAACCTGCGCGGAGCATTTCGGTATGCCGATCGTCAAGTTCGTGAAGGAGAAGAAGGAGATCGAGGTCCCCGCCGGCGCCAACCTGCGGGCGGAAGCGCTGCGGGCCGGAATCGGCCTCTACCCCGGCGTTCACAAGGTGCTCAACTGCCATGGCCTGTCGAACTGCGGCTCCTGCCGCGTGAACATCACGCAAGGGATGGAGAATGCGGGCGAGGCCTGGTCGGCCCCGTGGAACAAGCTCGAGAAGCTGCGGCTGGGCGTTTCGCTGGCCTACATCGGCAACGAACAAACGATGCGGCTGGCTTGCCAGGTCGCAGTCGATGGCGACATGAGCGTGGAAACGCAGCCCGCGATGAACCTGTACGGCGAAAACTTCTTCAGCTAGCGCTCGGGGCACAGATCGATGCAGGGGCAGACAACCAAGAGTTCTCGCAGTTCGCCGACTTCATGAAGCAGGTCATCGCCATCGTCAAGCCGTTCCTAGTCGAGAAGGTGCTCGAGGGGCTCAAACGAGCGCCGCTCGAAGCCTGCACCGTTCGCGAGGTGAAGGGCTTCGGTCGGCAGAAGAGTTATCTCGACCAATACGCCGACACCGAGTATTCGCTGGCATTCCTTCCCAAGGTGGAGATCAGCCTGTGGGTCGATGATTCGCGGGTCGAAGAGGTCGTGCGGCGGATCGTGCAGGCCGCCCGCACGGGGCGCATGGGCGACGGCAAGGTGTTTGTCGTGCCCACGGCCGTGCCGGCCCAAGTGATCGACATCGGCTAGGCAGCCGGGCTCTCTCATGTCGCACGACGAAGCGCCGTTCGAGCATCTGCGCCATAAGCCGCCGAATCAACTCGAGCGGCCGCGCGAACTGCTGGTTGCCTGCGCTCCGCTGCGCAGCAACGTCAACCTCTCGCAGATCATGCGGCTGGCCGGTTGCTGTGGCGTCGAAAAGGTCATTTGCTGCGGGCACGCGAAGGTCGTTGGCAAGATCGCCCGCGACGGAGCGGAGACCGTGGAGCTCGAAGTGCATCGCACGCTGCCGCCTGTGCTGCCGGAGCTGCGCAAGCAGGGGTATCAGCTCGTGGGGCTCGAGCAGACGACCGACTCGGTGAGCCTGCCGACGTTTGCCTTCCCGCGGAAGACCGCGCTCATCGTGGGCAACGAGCGGCTGGGGCTCGAGCCGGAAGTGCTGCGGCAACTGGATGCGGTGGTGGAGATCCCCGTCTTCGGCCGACCGTTCGCCTACAACGTGGCGATGGCCACCGCGATGGCGCTCTATGAGTATTGCCGGCAGTTTCCGACCGGTTGATTTGGGTCGCCCAGTCAAATCCATCTGCCGCAGGTCGCCCAGTTTTACTTCCACCCGGCATTGGTGGCCGTAGACGCTCTCGATATACTTCGCGACCGATTTTTCTCAGCAGCAGCTTTTTCTCGGTGCAGGTCGCCCGTTGCAAGCTCCGGCTAGGCCGACAATTTGCTCAGGCATGGCGCGTATGCGGCTGATCGCCGTTGTGGCTTTCATGGCGCTGGTGGGATCAGGCTGCGTAACGCGGCGCTTGATCATTCAGAGCAATCCGCCGGGCGCGCTGGTCTACATTGGAGACCAAGAGATCGGCACCACGCCGGTGGCCGTGAACTACATCTACTACGGCACGCGCAAGATCCGCCTCGTCAAAGACGGCTACGAGACGCTGACCGTGCTCGAGCCGATTCCGGCGCCCTGGTGGGACCACTTCCCGCTCGACTTCGTGAGCGAAAACGTGGTGCCGGGCGAGCTGCGCGACGTGCGCACGCTCAGCTATCAGATGGTTCCGCAGGTCAATGTGCCTCCGCAGGAACTGCTCGGCCGCGCCGAGGAACTGCGCCGCTCCGGCAAGGGCACGCCCGTTCCGGCGGCCATGCCGGCCGTCAGTGAACTGCAGCCCAACGCCGCGCCGTTTCAGTCTCAGCCGGTGACCGGCCAAGTGCTCATGCCAGGCGCCGGCAATCCGCTGCCTCCCCCGGCAAGTTCGCAGCAAGCCAATCCGACCGGCGCGCTGCCAGCGAATTCGCTGCCGCCCAGTGTGGAGTATTTGCCCCCGGCGAGCTTCTGACTCAAACGCTGGGCCGCTCGCCGGAACGGCGCTTGGCCGTCAACGTTTCGAGCCGGTGCTCAGCGACCACGCGCTATACAACTCTCCCGCCGGCAACTCGACGTTCGCGTCGGTGAAGCCGATTTCGCCTGAGCCGGTGTACTTGCTCGGATCGAAGCCGTTGTTGAGGAAGCCGTCGCCGTTATTGTCGAGAAAGCTGGCCACGTGGCCGTCGACGAAGAGGATGTTGCAGCCGCCGAGGCCGCGGCCATGAACGGGGCCGAACTTCCGGTAGTCCTGCAGCGTCTTTTTGGTCCAGCCGGCCCACCAGCCGCTCGCGCCGCCGTAAGTGGTGCCGCTCGAAAACGTGGGCGGTCCCATCGATTCATTGGACACCGGGCCGCTGGCAAACGAGCTTACTAGGTTCGCGCCGCTCACAAACTTGCCGAGCTGATGCGAAAGCTGTAGCGAGCCGCCAGCAGCGGTCGCGCCGTCGGCCAACAGCGGCACATTGCTCGCAGGCGCGTCACTCGCTTCGGCGCGGGCGCGATGCAGGGGGCCGCCAGAAGACGAGCGCGAGGATAGCGCCGTCGGACAGCCGGAGGGGGCTTTCAGATTGCCGCTTGCGTCGAGGTTGGGCTTCGAGCGAACGAGAAACCAACTCGCCGTGTAGTTCGTGTTGTAGCCCGGCTCGAGCACCATCTTCTCGATCGCCGTGCGCCGCGCATCGCTATTGGCCGCTGCCGCGGCGATGGTCCGGCATGGGGCCGGCTTCTCCGTGCCGTCCGGCAACTTTCCGGCCGACTTGCCCAGTCGCTGTACGCACGAGTCGCCGGCCGCGGCGTCCATGCCCATCAGATCGTTGAAGGTCTCGGAGAGCTGATGCTCGTTCGAGGGGCAGAGCATTTGGCCGGGGGCGATGCCGGCGGTCACGAGATCGGCAACCCAACCGACCTCGGTCACGCAGCCGTCGCGCCGCCAATCCATGGCGCCCGAGCAAAAGTATCCATACTTATCCGCATACTGCGTGAGGCCGATGCCGAACTGCCGCAGGTTGTTCATGCAGGCGCTGTTCCGCGCGCTCTCGCGCGCCGCGCCCACGGCGGGGATGAGCAGCGCCACCAGCAGGCCGATGATGGTGATGACGACCAACAACTCGACGAGCGTGAAGCCGCGACGCGCGCGGGCGACGATCCGATTGCTTGCCATGAGCTCCTGCTGCGGCCTGACCGCATTGAAACGTTCTTGCTTTCGAGAACGGTTCTAGCCCAGCAACATGAACGCAGAATGAGGCCAATGTGTGGAATTCATTTGAACGCTCACATTCAGTGGCTTTCTGCTTATAGCGAGCCACCCGCGAGACGGGCTTTCCGGCCCTATTTTCCGCCTGACTTCGCTGGCCTTCGCAGTCGCTTTCACCGAGGCCAGTGCCGGCCAAGGAAAACTCACCGATTTCTCACAGGCGTGACACGAACGCCTAACGCGGCGCTGGCAGCATGCTGGCCTCGTGGAACAGCAAGAGTTGTTGCAGTGCGCGTCGCGCGCCGCCGACCGAAACATGGCTTAGTGAGAGTTCGACTGATGCGAAGGAAGCACACACGACACGCGTTCACGCTCGTCGAGATGCTGGTGGTGATCACCATCATTGGCATCTTGATCGCTTTGTTGCTGCCGGCTCTGGCCGCTGCCCGCGAGGCGGCTCGTCAGGCGCAGTGCAAAAGCAATCTACGGCAGTTCTTCATCGGGTTCGCCACCTTCGCCGAGCGTGATCCGGAACGCCGCTTCTCGACGGGCGCTTTCGACGGCGGCCGCGACGGTTGCATCGACACCTATGGCTGGGTCGCCGATCTCGTGAACACGGGCGCCGCCCGTCCGCAAGAGCTGCTCTGTCCCTCGAACAACTCGAAAATGAGCGAGAAGTTCAACGACTACCTGGGCGTAACGACCATCGCGGCCAAAGACGGCTTGCCTGCGTCCGAAGCGGGCCGCGTGAACGCCGGCGCTTGCAAAATGATCAACGCCGAAACCGATCTCGGCGCAAAGGCCGCCCTGGTTGGCAAGCACTTCCTCGAGAAGGGCTACGGCACCAACTACATGACGAGCTGGTTCATGTCGCGCACGGGACCGAAGCTCGAAACCGATCAGGCCACCGCCGGCGTGATCAAGATCTTCTACCCGAACGACGATCCCAACAGCACCAAGCGCAACGCCATCAAGGGCCTGGGCGGGACGATCGGCCCGCTCAGCCAGAACGTGGTTGATGCCGGCGGCATCAGCAGCTCGCGCATCCCGCTCATGGGCGACGCCAACGTCGGCGATCAGAAGGAAGCGTTCCTCAAGGTCACCGTGCCCGGCTATGCCGCCTCGGGCGACCGCCTGGTCGAATCGTTCTCTGATGGTCCATGCCTGCGTGTGGCCGGCACCAACAAGCTCGTCGGCTGGGGTACCTCAGACGCCGGCAGCGTGAACGTGGTCGATAGCGGCGCAGCGATCAACGTCTTCCTCGACGAGCAACCGCCGCAAAACGCGGTGCAGAAGAATCCGCTCGACCACCTGCAAGACACCCGCGACTACGCTCCCTCGCATGGCAGCGGTCGCGGCGGCGCGGCGAACATCCTGTTCGCCGACGGCCACGTGGCCAGCTTCGTCGATCAAAACGGCGACGGCTACTTGAATCCCGGCTTCGACGTGAGCGCGGTGGACCCGGCCCACCTGCCGCTGATCGGCTTCACCGACAGCACGGCGGAACTGCCGCCGGCGCTGGTCTTCTCGGGCGTGTTCATCAAGAAGTTCTCGGCCAAGGCCAATCTGGACCAGCAGTAAGTCGCACTCGGTCGACTTACATCAAGAACGTGACGTTGGCACGAGCCGTCCGGCGCTTCGCAAGAAGTTCCGGACGGCTCACTTTTTTACGAATGAATGTGGGGCGCGCTGATTGGTCCGCACAGCGGACCCTACGTAGGGTCCGCTGTGCGGACCAATTCGTCTGCCCCAGATCGCGCTAGTGAGCGGCTCGCTTGGCCACGCGTTCGAACAGCGCAAGATGTCGATCGGTCATCCGATCCAGCGAGAAGTGCTCGCTCACATGGCGCCGCGCGGCCGCGCCGAGCCGCTCTCCTCGCAGCGGATCGCGCACCAGAGACAGCAGCGCCGCGGCCAGCGTATCGGCGTCGCCGGGGGGGGCGAGCATGCCATGCACGTTGTGCTCGAGAATCGCCCGGTTGCCGGCAATGTCGCTGGCGACGACCGGCAGACCGGCCGCCATCGCCTCGAGTAGCGCGAGCGACATGCCTTCTTCATGCGAAGGGAGCACAAAGCGGTCGGCGGCCAGCAACAGCTCGTCGACGCTGTCAAAAGCCCCCGCAAGCGCGACTTGGCCCTCTAATCCGGCAGCGCTGATTTGCTCAGACAGCCGCTGTTCCTCAGGGCCCTCGCCCACGATCCACAGTTTTTCCTGGGGATGGTCACGCGCCACCAACCGCCAGGCGGCGACGAGCGTGTCGAGCCCCTTGAGCGGATGTAGCCGGCCGGTGTAAACGGTCAGTCGGTCACGCGGCCCGAACTTGAGCGCCGGATTGGCGAGCGCGAGCGAGACTCGGGCACGGACCTGACGTTCCGGCGAGCGCGGCTCGGGAATCGGGACGCCATTGGGAATCGGCGTGATCAGTTCAGGCCGGTAGCCCGTGAGCAGCAGTTCTTGTTCGATCGCGGTACTGGGGGCCACGATTGCGGCCGCGCGGCGTTTGCAACGCCGCCGTATGGCGCTGCCCAGGGGATGGTGGGTTTGCCAGTAGCAGTCACCGCTGGGGCCCCCGCCCTCAACCCGCAACACCACGGGAATTTCCAGCGACCGGCAAGCGCCAAGCGCCGCAAACGCATCGTGCTTGAGCATCGACACGTAGACGACATCGAACTGCCCGGCGTGCGATTGCAGCCAGGCCGAGAGACGCATCATGTATCGCGCGCTTCCCCAGAAGCGCTGCGCCGGCTGAGCGATTCTCACCACGCGGACGCCGCGGTGCTCGATCGTCAGCGGCCATTCGGGGCGCCAACGGGCGGTCAGCAGCGTGGTCGCAGCGCCGCGCGCGTGAAACGAGGCGGCGAGCCCCGCCATGACCGTTTCGGCCCCGCCCACCAGCGGCCAAAAACGGCGCGACACCATCACCACGCGTGGCAGGCTCATGGCGGCGGTCCGGCGGCGAGTTCGGCATCATCAAGCGCCGCCACGTACGGCAGGTTGCGGTACGCGTCCTCGAAATCGAGGCCGTAGCCCACGACGAAGCGGTCCGGAATGTCGAAGCCTACGTGGTCCGGCTCGATCGGCACCTTTGACCGCCCCTGCTTGCGCAACAGCACCAGGGACCGCACGGAGGCCGGGCCCAGCTCGTCGAGCTCGAGGAACAACTCGAACAGCGTTTGCCCGGTATCGAAGATGTCATCCACCACCAGCACGTCGCGATTGCGCACGTCAGGCAGCATGTCGGCGCGGATCGTGAGGGCGCCGGGCGTTGTGCTGGCCCCGCGGTAACTGCGGGCTTGCACGAGCCCCACGCGGATCGTTCGCGGCAGGCGGCGAATCAGGTCGGCCAAGAGGACGACGCTGCCGGTCATCACTCCGATGATCGTTAGCTTGCGGTGACCGTCGTAAAAGGACTCGATTTCGGCGGCCAAGCGCGCAATGCCTTCGCTGATTTGTGCTTCCGACAAAAGCTGCTGCATCGCCGATCCTTGCGACAAACGGAAAGGAAAGCCGCCCGAATTCTTGCGGCATCATCGAATCAGGCATTCTAAGCGATCGCTACGAACGTGCCCAGAAACAGGTTGTCGCCAGCAAACCTTAACATCTGCCGCGGCAGCAGTTGCGCTTCGTCTCGGAAGCCTCTTCTCTGCCGCGACGCCAAGTCGAGCGGCCGACGATAAGCCATTCGGGGACCCAGGTTACTGGTTTGACTACCCCCCTAGGCAAACCTATTGATTTGCTAGGCAACTCCAGGAGGAAAAGCCGGCAATCGACTCGATTGCATCGCAAATAGGGATTGGGTACGGCCCGGATGGGGGCACAGGGCAGACAGCCCCCATCTGGGACCGCAGACAAATCAGCGAGTTGGGGCAGCGGACAAGGCATCAGTGGCGCCTAGCCGCAGTCCGGGCTCGCGAGCGCCGAACCGCCAGAGGACGCAGGCGGCCACGCGCAAGGCGACGGGATTTCGCGTTCAGCATGCGTTCCATCATTGCCGCCGATAATCCGGCCACCGCTGCTCACTTGCAGCGCACTTTGGCTCGTTGCGGATGCGATTGTCCGCCAGGCAACGTCGTGGCGATCGATTTCGCCCAGCAGTTTCTCGCTGGGAGGGAGCGAACCACCGATGCGCTCTTCGTGATGGTCGGGGCCGACATCGAAGCGACGCTGCGAGCCCTGCAACAACTGCGCGGCGCTACGCGGGCCAAACTCGTGGCCGTGGGGCCGACGCACGACCCACGGCTCATCCTGCGAGCAGTTCACAGCGGCGCCGACGACTACATCGACCTCGAGGCTTCGCTCGATGTCGAACTGCCGGCCCTGCTCAAACGACTGCACACAGACAGCAAGAACGCCGCCGGCCCTGGACGGTTGATCGTCGTCACTGGCGCCAGCGGCGGCAGCGGCCGCAGCCTGCTGTCGGTCAATCTGGCGGCGCTGCTCGCGCAGCGCATTGGCCACTGCGGACTGTGCGACTTCGATCTGCGCGGCGGCGACCTGGCCGCGCTGCTGAACTTGCGGCCCCGGCACACCATCGCGCATCTCTGCCGCGACATGGCAAAGCTCGACCAGGCGATGTTCGAGCGCTCGTTGCTCGATGATCCGAGCGGCATCCGCCTGTTGGCCGCGCCGGATTCGCTGGCCGAAGTAGACCAGGTTGACTTCCGCGGCGTGCCGCACTTGCTCAAGCTCGCGCGGCAAACGTTCCCCTATGTGGTCGTCGACCTCGAGCACTATCTGCGCAAAGAATCTCTGCAGACGATGCAACTGGCCGACGCCGTGCTCGTCGTGCTGCGGCTCGACTTCGTTTCCTTGCGCGACACGCGGCGGCTGCTCGAGGCGATGCTCGAGTTCGGCATCTCGCCGGGCTCGATCCAACTCGTGGCCAACCGCTGCGACGTGACCCATGACCTGTCGACCGTGAAAGCGCAAGCGGCCCTGGGCCGCCCGCTGCGGCACGTGCTGCCAGACGATCCCCAGGCGGCGCTCGTGTCGTTCAATACGGGTCGGCCCGCGGCGATCGAATCGGTGAACAGCCGGCTGGCCAAGTCGCTGGTGAAGCTGGCCGAAGACGTGCTCAATCAGTTTCCCCCGGCGTGCGGCTGGGCGGCTGCTGCCCCTGAAGCAGCGGCCGCCCGCGCCGGTGCGCTGGCGACGTTCGCCAATCGCATCAAAGCGGCGCTCACCTAGTAGATCCACGACCTCGAGGCCGATTCCATGCCCAACAGCGCATTTGCCCCCGCCGATCGCTTGGACGACGAAGCGCGGCTCTTGAACCTGAAGAAAGAGCTCCATGCGCGGCTGATCTCGCACATGGATCTGAAGGCGATCGCCAAGCTCGATCCACGCGAGCTACGCGAAGCGCTGAGGACCGGCATTGAGGAACTCTGCGCCTACCAGCGCGAGCTGCTCAGCCGCGACGAGCAAGAGCGGCTGATCAACGAGGTCATCGATGAGACGCTGGGCCTCGGCCCGCTCGAGCCGCTGCTGCACGACCCAACGATTTCGGACATCCTGATCAACGGGCCGAAAACGGTCTACGTCGAGCGGCGCGGCCGGCTCGAACGCACGAACGTGAACTTCCACGACGAGCAGCACCTGCTCGAGATCGTGCAGCGGATCGCAAGCCGCGTGGGCCGCCGAGTCGACGAATCGAGCCCCATGGTCGATGCCCGCCTGCCCGACGGCAGCCGCGTGAACGCGGTGATTCGGCCCCTTGCGCTCGATGGCGCGCTGGTCTCCATTCGCCGCTTTTCGGCCCGTCCGCTGGGCGCTTCGGACCTGGTGTCGCGCAACTCGGCGACGCCGGAGATGGTGCAGTTCTTGGCCGCCTGCGTGCGGGCACGGCTGAACGTGATGATCTCCGGCGGCACCGGCAGCGGCAAAACCACGCTGCTCAACATTCTTTCGGGGTTTATTCCCGAAGACGAACGCATTGCCACGATCGAAGACGCCGCGGAGCTGCAACTGCAGCAGCCGCACGTGGCCCGCATGGAAACACGGCCGGCGAACCTGGAAGGCAATGGCGAAGTCACCGCGCGAGACCTGGTGCGCAACGCCCTGCGTATGCGGCCCGACCGCATCCTCGTGGGCGAGTGCCGCGGCGCCGAGGCCTTCGACATGCTGCAGGCCATGAACACCGGGCACAACGGCAGCCTGACGACCATTCACGCCAACGAATCGCGCGACGCCGTGAGCCGGTTGGAAATGCTCGTCGGCATGGCCGGCTACGAGTTGCCGCTCTGGTTCATTCAAAGGCAAATCGCCTCGGCCATTCAGATCGTGGTGCAGACCTGCCGGCTCGCCGGCGGCGTCCGCCGCATCACGCAGATTTCCGAGATCACCGGCCTACAAGGCGAGGTGATCAGCATGCACGACATCTTCCGCTTTGAGCAGACCGGCGTCGACGAACGACTCAACGCGGTCGGCCAGTACCATGCGACGGGCGTGCGTCCGCGGTGCCTGGAAATGTTCCGGACGGCCGGCATCGACCTGGAGCCGCAGTTGTTCGAACGGCGCGAGCTCACCTGGAATCGGCTGCACAATCTGAACCCCATGCTGGAGCGCGCATGAACCCGATGCTGGTTTCCTTGTCGACGTTCGCTGGCGTTACGTTGGCGGTGCTCGGCGGCTGCAGCCTGGTGTTCGACGTGCTGCTGCGCGATCGAGCGCGGATCAATACGCGGTTTCGAGAGGAGTTTCTCGAAAAGGTGCGGCAACGCGAGAAGCGCTCCGCGCTCTTCAAAGATCCGGACCGGTTGGCCCGCGAAGTGGCAGGCGGATCACCCGGTCTGGACTACCGCCTCGAAACGGCCGTCGAGCAATCGGGACTGCTCGTTACTTGGCAGCAGGTCGGCACGATCGCGGTTGCGGCCAGCGTGGCGGCGGCCAGCATCGTGGCCGTGATCACCTGGAACTGGCCGTTGGCTTTTTTGGCAGGCGTGGCCGGCTTGATCACACCGCCGGGCTACGTGGCCCACAAACGCAAGCAACGGCTCAGCCGGCTGAGGGCACAACTGCCTGAGGCCTTCGAGCTGATGAGCCGGAGCGTGCAATCGGGGCAAACGATTCCCGCGGCGTTTCAAACGATCGCCGATGATTTCGACGCTCCGCTGGCCGAAGAATTCGCCCGCTGCCACGAGCAGCAGAATTTGGGGCTGCCATACGAAGTGGCGCTGCGTGAGCTGGCCCGCCGCACCGGCGTCGTCGAGTTGCAGATGTTCGTCGTCGCGCTGCTCGTGCAACGCAAATGTGGCGGCAGCCCTGTGGAGCTGCTGGGCAATCTTGCGCTGGTGATGCGCAAACGGCTCGGCTTGCGTGGCAAGGTGCGGGCACTCACGGGTGAAGGCCGCATGCAGGCCTTGGTGCTGTTGCTGCTCCCGGTGGGCATGTTCATCGCCATCTGGTTCATCGACCCCACCTACGCCGGCGTGCTCTGGGAGCGGCCGAAGTTGCTGGCCGGAGCATTGTTCGCCGAGCTGGTGGGCGCGGTCTGGATTCGCCGCATCGTGAACTTCGACTTCTAAAGTTGACTAGTATTGGCCGTGAGTGGCGAAGGTGCGGTTGCTTTCCCCCCCCGTCATTGACGGGGGGCTAATGGGGCTGGAATGACG
>JAESFN010000515.1_pt1 | contig 33742 bp, 24 predicted proteins | sample 9269411 | NCBI WGS metagenome assembly JAESFN01 (sample SAMN14505399, study PRJNA617100) | algae metagenome | isolation source: Iphinoe sp. HA4291-MV1 and co-occurring heterotrophs from trail next to... | place: USA: Maunawili Falls, Hawaii | collected 2009-07-25
ACTTCATGGGCTGGGGCACTTATCAGTACGCGCTGGCCAAGGGCCTCGACGACAACACGCGCGCCGCCCTGCCGCTGCTGAAGGCGCAGGTCCAAGGCGAAGCGAAGTTCCTCGCCACCGGCGGCGACAACCTGCCGATCCAGCAGCGCCACCAGCTCACCGGCAAGGAGTACCAGCCGAGCTACTGGTACTTCCATGGCTACCCCGACGACCCGTTCGACCAGGCGACCTACACGCCGCTGAAGCGGGTCGACCGCGCCATCTACCAGTATCTCAACGCCCGCGGCACGGCGGCGCTCTGCCGCCTCGCCGGTGACCCGGAGGCCGCGGAGTTCGACGCGCTGGCCGAAGCCATTAGCCAGGATGTGCGCAGCAAGCAGTGGGACGAAGCCACCGCCTTCTTCTACGACCTGCACCACGCCACCGACGAGAAGGCGATGGTCCGCAACATCGTCGGTTTCTACCCCTGGTGGGCCGAAATCACCGGACCCGCGCACCTCGACGGCCTCCTCGCGGCGCTCGGGCCTGAGGAGTTCGACACACCGAACCCGTTCCCCTCGGTGTCAGCCAAATGCGAAGTGTTCCAGCCCGGCGGCAGCTGGAAGGGGCAGTTCTTCAAGGGCCGTAACGGCTGCATGTGGGATGGCCCGACCTGGCCCTACACCAATTCGGTGGTGCTCGACGCTATCGGCAAGGTCAGCCGCGGCAACGCCCACGCGCAGGACGCGCTGTTCAGCCATTTCTTCTGGAAATACGCCCTGCTGCATTTCCAGCAGCGCGACGGCGTGACGCCCTATCTGGTCGAGCACTATGACAGCATGAGCGGCGAGCCGATCAGCGACGAGGTGGACTACAACCACTCCTACCTCATCGACCTGATCATCCGTCACGTCGCCGGCCTCGATATCGCCGAGGACGGGACGGTGGGTGCTGATCCAATCGACATCGGACTCGAGCATTTCAGCCTCAGCAATGTGAAGGTCGCGGGTCGGAATATCTCGATCCAGTTCGAGCATGGGTCCGGGGTGAGGCTGAGCGTGACCGGCTAGCCGCTCCGCGCCACCTCATGCTCCCGCGCTGCCGCGCGCCAAACCCGGCTGTGCGAAGCAGTCGGGCCAACCGCGGCGCATCGCCACTCTCACAAATCGAGGAAATCGTCCGGCGCTGGGTGGGCCCCTTGGCCGGAGGCGACTATGGTCGCCCCAGCCAAATCAAGAAGTAGCCGCATGTCCCAACTCGACGCTCGCATTGCCGCCCAGATCGCCACCGAAATCGCTGCCCGCCCCGACCAGGTCCGGGCCGCGGTGGAACTGCTCGATGACGGCGCCACGGTGCCGTTCGTGGCGCGCTATCGCAAGGAAGTTACCGGTGGCCTTGACGATACCCAGCTGCGCTTGCTGGCCGAGCGGCTGACCTATCTGCGCGAACTGGAATCCCGCCGCACCGCGATCCTCAAATCCATCGACGAACAGGGCAAGCTCACCAGCGAGTTGAGCGCCGCCATCAATCGTGCGGCCACCAAAGCCGAGCTCGAGGACCTCTATCTGCCGTTCAAACCCAAGCGTCGGACCAAGGCCGAGATCGCGAGGGAACGCGGGCTTGGTCCGCTCGCCGAAGCCATCCTCGCCAATCGCAGCGCCGACCCGCAACTGCTCGCCGAGGCCTACATCACCGAGGAGGTGCCCGGCACCAAGGAAGCGCTCGAAGGCGCGCGCGACATCGTCATCGAGGGCCTGTCGGAGAACGCCGCCCTGCTCGGCCAGCTCCGCGCCCACATGCGCGACAAGGCCATGCTGAGTGCCAAGGTGTTGAAGGGCAAGGAAGAGGCCGGCGCCAAGTTCTCCGACTATTTCGACCATTCCGAACGCTGGAACAAGGTCGCCGGACACCGCGCCCTTGCCATGATGCGCGGCCGCGACGAGGACGTGCTCAGCCTCGATATCGAGGTGGATGCCGACGTCACCGATCCGGTCAAACCCGCCGAGCGCTTCGTCGCCGGCGCGCTCAACGTGCAAACCAATGGGGCAGGCGACAAATGGCTGCGCGACGTGGCCGGCTGGGCCTGGCGCACCCGCCTCCGGCTCTCGCTCTCGATCGATCTGATGATCGAACTGCGCGAGCGCGCCGAAGTCGAGGCGATCGGCGTCTTCGCCCGGAACCTCAAGGACCTGCTGCTGGCTGCCCCCGCCGGCGCCCGCGCCACCATGGGGCTCGACCCCGGCATCCGCACCGGCGTCAAGGTTGCGGTCATCGACGCCACCGGCAAGCTGCTCGACACCGAAACCATTTACCCGTTCCCGCCCCGCAACGACGTGATGGGCGCCCAGGCCGCCATCCAGGGGCTGATCAAGAAGCACGGCGTTGAGCTCGTCGCCATCGGCAACGGCACCGGCAGCCGCGAGACGGAGAAGCTGGTCGCCGACCTGATCGAGCGCCTGCCGGCGCCGAAGCCGACCAAGGTCATCGTCTCCGAGGCCGGCGCGTCGGTCTATTCCGCCTCCGAGCTGGCGGCGGCCGAGTTCCCCAATCTCGACGTGTCACTGCGCGGCGCCGTCTCCATCGCTCGCCGGCTGCAGGATCCGCTGGCCGAACTGGTCAAGATCGAACCCAAGTCGATCGGCGTCGGCCAGTATCAGCATGACGTCGACCAGTCCCGCCTCAACCGCTCGCTCGATGCCGTGGTCGAAGACGCGGTGAACGCCGTGGGTGTCGACCTCAACACTGCCTCCGCGCCGCTGCTCGCCCGCATCTCTGGGCTTGGCCCATCGGTCGCCGAAGCCATCGTCACGCACCGCGACGCCAATGGCCCGTTCCGCTCCCGCAAGGGGTTGCTCGAGGTGCCGCGCCTCGGCCAACGCACCTTCGAACAGAGCGCCGGGTTCCTGCGCATCACCGGCGGCACCGAGCCGCTCGATGCATCGTCAGTGCACCCCGAAGCCTATGGCGTGGCCCGCAAGATCGTCGCCGCCTGCGGCCGCGACCTGCGCAGCATCATGGGCGACAAGGCGGCCCTGTCGGGTCTCGATCCGAAGCGTTTCGTCGATGAGCGCTTCGGCCTGCCGACGGTGCGCGATATCCTGTCGGAACTGGAAAAACCCGGCCGCGACCCCCGCCCCGCCTTCAAGACGGCGACCTTTGCCGAGGGCGTCGACGATATCAAACACCTCAAGCCCGGCATGCTGCTGGAAGGCACAGTCACCAACGTCGCCGCCTTTGGGGCGTTCGTCGATATCGGCGTCCACCAGGATGGGCTGGTGCACGTCTCGCAACTGGCCGACAAATTCGTCAAGGACCCGCACGAGGTGGTCAAGGCCGGCGACGTGGTGAAGGTTCGCGTCGTCGAAGTCGACGTGCCCCGTAAGCGTATCGGCCTCAGCATGCGCAAAGAGATCGACACCTCCGCCCCGCGCGACCGACCCCGGGATCCGCCGGTTCGCGCCAACCAGCGGGTGCAGCAGGAGGCTCCGCGGAGCACAGGTTCGCTGGGGGACAGGCTCAGTGAAGCGATGAACAGGAAGAAGTAGCACCGCGTCTGCAGTCAGATCCGCTCCTTCGGACTATCTCATTCGACACCGAGCGTGGACGGGATGCCTTCTCCCCTTGTGGTCAGCGGACGAGGGCGTAGCCCTCGCCGCGAGGTGCCCGAAGGGCGGATGAGGGGTTCTCTCCGCGTGCTGTGTCGCCCGTCGCTACGCTCCGGTCGCGCTACACTTCGTTACGCGACCCCTCATCCGGCCTTCGGCCACCTTCTCCCACAAGGGGAGAAGGCCCTCCGACTGCTGTCGGTGGTCCCCGCAGGCAGGATAGGCTCATGTGTCAGGTGGTCCCCGCCCGCTCCCCAAACACCGCCGCCAGGTACGCCATCGTCGCAAACGGCATCACCTCGTCGACGCGGGCAAGCCGCTCAGCCGTGTAATACCCCGCCTCATGCAGCAGGTTGAAGGCGCCGATGGTCTGGCCCCCAACCACAATCGGCAGGTTGGCGATCGACTCGCAGCCCAATGAGCCGATGAGCTGCCAGTCGGCGAAATCCACGGCGATCGCTTCGAGGCTGAGCGCGGTGTAGATTTGCTGCCGGTGGATCAGGGTTTCGGTCCACTTGTTATCGGGGATCGGCTTGAAGCCACCGACCGCATAGGCCTCGGCGTTCTGGGTGTAGAGGCGGCGGAGCCGGCCGGCCGGCACGTCGAACAGCGTGGCGGTGGTGAGCTTGCTGCCGATCGCCTCGCCGATCAGCCCGGCGACGAAATCGAAAATCGGTTCGGTCGGTCCGGCCTGGCGTACCAGCGCGAGAAAGGCCGGCCAGTGCTTATCGAACGCAGCCATCAGGCGACCCAGAAATCGCGCAGTGTCGAGGGGGTGTGCATGTTGCCGTAGAGATAGGCCCAGAATTCGGTGCGCCGCTCCTTCGGCACCTTCTCCCAAACAGCATGCGTTGCGGTATCGCCGCACCAATAGCCATAGACGAACGGCGCGCGGAGGCCGTGCCGCAGGAAGGCGATGCGGTTGCTGGCGGTCGCGAGGTCCTGGTAGCCGGCGGCGGCGATGATCGGCGCTACCTCCTCGTGCGAGCGTCCCTCAGCATGCAGCATCCAGGCAGCGTTGCAGCGGAGCGCTGCCCGGAGCCGCTCGAGCGTCATGCCGGCCACATCCTCGGGGGTGTTGATCCAGTCGAGGAAGAACCAACCATTGTCGGCAATGCCTTCGAACAGCGCGCTGCTGGCGGAGCTGGTCACCACCTGCGCGCCGTCGAGCGGCATCTTGCCCTCGGCGACGTAGCGCTGGCGCAGCGCCATGTGGACGAGGTGGCCGGGGAAGGCCTCGTGGCAGGCGAGGTGCTTGATGGCCGAGCGGGTGAACGGCATGGCGAGGTTGAGCCGCATCTTGCGCTCGGGAAAATCGCAATAGGCGGTGAACGGCACATCGTCGAGCCGCACCGGCTCGAGCCATTCGTCGTTCATCAGGTACATCATCTCGCTGGTGCGGCGCTGCGCCTCGCGCGTCACCTCGGACATGGTGGCGAGCACCTGGTCGGGCGGAACGATGGTATCGGCCTCGAAGCGGCCGACATCCTCGGCGAGCGAACCGCCGCGATAACCCAGTTCATCGAGATTGGCGCGGATGGTGTCGCGATAGCCATCGAGGATCTCGTCGCTCACCATCTGGGTGTCGACCCGCATCTGTCGGCGCAGCCGCTCTGCATAAGAGATCTGCCGGCCCTCGAAGGTGTCGAGCAGGGCGAGCAGCGAATCCACCATTTCGAGGAGATAGGCGCGGCGCAGCTCGCTCTCGGCCTCGCCTGGGATGCGCGCCTGCAGGACTTCCAGGCGGTCGCGCGCCTCGCCGTAGCTCTGGAGCGCATAGGGCTCAACCTGCGCCATCGCCACCGGGATCAGCCCCTCGCGGTCGAGGAAGCTCTGGGTGCGCGGCACGTCGCGATAGAGCCGATCGAGGCCGGCCGTCAGCCGCGCCAGTTCCAATCCCAATTGCATGCTCATCGCCGCTCCTCACCCCTGATTGACATAGCAAACTAGAACACCATCCGCTGAGCTCTTGCCAGTGGCCCAGATCGACTTTCGTTGCATGCAGCCGGCGAAAGCCACTCCACGCCGCTACCAAGCCCCTGATTTTCCGTGTCTTTGCATGACATTTGGGCATCCACAGGAAGCTGCATGATTTTTGTACGCACCCGATTGTCAGCGAGGAAAGGTGACGATACCGTCATGGTGTATCAGGTGGATAGAACACGTGTTCTCGATCGACGCCAACAGCATCGACAAGTCCCTGCCCGTGCCGGTCGGCACGCAGCTCTATGGCCTGCTGAGCTATGCATTGTCGTTCGGCGGCATTGCCCATGGCACCCGCCTGCAGTCGGTACGCCAGCTCGCCGCCGAGCTCGGCATCGCGCCGATGACCGTGGCGCAGGTGTATCAGCGGCTGCGTGACGCCGGCCTCGTCGAGATGAAGCATGGGCTCGGCGCCTTCGCCGTCTCCGACGCGAAGAAGCGCGGTCCCGACACCCTGCCGGTCTCGTCGCTCCGCGCCGATATCGAGGTGCTGATCGGCAAGGCCGAAAAACTCGGCATCTCCACCCTTACCCTCAACTCGATGATCAACGCGCAATCGCTGCTGCGCCGGCCCAAGGCCGGGCTGAAGATCGTGTTCGTCGCCATCTTCGAGGGGCCGGGGCGGGATTATGTGGCGCAGCTGAAGCCGGTGCTGGCGACCAACGACCAGATCCAACTGATCACGCTCGACTCCTTGCGGCTCACCGAGGAGCTGCGGCGGATCAGCACCGAGGCCGATATCGTCCTCACGTTCCTCCATCGTGAGGCCGAGGTACAGGCGTTGATCCCCGAAGCGCGGGTGCTGGGGCTGCGCTTCATCCCCTCGATGCGCACGCGGCAGGCGCTGGCCGGGCTCGACCCGCGCACCCGCATCGCGGCAGTGACCTATTTCGAGGAATACATCGCCATCATGCGCCCGAGCGTGCGCGAGTTCGCGCCGCATGTTTCCGATATCCGCGTCACCTGGCTGTCGGCGCCCGACCTCGGCGAGGTCATCGCGCAATGCGACGCGGTGATTTTCGCATCGGGCGCCGACCATGTGGCGGACATGGTCCAGCCTGGTGTGCCCTGCTTCGAATACCGGCATGCGCCGGATCCGGGCGCGCTGGAGGGCGTGCTCGTACCGCACCTGGCGGATCTGCGCCGGGGCAAGATCGCCGTCAACGAGACGGCGCCGGAGGGCGGTGGCGCCGAGATCGACGCCACCGAAAGAGACGCGGCGAACGGATGAACCGCGGGAATGAAGTGGTCGCGCTTTCGAACCAGAAAAGTCTGCAACTTTTCTTGAAAGCGCTCCGACGCCGAACAACACGACTTCACACAGGGGAACGGGAATGAACAAACTTTTGTTGCTGACCACCGCCATAGTGGCGCTGGGGTTGTTGCCGGCGACTGTTGCGCAGGCGCAGGATACCGCCATCGTCATCGGCACCGACGTCGATGCCGGCACGCTCGATCCGCGCCTCACGCGCGACACCACTGCCTATCGCGCCGCCGACCTGATCTATGCGGGCCTGGTGCACCTGACGCCGAGCCTCGAGCCGGTGCCGGATCTGGCCGAGAGCTGGGAATCGCCCGATCCGCAGACCGTGATCTTCAAGCTCCGCCCCGACCTCAAATTCTCGGACGGCTCGCCGCTCACCGCCGATGACGTGGTGTTCACCTATACCAGCGTCATCAACCCCGATTTCAACGCACCGGATCGCGCGCTCTATACGCCGATCAGCGCGGTGGAAGCAGTCGACCCGCGGACGGTGAAGTTCACGCTCTCGGCGCCCTACGCACCGCTGCTCAGCTATCTCGACAAGGGGATCGTGTCGAAGGCAGCGGTCGAAGCCGGCAAGGACCCGGCCACCGACCCGATCGGCGCCGGCCCGATGACGCTGGTCGCCTGGAACCGCGGCAGTGACATCATCTTGAAGGCCAGCCCGACCTATTGGGGCGGCGTCGCGCCGGTCACCGATGTCACCGTCAAGATCATCGGCGACAACTCGGCCCGGGCCCAGGCCTTCGAAGCCGGCGATCTCGACGTGATCCAGTCGCCGCTGTCGCCCAATGACATCAAGCGGCTCAGCGCCGATGCGCGCTTCGGCAACGCCATCATGGCGGGGCTCGGCGTCACCTACATCAACTACAACGTCAAGGACCCGCTGCTTGCGGAGCCGGGAATGCGCCAGGCGTTCTCGATGCTCATCGACCAGCAGTCGATCGTCAACGACATCTACCAGGGCGTCGACGAGATCGCCTCGTCGATCATCCTGCCCTCGTCCTGGGCTTATTCGGCCGACATCAAGCAGCCGACCTTCAGCGTCGAAGGCGCGGTGGCGAAGTTCAACGAGCTGGGCTGGAAGGACAGCGACGGCGACGGCATCCTCGACAAGGACGGCAAGAAGCTGACGGTGACCATCGCCACCCACAGCGAAGACCCCAACCGCGTGCAGGCCGTGGAAGTGACCCAGGCCATCATGCAGTCGGCCGGCGTCGATGCGCAGGTGCAGATCACCGACTGGCCGTCGTTCTCGACCAACTATGTGCAGAAGGGCCTGCACCAGATCGCGCTGCTCGGCTGGCTCAACATCGTCGACCCCGACCGGCTGCTGTTCGGCCAGCTCTCGACCGGCGGCTCGACCAACTGGGGCGGGTACTCCAACCCCGAGGTCGATAAGCTGCTCCAGGAAGGCCGCTCATCGCTCGACCAGGCGGCGCGCACCACCGCCTACCAGGCAGCGGCGACCATCCTCGCCAGCGACCTGCCCTACTACATCATCTCCGACCAGGGCTATCAGCTGTTCTACAAGAAGGACTTCCCGGTCGAGGTGAAAGCCACCCCGCGCGGCAACTTCCGCGGCCTCATCGGCCTCGAGAAATAAGCCGCGCCCGGCCGGCGCCCCCTCCCAGGCGCCGGCCACCTTATTCAAGAGTTTGAGGGGATAGCCCGGTTCGGGAAGAGTACCCCCCACCCTGTCCCTCCCCCGCAAGGGGGGAGGAGACCAAAACACCAGCGCCGGTGATAGCGTCTCCCTCCCCCTTGCGGGGAGGGGATAGGGGTGGGGGTACGTTTCCCGCACCGGCTTATCGGCCGGGTTCTGCAGACGTTTGATTTTCGCGCTTTTGCCACCTGAAGCGCCCAGGAGATGACATGAGTTTCACGCAGCGTCTCGGCGCAGATTTCTACGCGCGCATTCACCGCGATATCCGCGCCCGCATGGCAGAGGCCGGCATCGACCTGCTGCTGCTCGATGCCAATGACGACGTGATCTACACGACCGGCTTCTCGCACTACACAACCGAACGGCCGGTGGTGTTCGCCATCAGCCAGTCCGGCGCCTGGCTGTTGCTGCCGCGGCTCGAACAGGGTCATGCGGCGCACCAGGAGATTGCCGCCGAGCCGATCATCTATTTCGAGTTTCCCGGCGTCGTCAGGCCGTTCGAGGCGCTGGCGCGGGCGCTGCCGGCACAATCGGGCACCGTGGCGCATAGCTATGGCATCGCCTATGGCCGCATCGGCCAGATCGCTGCCGCGTTCCCGAACGCCAAAGTGCAAGCCTCTGACATCGTCCAGAAGATGCGGCTGAGGAAGCACCCCGAAGAGATCCGGCTGCATCGCGAAGCAGCCCGCATTTCCGACGCCATGGTCACTGCAGGCGTGCAGCTGATCACCGAGGCAGTCCGCAGGGGCGGCGAGCTGCCGAGCGAGATCGAGATCGAATCCTACGTGTCGCGCCACGCCATGACCATCATGTATGCCGAGCACGAAGAGCTGATGCTGGTGCAGGGGCTCGCCTCCGGCCTCGTCTATTCGGGCGTTCGCTCGTCGTTTCCGCATGGCATGCCGACCGGCAATCCGGTGCGGCGCGGCGAGAGCCTGATCCTGTCGCTCGGCTGCCGGGTCGGCGGTCGCGCCGCCGAGAGCGAGCGCACCTTCTTCATCGGTGAACCGACTGCCGAGCAGCAGCGGCACTACTCGGTGGCCTATGAGGCGCAGAAGATGGCGACCGCGGCGCTGATCGCCGGCCACACCTGCGCGTCGTCGGACAACCTGGCGCTCGGTTACATCAAGGACCAGGGCATGCAGGACAACGCCCTGCACCGGGTCGGGCACGGCATGGGCATCATGTTCCACGAGCCGCCATGGATCGAAGCGGGCGACCAGACCATCCTCGAGCCGGGGATGATCGCCTCGAGCGAGCCCTCGATCACCATCCCGGGCTTTGCGGGCTATCGCATCGCCGACACCGTGCTGGTGACGGCCGAGGGGCCGGACAGCATGACGCATTATCCGCGGCGGATTGATGAGATCGTGATCGCATGAGGGTGGCGGTGCGCACATCGGTGGGGGTGTTGCAGGTGGCGCCAGCGCGGCTGATGGGCCGGCGCGCAAAGAGCACCCCCTCCCCTGTCCCCTCCCCGCAAGGGGGAGGGAGACGCTCTCACCAGCAGCAGTGTTTTGGTCTCCTCCCCCCTTGCGGGGGAGGGACAGGGTGGGGGGTGCTCTTCTTGCACCGGACCATCCCCATGACAGATGCGCTATCGTCAGCGGGGCCTGCGCGATGATCGCCTATGTCATCCGTCGGCTGCTGCTGTTGATCCCCATGGCCTTCGGCATGGTCGTGGTCACCTTTGGCCTCTTGCTGCTGGTGCCCGGCGACCCCGCCGCCGTGCTGCTTGGCCCCGAAGCCTCGCCGGAGATGATCACCAACCTCCGCCGTACGCTGGGGCTCGACGACCCCTGGTACGTGCGGCTGTGGGATTACTTCGCCCATCTGCTCCAGGGTGACCTCGGCCGCTCGATCTTCCAGAGCGCGCCGGTGAGCGAGATCATTGCCGGGCGCATCGGGGCCACCGTCGAGCTTGCCGTGGTGGCGCTGCTGCTCGCGACCATCATCGGCGTGACGCTCGGCGTGCTGGCGGCGATCAAGCAGGGCTCGATCATCGATACAGCGACGATGCTGCTGGCGCAGCTCGGCGTCTCCATGCCGGTCTACTGGATGGGGCTGCTGCTGATGCTGGGCTTTGCCGTGCAGCTCAACTGGCTGCCGGCGATCGGGCGCGGCACGCCGATGCTCGAAGCGATCGGCATGGCACTGACCGGACGGCCGGATGTGCTGTGGGATTCGATCCTCCACATCCTCCTCCCGGCGCTGGCGCTGGCGGCGAACTCGGCGGCGATCATTTCGCGGCTGGTGCGCACCTCGATGCTGGAAGTGCTGCGCGAGGATTTCGTGCGCACCGCCTATGCCAAGGGGCTGCGCCGCGGCCGGGTGGTGATCCGCCATGCGCTGCGCAACGCGCTGCTGCCGGTGCTGAGCGTCATTGGCCTCCGCTTCGGGGCGTTGCTCGGCGGCGCGGTGCTGGTCGAGATGATCTTTGCCTGGCCGGGGCTCGGCCAACTCACCTTTTCGGCGGTGTCGCAGCGCGACCTGCCGCTGATCCAGGGGATTGTGCTGACCTTCGCGCTGATCTTCGCGCTCGTAAACCTCGTGGTCGACCTGCTCTACGCATTGGTCGATCCGCGCGTCAGGCTGGGGTAATCCGATGCGGCTCCCCAAACCTTTGCGCAACCCCTCGCTGGTGATCGGCGGCCTGATCATCGTGACGCTGATCTCGCTGGCGCTGTTCGCCCCGTGGCTCGCGACCCATCCGGTCGAAAAGCTCGATATGGCGAACCGCTTCTCCTACCCCTCGTTCGAGCATCTGCTCGGCACCGATAATCTCGGGCGGGACCTATGGTCCCGGCTGATCTACGGAGCGCGGATCTCGCTCTCCATCGGCCTGTTGTCGGTGACGGTGGCAGCCGTCATCGGCACCAGCGTCGGGCTCGCCGCCGGCTATTTCGGCGGCTGGGTCGATATGCTGCTGATGCGGATCACCGACGTGTTCCTCGGCTTCCCCGCCGTGGTGCTGACCCTCGCCATCGTCGCCGTGCTTGGCCCGGGCGTCATCAACATTTCCGCCGCCATCATCGCCGTCACCTGGACCGAGTATGCCCGGGTGGTGCGCGCCACGACGCTGGTGCTGCGCGAGCAGAACTATGTGCAGGCGGCCCGGGCGCTCGGCGCCAGCGCGCCACGGATCCTGTTCGGCGAAATCCTGCCCAATACGCTCGGCCCCATCGTGGTGCTGGCCTCGCTCGGGCTCGGCACCGCCGTCATCATCGAAAGCGCCATGAGCTTTCTCGGTTTCGGCCTGCCGCCTCCGACCCCGACCTGGGGCTGGACCCTCTCCTATGGCACGCGGTTCATCCGCGACGAGCCGTGGCTCTCCATCATCGCGGGCGCCACCATCATGATTACCGTCCTGGGCTTCAACCTGCTCGGCGACGGCCTCCGCGACATCCTCGACCCGCGTCAGCTGACCCGGGTCGGGGCGAAGAAATAGACACTGCAAGAAGACTGACGAAGGACACCGACTATGGTCAAATCGATCAACAAGCTGAGACCCAAGTTCACCACTCATGCCGATGGCAGCGATGCGGTGCTCTTCATCCATGAGCTGGTAGGCGAAAGCGACGGCCCGACGGTGGGCATCTCGGCCTCGATCCACGGCAACGAAAATGCCGGCTCGCAGGCGATCCTCGAGCTCTATCGCGTGCTGAAGGGCATGAAGCTCAAGGGCCGGATCCTGTTGCTGCCGGTCGCCAACCCGAAAGCCTTTGCGGTGAACCACCGCTTCACCCCGCTCGACGAGCTGAACCTCAACCGCGAATTCCCCGGCGATCCGCGCGGCAACTACACCCAGCAGCTCGCCCACGCGCTGGCCGAAGAGTATTTCGCCAAGCTCGACGCCAATATCGACCTCCATTCGGGCACCGACCGGCCGACCGTCGATTACGTCTACATCTGGAGCGACGAGGGGCTGTCGCGCGCCTTCGGCTCGAAAATCCTCTACCGCCCGACCACCGGCAAGACCGGCACCGTCTATACCGGCACCACCAAGACGGTGACCATCGACCGGCGCCCCGAAATGAAGGTCACCACCATCGAGCTCGGCGGCGGCATTGTCGACCAGGGCCCCTATGTGAAGCGCACCGTCGACGGCATGCTGAACCAGCTGCGCTATCTCGGCGTGATCGAGGGCGAGGTGCAGCCGAACCCCAAGCAGGTGGTGGTGACCGAGCTGGTCGGCATCCGGCCCAAACATGGCGGCTGGCTCGAGCCGCTCTCGCCCGCCAATGGCGAGATCATCAAGGGCGGGCAGCTGCTCGGCCGCGTCGTCAGCCCTTATGATTTCGAGACCATCGAGGAGATCCCGACGCCGTTCGAGAACGGCATCATGGTGATGCAGCATTTGAGCCGAAACCTTGTCGAAGCCGGCGATTATGGCTTCATGGTCGGCAATCTCGACGGCGCCGAGCAGTAGCCGCGATGACTGAGACAGCGCCACAGGAGACGACCACCGAGCCGGCGATTGCCGTCTCCGGGCTCGAGATCCGCATCCGGGGCGACCATGGGTCGTACCCGGTGGTCGCCGATATGGCGCTGTCGGTCGCGCGCGGCGAAACGCTCTGCATCGTCGGGGAATCGGGCTGCGGCAAATCGATGACGGCGCTGTCGCTGCTGCGGCTGCTGCCCGAGGCCGCCTCGGTTACCGGCGGCGAGATCCGCATCAATGGCGAGGACTTCCTTGGCCTCAGCGACCGAGAGGTCGAGGACATGCGGGGCGAGCAGATCGCCATGATCTTCCAGGAACCGCTGACCGCGCTCAACCCGGTGCTGACCATCGGCGAGCAGATCGCGGAATCGGTGCGCCAGCATCGGAAGGTCGGCAGCGCCGCGGCGATGCAGCGGGCCATCGAGGTGCTGCACCTGGTGCAGATGCCGGATCCGCAACGCCGGGCGAAGCAGTTTCCGCACGAACTCTCGGGCGGGCAGCGGCAGCGGGCGATGATCGCCCTGGCGCTCGCCTGCGACCCACGCATCGTGGTGGCGGATGAGCCGACCACGGCGCTCGATGTTACCATCCAGGCGCAGATCCTCGGGCTGTTGTCCGATCTGCAGCAGCGGCTCGGCACGGCGCTGATCCTCATCACCCACGATCTCGGCGTCGTCGCCGAAGTCGCCGACCGGGTGGTGGTGATGTATGCCGGCCGCCGCGTCGAGGAAGCGAGCGTCTACGATCTCTTCGACAACCCCATCCACCCCTATACGCTCGGCCTGATGGGGGCGATCCCGCGCTCGGTCGCCGGGCGGCCGACCAGCGAGCGGCTGGTCGATATCACCGGCACGGTGCCGCCACCGTGGGATCTGCCCAAGGGCTGCGCCTTTGCGCCGCGCTGCCCGCGCGCCTCGGCGCGCTGCTTCGAGGAGCGGCCGCCCTTCGAGGAAAAGCGCCCCGGACACTTCGCCGCCTGCTGGGAGCATGTCGATGCCTGAGGCCCTGCTCGCCGTCGAAAATCTCGAAGTGCACTTTCCGGTGCGCTCGGGCGTGTTCCAGCGCAAATCCGCCCTGGTGCGGGCCGTCGATGGCGTGAGCTTTGCCATCGGCAAGGGCGAGACGCTCAGCCTCGTGGGTGAGAGCGGCTGCGGCAAATCCACCACCGGGCTGGCGCTGATGGGCCTCATCACCCCGACCGGCGGCCGCGTCCGCTTCGGCGGCGAGGAAATCCGCGGTTTCAACCGCCGAGCGCTGAAGGATTATCGCCGCCGGGTGCAGATCGTCTTCCAGGATCCGTTCTCCTCGCTCAACCCGCGCCATCGCGTCCGCGACGCCATCAGAGCTCCCCTCGATATCCACGGCATCGGCACCCGGGCCGAACGCGACGCCGAGGTGGCGCAGCTGATGGCGCGCGTCGGGCTGAGGCCCGACCAGGCCGACAATTTCCCGCACCAGTTCTCCGGCGGACAGCGGCAGCGCATCGGCATCGCCCGGGCCCTGGCGCTGAAACCCGACATCATCATCTGCGACGAGCCGGTGTCGGCGCTCGATGTCTCGGTGCAGGCGCAGATCCTCAACCTGCTCGCCGACCTGCAGCGCGACCTCGGGGTGGCCTACCTGTTCATCTCGCACGATCTGGGCGTGGTCGAGCACATCTCGCACCGGGTGGCGGTGATGTACCTGGGGAAGATCGTCGAAATCGCGCCGAAGACCGCTTTGTTCGAAAAGCCCACCCATCCCTATACCGAGATGCTGACCCGCGCCGCTCCGACCCTCGACCCACGGGCGCGGCACACGTTCAGCGCCAGCAACGACGATGTGCCGAGCGCCATCAACAAACCCAGCGGCTGCCCCTTCCACACCCGCTGCCCGCTGGCCACCGAAGTTTGCAAGACCACCGAACCCCCGCTGACCGCGCGTGACGACGGGCGATTGGTTGCCTGCCATCACCGGTAACTACGCGATGGCACCTGAGACACTGGCCGTGAAGCGAACGCCTTCTCCCCTTGTGGGAGAAGGTGCCCAACGGGCGGATGAGGGGTCTCTCTCCGCGCACTGGGTCGTCCGTCACTTCGCTCCGGCCGCGCTACACTTCGTTTCGCGCCCCCTCATCCGGCCTTCGGCCACCTTCTCCCACAAGGGGAGAAGGCAACCCAACAACTGCCGGCGCTCGGTATCCGCGATCGCTTTGCCATCACCGCTAGAAAGATTTCTGCCATGACCCAGCCAATCCTCTTCATCAACGGGCGCGTGCTCGATGCCGAGCGCGGTATCTCGCGGGATGGCCTTGCCGTGCTGGTGCAGGATGGCCGCATTGCCGAAGTCGGCGCCGGCATCGCCGCCCCCTCTGACGCCCGCACCATCGACCTCGGCGGCCGCACGCTGATGCCGGGGCTGATCGATTGCCACGTGCATGTGGTTGCCGAAACGCTCGACCTCTGGGGCAACATGGTTGCCCCCTCCTCGCTCGCCGGCCTCCGCGCCGGGCGGGTGATGGAAGAGATGCTGCAGCGCGGCTTCACCACCATCCGCGATCTCGGCGGCGCCGATCACGGGCTGGTCCGCGGCGTTGAAGAAGGACTGATCGACGGCCCGCGCGTCGTCATCTGTGGCAAGGGCCTCACCACCACCGGCGGGCATGCCGATTTGCGCAAGCGCACCGACGATCGGCCCGGCATGATGTCGGATCGGCTGGGCTCGATGGGCTATATCGCCGACGGCGTCGACGAAGTGCGCGCCGCCTGCCGCAAGATGATCAAGGAGGGCGCCACCTTCATCAAGGTGATGGCCAATGGCGGCGTCTCCTCGCCGAACGACCCGATCCACTCGATCCAGTATTCGCGCGAGGAGATCCTCGCCATGGTCGAGGAAGCCGAGAATGCCGGCCTCTACGTCGCCGCCCATGTCTATACCGACCGCGCCATCCGCCGCTGCGTCGAGCTCGGCGTCCGCTCGCTCGAACACTGCAACCTGATCAGCGCCGAGACAGCCAAGCTCGCGGCGGAAAAGGGCTGCATCGCCATCCCCACCCTCGTCGCCTATGACGCTCTGTGGCTCGAAGGCAAAGCCCTCGGCCTCGGCCCCACCGAGTTCGACAAGATCGAGGTGGTGCGCTCAGGCGGGCTCAAATCCCTCGAAATCATGCGCGACGCCGGGTTGCCGATGGCCTTCGGCTCCGATCTCCTGGGTGGGCTGAGGAAATACCACTGCATGGAGTTCGAACTCCTGGCCAAGGTGCTGACCCCGGCGGAGATCATCCGCTCGGCCACGGTGGTGGGCGCGGAGCTGTGCCAGATGACGGGGCAGATCGGGACGATTACCGCGGGGGCGTTTGCGGATCTGATCGTGGTGGATGGAGATCCGCTGGAGGATATCGCGCTGCTGCAGGGGGATGGGGCGCATATGCCGTTGATTATGGCGGGGGGTCGGGTGGTGAAGGAAGCGGTGTAGGCTCGCCTCCGGGTCGGCGGCCCCCGATGGCGGGCCGCCTCAGCCACAAAAAGACAAGTCCTGATCTCAACACCCGCCCAGTGCGACCGAAGTCATCGACGTTCTCACTGAAACTCGACACCATGCCGGCAAGCCAGCGGGACGCGAATTGTCCTCGCAAGCCAGCGCCACGTGGCGGCGAGCCAGGCATGGGCCAGTAACGGTCCTTGCCTGGCGGTTCGCGCTCTGCCGCTCAGAAGGCGCCGCCCACCTTCAGCTTGAGCGCGTGGCTCTGTGCGTCCGACACAGTGGACACTTGCCCGCTATACGCGAGGCCGAGGCCCAGCCCGCCGGCGAACGCCAGGTCGAGACCGCCCTCGAGGGCAACGCTGTCTTCCGCCAACGGCGCGCCGAGAATGGTGAAGGCGTCGCCGCCGGCGAAGGCATTCTCGGTGGCGGGCACGTCGCCGAAAGCGTGGCGCCAGCCGGCGCCGCCGGTCAGTACCGCCTTGCCGTCCTCGCCGAGCGCGAAGGCATAGCTGGCGCGAAGCCCGATGGTGGTGAAGGTCGCGTCGGTGGTGCTGGCTCCCGCCGTGAGGGCCGCATCGCCGCCCGCTTCGGTGAAGGAATCGGTTGCATGAGTGACGTAGGCGAGTTGCCCGTAGGGCGTGACGCTTACGTCGCCCCAGTTCATCTCATGGCTGATTTCGCCGAACACCTGCCCGGTTGCCGCGCCGTAGCTCGACTCGAGGTGGTCGGAAAAGCCGGCGAACTCGACGTCGCGGGTAATCGAGACGTCGTGGTGCGTGTATGCCGCGCCGAAGGTGAGTGTCGTGTCGGCCAGCTTCGAGCCACCATAGATGCCGAAGCCGTAGTCGGTGCTGCTGCCTTCGGTATTGCGGTCGGCGATCGACAGCTCGGTCACCCCGGCATGGACCAGGACGCCCAAGCGGGTGTCGCCGAGGAGGCCATCCGTACCTACGACGAGGCCGGCGGTGGCGGAATCGGCCGTGGCTGCGTTGCCGTCGCCCGCCAGCCTGTCCGAGGCGCCATAGAGCTGGCCCCAGATGCCAGCCGATGGCGCTCCACTCGCGCCCCGGCCAAGGGCGGCCTCACGCACGAAGCGCGAGTCCTCGAGCTGCACCCCCTTGAACGAAGCATGCCCCTCGCCCGACAGCTGGTCGAGTGCATCCGCTGCCGCCTCGAGCGTCGGTAGAGAGTAGACGCCGTCGTAGATGGGACTGCCTGCCCCGAGGCCGTCGACGCCCCCCGCAGTCTCGATCTGGTTGGGGGTGGTCGCGGCATCTGCGAGTTGGGCTGTCTGGATCACGTCGAGATAGACAGCATTTGCATCGTAGCTGGTATCGAAGGCAAAAAAGGCCGAGATCGGGATCGTATCGTTCGCAAAGGTGCCGGTCACGCCACCCGCGGCGGTGAGGATTGTGTAGTGCGAGCCGACGCTGAAGGCTCCGGGGCCGTCCGTTGCGACCTCGAGGGTCGCGGCGAGGTCGATGGTGGCCGTGCCGGTGACGTCGATGAGGCCAGCCGAGGTGCTGGCCGGGTCGAGGCCGACGATATAGGTGGCGTTGGCGCCCAGTGCGAGGTTGCCCCCGACCGACAGCTGGCTTTGAGTCGCGACGCCAATCCGGCCGGTTCCCGTCGAGGTGCCGACGGCAACGTCGTCGATCGTCGTCACCGAGCCGCCATCGAAGATGCTCACGGTGCCGTTGCCCGCACCGCCGATCAACAGATCATCCGTGATGTTCCAGCTCGAACCGGCGCCATCCACAGTGACCAGACCAGAAGATCCGGCGCCGAAGCCGACGTAGCTGTCGTCGCTGGTGACCGCGCCACCATCGGCTATGGCGAGCCCGCCTGTGCCGACATCGCCGACATAAAGTGTGGCGCTGTTGTCCCAGGTGGACCCTGTGCCTGTGACGGTCACGTTGCCGGCGCCGTATGTCCCTTCGCCGAGGCGGGCAAAGCCGGTTTTCAGTGCGCCCCCTCCCTCGACGAGGATGTTGTCGGTGCCGCCGAAGCCGGCATAGAGCCCACCCGTGACGTCCCAGAGCGAACCAGAACCGCTGATGGTGACCTCGTTGCCCCCGGCGGAGGTGCTGCCGAGATAGCCAGTGGCGCTGTAGACCTTGCCGCTTTTTTCGATGGTCAGCGTGCCGGTGCCGCTGAGACCCACATCGAGTCGACCGGTGACCGCGAGGCCGGAACCGCTGCCGGTGACCACGACCGTGCCATCGCCGGTGGCATGGTGGCCGATGATCAGGGTTCCGGTCTCGACTGCGCCGGCGTTCTCGACGGTGAGTTCGCCTGTTCCGGCGTTGCCGACGTCGATGTTTCCTGAGTTCGTCCAGAGCGAGCCGCTACCGAAAACCTCGACGGTGCCCAGGGCGGTACTGGCCGAGCCGAGGGAACCGGTGTCGGAGAGCAGGTGGCCGCCGCTCGTAACCGCCACCAGGCCGGTCCCGGCATAGCCGATATTCAGCGCTGGCGCGGTGAAGGCAGAGCCGGCGCCGGTAACTTCGAGGATGCCATATCCGGTCGTGGCGGTGCCGAGGGTAAGCGAAGCCGCCGACACGTAGCCTCCGTCCTGGATCGAGACGGTGCCGCTACCGAGGGCGCCTGCCTCGAGGCCGGAGGTGATAATCCACTCGCTGCTGTTTCCGATGACCTGAACGACGCCGGTGCCCCCGAGGCCCTGGCCCACCGTCGCTGCGTCAAAGGTGTCGAGCACACCGGCGCCGTAAATCCATAGCTGGCCCGATTGTGTCCCACCAACGACGAGGTCGTTGGTGTGCGCTGTGCCGCCGTCGATCTGCACGAGGTTCACCGACGTGTCGATTGTCGTGTCGTCGGTGCTGGTCGGGGTGCCGTTGTCCCAGTTCGCCGCGTCGTACCAATCGTTGGCGCTCGGATCGCCGATCCACGCCGTCTGCGCCTCGACGGCGCTGGTGGCAACGAAGAACGCACATCCCGTGAGCAGTGCCCACTTTGTCCGCTTCAGCCCCCAGTTGCCCGCTACTGCGTGTGTCACTCGTCGTCCCCGATTCATCCAACGCCCAGGTCGGCGCTCGGGGAACACTCAGCATTGCGCTCGTCGGTCTGTCTTGACAGCGGACGCCCTGCGCCTTGCGCCTAGGCGAACTCCGCTACGGGAAAGGGGAGGCAGGTTGCGAAATTGCCGCAGATTTCCCTGGCGTGGCAACGTATGCGTTGACAGCGAAACTGCCCCGCCGCGTATTGTGTCCGAGTTCACTCGGAGCCGACCAGGTCGATGGCGACCCACCCGGAAGTGCTGCCCCACCATTGGAGGTTGTCGACCGACGACATCCCGACCCGAGATCGTTACGACATGATGCGCGAGTTCATCGCGCGCAAGATGATGCGCGTGGAGCTCGAGGACCTGACCGGCAGCGGGACGCTCGACTGCAACAGCTCCGGCCACGCCCTGCCGGGCGCCGTGTGGGGCACCTCGCATGTCTCCCAGCTCAGCTCGGCGCGCACGGCCGGCCTCCTGCAGGATGGGGCCGATGACGTCCTGGTCACCTCGGCCAACGTGCCGATGCACGTTACCGGACATGGCTTCAACGAGATCGAGGTCCAGCCGGGTGCTGCCATGGTGCTCTCGGTGGCAAGGGCCCACCGCTTCGCCTTTGTCGGTCCAGCCATCGGCTTTGTCATTCGGGTGCCGCGCCTCGCGCTGGCGGAACTGGGGTCGCAGATCGGCGAGGCGCCGATGCAGTATCTCGCGCCCGATACGCCTGGACTGGCACTGCTGAATGGTTATGCGGGCCTGCTCGAACGCGACCCGCTGGCGTCGGAGGAACTGCGCAAGCACGCAGTCCGGCACCTGCAGGAACTGATGGCCCTGGTGATCGGCAGGGGCGGGCAAACGCAGCAGGATCGGGCGCTCAACAGTATCGCCGCTGCGCGGCTCATGGCGCTGAAAGCAGATATCCAGGCCAACCACGGCCGGACCAGCTTCAGCCTCGGCTGGCTCGCAGCCCGACATTCGGTCACCCCGCGCTATGTCCAGAAGCTGTTCGATCGCGACGGCACCAGCTTCAGCGACTTCCTGCGGTTGACCCGCGTGGCCCAGGCGCGAAAGCTGCTGATCGATCCGCGCAACGCCAACCGCAGCATCGTTTCCATCGCGCTCGAATGCGGCTTCCCCGAAGCCTCGGCCCTCAACCGTGCCTTCCGGCGCGTCTACGGCATGACCCCGAGCGACGCCAGGGCGTAGTGGCAGTGGTGTTGGACAGGCACGCCGCGCCGTATTCGTGCCGGCTGATAGCAGCGCCGCGCTGGAGCCAACCGAAGCCGCGAGCCATCGAAGCTGAGGCGAATGGTGCTGCAAGGCGTCGCCGCCCATGTCTGTACCGACCGCGCCATCCGCCGCTCCCGTCAAGCTCGGCGTCCGCTCGCTCGAGCACTGCAACCTGATCAGCGCCGAGACGGCAAAACTCGCGGCGGAGAAAGGCTGCATCGCCATCCCCACCCTCGTCGCCTATGACGCGCTGTGGCTCGAAGGCAAGGCCCTGGGCCTCGGCCCCACCGAGTTCGACAAGAGCGTGGTGCGCTCAGGTGGGCTCAAATCCCTCGAAATCATGCATGACGCCGGGTTGCCGATGGCTTTCGGCTCGGACCTCCTGGGCGGGCTGAGGAAATACCACTGCATGGAGTTCGAGCTCTTGGCCGAGGTGCTGACCCCGGCGGAGATCATCCGCTCGGCCACGGTGGGTGCGGGCGGAGCTGTGCCAGATGACGGGGCAGATCGGGACGATCGCCGCGGAGGCGTTTGCGGATCTGATCGTGGTGGATGGGGGATCCGCTCGAGGATATCGCGCTGCTGCAAGGGGATGGGGCGCATATGCCGCTGATTATGGCGGGCGGACGGGTGGTGAAGGAGGGGGTGTAGGGGGGCGTGCCCGCTTGCGTTCGCTTTGACCCTAAGCAGCCATTGGGGAGGGCGAGGCATAGGTCGGCGACCAACCCGTTTCCGGTTGCTGGAACCATCACCTTGTCTGCACAGAAGGCGCGGAGGCATCTCATGCGTGCCCCAGAAGGCGCTATGTCAAGTATGGAAACTCGCAGCATTGAATTTTGCGGGGAAAGTATGCGCAGACACGAGGTTGAGTAGAACCGAGCCATCGTCGCATGTGTTATCGATTGCAGTCGAGTTGGTTGGCGATGGGGTTGGATCGCAATGCTACCTAGGCGTGACCGGGGTTACGGATCCAATATTCCGAAGTTACGGCTTTGGCGTAAGTCGATCAGGAACACGATGTCGGCACTCGGCCCGGCATCTTTCGTTCTGACCTTGGGGTTGATCGCGATCACCGTGTGGGCTGCTTACAGGAACTGGCAGGCTTCGGGCTGGGGCTCCGACGCTGCGGCATGGGTACAGGCGGCCGGTTCGATCGCCGCCATAGCTGGCGCTGCGTGGTTGGCACGGGGCGAGGACGCCAGGGCGCGACGAATGTTAAGGCGCCACAATGAGGAGACCGCCTGGTTCGTTCGCTTCATCCTCGTTCAGGCGCAGACCGAAGCTCATGTCATCGCCCACGAACTCGTCAACCGAATTGGCCCCTTCGGGGATCTCGACGCAAGATCGTGGCAACAACGCGCCAGGACGAGCGCCTTGAATCTCGATGCTTTCGTGGGCAGCGTGGAGCATGTTCACCCGTCAGTCGTTCATGTGATCTCCAATGCTAAGGTGCTGGCAGACGACCTGCTGACGGATGTTCGGGAACTCCATTTGGACCTAAAGGCTGATCGATGGCCATCCGAGGACTTAGTGGCGCGGATTATCGAGCCGCACCATGCTCTGCTTCAACTGATAGAAGTCTTCGACGATAGAATGTGCCGTGTTAGCGATGCGTTAGACGAAGGCGGCGACATGCTTCCCCATGGAAGTTGGCAGGAATATTCAGAAGGACGCCGGAAGAATGAACCGGCTTAGTCGCCAAAGCCGTCCCGTCAGCTGTCCAACAGAGCCATAAGGAGGTGCACAGTATCGTTACGGACGATCTTTAGCTTTCCACTGTCGGTGAGAGTAGCTTCGTGAGCGACTCCATTGAGCTCGGAAAGATGCTGGGAGAACTTCCTTAGCGCCATGTTTGCTTCTTTGCGAGTGCTCTCCGGGAAGTAGTCGGACTGACCTGACAGCCAATCGACCATGTCCCGCAATTTCGGTCTGAATTTCTTCTTTTGCTCGTCCGTAAACGGACGTCCCTGTTTTGCCTGATCATCGAAGATACGCTGCTTCACGTCTCCTAGCCGCTTGTCAAACTTCAAGCGTTCCCAAAGAGCGTGTTCGAACACGGCGCGCAGCAACATTGCACCAGCGTAGCAGTCCTCGATCCGCAAGCGGCTCGCTTCGTCCAAGAGCGCCGAAAGCTTGGGGCTTGAGAATTTGTGCGCGAGGCTTGGAAGGAGGGTCTTCCATCGTTCGTTGTGATCAGTAGTGCCTGTCGCCGTCTGCTTCTTGGTACGTGACTTGCTCGACGTTGCCGCCAAGGCGCTTTCACCTTCGCGCTCCGTCTTCTTGGCCTTCTTGTTCGCAGTCTTGTAGCTTTCCGCAAACCCCTGTAGCTGACTGGCAACCTGACGGAACACCGCCGAGGCGGGATCGATGTTTGTCTTCTTCGTGTCCCAAGGCAGGCTCACGACATCTGAGTCGACGAAATGCACCCAACCCAAAAAGCCATAGTATTCTTGGTGCCAGTTGGTTGACCAACCCAATTCGACCTCATGGCTGGCCACACGTACGACGCGGTCATTGCAGACGAAGTACCAGCCATACTGGCTCGTGAGTTGGTCGATATCTTCCTTTACGTAGTCGGCCTCATGGGTCAGTCGATAAGCTTCATGCATCCCAGCATCGACGAAAACCTGCACGCCTTCGGCGGTCGTAAAGTTGGAACTCTGGAGCGGCACCGGACCGCCAGACCGAAATCCCGGCGCAAACCCAGGTACGCGCTCGCCATCCACGATCAGGCGCAGCCCCTTGGCGATATATCTGCCATAACGCCGTGAGAAGTTGGCTAGCAACGCTCTGCGCCAGGACTCGGCGCCAGTTTCGTGGCGGACGGATGCGGAAAGGTCGGAGACATGGATCAGTGTGCGCGGATTGCCGCGAGTTGGCCGCGACATGGCCGACAATCGGCCCGTCCCGGATCCGCCAAGTTCCGCGGCCCCGAACGTCATGCGGCTCGCTCGAGAGCCCGTATCTGTATGGAGCATGTAGCTGGTACCGAGCCGAAGGAGCGCACGCTTCAGTCCCACTCCGAAAAAGCCAATGCCAAAACGGTGGCTGGATTCCGACCCGGTGACGAATACCCTCTCCGCAAGTGTGGAAGGATCGATGCCGGAGCAATTGTCGAGGATTGAGATAGAGGCGGCCCCAAACCGGAGCGAGATCACGAAGCCACGATAATCGCTCGGTAAACCATATTGGTCTACCTCAGAGGATGCACCGGCGAGGATACGGTCGCGAGCGGCGTCGATAGCGTTGTCGACCAGGTCGTGCACCGCCTCCATGGCGGAGATGTCTCGTGTGAGCAGCCTTTGAAAGTAGCCGCCATCTACACCCCGATTTACTTCGAAGTACCCGCTGTCGATGTTTCGATCCAATGGTGCCTCCCTTGCGGAGACTTTTACCCGGATATTCGATTCGCGGTTTCCGAATATCCCAGTTTGCTCTTGATGAGCGAGAGGATGCCGGTGGAGACCTTCGGGGACACGCTGTTTCCGATCACCCGAAAGCTGTGCCACTTCGTCGAGCCGAATGCGAACCAGTCGGGGAAACCCTGTAGGCGGGCCGCCTCCCGGACAGTGATCACTCGTGGCTGGGACGGGTGTATGGGTCGCATGGACTGAAAGCTCCCCTTCTCCTTTCCGGTGCCAGCCCGCAGGGTGGGGCAATATCCGTCCCACGCGAGTCGCGGATACCTGCTGACCGCCTCGACCTTCCCGCCGGCGGTTAGTCCGAAACGCGTCCTGACCACATCGCTATGTACAGTCGGCATGAACCCGGACACTAAACCTTCTGCCAACCGCTCTGCCGCGACCGACCAACCCAGTCCCGGCGGCGGCATTCTTCTCATCTCTCGGGCGTAGTCCGATATTTCGGCGTCGTCCGGGTTCGCGAGGGGTAACTTCGCCCAGCCCCAATCCTTGGGCAACGGCGCCCCCGGCAGCGGGCCGGGAAGATCCGACAATGCCTCCTTGACCGTTACTCTCCGGTCAGAAGAGGACGAGATTTCCAGCGCGTCCAATGGCGACATCTCATCGGCATCGTAACCAACGAGCACGACGCGGCGGCGCGATGTGGGAGCGCCGTAGTCGAGTGCATTCACCATGATGGGCCCAACTATCGAGTAGTGGCCACCGAGCAGCTCTATCCCGGCATCGAGCTGCTCGCGATTCCCTTCGTCGAGCAACCCCTCGACGTTCTCCAGGACGAAAGCCTTGGGCCGGAGTATGGAAACGTGGCGGAAGTAGTGACCCACCAGAGAGTTTCGCGGGTCGCTACGATCACGCTTCCCTATTCTGCTGAACCCTTGGCAAGGAGGGCCGCCGACGACAACGGTCGGACGAACGCCTTCGGTCAAGAATTGCCAGCCATCGCCGTCGATCGCGCCGACGTCGCCTTCGATGGCCTTCGTGCGAGGAAAGTTGAGCTTGTAGGTGGCCTGCAGATCGGGGTCTACGTCGACCGCGAGCATGGAGTGGAAACCGGCGATCTCAGCTCCCAAGCCAAATCCGCCCCCACCGCAGAAGAGGTCGAGGACGAGCGGTTTCGCCATCGATTTGTTCGAATCGCCGTGCACGGCAGGACCCTGCCACAAAGCGGGCGCCGTGACGATCGGAAACTTTGACAAGTCAGCCGCCCTCGAATACGCCAAAATGCGGAAGGTATCTATAGGACGCCTTGAAGGCTTTCCGATCCGCCTCCGGTATCCAATCAGGCATCGCGTCGTCAGCGAAGCCGGGCGCTGCGCGCTCCATGGTACGGAACTCATGGGGCGTGATGAAGGGCACCTGTATTTTGAACGGCGTCGCCCCGTTCGAGAAGAACGGTAGCGCGTCGAAGCGCCCGTCAGAATAGGCCTGCTCCATGCTTTCATCCAGCACTAGCCAGGCCAGCGTGGCCATCTGCTTGCCGTCCCTGTACTGGATGAAGAGGATCTGACGCCCCAATCTGCGCGTTGCATCGGGTTCGCCTGCATCCGCATCGGAGAGGGCCTTGTAGAAGGCCTCAGTCAAGACCGTCCTTCCAAACTCAGCGTACTTGGCACCGTCGAAACTGGAGGCCTTCGTCTCTTTCGAAACGTGAGCGGGGAACTCATCAAGGAGGCGCGCCAGTTCCTTCGGCCGAGATTCCTTTGCGCTGGGCATATGAGCTGCGAAGGTCACCGCCACGAACGACCCCGCTGCAATATTGCGCGCCACGGCCCGAAGGTCGGCTGCCATGTTCTCGGAAAGATGGTTGTCGTAGTCCAGCCAGACGAGAGAGCGCTTGGTGAAATCGATCAGCGGAAGCTGCGTCGCAGAATTGCCGAACATCATCTCGACGCAGCCGAAGGGGGCGTTCTCCCGGAAGCGGGCCCGCTTCGTCACTGCGGCCGGGTCGACATCCTCGATACTGATCATGGAGTTCACACCGAGCATCTTGTGCACCAGACGGAAATCCTGGAACGCGATAGAGCCGAAGCCGACATATTGGTAGTCATCCAGATGCGCGAAGCGCATTCTACGCATCACGTCGCAGAGCATGTAGCGCTCGGCGTGCTTGGCGGGTCGGATACGATAGTCGATGGAGCGATAGCTGTCGGTCATTCCTCGACTAGACGCTCCCACGTCAAGTCGAATGTCCTAATGCCGACGTCGCGGTTCGACGTGACCTCCAGGGCCTCCTTCATCTTGGTGACCTCGTCGGGCGGCTTCTTATAGCTGATGGTCACGTTCTTCGTCCGGGCCTTCGCAGGCGGACGGTACACGAAGGCTGGCCGCTCGGTCAGCGACTCAACGGACCGAAAGGCCGCCTTGGCAACGCTGACGGACAAATCCCTGTCCTGCTCGTCGAAATCGTTCTCCCCATCCAATGCATTCAGGAAGTCGATTACTGGTCGCGTGGCATCGACCATGCGGCCGAGAAGTCGACGGTAGGCCGGGTTCTCGACATCGATCGAGGTCTTGGTGGTGTTCCAGGGCAAAAGGCTAGCATCTCGGCAGTCGAGGAAGGCATAACCTCTGAATTTCGCGAACTGTGCATGGTACCGAGGTACGGCAATTCCACCGAACCCGGTCTCTCCCCATCCGGTAAGGGCGGACTGGTCTGCCTCGAGTACGCACCTGCCGTTGCAGAATATGTACCACCCCGCACCTCTCCTGTCGCCGGTGCCGATGCCCGCGTAGAGGCGAGTCTTTAGAGGGTGTGCTCCCCCTAGGTCATCCGAGAATGTCTTGAAGAATGGTTCGATGCCTTCCCCTTCCTTCAGACCCCACTCGTCGGGGATGATTGCAGTCCCGTTGAACTGGATGGTGAGGCCGTCCCGCATGAAGCTCTGTTGAACGCTTTGTATCTTTGCCCTTAGCGCCCGTTGGAACCAATCTTGACCGAGAGTATGCGCCACTGGAGGGTGCAGACTGTCGACGATGATCTTCGTGCCCAGCTTCTCCTGCGAGAACATGCCCGGGCTTAGGTCCGAAACCCGAAAATCCCATTCCGGTTCTGTGAGCCACTTAGTGACGGGCACGTCGATCTTATAGGAGTTATTGGGCTCGACGGTCTCGACCACGAAGTGGGTGCCCAGCTTGAACAGTGTTCTCTTCATGCCGACGCCGAATTGTCCCACCGAGAAATCCGAGTCCTGGTAGTCTTTGTCGCGCCCAAATTTGAAAGCATAACGTCGAGCTATGTCGAGCGGTATGCCGCCACAATTGTCTTCTATAGAAAAGCCGGTCGCCGCGACGTTGATCTTAACCCACAAATCTTGGTAATTGCCGTCTTTGCGAAGGCGTTTGGCCCCGTCTACGCAGTTGTCTACCAAGTCGGCGATAGCGTCGTCGAGCTGCACGTCTCGGGTGATGATGGTGACGAAAAAGCTCTTCGTCGGCGAGGCGTCCACCAGTAGCGGATCTTTCGCCAGTCGCTCTTCTGTCGTCCCGCCATCCGTCACTCACGCCCCCCATTCAGAAATTCATCGTCAAGCCAGTTTATTCTTCTGCCATAGCGCGTTGGCGTTGACCAGCGTGGCCAATGCCGCGCCTCAGCTTGCCACAATTTAGAGTTTCGGAAGCATCTTGCAGCTGCTCGTTGACGAACGACATGGTCTCGCCGCGACTATGAGATACATTCGCGTGCATACGGCGATGAGGTGAGCACGTGCAGGGCGGGGAAGTGTCTGCTCAAAGATCTGCAATCATGCGAGCCGTCCATAGCGAAAACACCAAGCCCGAACTGGCGGTGCGACGCCTGCTGCACCGTCTCGGCCACCGTTTCAGGCTGCATCGTCGAGACCTGCCAGGAAAACCTGATGTGGTGCTTCCCCGACATCGACTGGCAATCTTTGTGCATGGCTGCTTTTGGCATCGGCATCCCGGCTGCGCGAAGGCGACCACGCCGAAGAGCCGTATGGATTTCTGGAACGCGAAGTTCGATGCGAACGTCGCGAGAGATGGTCGCGTAGGGCAAGAGCTGGCGGCAAAGGGCTGGAGGGTGATGATCGTCTGGGGATGCGAAACCCGCAGCGCTGGTGAGCTTGAGTCAACTCTACGGACACGATTGGGCCAGCTAGGGATCCAGTCTGGGAAAACTGCTTAAGCGATAAGCGGTTGTGCTGAAGATCACCGACCTCAGTCGGACCTCCTAATCTTGGTCAGTCCTTGGGGCCGAGACGGCGATGGAATGGTGATCGCGGTGATTACGTTTTCGCCGGTCGAGCTTTCCTGCTGCAGCCGTCACTAAAGCGTTCATCACAGTCATGGAAGAATGGTGCTGCAAGAGAGGATTGAACTCTCGACCTCTCCCTTACCAAGGGAGTGCTCTACCACTGAGCTACTGCAGCGAACGCATGGGCTGGGGGCGAGGCCCCGGCGGCGTGGGGCGGTTACTGCCACAGGGCTTTGGCTGGTGCAAGCGCAAAAAGCTTGCAAACGGGGTACAGCGCGCCGAGTGGCTTTGCTGCTAGGGTAGCGCTGCAAATCGAGTGACGTGAAGGCAAGGCTGGACGTGGCGGAAGACGCGGCGAAGCGCGAGCAAAGATTGGCCGCAAAGCTTCGGGAAAACCTGAAGCGGCGGAAGGAACAGGCGCGGGCCCGGGCGGCGGGCGGCGACAAATCACCAACCGATGCAGAAGCAGACGACGCGGCCGAGGCGGCTGCGTTGAAGCCTGCGGCTGACTCGGATAGCTAAACACTCAAGGGCAGAACGCCCCGCAGTTGGGAAGACAACATGGATCGCATTCGTCTGGTGGGTGGCAGCGAGCTTCGGGGTGAAATCCCCATCTCGGGCGCGAAAAACGCGGCGCTGCCGCTGATGATCGCCTCGCTCCTGACCAAGGATCCGCTGGTGCTGGAGAACGTGCCGCGGCTGGCGGACGTCAACCAGCTCGAAAAGATCCTCGAGAATCACGGCGTCGATATCGCGGTGCATGGGCGGAAGGCCCCGACGCTCGAGGGCCAGCGGATGACGCTGCAGGCCGCCGAGATTGTCGACACCACGGCGCCCTACGAACTGGTTTCGACGATGCGCGCCAGCTTCTGGGTGATCGGGCCACTGCTGGCGCGGGCGCATGAGGCGCGGGTATCGCTGCCGGGCGGCTGCGCCATCGGCACGCGGCCGGTGGATCTGTTCCTCGCGGGGCTGAAGGAACTGGGCGCCGAGATCGAAATCGACGAAGGCTATGTGGTGGCGCGGGCGCCCAGGGGCGGCTTGCGCGGGGCGCGCGTGGTGTTCCCCAAGGTCACCGTCGGCGCAACGCATGTGCTGCTGATGGCGGCGACGCTGGCCAAGGGCACCACGGTGCTCGAGAACGCCGCGATGGAGCCCGAGATCAGCGACGTGGCCGAGTGCCTCGTGAAGATGGGCGCGAAGATTTCGGGCATCGGCACGCGCACCCTCACCATCGAGGGCGTCGACGAGCTGCATGGCGCGACCCATGCCGTGGTGGCCGACCGGATCGAGACCGGCACCTATGCGATGGCGGCGGCGATGACCGGCGGCGACGTGCTGCTGAAGCACGCGCGGGCCGAGCACCTGCAGGCAGCGCTCGATACGCTGGCAGCTGCGGGGGTGGAAATCAGCTCCGAGGCAGCGGGCATCCGCGTCAGGCGCAACGGCAACGGCATCCAGGCGGTGCATGCCGAAACGCAGCCCTTCCCCGGGTTCCCCACCGACCTCCAGGCGCAGTTCATGGCGCTGATGACCATGGCCAACGGCACCTCGCAGATCCGCGAGACGATCTTCGAGAACCGCTACATGCATGTGGCCGAGCTCGCCCGCTTCGGCGCCGACATCAAGGTCGACGGCCAGGTGGCGACGGTGACCGGCGTGCCGCAGCTCAAGGGCGCGCAGGTGATGGCGACCGACCTTCGTGCCTCGGTGTCGCTGGTGATCGCCGGGCTCGCGGCGCGCGGCGAGACAGTGGTCAACCGAATCTATCACCTCGACCGCGGGTTTGAGCGGCTCGAGGACAAGCTGAGCGCGGTGGGCGCGGAGATCGAGCGGGTTACGGGGTGAGCGGAGGCGTCGTGCCCACCAAGACCCCCTCTCTTGCGATTTCTAAGGCTTAGCCAAACGGCTAAACCTAAGAAATCGCTTTCTCCCCCGCCAAGGGGGAGATGATCCGTGCCTTTCACGTACACCGGAGCATCAGTCGGGACTCTCCCCCTTGGCGGGGGAGAAAGCGAAAACTTGGGCTTAGCGCAGCTAAGTCCTTAGTTTTCGCCAGAGAGGGGGTCTCTCTCCGCGTCCTCAATCGCTCCTCGCTTCGCTCGGCGCGCGCTGCACTTCGTTTCGCGATACCCCTCATCCGCCCTTCGGGCACCTTCTCCCGCGAGGGGAGAAGGCAAGAGGGGGCGTTGCTGCCTTAGCGATTGCTCCCCCGGCGCTTAGCTTGTAGATCGTCTTTCGGGCCCCCACTTGCTGGTCAATTCCACCGTTCTCGGACCCTCATTAGATATGACCGATCTCAAGCTTCTGGCGCTTGATAGCGAAGACCTCGACGTGATTTCGGCGACCACGCAGGACGCTATCGTGCGCGTCAGCGATATGGGCTACGCCAAGACTGACCAGCGCTTTGCGCTCTTGATGAACCGCTATGCCTGGGAAGATGGCAGTAACGCCAAGACCGGCGTGCGGAAGCGCGCCGCGCTGCATTTCGACCGGGTGACCGGGGTGAAGGTGGCGGGGATCGACACCAATTCGCTCGAGGGCGCGCTGGAACTGCTGACCATTCGCTTCACCGAAAACGCCGCGCCGAGCGGCTGGGTGGACCTGGCTTTTGCCGGCGGCGGCACGGTGCGGCTCGAAGTCGAAGTGCTGGAAGCGCGGCTGCAGGATCTGGGCGCCGCCTGGGCGGCGAAAGTCAAACCCGAGCATGCGCCGTAATGCCATCTATTCTCGACAGCCGGGATGCCGGCTTTGCCGCCGCCTTTGAAACGCTGCTGAACTCGAAGCGCGAAGCCTCGGAAGAGGTGGGCAACGCGGTGGCCGCGATCCTTGCCGATGTGAAGGCGCGCGGCGATGCCGCGGTGATCGACTACACCGAGCGCTTCGACAAGCCGGCGCAGGCCAGCTGGCAGCTGCGGGTGACGGACGAGGAAATCGCTGCCGCCAGTGCGCGGGTTTCGGCCGACGTGCTGTCGGCGCTGACGGTGGCGCATGAGCGCATCCGCGCCCACCACGAAAAGCAGAAGCCGCTCGACCATGTCTACCAGGATCACCTCGGGGTGACGCTGGGAACGCTGTGGACGCCGGTGGAAGCGGTGGGCATCTACGTGCCGGGCGGCACGGCCGCCTACCCCTCATCGGTGCTGATGAACGCCGTGCCGGCCAAGGTCGCTGGCGCCAGCCGCATCGCCATGGTGGTGCCGATGCCGGGCGGCGAGGCGAACGACGCGGTGCTTGCCGCGGCGAAGATCGCCGGGGTCACCGAGATCTACCGGATCGGCGGGGCGCAGGCCGTCGGGGCGCTGGCCTATGGCACCGAGACCATCGCGCCGGTAAGCAAAATCGTCGGGCCGGGCAATGCCTATGTCGCGGCAGCCAAGCGCCAGGTGTTCGGCACTGTGGGCATCGACATGATCGCCGGACCCTCGGAAGTACTGGTGATCGCCGATTCCTCCGCCAACCCGGCCTGGGTGGCGGCCGATATGCTGGCGCAGGCTGAGCATGGCGGCGGGGCGCAATCGATCCTTGTCACCACCGATGCCAGGCTCGCCGACCTCGTCGAAGACGAAGTGTGGCGGCAGATCGAGCAGCTCGAGCGCGCCGAGATCACCCGCGCCGGCTGGGAAGAGTTCGGCGCCATCATCACCGTCGCCTCGATGGCCGAAGCCGTTGAGCTCGCCAACCGCATCGCGTCGGAGCATGTGGAGCTGGCGATCGACGATCCGCAGGCGCTGCTCCCCAAAATCCGCAATGCTGGTGCCATCTTTCTTGGGCATCACACGCCCGAGGCGATCGGCGATTATGTGGGCGGCTCGAACCATGTGCTGCCGACCGCCCGTTCGGCGCGCTATGCGTCCGGCCTGGGGGTGCTCGATTTCATGAAACGGACCTCGGTACTCGGGTGCGACCCGGCCTCGCTGGCGGAACTGGCGCCGGCCGCCCGGACGCTGGCCACCACCGAGGGGCTCGGGGCGCATGAGCGCTCGATTGCCATCAGGCTCAATCGCTAGATGGCGCTGACGCCGCGACAGTTCGATCCACAGAGCGATCGCATCGTCGCCGTCACGCTCGACCCCAACACCATCACCTCGGTCGACCCCGACGAGGTGCATGAGTGGCGCATCGCCATCTATGACCTCGTCGAAGAGAACGTCTTCGCCCCGGCGCGGGTGCAGGCGACCGGGCCCTATGCGCTGCACATCTCGATCATCGGCAATTACATCGTGCTCGATGTGCGCAACCCCGACACCTATGAGCCGATCGCCGCGCACTACCTGTCGCTGACGCCGTTCCGGCGGCTGATCCGCGATTATTTCCGCATCCGCGAAAGCTATTACGACGCGATCAAGACCGGCTCGACCTACCAGATCGAAACCGTCGACATGGCGCGGCGCGGGCTGCACAACGAGGCGGCCGAGCTGTTGCGCACCCGGCTCGACAACAAACTGGAGATGGATCTCAACACGGCGCGCCGGCTGTTCACGCTGATCTGCGCGGTGCAGCCGTTTGCCAGCCGGATCGACGAGCGCGAGTCGAACCTCCCCACAGTGCTGTTCGTCTGCTCGATGAACTCGGTGCGCTCGCCGATCGCTGCCGCTTTGGCCCGCCGCTACTTTCCCGGCCGGCTGATCGTCCGCTCGGCCGGGGTGCGCTCGGGCAAGGCCGATGGGTTCGTGCACGAGGTGATGGAAGAGATCGGCATCGATATGAGCGTCCACACCCCGCACACCATGGACGAGCTGGTGGCCAACCATTTCGACCTGGTGATTACGCTCTCGACCGATGCACCCGAAGCAGTGGAGCGGCGCGGGCTGGAGATGGGCGCAATCGAGCACTGGCCGATGCCCGACCCGACGGAAACCGAAGGCAACCGCGAGGCGGTGCTGAGTGCCTACCGCACGCTGCGCGATACGCTGCAGCAACGGGTGCGGGAGCGGCTGGAGAAGCTGGTAGCGGCGCCGGTCAAGGCGGGGTGAGGAGGCGGAACATTCGCCGCACACTCGATGTCATCCCTGCGAAAGCAGGGACCCATATCTCCCCCCGCGCCAGCCGATAGTTGGGTCCCAGCTTTCGCTGGGATGACATCCGGTGGGTGTGTGACGCTCCTGGAAACGCCGGACCATTGGAAAACCGGCAACACTGCACCATATCAACTGAGCATCCCACCCACAGGTGGTTCACAAACGGGGCGACATCCAGTATAGGTGGCGCCCAATTCAAGCCCCCGACATTGTCAGTAACGTGTTTCGCGGGGCCGTCTCAGGAGAGAGAATGGCTAAGGAAGAAGTGCTCGAATTTCCGGGCGTGATCACGGAACTGCTGCCGAATGCGACTTTTCGCGTGAAGCTGGAGAACGAGCACGAGATCATCGCCCATACGGCGGGCCGGCTGCGCAAGAACCGCATCCGTGTGCTGGCGGGCGACAAGGTGCTGGTCGAAATGACCCCCTATGACCTGA
>JAESFN010000516.1_pt1 | contig 33721 bp, 32 predicted proteins | sample 9269411 | NCBI WGS metagenome assembly JAESFN01 (sample SAMN14505399, study PRJNA617100) | algae metagenome | isolation source: Iphinoe sp. HA4291-MV1 and co-occurring heterotrophs from trail next to... | place: USA: Maunawili Falls, Hawaii | collected 2009-07-25
GTGGTGACGTAGAACGTGTCGGTCATGGTGTCGGCTGGACGCTCAGGAGCTGGTGTTTCCGGATCGCATCGAAAAGCGCGACCAGGGTCTGCCGCATGTCGAGGTTGTATTCATCGGCATCGGCGAGTGAAGCTCGCGCCTTCTCCCATAGCTCGTTGGCAGAGGCAAGACGAAGCCGGTCGCCACTAGCGGCGGCCGCCTTGGCCGCATCAGCCAGCCAGTCGCTGAGGATGTCGCGCGCGAAGCGCAGTTCGGCGGAGTCGCGATCGGCTGCCAGCGCATCGGCGAGCGCGATACGGGCTGCCGAAGGCGCGCCGACGGGGTCGGCTAGCCAGCCCTGCAGCAGTTGCAGGGCGCCCCCCTCCCCCAGCAGCATGGCCTCGAAGCCGCGGCGCGGCCGCCCCCCCGCGAGCGAAACCGCCCGCTCGATGGCGAGGGGTTGTCCACCGACCTGGTCCAGCACGGCGCGGACATCGCTGTCTGCAATCGGCCGCAGCGCCACCTGAAAGCAGCGCGACTTGATGGTCGGCAGCAACGACCCGGGCCGATGCGAGACGAGCAGGAACGTCGTATCGGCCGGCGGTTCCTCGAGGATCTTCAGGAGCGCATTGGCGGAGGAAGCGTTGCAGTCGTCGATCGGATCGACGATGGCGATGCGGTGGCCGGCACGGCCGCGGGTCATCCGCATTTCCTCGATGAAGCGGCGCACTTCCTCGACGCGGATGGCGGTGTAATAGCCCTTGCCCGTATCGCGCAGGGACTTGCGCATCACGAACAGGTTCGGATAGGCGCCGGCAGCGACCTGCGCGGCGATGTGCTCGGGCGACTCGTCGCCGGTCTTTTCGAAGATGCGGCGGGCCAGGTCGAAGGCCAGCGTCGCCTTGCCGATGCCACGCGGCCCGTGGATCAGGATGCCGCCGGGGAGCCGACCGGCATGAAGGCGGTCGAGCAGCGTGGCGCGCGCCGCCGCGTGACCGGAAACGCCGGTCTGGAACTCGGGCAGCGGCACGCCCTCGAGCTGGTCGGGTTCGCGTTCGGGATAGTCCAATTCAGTCGGCCTTTGCCTCGAGCTCGGGGAAGCGCCGGATCAGCGTATCCCAGATCTCCTGCTCCAGCGCATCTTCCGATTGGCCGGCGGGCAACACCACGCAGCGCTCCGGGTTGGCCTTGCCGATGGCAAGAAACGCCTGGCGCAGGCGACGGTGCCACTCGAGATCTTCCTTCTCGAAGCGGTCGCCGGTCTCGGCCAGCGCCTTCTCGATCTCCCGGTTGTTGACTCGTGCAAAGGCGACGGCCGGATCCATGTCGAGGATGAAGGTGATGTCGGGCTGATGCCCGTCGAGCGCCAGGGTCTCGAGCCCGCGGATCAGCTTGTCGTCGACGCCGCCGGTGAGGCCCTGATAGGCGCGGGTCGAATCGTGGAAGCGGTCGGAGATCACCCACTTGCCGCTGTTGAGGCTCGGGGCAATGAGCGAGCTCACATGGTCGTAGCGCGCGGCGGCGAACAGCACGGCCTCGGCGCCGGCGCCCCAGCTCTCGGAGCGCCCCTGCAGGATGAAGGCCCGTACTGCCTCGGCCTTCGGCGTGCCGCCGGGCTCGCGGGTCCGCACCGCTTCGATGTCCATGCGGTTCAGCCGGACCAGCAGGCGCTTGACCTGCGTCGACTTGCCGACACCTTCGCCACCCTCAAAGGTGATGAAACGGGCGGCGGGCTTCGCCGGCACATCGAGCATCTCTCGTTCAGTCCTGAGCTAGAGCCAGCCGAGCGCCAGTTCCTTCAGCGCGTCGGTCGCCTTGCGGACGATATCGCCATCGGCGACGTCCTCGCCCGCATAGAGCGGGGTGACCTGTACCACGGCCCCGTTGCACATGACATTGAGCTCGGCCAATTGATCGCCCTTCTGCACAGGCGGGCGGATCGGCGATTTGTAGGTGACGGTGGCCTGTGGGCAGTTCTGCGCCCCTTTGGGGAGGAACAGGTCGATGCTGCCCTTACCCACCAGCGACACCTGTCCGGCGCTACCGCCATAGACATCGGCATGCGAAATCGCCGTGCCCTCGGGGAAGACCGGGATCAGCTCGAAGCCGCGGGTGCCCCAGGTGACGAGCTTGCGTGCCTCCTCGGTGCGCTCGGTCATCGATTTGAGCCCGTGCAACACGGCAATCAGCCGGCGGCCGGTCGCGGCGGTCGAAACCACCTCGCCATAGCCGGCAGCCTCGGTGTGGCCGGTCTTCAGCCCGTCGACGCCGATGCCGATCTCGAGCAGCGAGTTGCGGTTCATCTGCCGGATCTTGTTCCAGGTGAACTCGCGCTCCGAAAAGATCGGATAGTACTCGGGAAACTGGGCGATGATGAAACGCGCGATGGTGGCGAGGTCGCGCGCCGTCGAGAACTGCGCCGGGTCGGGCAAGCCGGTGGCATTGACGAAGTTCGAACCGGAGAGGCCGATCTCCTTGCCCAGCTGGTTCATCATCTGCGCGAAACTGAGCTCACTGCCGGCAATCCCCTCGGCAAGAGCAATCGCTGCGTCGTTGCCGGACTGGATGATCACCGAGCGGACGAGGTCCATCACCGGGACCTTCGAATTGAGCACGGCGAACATGGTGGAGCCGCCGGAAGAAGCGCCGCCATCGCGCCAGGCATGCTCGGAAATGAAGAACTCGTCGGTCGGCTGCAGCTTCCTGGTCTGCAACTGGTCGAACACCACGGCCAGTGTCATCAGCTTGGCCATGCTGGCGGGTTCGAGCTGCTCGTCACCCGCCTTGTTGAACAGGATCGTGCCGGACTCGTAGTCCATCAGCACTGCAAACGGCGCCTTGGTGTCGAAATCCTGCGCCAATGCGGAAGCCGCCCCGAGGACGGCAAACAGTGCGACCAGCAGTTTCAGGCCAAAATTCCGCAATCTCAACCCCGATCGCGGTCACTGCTCGACCGCTCTCAAACTAATAGAGCACCAGGTCCTTGAGTCCAAGTTGCCTGGCGAGCGACATCACATCATCCCGCGCCACACCGGGCTTAAGATGGGTGAGTGTCAGGCGTGTGGCGTCGGCGCCGGGAATGCGCACCGCATCTTCGTCGACCGCACCGAGCATGGCAAATTGCAGCGCTACGTCGTCCGCCTGCGCTGCGTCGGCAAATACGCCAAGTTCCAGCTTGATGGCGCGCTTGTCCTCGTCGACACTTGCAACCCAGGCGTCCAGCGAGCCCGAGCGCGTCGCCATGGCATTGGCGGCGGCGTGGGCGCTGGTGATCGCCTGGTCTGCCGCACTGCTGTCGACATAGCCGAACATGTCGATGATGCCGCCGATAAGGTTCGGCCGCTCTTCATTCATGGCGAGGCGGGTGGCGCCCTGCTCCATGCGGGTCGGTTTGTTGAGGCTGGCCAGCAGCATGCGGGTATCGTCGCCATTGAGCGGCGCCGGGCCGACATACTCGACCTGGATATTGCCGACGCCATGGTTGGCGTAGCCGAGGATCTCGGCGGTGCGATAGCTCATATCCATCACCCGGCCATGCAGATACGGGCCACGATCGTTCACCCGGCAGACGATCGAGCGACCATTGTCCATGTTGGTGACGCGGACATAGCTGGGCAGCGGCAGCACCGGGCTGGCGCAGGAAATGGCGTTGGCCGAGAAGATCTCGCCATTGGCGGTACGCCGGCCGTGGAAGTCGTTGCCGTACCAGGAGGCGCCGCCCGAGGCGACATAACCGATCGGGTTCTCGATCGGCTCATACACTTCGCCGCGCACCGTGTAGGGTTTGCCGACCATGTAGCGGCCGCCGCCCTTGGGCGGGTTCTTGGCGTTGGTGACGCGCGGGCTGACGGCGACACCGAATTCCTTGGAGGTGAAGGCCGAGCGCTTGATGTTGGGCACCCCTCCCCCACCACCACAGGCGGCCAGAACCGGCGCCACGAGCGCGGCGAGAACAAGCAGCCGGGCGGCCGCGCGAAGGTCGCGAGAAATCACTGCCAAAACCAGATCAACCCAAAAGAGATTTCCGCATCATACTCAAAGGCGTGCGGCGATGATCTCAAGGAAGCGCAACGTGGTTGCGACCGGGTTAATTTGCTTCAAATGCGAGCTATCCGGCCCGCCCAAGCCGTAAGTTCGGCGGTCACAATGGCGTGTTGCTCAACCAGCGCCATGTGCCCTGCCCTTGGCACGACCACCAGCCTGGCGCCCGCAATACCAGCGGCCATCTCGCGCGCCGCCTCGGGCACGGTGATCGCATCCTTGTCGCCGACCACCACAAGCGTGGGGACGTCAATGTCGCCGAGTTCAGGACGTGAGTCCGGACGACCGATGATGGCGGTCTGCTGCCGGATATAGGTTTCTCCGCCGTTCGTGGTTGCCATGCGCACATGCAGGGCCTTGAGCCCGGCATCGCCGACGTGATCGGGATGCACCGCGTTGGGGAACGACTGCGCCACGGCCAGGTTGAACTTGCCCTGCTCGGTCAGCGCGATGGCGGCGCGCCGTTTCTCCGTCGCTTCCGGAGTATCAGCCCGCGCCGAGGTGTCGAGCAGCGCCAGCCTCAGCACGCGCCCCCTCGCCTGCCGCAGAATCTCGAAGGCGAGATAGCCGCCCATCGAGAAGCCGGCCAACGCAAACTGCGGCGGCGCGTCCTCGAGGATCGAAGCCGCGATCTCCCGCATCGAACTGCCTTGCGTGTGGTTGGCGATCGTCACCGGCCCGAGGTGCCACAGTGCCGGCACCTGGTGGGCATAGATTTCGGCCGTGCAGTTGAGACCGGGAACGAGGAGGATTGGCATCGTCATGAAGGCAGGAGTCCTGGTCGGTGGAACGTTTTCGCCCCCTCGAGGTGAGAACGGAAACGGGCTTGCTTGCCGCACGGTCGGCGATCATATAAAGATATCTTTATATCCCGCCGTGCGACCGTGCCGGCGGTGAACGCATTTTGGCGTGACAGACGTTGGAAAGTCGAGCGATGACTGAAGCTCAACACATTGAGATCGATAGAAATTCCTTGCCGAACGGCGAGGAGGTGCGGGCAGCCCTTACCCAGGCGGCCGCCGAACGCATCCTGATCCTCGATGGCGCCATGGGCACCATGATTCAGCAGCTGAAGCTCGACGAGGCCGCCTATCGCGGTGAGCGCTTCGAGGATTGGCACAAGGACGTGCGGGGCAATAACGACCTGCTCAACCTGACCCAGCCCGATGCGATCCGGGCCATCCACCTGCAATACTATCTTGCCGGGGCGGACATGGTGGAAACCAACACCTTCTCCTCCACCGATATCGTCATGGCCGATTACGGCATGCAGGGGTTGGCCTATGAGTTGAACGTCGCCGGTGCCAAGCTGGCGCGCGAGGCGGCGCAGCAGGCCTTCGACATCGACGGCAAGCGGCGCTTCGTGGCGGGTGCCCTGGGGCCGCTGAACAAGACCGCCTCGATGTCGACCGACGTGAACTCGCCGGGGCACCGGGCGATCACCTTCGACGAGATCGTCAAGGGCTATGCCGAGCAGATCAACGGGCTGATCGACGGCGGCGCCGACCTCCTGCTGTTCGAGACCATCACCGACACGCTCAACACCAAGGCCGGCATCTTTGCGGCGCAACGCATCTTCGAGGAACGCGGCTACGAGCTGCCGGTGATGATTTCCGGCACCATTACCGATCTCTCGGGGCGTACCCTGAGCGGCCAGACGCCGACGGCGTTCTGGTATTCGGTGCGGCACGCCAAGCCGTTCACCATCGGGCTCAACTGCGCGCTCGGCGCCAATGCCATGCGCGCCCATATCAACGAGCTCTCCGATGTCGCCGACACGCTGATCTGCGCCTACCCCAATGCGGGCCTGCCCAACGAGTTCGGCGGCTATGACGAGACGCCGGAATTCATGGCCCGGCAACTCGAGGGTTTCGCGCGCGATGGCTTCCTCAACATCGTCGGCGGCTGCTGCGGTTCGACTCCGGACCACATCCGGGCGATCAAGGAAGCGGTATCGAAGTACAAGCCGCGCAAGATTCCCGAAGTGCCGACCTTCCTCAGGCTGAGCGGCCTCGAGCCGTTCACGCTCACCGAGGACATCCCGTTCGTCAACATCGGCGAGCGCACCAATGTCACGGGCTCGGCCAGGTTCAGGAAGCTGATCACCGCCGGCGACTACACCGCCGCGCTCGAAGTGGCCCGCGACCAGGTGCAGAACGGCGCCCAGGTGATCGACATCAACGTCGACGAGGGCCTGCTCGACAGCCAGAAGGTGATGGTCGAGTTCCTAAACCTGCTGGCCGCCGAACCCGATATTGCCCGGGTGCCGCTGATGATCGATTCTTCGAAGTTCGAGGTGATCGAAGCCGGCCTGAAATGCGTGCAGGGCAAGGCGCTGGTCAACTCGATCTCGATGAAGGAAGGCGTGGAGAAATTCCTCGAGACCGCCCGGTTGGTGCGCGCCTACGGCGCCGCCGTGGTGGTGATGGCGTTCGACGAGCAGGGCCAGGCCGATACCTATGAGCGCAAGGTCGAAATCTGCTCGAAGGCCTACAAGCTCTTGACCGAAGAGGTCGGCTTCCCGCCCGAGGATATCGTCTTCGACCCCAACATCTTCGCCATCGCCACCGGCATCGAAGAGCATGTCGGCTATGGCATCGCCTTCATCGAAGCGACGAGGACTATCCGGCAAACCCTTTCGCACGCTCATATTTCCGGCGGCGTGAGTAACCTCAGCTTCTCGTTCCGCGGCAACGAGCCGGTGCGCGAGGCCATGCACTCTGTGTTCCTCTACCACGCCATCCAGGCGGGCATGGACATGGGCATCGTCAATGCCGGCCAGCTTGCGGTCTACGATACGCTGGAGCCGACGCTGCGCGAGGCGTGCGAGGACGTGATCTTCAACCGCCGGCCGGATTCGACCGAGCGGCTATTGGAGATTGCCGAGCGGTTCAAGGGCCAGGCCGGCGGCGAGCAGAAGGCCAAGGACCTGACCTGGCGCACCAAGCCGGTGGCCGAGCGCATCTCGCATGCGCTGGTCAACGGCATCACCGAGTTCATTGACGAGGACACCGAGGAAGCGCGGCTCGGAGCTGAGCGTCCGCTGCACGTCATCGAGGGCCCGCTGATGGCCGGCATGAGCGTCGTCGGCGACCTGTTCGGCTCGGGCAAGATGTTCCTGCCGCAGGTGGTGAAATCCGCCCGTGTGATGAAGCAGGCCGTGGCCCACCTCCTCCCCTTCATGGAGGCGGAGAAGGAAGCCAATGGCGAGGCCGTGGGAAGGAAGAGCGCCGGCAAGGTGCTGATGGCGACGGTGAAAGGCGATGTGCACGACATCGGCAAGAACATCGTCGGCGTGGTCCTCTCCTGCAACAATTACGAGATCATCGACCTCGGCGTCATGGTGCCGACAGCCAAGATCCTCGAGGTGGCGAAGGCCGAGAAGGTCGACGTCATCGGGCTGAGCGGTCTCATCACCCCCTCGCTCGACGAGATGGTGCATGTCGCCTCCGAGATGGAGCGCGAAGGCTTCCACGTGCCGCTGCTGATCGGCGGCGCGACCACCAGCCGCGTCCACACGGCGGTGAAGATCCACCCGCAATATCATGGCGGGCCGACAGTGCACGTCCACGACGCGAGCCGCGCCGTAGGCGTGGTCTCGTCGCTGCTCAGCGACGAGCAGCGTCCGACCTATGTCGCCGATGTCAGGGCCGAGTACGAACGGCTGGCCGAAAAGCACCGGCAGAGCGAGGCGGAAAAGCAGCGCACCTCGCTGGCCACCGCCCGCGCCAACCGCTTCCAGCCGAAATGGGATGGCTATGTGCCGCCCAGGCCGAGCTTCCTCGGCACGCGGGTATTCGAGAACTACGACCTTGCCGAGATCGCGCGCTACATCGATTGGACGCCGTTCTTCCAGGCCTGGGAGCTGAAGGGCCGCTTCCCGGCGGTGCTCGACGACCCCGACCAGGGCCCGGCGGCGCGCCAGCTCTGGGACGACGCCCAGAAGATGCTGAAGGAAGTGATCCAGAAGAACTGGTTCCGCCCCAAGGCGGTGATCGGCTTCTGGCACGCCAACCAGGTCGGCGACGATATCCGGCTCTATACCGATGCGGACCGCAAGGACCAGCTGGCAACGTTCTTCACCCTGCGTCAGCAGCTTTCGAAGACCGGCGGCAAGCCGCACATGGCGCTTGCCGATTTCGTCGCGCCCGAAGGCGTTCCGGATTATCTGGGCGGTTTCGTCGTCACGGCCGGGCTCGAGGAAAATGTCATCGCCGAGCGCTTCGAGCGGCGTAATGACGACTACTCCTCTATCCTGATCAAGGCGCTGGCCGATCGCTTCGCCGAGGCCTTTGCCGAGCTGATGCACGAGCGGGTGCGCAAGGAGTTCTGGGGCTATGGCGCCTCGGAAACCTTCGCGCCGACCGAGCTGGTCGGCGAGCCGTACCAGGGCATCCGCCCTGCCCCCGGCTATCCGGCGCAGCCCGACCACACCGAAAAGACCACGTTGTTCCACCTGCTCAATGCCAAGCAGCGCATAGGCGTGGAACTGACCGAGAGCTACGCCATGTGGCCCGGCTCATCGGTGTCGGGCATCTACCTCAGCCACCCCGAGAGCTTCTATTTCGGCGTCGCCAAGGTGGAGCGCGACCAGGTCGAGGACTATGCCAAGCGCAAGGGCATGGCGATCCGCGAGGTCGAGCGCTGGCTTGGCCCGATCCTCAACTACACCCCGAGCTCGGACAAGGAGGGCGCATGACCTCCTCTGCCCCCTATGCCCGCCGCGCCACCTCGGTGCCGGTGACCGTGGTCACCGATAAGGCCGCCCTGGCCCGCTTCGGTGGCCGAGATACCGCTCTCGTCCATCTCGATCCGCCGCTGCACGCGCACGAGCCGGGCACCGAGTGCATTGCCTGCGAAAGCCGCGGCAATGTGCGGGTGCTGCTGTTCGAGCTGCAGGAAAAGGTGCGGCTGGGGATGGCCGAGCCGTTCCTGCGCGTGGTGGTGGACGCCACCGACGTCGACGACCGTGCGGCCGTTGCGGACGCCATCGTCCCCGGCAAACTCCCGGCCTTCGGGCTCCGCGACTTCACTGTGGCGCGCAACTTTCATTTGGCGGAGGTGGTCTGATGGCCGCGCTCGATCTGTTCCTCCGGCCCGCGGCCGACAATGTTCATCCGATGAGCCGGGCAACGCTGCTGGCGTTCGACACTGCTGAGCGCACCCGGCGCCTCAGCGAGCAGCAGGACGCTATCCGCGCGCGGCTGGCTGCGACGCCGGACCCGCGCGACTGGCATAACCAGGTCGGGATGATCGTCGCCGAACTTCGGCGCGCCGGCCATGCCCTGCATCGCGACGGCGACACCCAGAACTGGCTTGGCGAATCCGGCCATCTTGGTGTCAGTTTTTGCCGCTCCGGCAACACCGTGCTCGACTGGCAAGCTTAGCGCTTTCAGGAAAGTTGCAGACTTTCCGGTTCGATCAGCCCCGACAAGTACAGCGCCACCAAATCTCAGTATTGCTTGCAGCCCGGCCCTGCCGCGCTAAGCTACGCTCACGCCTGCAGATCGGGCGTGTCCGCTTGAGGGGGCGTGGCAATGGCAGAGCATCCGGATCCGTTCTCGGTCAATGTCGGGAGCAAGCTGCTTTTCGGCTCGATCATGTTGATGGGCCTCGGCCTCATCGGCGCCATTCTCGGGCCGTTGCTGACCGCCTTCAGTCCGAACGCCACGCCCGAAGCAATCGGGGGCGCCGTGGGACCGGGGATCATGCTGCTGATCGGCGGCGTGGTGCTCGGCATCATCGCCGGCATCTTCCTTGGCTATGCCAACGGCAAGTACCCACCCTCACGGCGCTAATGCGCGTGCTCGGTCAGGCTGCAGCGGCGCAGCGGTTCTGCTTACCCACTGGCGTCATCCCCGCGAAGGCGGGGACCCAGTGGGATCTCTCAGCTTCAGCGGGTGATGCGGGATCCCACTAGGTTCCCGCCTTCGCGGGAATGACGCCGGTGGGGATGGAAGCGCCGTACTTAGCCTAATGCGCGTGCTCGGTCACGCACTCGCCGTGATCGGCCAGCACTTCGATGATCCGGCAGTCGCAGATCCGGCCGTGGCCGCATTCCTCGACCATGCGGTTGAGCTCCCCGCGCAGCGCCGTGAGGCTGGCGATGCGGCGATCGATCTCGGTCAGGTGGTTGCGGGCGATGCTGTCGGCCTGGTGGCATGAGGCCTGCGGCGACGCGGCCATCTCCAGCAGCTCGCGGATATCCTCGACCTCGAAGCCGAGTTCGCGCGAGTGGCGGATGAAATTCAGCCGCTCGACTTCGGGCTTGCCGTAGCGGCGCTGATTGCCTTCGGTGCGCGGCGGCGACGGCAGCAGCCCGATCTGCTCATAGAAGCGGATGGTCGGGACCTTGACGCCGGTGCGCCTGGACAGTTCGCCGATCGGCAGATTCATCGTTTTGGCCTCTTGATCCTCTAGTGGCTAGAGGTCCTAGATGTATGCGGACATGATGAAGAATCCAAGGAGCGCCGCATGTCCGAGGCCGCCGAGAAGCTGAAATTCCGCGTTGGCGGCATGGATTGCGCTGCGTGCGTCACCAAGATCGAGAACGCCGTCGGCCGGCTGCCGGGTGTTGGCGAGGTCGGTGTTTCGCTGCCCAATGGTACGATGACCGTCACCCGCACCGGCGACATCGCCAAAGGCGCGATCGAGCGGCAGGTCAAGGCCCTCGGCTACCAGATCGCCCCGCAGAAGTCCGCCGCGGCCGCCGCGATCGACCATGCCGACCATGGGCATGATCACGACCATGACCACGATCACGCCGACCACGACCATGACACGGGACATGCCGAGATCATCGATGGCCCCTGGTGGAGGACGCGCAAGGCGCTGCTGACCTTCATCTCCGGCGGTGCCTTGCTGGTCGCCTACATCACCGGACAGCTGTTCCCGTCGATCGGGCATTGGGCCTTCCTCCTCGCCATGGTGGTGGGCCTGATTCCGGTGGCGCGGCGTGCCGTGGTTGCCGGCATGACCGGCACGCCCTTCTCGATCGAAACGCTGATGACCATCGCCGCGGTCGGTGCGGTGTTCATCGGCGCCACCGAGGAAGCGGCGACCGTGGTGCTGCTGTTCCTCATCGGCGAACTGCTAGAGGGCGTTGCGGCCGGCCGGGCGCGCGCCTCCATCCGCGGCCTCGCCGACCTCGTGCCAAAGCTGGCCCTGGTCGAGAAGGACGGCGGAACCACTGAAGTGCCAGCCGCCGCACTCGCCGTCGGCACGATCATCCTTGTGCGCCCCGGCGACCGCATCGCCGCCGATGGCGTGATCGTCGACGGCAGCTCTGCCATCAACGAGGCGCCGGTAACCGGCGAGAGCGTGCCCAAGACCAAGGGCCCGAGCGACGAGGTGTTCGCCGGCACCATCAATGCCGATGCCGTGTTGCGCGTGCGGGTGACGGCGGCCGCGGCCGACAACACCATTGCCCGCGTCGTCCGGCTGGTCGAGGAGGCACAGGAGAGCAAGGCGCCGACCGAGCGCTTCATCGACAGGTTCTCGAAATACTACACGCCGGGCGTGCTGGTGGTGGGCGCGCTGGTCGCCATCCTGCCGCCGCTGCTGGCCGGCCAGCCCTGGGACGAGTGGATCTACAAGGGCCTCGCCATCCTGTTGATCGGCTGCCCCTGTGCACTGGTGATCTCGACACCTGCCGCGATCGCCGCGGGCCTCTCGGCCGGCGCACGCCGGGGGTTGCTGCTGAAGGGCGGCGCAGTGCTGGAGCAGCTGCGCCGGATCGATACCGTGGCGCTCGACAAGACCGGCACGCTCACCGAAGGCAAGCCGCAGGTGACCGATGTCGTTGGCATCGGGCGCTCCGAGGGTCAGGTCCTCTCGCTCGCAGCGGCGCTGGAGACTGGCTCGAGCCACCCCTTGGCCCTCGCTGTGCTGGCCCGCGCCGCGATCGACAAGGCGTTCGTGCCGCCCGCGGCAGGAGCCAAGGCAGTGCCCGGCAAGGGGGTGACTGGCAAGGTCGGCGGCGAGGAACTGTTCCTCGCCTCGCCCAAGGCGGCCGAAGAGCGGGTGCCATTTGACGAAGCGTTGCGGAACCGGATCGGCGAACTCAACGATGCCGGCAAGACCGTCTCGGTGCTCCTGGTGGGCGCAGAAGTTGCCGGCCTCCTCGCCATCCGCGATGAACCACGGGCCGATGCTGCCCTCGGCATCGATCGGCTGGACGACGAGGCGGTGCGCACCGTGATGCTCACCGGTGATAACGAGCGCACCGCCAAGGCCATCGGCGCCGATCTAGGCATCGAGGTGCGTGCCGGCCTCCTGCCGGAGGACAAGCAGCGCATCGTCCGGGAGTTGCAGCAGCAGGGCCGCGTGGTGGCCAAGGTCGGCGACGGCATCAACGACGCCCCTGCCCTCGCCGCGGCCGATATCGGCATCGCCATGGGCGGCGGCACCGATGTAGCGCTCGAAACCGCCGACGCTGCCATCCTGCACGGCCGCGTCACCGACATTGCCAACATGATCGGGCTGTCGAAGGCGACGATGGGCAACATCGCCCAGAACATCACCGTGGCGCTCGGGCTGAAGGCGGTGTTCCTCGTCACCACCATCATCGGCGTCACCGGCCTGTGGCCAGCGATTCTCGCCGATACCGGCGCGACGGTGCTGGTAACGCTCAACGCCATGCGACTGCTGGGCTGGCGGGCCAAATAAGCGGGACTTCTTACCCCACGCAATAACCACTGGCGCACGAGAAGCATTAACTCGCGCTTGTTGTGTCCACATTGCACCGCTTACTGTCTAGTCGGTCTTGGGGAAGGATCGCGAATGGACGGCAGGCAGGCAATTCGCATCGTCTACATAAATCTGGACCGATCGCCTGACCGGCGATTGTGGATGGAGGAGCAGACCAAGGCCACAGGTCTCTATTTCGAGCGCTTCGTCGCGGTCGATGGGAGTGCCCACCACAATCTTCCGAAATTTCCTGTCTCGGCAGGAGCGATAGGATGCTTTCTCAGCCACCGGGAGCTTTGGCGGACAATAGCAACGAGTCACGCCTCCCACGCCATCGTACTGGAAGATGATGTGCATCTCAGCCCCGAGGCGGCATCCTTCTTCACGGATTTGTCCTGGGTGCCGCCGGATGCTGATATCGTACATGTGGGCGGGAGCCTGAGACACTGCCTGGTTCAGCGCAAATGGCTTCCCGTTGGAGACAGACGGCTTTTTCGTGCGATCGGTGAGAACGGCGGCACCGAGGCGTACATCATCTCCAAACACTGCGCGGCCAAGCTGCACCGGGATTTTCTCACGATCGACAAGGAGTTCGACCAGATACTTTTCAACGGAGGGCGTCCTGATCTCAACATCTACAAAATCCTACCGGCGCTCTGCATACAGGACCACGCATCAAGCGGGCCCAGGTTCGAAAGCCTGATTGAGCGTGCCGTTGCGAGCCAGAAGCTGACTGGCGTCGGCAAACTTGGGCGGGATCTCGAAAGAGTGGCAAGAAAACTGGCGTTCTGGCTGCGGGTGCTGCCGACGCGCCGGGTACGAGTGCACTTCCGCTAGCACGTCAGGGCACCCGGAATTTCCAGAGGTCATGACGCGAGGTTTGAGTTCAGACCCGAGCAGGCGGGAAGGCGGACGGTCCGTCGATCGCCGGCCCGAAACAACAACGGCCCCCGAGCGGAGCCGCTTGTTTTCGACTGCAGGATCTCGAGAGAACCCGCTGATGGAGCACCGTTTCGACCGTTCGGCGCGGTAACGTCGCCAGTCGAAAGCATTATGAACGCCCCCGCTGAAGACAATCGTTCGCGGTGTTTTTGCCACAGCGTCAGCATGCTCTCGTCCCGACGATCGAATATCAGTATTCGGCAGTTGACCGTCTGGTTAATACTTTGTTTACTGTTCCAATTGGGCTTGGGGGCCAATTGGTGCAGCGTCTCGCGGGACTCATCCTAGTCATCCTGCTGACGGTCCCGGCGATAGCCCAGGTGCCAAGCAGCGAGGAGCCGGCCGCCGCTGCCGCGCGCTTCGCTACACCCAGGCCACCCGCGTCAGTGGTGGGCAACATGATGGTGCTGCCAACTACGCCGGCGCCCGGCGAGGCTGCTCGCGTCACGCTTAGGCTAGAGCAGGTGCAGATCGTCGGGAGCAGCGTGTTCAAGGAGAGCGAGCTCGAACCCCTGTATGGTGACATGCTGGGCACAGAGATCTCCGTGGCCGATCTCTATGGCCTGGCACAGAGGGTCACCGCCTTCTATGGCGACAGGGGCTATGTCCTCTCGCGTGGCATCCTTCCTGAGCAAGAGATCGATCCGGCACATGCGACTGTGACCATCCAGGTACTGGAAGGCTATGTCGACGCCGTGGAATGGCCAGCCGACTTGGAGCGCTACCGCGGCTTCTTCTCCGATTACGCCCGCCACATTACCGCAGAGCGGCCCTCGAACATCAACACCGTCATGCGGTATCTGCTGCTCGCGCGCGGACTGCCCGGGCTGGAGGTCGAGAGCACGTTTCGGGCATCCGAGACGAACACACTCGCCTCGACACTGGTCGTGACGACGACCGAAAAGCCCGTCGATCTCTTTGTCCAGTTCGACAATCGCGGCACCGAGGGTCGCGGACCCTGGCAGTATCTGGTGAGCGCCACCTTTAACAACCTGCTTGGCCAGCACGAGGCTCTGTCAACCACGCTTGCCGGCAGCACCGAGACCAAGGAACTCACCTATGCTGCCCTTGGCTACGAGCAGGTCCTCACCAGCGAAGGCCTGTTTGGGTTTGCCGACGCCAGCTATAGCTGGGGCGAGCCAGGGACCGCAGAGCTCGAGGCGGTCGAGTTCGCGAGCACCAGTCTGCAATACGACATCGGGATCGGCGTGCCGCTCGTACGCTCGCGCGACACCAACCTCACGCTTTCGACCTTGTTTTTCGCTTCAGACAACAAGGCGTCAATGCTTGGCTCGCCCAGCAGTGATGATCGGCTGCGCGGGGCCCGGGTGAAACTTGAAGGCGAGGTCAACGACGATCTCGAGGGCCGGACCATTTTCGGCGCGACACTGAGCCACGGCTTCGAAGGCCTCGGCAGCTCGAGCAACGGCGACCCGCTGCTATCGCGTGGGAATGGCCGCGTCGACTTTGTGACACTTGCTGCCACGGTCAGTCGCGACCAGAAGCTCGGCAAAGGTTGGTCGATCCTTGCCGCCGCCGAGGGACAGTATGCCTTCACGCCGTTGCTCTCGCCGGAAGAATGCGGCTATGGCGGCAAGATGTTCGGGCGCGCCTTCGATCCCTCCGAGATCACCGGCGACAGCTGCCTGTTCCTGAGTGGTGAGTTGCGCTTCGACCCTGACCTCTCCGGCCTCGGGCTCGAGAAGGTACAGCTTTATGGTTTCACTGATTGGGGCGTTCTCCATCGCAGCGCCCCATCGTCGGGAAGCCCGAGCACCGAACACGCCGCGTCTGCCGGCGCCGGGGTGCGGATCGGGAACGACAATTTCGACACTGATCTAAGCATTGCCAAGCCCCTGCTTGGCCGAGACGACGACGCTTGGCGGTTCTTCCTTTCGACCTCCGCAAAGTACTGAGGTGGCAATCATGCAGCGGCGTGTCCGACAGCTCCTCCTCTTCACCACGGCGCTCGCCCCCTTCGGCATGGGACAGGTCCTCGGCAATCCACTGGGCCCGCAGGTCGTCGCCGGCACTGTGCAAATCCAAGGGCTCGGCACCGATGCACTTTCAGTGCAGCAGTCGAGCGACAAGGCGATAGTCAACTGGGGCACTTTTGATATCGGCCGCGGCGAGAGCACTACCATCGTGCAGCCAGGCATCGGTTCCGTGCTACTCAATCGCGTCACCGGCGGCCTCGGCGCCTCGCAGATCCTCGGCACCCTCAACGCCAACGGGCAGGTGTTTCTCATCAACCCGGACGGGGTGTTGTTTGGCAAGAATGCCACGGTCGATGTGGGTGCGCTGGTCGTAACGACGCACGACCTGTTCGACAGCGACTTTCTCAGCGGCAACTACGAGTTCGGCCTGTCCGGCTCTGCCAATGCTTCAGTTGTCAATCTTGGCACCATCTCGGTCAGCAATGGCGGTTTCGCCGCGCTCGTTGCCCCTGGCGTTCGCAACGACGGCGTGATCCGCGCCAATCTCGGCAAGGTTGCGCTTGCCTCGGGGAACAGTTTCAGCCTCGACCTTTATGGCGATGGACTGATCAAACTGGCGGTTAATGACGAAATCGCCGGTCAGGTGATTGATCTCGAGACCGGGCTGCCGCTCGACAGTCTCGTTGCCAACAACGGTCTGTTGCGCGCCGATGGCGGCACGGTCCAGCTGACGGCCGCGGCGGCCCGCGAGGTCCTCGACTCGGTGATCAACAACTCCGGAGTGATCGAGGCGAATACCATCGGCACGCGTAACGGCAAGATCGTGCTGAGCGCTCAATCCACGAAGTCCAAGCCGACGGGAGCAGCGGCGCAGAAGGTCACGCTTTCCGGGCAACTGTCGGCCGTGGGCGCAGACCGGGACGAGACCGGCGGCCGCATCGAGATCACCGGCGAGGAGATTGTCCTGACAGTCGCCACGATCGACGCGTTCGGCTGGAGTGGTGGCGGGACCGTGCTGATCGGAGGCGACGTTGGTGGTGGCAACGTTGGTGTCGCAAACGCGGTGGCAACGACCGTCGATGCGCTCACGAGCATCGACGTCTCGGCCTCGGTCACGGGCAATGGTGGCAAGGTGGTGGTGTGGTCGGACGAAGGCACGCGCTTCGCCGGCACGATCCGCGCCCGTGGCGGCGCTGCTGGTGGCGACGGCGGGTTCGTCGAGCTATCCGGCCGCGAGGCTCTCGGGTTTGCTGGCGTCGTCGACGCTGGTGCCCCTGCCGGTAAACCCGGCGTCCTGTTGCTCGACCCACAGGACATTTCCATCGGGGGCACCGGTGCCTGGGTTATCGATCCCGCGGCGATCGAGGCGGCGCTGGCAGTCGATGGTTCGGTCGTGGTGATGATCATGACCAAGGAGGGTTACACCGGTCAGGGCGACATCAACGTCAACACCAGCTTCGATGTTGCCGACGGGCGATTGTTCTTGGTCGCTCACCGAAACATCACCTTGGCGGATGGTGTGACCATCAGGAACTACGGCGACGGGCCAAACGACACTTACGGCTCAAACTTGATACTGGCCTCGGGCTCGACGTTCGACGCCGGCTTGGCCACTCTGTCTCGCGCCGGCTCGGGCACTGTGATTCTTCAGGGCTCGGCGAGCATCGACTTCCTCGGCGAAGGAATTGATGGTGGCGCCGTCTTACTCGTTTACGACCAAGGTAACCCACTGACGAACCAGGCGGATTTCCTTGACAAAGTTCATACCGACAATCTCGACCGATGGATGTGGATTGGTACCGACACAGCTGTCAATCTTGATGACCCTGAGCTTGTGCCATTCGTACCGGGCGATCTGAGCAGTTGGGAAATCGTCGATGTCCCGGCAAATCGGGGCAGGACCCCTCGGCGCTCAAGCGATCCGTTTGGGGTCCAGCAGACAGCTGCAATCGCAAGGAGTCCCGCTGGGGCTGCCTTCTTAGGTTGGCTCAGGGACACGGTCATTGGCCTGCTTCCCGGAGCCTTTGGCTCAGCAGCAAGCGGCGCCACCGGCCTCTACGACAAAGCTACCGCCTTGGCCGACCTGACGAACGAGCTCAATACCATGATCAAGGCGTTCCATCAGAAGAACGAAACTGCGTTTGATTTCGAGCTTCAGGACAAGTGCAATTCGAACTCGTGCACGGAGATCCAGGTTGGTGCCGCTGTAGACGAACTTGTGCAACTGCAGGGGATCACTCTGAATGGCATGGGTGATGTTGCACGGACGCTGCTGAAGGACAAAAGAGCACTCGTTAGAGCTCTGTTCATTCAATACGCCACTGCGCATGGCAGGGCTACTCCGGGACTAGTCGTTGGCGTCTAGGTCAGCGTAGTGTTACGGCGCACAAGTGTCGGGACCCCATCTGCGCGCCCCCCCATACACGGTAATAAGGATCACATAGAGATTTGCCCATAATGCAACGAGGAGCACTTTTGGCTCCTCCGAGGGACGCCAGTTGTCCAGGCACGCTTGGGTTGCGGCCAGTGGCGGCATCTCGGCGAGGTTCATCAGAAACAACAACGGCTCCCCGAGGGGAGCCGCTTGTTTTGGACTGCAGGATCTCGAGAGAACCTGGTGCGGTCGAGAAGACTCGAACTTCCACGCCTTGCGGCACAGCGACCTCAACGCTGCGCGTCTACCAATTCCGCCACGACCGCACGCCGAGGTAGGAGCGACGCCAGAACCGGCGAAGCGAGGCAGCGTGTAGCAACGCTTGTTGGCTGGCGCAAGCGATTAATTCCGCTTTTGCCGGATCGTCGAAATCAGGCGGGGCGGCGGACTTTTTCGGTGAGCTCGACGCTCAGCCGGCCGTCCTCGACCTTCACTTCGCCACGCGCGATCAGGGTGTTGTTGGCATAGACGCGCAACGGGTCGTTCTCGCCGGTATCGAGCTCGATCACCGCGCCGCGGCCCATGCGCAGCAGGTGATGCACCGGCATGATCGCCGCGCCCAGCTCGACGGTGATATCGACTTCAATATTGTCTAGAGTGTTCATACATAAACCGCGACCGACCATCCCGGCTGAATCGCGCGGGCCCCTTATGAGAGAGCATTGGACACCCATGCTTACCGAAGCGTTAACGACTGACCCAACTTGCGACACCGGAACCAAGCTGTTCCGCGCCGATGGGGTGCCGGTCGAATGGCGAATCTCGGATGGCTACGTCCCCTACCCCGAAGCGCTGGAGGCCATGAAGGCGCGGGCCGCTGCTGTGGCGGACGGCACGGCCAGTGAACAGGTCTGGTTGCTGGAGCATCCGCCGCTCTACACCGCCGGCACCTCCGCAGCGCCCGAAGACCTGCTGTCGCCCAACCGCTTCCCGGTCTACGACGCCGGGCGCGGCGGGCAGTACACCTATCACGGCCCCGGCCAGCGCGTGGTCTACTTCATGCTCGACTTGCGACAGCGTGGCCGCGATGTGCGCTGCTTGGTGCAGGGGCTCGAGGGGCTGATCATCGACACCTTGGCTGCCTTCAACATCAAGGGTGAGCGGCGCGACGGCCGGATCGGCGTCTGGGTGGCGCGGCCGGACAAGGGCTCTGGCCGCGAGGACAAGGTGGCGGCGATCGGCGTGCGGGTCAGCCGCTGGGTGACGTTCCACGGCATTGCCATCAATGTGTCGCCGACCCTTTCACACTTCGATGGCATCGTGCCTTGCGGCATCTCGGACCAGGGCGTGACCAGCTTCGAGGATCTCGGACAGCTGGCGTCGATGGCAGAAGTCGACGCCGCTCTGCGCGCGGCGTTCGAGCGCCGCTTTGGTGCGACTGCAGACCTGCAGCCGCAGGCCCTTGTCAGTGCCGCCTGACGCACGCATTTTCTGATCTGACCGATTCCATGGGGGTGAGGCCATGACGCTGGACGATCTCAAGAAAATCTTCCTCAGCCCGACGCTGTTCCGGCTGGAAACCATTCTCTCGCCGCGACTGGTGCCGGTGTTCTATGCAACCGGCCTGGCGGCACTGCTGCTCTGGTCGGTGGGCCACCTGTTCGTCAGTTTCGGCCGCAATTTCGGCGATGGCCTGTGGGGCATCCTCGAGATCGCGGTCTATGGCGCGCTGTTCCTGATTGCGCTGCGCATCGTGTGCGAAGTGCTGCTGGTGTTCTTCAAGGCCAATGAGACGGTCACCCGCACCGTGAGCCTCAGCCGGGTGCCGACATCGCTGATCGATGAAGTGCGCGACGCCATCCACGACATCGCCGAGGATGAACCCTACGACGACGAGACCAGCGAAGGTGCCGCGGCCGCGGAGCCCGGTACTCCGGCCGTGCGGCGAACCGCAAGGCGTACGCCGCCGCCGAGCGCCAAGCCAGACATCTGAAACAGAAAAGGCCGCCCTCGGGCGGCCTTTTCGTGAGGGCGGGTGGCTCGCCCATGGATGGTGATCCAGAGAGATCAGGCGGTCGCAAGCGAGCGGCGCGACTTCAGCACCTCGTCGACGCTCCAGGCGCCCGGCCCGGCGAACACCAGGTAGAGGAAGATGAAGCAGAACAGCACGGCGCCGTCGCCGCCATTGGCGACGGGGATGATGTTGCCCTGCCCCATCATCGGCACGTGCACGAACCAGAAGGCGTAGGCCATCTGGCCGGCGAGGATGAAGGCGACCGGCCGGGTGAAGACGCCGAGCAGGATCGCGAGGCCGCCGAACACTTCCAGCACGGCCGCCAAGCCCATCAGCGAGAACAGCTCGAACCCACCGCCGCCCATCTGCGAGGCCGGAAAGCCGAACATCTTCTGCGTGCCGTGCGCCATGAAGCAGAGCGCGGCAACGATACGGAGAACGGCCAGCGCCTGCGGCTGGTACCGGTTGAGGGCTTCGAGATTCATTGGTCTTTTTCCTGCTGGACGCCTCGGAGGTGGGCGCATCAGGAAACAAGAGCACGAGGCTCAGGATTCGGGTCAACTGAAGGTTTGGTAACCTGACGGTCTCGTGATCGGGCGTGATCAGGGCTGCATTGCTTCCATCGCAGAGTACCGATCATTGCTTTTTTCCCGAGTTTGGCGCATAGGCACGCGCCAATGACACAAGCTCCGAAAATCGGCCTGGTCAGCCTCGGCTGCCCCAAGGCTCTCGTCGACTCCGAACGCATCATGACGACGCTGCGCTCGCAGGGCTATGCGTTCTCGCGCGACTATGAGGGCGCGGACGTCGTGCTGGTCAACACCTGCGGCTTCCTCGACAGCGCCAAGAAGGAAAGCCTCGAGGCGATCGGCGAGGCCGTCGGCGCCAATGGCCGCGTCATCGTCACCGGCTGCCTCGGCGTCGAAGAAGAAATGATCCGCGCCACCCATCCGAGCGTGCTCGCCGTCACCGGCCCGCACCAGTACGAGGATGTGGTCAACGCGGTGAACACCCACGTGCCGCCGGTGCCGAACAAGTTCGTCGACCTGGTGCCGGAAGCCGGCCTGAAGCTCACGCCGCGCCACTACGCCTACATGAAGATTTCCGAGGGCTGCAACAACCGCTGCACCTTCTGCATCATCCCGCAGATCCGCGGCGACCTGGTGTCGCGCCCGATCGCTTCGGTGCTGTACGAGGCCGAGCGACTGGTGGCGACGGGCGTCAAGGAGATCATGGTGATCTCGCAGGACACCTCGGCCTACGGGCTCGACATCAAGTACCAGAGCTCGAAGTTCCGCGGCCGCGACATCGAGGCGCGCTTCCAGACCCTCGCCGAGGAACTGGGCAAGATGGACGTGTGGACCCGGCTCCACTACGTCTACCCCTACCCGCATGTCGACAGCGTCATTCCGCTGATGGCCGAGGGCAATATCCTTCCCTATCTCGATATCCCGTTCCAGCACGCCTCGCCGCAAGTGCTGAAGGCGATGCGTCGCCCGGCCAACCAGGTCAAGACGCTCGACCGGATCAAGGCCTGGCGCGCCGTCGCGCCGGACCTCGCCATCCGCTCCAACTTCATCGTCGGCTTCCCCGGCGAGACCGAGGAGGATTTCGAGTTCCTGCTCGATTGGCTGGAGGAAGCGGAGATCGATCGCATCGGCTGCTTCGAGTACGAGCCGGTGACCGGCGCGCCGGCCAACGACATCGAGGGCATCGTCCCCGATGAGCTGAAGCGCGAGCGCTACGAGCGCCTGATGGAAGTGGCGCAGGACATCTCGGCTCATGTGCTGAGCAAGAAGGTCGGCCGCACCATCGACGTGCTGGTCGACGACGTCGAGCCCGATACCGGTCGCGCTATCGGCCGCAGCCAGTGGGATGCGCCGGAGATCGACGGCACCGTGATCATCCACGAAGCCGACGGCATCAAGGTCGGCGACAAGGTCTCGGTGCTGGTGACCGAGTCGGACGAATACGACCTGTTCGGCGTGCCGTCGGCCGTCGCTGCCAAGGACGACAGCAAGCCCGCCGTCGTCGCCGGCTGATGATCGGGCATCGCGAGTATGAGCTGGCGCCCCGGGGCGCCACGCTGCGGCTTGGCCGCACCGCCCGTCTGATGGGCATCCTCAACGTCACCCCCGACAGTTTTTCCGATGGCGGCCGTTTCGACGCGCTGCCGGCGGCGCTGGCCCAGGCTCGCCGGATGCTGACTGAAGGCGCTGACATTATCGACATCGGCGGCGAGAGCACCCGGCCCGGGGCGGCCGAGGTCACGGCGTCAGACGAACTGGCACGGGTGCTGCCGGCGATCGCAGCGCTGCGGGCCGACGGCATCACCGCGCCGATCTCGATCGACACTTACAAGGCCGAGGTCGCCGACCGCGCCGTTGCCGCCGGGGCAACCATCATCAACGACGTCTATGGACTGCAACGCCAGCCGGAAGTGGCGGCGGTGGCGGCGCAGCATGGCCTGCCGCTGGTGGTGATGCACTGGGACAAGGCCCGCGACACCGGTCGCGACGTGATGGCCGAGCTGGCGCGCTATTTCGACGTGACCCTCGCCATCGCCGACAAGGCGGGCGTCGCACGCCAGAACATCGTACTCGACCCGGGGTTCGGCTTCGCCAAATCGCTGCGCGACAACTACGAGATCCTGCGGCGGCTGCCGGAACTGCTGGCGTTGGGCTTCCCGGTGCTGGTCGGCACCTCCAGGAAATCGATGATCGGCAAGCTGCTCGACGTCCCCGCCGACGAGCGGCTGGCGGGAACGGTAGCGACCTCGGTGCTCGGCTATACCGCTGGCGCCCATATCTTCAGGGTCCACGACATCCGGCCCAACCGCGATGCCTTGCGCGTCGCCGAGGCGGCCCTATATGGACCGCGTGACCAGGATTCTTGACGTGACCAGAAACTTCGACGGCGACCGCATCATCCTCAGGGACCTGGGGTTCTTCGGCTATCACGGCGTGATGCCCGAGGAGGCCGTGCTGGGCCAGCGCTTCTTTGTCGATCTGGTATGCGGCGCCGATCTCCTTGAGGCCGGGCGCAGCGACGAGCTGCAGCACTCGATCTCCTATGCCGAGATCTACGATGTGACCAAGGCAGCGTTCGAGGAGCAGCGGTTCAAGCTCATCGAGGCAGTAGGGCAGCACATCGTCGACCGGCTGTTCGAGGCGTTCCCGGCGATCCGTTGGGTCCAGGTGCGGGTGAAAAAGCCCTCTGCCCCGATCGCCATGGTGGCCGGCGAAGCGGCGATCGAACTGCATCGCCATCGGGATGCTCGCTGATGGCGCGTGCATGGCTCGGCCTTGGCGCCAATATCGGTGATCCGTCGGCACAGGTGCGCGAGGCAGTGGAGCGGCTGAACACCTGGCCGGGCATCACCGTGGTGGCCCAGTCGACCATGCTGATCACCAAGCCCTGGGGCAAGACCGATCAGCCGGATTTCTCCAACATGGTGGTGGAAGTCGAGACCAGCCTCGCGCCGCTCGACCTGCTCGACGCCTGCCTCGGCATCGAGCGCGAAATGGGCCGAGTGCGCGACATCCGCTGGGGCCCGCGCCGCATCGATATCGACGTGGTGGCCTATGAGCGGCTGGAACTGGACACCGAGCGCCTGCACGTGCCGCACCGCTACGCGCATGAACGCGACTTCGTGCTCATGCCGCTGCGCGAGATTGCGCCTGAGGTGGCGGAGTGGATCGTGGAGCGGCGTTCGGAGCATGAGGCGCCACCCCACCCTTGATCCCTCCCCATCATGGGGAGGGAGACGATGGGGTGGGGGTAGCCCCACCCACCGCGGCCTGTGACTCAGCCCCGCACTATCTCCAGCACGCGCACCGCGGCATCGAACTCCAGCCGGCGCTTGGCGCGGCGCTCGGTGGCTTCCTCGACCTCACCCCACAGCCGGATGTTGTGGTCCTCGTCGACATGCGCGGCGGTCCACACCTCTTCCGGCGTCAGCAGCCCTTCCCGCAGCGCGATGCTGAGCAGGCCCGAGCCGGTGATGCCGGTCAGGGAGTTGAGGGCGACAGCTTCGATCAGTTCGGCATCGGCCAGCGCCGCCCGCAGGCGTTCCAGCGTCGGGGCCGGCTGCGGCTGGTGCAGGATGCCGATGGTGGGCTGGAAGCCGATCTCGAAATGCCGGGCCAGCTTCACCAGCACGGCGTCCCACACCCGTTCCTGCTCGGCGACCAGTTCGCGCGGCGTGTCGGCACGATAGAGCAGCAGGTCGTTGCCGGAATATTTGACGATCTCCTCACGCAGCGCCGCGAGCCGTTCGTCGCCAGCCTCGACCGCCGAGTTGATCAGCCGAACCACCGGCATGGTCTTGGGATCGATGAACTCCTGCTGCGCCGCCCATTCCTCGGCCATGGCCGAGGCCACGGCCTGCTGCGGCACGACGACAAGTTTCTGCGCCGGCGTGCGCGGGGTCTTGCCGTCCAGCGTTACCGCAAAGCCTCCGGGCGCCGAGCCGACGCCCACCTCCTTGTAGAAGCGCTTGGGCAGTTCGACCTTGTTGAGGTGCTGCGCCCGCCCGTAGCCATCGTCCCGGTGCTTGTCGGCATCTTCCAGAAACTCGCGCATCAGGCCTCCAGCAGCTTGTCGACGGCGTCGACCAGTTGATCCATGCGGTGGATGACGAGATGGGCGCCGGCGGCCTCAAGATCTGCTGCGGCGTGATAGCCCCAGGAGACCCCGAGAGCCTTGACCCCAGCGTTGCGGGCCATCTTCATGTCGTGCGAGGTATCGCCGATCATTACGGTAGCTTCACGGCCGATGCCGGCCCTCTCCATCGCCGTCTCGATCATCTGCGGATCGGGCTTGCCGCGGTTGTGCGCCGGCGTTTGGATCGAGTTGAACCGACCGATGATCTCGTGCCGCTCCAACAGTGTAATGGCGCCAGCGTGGCCCTTGCCGGTGGCCACGGCGAGGATGGTATCCGGGTCAGCCTGCAAGCGATCGAGCGCCTCGAGCGCCCCATCGAACATCGGCTCACGGGCCAGGCCGGCCTTCCGAAGGTACGTCGCTCGGTAGGCGTCGAGGATCACATCGATCCGGTCACTGTCGACACCGGGGGCAAGGATCCCCATGGCATCGCGCGCGGTGATGCCGGAGATCGAGCGGATCGCGTCGTCGGTGGGGATCGCCTGCCCTACCTCGGCGAAGGACTCGCGGACCGTCTCGATGATCAGCGCTTCGGAATTGATCAGGGTGCCATCGAGATCGAAGACGACGAGCCGCATCGGGAGAACTCCTGTGAGGCCCGGTGAGAACCACAATTTGCGAGGCGTGTCACGCCCGCCAAAGGCATGGCTCGATCGCGCAAAGCAGGACCGACTACTCCAGCACCCGCTCGATCGCGGCATCGAGCTCGGAATAATCGTGGATCAAGGTCCCTGCCCCGGCTTTGATCAGTTCGGCGGCGTCGTGATATCCCCAGCTGACGCCGATCGAGCGCACCTTGGCGGCGCGCGCCAGCTCCATGTCGAACACCGTGTCGCCCACCATCACCGTCTGGTCCGGAGCGGCGCCGGTCTCCTCCATGGCGCTGAGCAGCATGCCGGGATGCGGCTTGGAGGGGTTGTGATCGGGCGTCTGCAGGGTGGTGAAGTGCGCCGTGATCCGGTGGTTGTCGAGGATGCGGGCGACGCCCGTCAGTCCCTTGCCGGTGGCAATGCCAAGGACGGTGCCCTTCTGCTCACGCAGCCGATCCAGCGCCTCGCGGGCTCCCGGGTAGAGCGGTTCCCGGTCGAACTCGTGTTCCAGCGATGCCTTGTAGAAGCTCTTGTACTGCCCGACGATGCCTTCGATCACATCGATGTCGTCGGTCCCGGCCAACTGTCCCACAGCCACCGGCAGGGACAGGCCGATGATCTGTCGCACCTGCGCCGAGCTGGGCGCCGGCAGGTCGAGCGAGCGAAACGCCGATCCCATGTGCTCAGAAATGAGCGCCTGGGTATCGATCAGCGTGCCATCCATATCGAAGACGATGAGCCGCACGGGAGTTCCCCCTCTATTCGGCCCGTTCAGAACCACAAGACGCAGGGCGGGTCACGCCCTGCGCCACCGCAACAAGTCTACATCGCAGCGAAGCAGTAGAGAAGCCCCGCCCCACCGGTGCCGACCAGGTTCTCCTGGCTGCAGCCGCGCGATGGATGCGAGGAATTCCAGGACTTTGCGGCGTCGGAATCATCGAGGCCGGTACGGTCTGAATGGCCGACGATGGCGCTGCCTTCGCCGTTCAACGTCCAGTCGCCACAGGTCTGGCCGGCCGCCAGCGTGCCATCCGGATTGGAGCCGGTGAGGATGTCATGCTGGTTCGGCGTATCGCCCCGGCCGTTGATCGGGTTCCCGCTCTCGGACAGCGCCGTCGCCTTGGTCAGCTTGTTGTCGGCACTGTGGAGGTTGGCAACGTCGGTGGCGATCACATCGCCCTTGAAGTTCTGCCACGGGCCGGCGCCGATCCGGTCCCTGGCGTTGACGCCTTCGGCGCTCAGATAGGCTTTCCAGGTCTTGCCGCTCGAGCCGGCGGCTTCGGCCAGCTTGGCGCAATGGGCATCAGCCCCATCGAGGCCGCCGAGATTGGCGCCGTCCCCGGCACCGACACTGGTGACGAAGAAGGTCATGGTGGTCGCGTCCTGCGCAATGGCCGGTGCAGCAATGGCGAGGGTCGCCGCGGTGGCAGCGGCGAGAACGATCGTTTTCATTGGCATCTCCCTGTGCGCCCGGAATGGGCCGCAACAGGGGGAACACGCGAGCCTGCCGTTTCGTCCGCTGCTCGCGGCGATTTGATCAGTCCTGCTCCGGATCCTGATCCTGCACGTCGTAGCGGTCTGCATCGAAGCCCAGCACGTCGAAGGTCGCCTGCATATGCGGCGGCAGCGGCGCCGAGACGTCGAGCATCTGGCCGTTGCGCAGCGGCAGGCGGATGCGCCGGGCGTGCAGGTGCAAGCCCTTCGAAATTTCGTCGGGCGGCGTCCAGTTCTCGATGTTGAAATAGCGCGGGTCACCCATGATCGGGTTGTGCAACTGCGCCATGTGGACGCGCAGCTGGTGGGTGCGTCCGGTCACCGGCTTCAGCGTCACCCAGGCGAAACGCCGGGCGGCCGTGTCGGTGGTCGAGTAGTAGCTCATCGAATGCTGCGCGCCGGGCGTGCCCTGCGGCACCACCACCATCTGCTCGCCATCGGTGGTCGCCTGCTTGGCGAGGAAGCACGAAATCGAGCCCTGCTTGGGGTGCGGATTGCCCCACACCACGGCCCAGTAGATCTTGCGCGCCTGGCGCGACGAGAACACTTCGCCGAAATGCGCCGCTGCCGCCTTGGTCTTGGCGACGACGAGACAGCCCGAGGTATCGCGGTCGAGCCGGTGCACCAGCCGCGGTGCCTCACCCTTCTTGTTGGGCAGGCTCTTCAGCAGGCCGTCCATGTGGCGCTTGGTGCCGGAGCCTCCCTGCGAGGCGAGGCCATGCGGCTTGTTGAACACGTAGAGCTCGTCGTCCTCGTAGAGGATGATCGAACGCAGGAACTCGGCATCTTTCGAGTTGATCTCGCCCTCGGCCCGCGCCGGTGCCGCCTCGATCGGCGGCACCCGCACGATCTGCCCGGCGGCGAGCCGCGCATTGGCCTTTACCCGGCCGCTGTCGACGCGAATCTGGCCCGAGCGCAACAGCTTCTGCAGGTGGCCGAAGGTGACTTGCGGGAAATGCGTCGCAAACCAGCGGTCGAGCCGCATGCCGTCTTCGTCGCGGGCGACGGTCTGCATTCGCACGCCGCTCATGCGACCACCCGCATGGCCAGCATGCCCATCCACAGGCCGGCCAGCGACAGCAACACCGAGCCAACGATGTAGACCGCTGCCAGGAGAATATCGCCGCGCTCGATCAACGTGATGGCGTCGAGCGAGAAGCTCGAAAAGGTGGTGAAACCGCCGAAGATGCCGACCGCCACGAACAGCCGGATCTCGTTCTGGTACTGCGGCGTGAACTTGGCCAACGCGCCGATCAGTACACCCATGGCGATCGAACCGACGATGTTGATGAGCAACGTCGACACCGGGAAGCCGTTGGGCAGGCTGCCGATCCAGTTCTGGGCGCCAAAGCGCGCCAAGGCGCCCAGCGCGCCGCCGATTCCGACGAGAAGATAAGCTTGCATGGGCTGACTTCTACGGGCACCGCCCGCGGAAGACCAGCCCCATGCATCGCGGCTCCGCGTCAGGCGGCAGGCAGGCTAGCTTCATCGGCCTCGTCGTCGATCTCGAGCGCCGGCGCCACCGCCGACGAGACCAGCCCGTTGAGCGAGCCGCCCTTGAGCCCAAGCTCGGCCAGCAGCGCGTCGATCAGCGGCGCCTGGCTGCGATAGCGCAGCGCCGCATCGACCGCCTGATCGGCAATCCCGCCACCGGCATGGCCGTTGATGCCACCACCGCCGTTGCCGCCCCCACCGGCGAGCCCGTCGACATGCAGGATCTTGATGCCCTCGATATTCTCCATCGGCTTCACCGACTCGGCGATGATCTGCGGCAGCGCCTGGATCAACGCCATGCGAATGTTCATGGCGATCTGCTCGGGCGACAGGTGGTTGGCCGCCTCGTTGAGCTTCTGCTTGCCTTCGGCTTCAACGGCATAGGTGACCTCGGTGGCCGCTGCCTTCAGCTTGGCAGCCTCCGCCTCACCCTGGGCCAGCGTGCGGGCGGCCTCTGCGCGGTTCTTGGCCGCCTGTTTCTCGGCATCGGACGATACCACGATGTTGATCGAGGCCTTCTGCGCTTCCTGTTCCGCTTCGATCAGCTGGATGCGCTTGGTACGCTCGGCGATCTCGGTGAGCCGAGCCGTCTCCACCTCTTCTGCCGCCTTGGCCGCGAGGGCACGAGCCACGTCGGCCTTGGCTTCGGCCTTGGACTGCTCCTCCGACTTGGCGGCGATGGCCGTGGCGCTGGTCTGCTCGGAAAGCGCGATGGCCTGGTCGGCCTTGATCGCTGCCTCCTTCACCTGCTGGCGCGACAGCGTGCGGGCCGCCTCGGCTTCGGTGGCGCGCTGGGCCCGCAGGCTCTCGATCTCGGCATTCTGCTGGTCGATGCGGATGGCGATTTCGCGCTCGTTGTTGAGGCGGGCATATTCGGAGTCGCGGGTGATGGTGAACTGTTCCTGCTGCGCCTCGAGGTTCTTGCGCGCGATCGCCACCTGGGTGTTCTGCTCGATCTCGTTGCGCGACTTGCGCCGCTCTTCGATCGCCTGAGTCATCTTGGTCAGCCCCTCGGCGTCGAACACGTTGTTGGGATTGAAGAATTCCCGGTTGGTCTGGTCGAGCCCGGTGAGTGACACCGATTCAAGTTCGAGGCCGTTCTTGAGGATATCCTCGGACACCGCTGCCTGAACTTTCTGCACGAAGCTGACACGTTGCTCGTGCAGCTCCTCCATCGCCATCTCGGCGGCGACGGCGCGCAGCGCATCGACGAACTTGCCTTCCACCAGTTCCTTCAGCGCCTGCGGTTCCATGGTCCGGCGGCCGAGCGTCTGCGCCGCGTCAGCGATGGCTTCAGCGGTGGGCTGCACACGCACGTAGAATTCGGCCTGCACGTCGACGCGCATGCGGTCCTTGGTAATCAGCGCCTGCTCGGCGGTGCGCACCACTTCGAGGCGCAGCGTGTTCATGTTGACCGGGATGGTTTCGTGCAGCACCGGCAGCACCAGGGCGCCGCCGTTCATGATCACCCGCTGGCCGCCGAAGCCGGTGCGGACGAAGGACACCTCCTTGCTGGCCCGGCGATAGAGCCGCGCGATGATCATGCCGATCACGAAGATCGCAACGATGATGATGCCGGCAAGGATCAGGATCGAAATGAGCTGGTCGTACATGCGGGGCTATTCCTGTGGCGGGGTGAGGCGCGTGATGGCGCGGTAAATGTTCTTGTCGCGACCGACGAGGAAAACCCGGTCGCCGGCGCTGTAGGTCATGCCGGGTTCGCCCGGCTCGAGCAGGATGTGGTGGGTGCGGCCGCGCAGGTCCGTGGTCTTGGCTTCGGCTGGCTGGCCCTGCCTGGCCTCGCCGCGGATGATGGTGGCGTAACTGCCCACCAGTTCGGAGCGGCTCGCCGCCTCGGACTGGTCGCGCGGGAAGATGTCGCCGAGCCAACGGCCGAGGTGGCGCGTGGCATAGCTGGCGCCGACCAGGGCCGGGACTGCCGCAAGCCAAGGCGTCAGCGCGCTGCCGAGGGCTGCGCCTGCCGCCCACTGCACGAGATAACCGCTGAGGCCGAACCCGGTGAGGAAGATGACGAGCAGCGCCAGGAACGGCAGTCGCCCGACCGAGAACCAGCTGAGCACATGCGAGAGCGGTCCGACTTCGGCGCCGCTGAGTTCCGGCGCATCAAGATCGGGAACGTCGACACCCGGCAGGGCCGCCTCGATTGAGGCGGAGGGCGAGAAGCCGATGACGAGGGACAGCAACTCGATCACCCCGATCGCCAACATGACGATCAATGCAACGGTGAACGGTGCGAACTCCGGCGCGAACAGTTCTATCTTGCCCCTCCCCTGATCTCCTCAGGTCATATGGGACTGTTGTGACAGTTTTCCATAGGCTGCAAGGACTTCACGAGGCGGATTCTCAATATGGCTAATCTTGGCGGCGCCAAAGCCGCCAAGTAACGCCGGGTACGCTAGTTGTCGCCCTCTTGCTCCCGCCGCTGCTCGCGGCGGCCGGACCAGAAATCGAGGCGCTTGATCACCTCGCGTTCGAAGCCGCGCTCGTTCGGCTGGTAGAATTCCGGCCGCTTGTCGCCGGCCAGCTCGTCCGGGAAGAACTCCTGGCCCGAAAAGGCGTCGGGCCAGTCGTGATCGTAGCGATAGCCCTTGTTGTAGCCGAGCTCCTTCATCAGCTTGGTCGGGGCGTTGAGAATGTGCTTGGGCGGCGGCAGCGAGCCGGTCTGCTGGGCCAGCGCCTTGGCACTGGCGAAACCGACCATCGCGGCGTTGGATTTTGGCGCGGTCGCGACATAGGCGATGGCCTGCGCCATGAACAGCTCGCCCTCGGGGAAGCCGGTGCGTTCGAACGCCGACCAGGCAGTGATCACCTGCACCATAGCCTGCGGGTCGGCCATGCCGACATCCTCGGAGGCGGCGCAGGCGAGGCGCCGGAAGATGGTGTCGGGGTGCTCGCCGCCGACCAGCATGCGCTGGGCCCAGTACATCGCCGCCTGCACGTCCGAACCGCGCAGGCTCTTATGGAAGCAGCTGAGCAGGTTGTAGTGTTCCTCCTGCCCCTTGTCGTAGACCGGCGCCCGTTTCTGCACCGTCTCGGCGAGACCGGCGACATCGAGCATCGCGGCCTCCGGCAGGGCGAACAGCTCCTCGGCGAGGCCGATCAGGTAGCGCCCATCGCCATCGGCCATGTCGAGCAGCGCATCGCGGGCCTCGGCGGTGATGGGCAGTTTGCGGCCGACATGGGTTTCGGCGCGTTCGGCGAGGATGGCCAGGTCCGGCTTCTCGAACCGGCGCAGCGTATAGACCTTGGCGCGCGACAGGAGCGCTGCAACCATCGAAAAGCTCGGGTTCTCGGTAGTGGCGCCGATCAGGATCACGGTGCCGTCCTCGACATGCGGCAGCAGTGCATCCTGCGTGGTGCGGTTGAAGCGGTGCAGTTCGTCGACGAACATCACCGTCTGCCGCCCTGCCCCGAGCCGCAGCGCCTTGGCGTCAGCGATCACCTTGCGGAGGTCAGCCACCCCGGAGAGAACGGCACTCAGCTGCACGAAGTCGAGCCCGACCTCCTTGGCCACCAGCCGGGCAATCGTGGTCTTGCCGACGCCCGGCGGCCCCCAGAGAATGAAGGAGGAGACCCGGCCGGCCGCCACCATGCGGCCGATCGGGCCGTTAGGTCCCAACAGATGATCCTGTCCGATGACGTCGGCGAGCCGCTGCGGCCTCAGGGCCTCGGCGAGCGGACGCGGCGCGGCATCATCGAACAGCGAATCCATCAACCACTTACCTCGGCCCGGACAACCCGACCGCCCCGCTGTAGCACAACGCGCCAGCTCTGCGGGCGATCATTGGCGAGCTTTCCGAACCGTTCCGCGTCGTCCGTCGCATCGCCGTTGAGGCTGATGATCAGGTCACCGGCCCTGAGGCCCATATCGTCGGCCGGCGAGCCGGATTCAACGCCACGAACCACGACGGCATGGGTGTCGTAGGGCAGCCCCAGTTCCTGCGCGACCGCCGGCGTCACCGTTTCCACCGTAGTGCCGGCGAAGCGGGTATTGCCCGAGACGGTCAGCGGTTTGCCGGAACCGGGAGGGGCTTCGAGGGTGATGACCTTGTCCTCGGTCTTGCCGGCGCGGAAATACTGCAGGTCCGCCGTAGCACCGACCGGCTTGGTGGCGAGGCGGAAATCGAAGGCGCTGGGCTGCTCGATATTGAAGCCGTCAACCGCGAGGATCACGTCGCCATCGGCAAAGCCCGCTTTCTCGGCCGGGCCGCCCGGAGCTATCTCGCTGATCAGCGCGCCCCGCGCCTGGCCGAGCCCGAGGCTGTCGGCGAGATCAGCAGTCACCGGCTGCATCCGGGCCCCGAACCACGGCCGCACCAAGGCGCCGCCGGAGATGCCGGTTTCGGCCACCAGCTTGGCCATGTTGGCCGGAATGGCGAAGCCGATGCCGACCGAACCACCCGAGCGCGACACGATGGCGGTGTTGACCCCCACCAGCCGGCCCTGCAGATCGACCAGCGCGCCACCCGAATTGCCCGGATTGATCGCTGCGTCGGTCTGGATGAAGAACTCGTAGTTCGAACTCTCGACGCCGGTGCGGGCCAGCGCAGAGACGATACCCGAGGTAACGGTTTGCCCGACGCCGAACGGGTTGCCGATGGCCAGCACCAGGTCGCCGACCTCGAGTTGGTCGGAATCGGCGAAGGCCAGTGCCGGGAAGCTGGCGCCCTTGGGGTCCTTGACCTTCAGCACGGCAAGATCGGTCTTGGGGTCATCGAGTACCAGGTCGACCGGATACTCGTGCCCGTCATTGGTCGAGATGCGGATGTCGGTGGCGCCCTCGATGACGTGGTGGTTGGTGAGGATGACGCCGGCGCCGTCGACGATGACGCCCGAGCCGAGCGACTGCGATTTCTGCGGCCGGCTGTCCATGAACGGGCCATCGCCGCCGAAAAAGCGCTGGAAGAACGGATCATCGAGGAACGGCGAGGTGGCGCGCTGGCTGATCGTGGTAGCGTAGACATTGACCACCGAGGGGGTCACCGACTTTACCACCGGCGCAAAGCTCAGCTGCATTTCGGTCCGCGTGGCAGGTACTGCGCGCGGTTCGGGCGCGACCGTCTCGGTGGCCTGTGCCGCGCTGACCACTGCGGGTGGCGTCGTCGTGCGACTCGAAATTTCGGCGTAACCGAACACCAGCGCGGCGCCGGCGGCGACGCCTCCGAGAGCCAAGAACAACCCCTGTTTCGACATCGTCATATCCTCGGGCGATAGTGCGCCGCGAACCGCGGGCGCGATGGCCCGACAAACGCCGCGAATCTGGCGCCTTTTAGGTGCTGGGCTTACCGATTGGTAATCCCCGAAATATGACGTTGCCCAGTAGGTCAATCGACCCTATATGCACGCTCGTTTTTGTGCCCCGAGGACCTTCTCGTACAAGACCCCTGAAAGGTTAGCCGCCCAATGACTGAGCCGACCACGGTCTACACCAACACGTCGCAGCTTATCGCCAGCGAGGAGCCGGATTTTCCGAGCTTCCTGT
>JAESFN010000518.1_pt1 | contig 33701 bp, 36 predicted proteins | sample 9269411 | NCBI WGS metagenome assembly JAESFN01 (sample SAMN14505399, study PRJNA617100) | algae metagenome | isolation source: Iphinoe sp. HA4291-MV1 and co-occurring heterotrophs from trail next to... | place: USA: Maunawili Falls, Hawaii | collected 2009-07-25
TGGTAACAAACCCCAGAAGTGAAAACTTTCCTAGCAGTCAGTCAACGGTAGTGCAAGCCAAATTTGTCAATGAGCGCGATCGCGCTGATCCACTTGTGCAAAAAACAAACTCTTTGGCAGGCGAGACGCCTACCCCACAAGATTTTTTGGTAACAAACCCCAGAAGTGAAAACTTTCCTAGCAGTCAGTCAACGGTAGTGCAAGCCAAATTTGTCAATGAGCGCGATCGCGCTGATCCACTTGTGCAAAAAACAAACTCTTTGGCAGGCGAGACACCTACCCCACAAGAGTTTTTGGTAACAAACCCCAGAAGTGAAAACTTTCCTAGCAGTCAGTCAACGGTAGTGCAAGCCAAATTTGTGAGTGGAACAGATGGCAGCCTTTTATCGCCCAAACCAACTCCTATCAGTGCTACGTTACCAATTGAGAAACCGCCACTTGAGCAAAGTTTAAGTCTCAATTCCTCAAATTTATTGTTGAAAACACAGGCAATAGGGGATTTATCTAGAGAAACAAGCCAAAATCCAATACCTATTGTGCAGGCGCGATCGCAACCATTACCTGCTGGCGATCGCGGTATTTCTCTTGGGGAAAACTTGCCCACTGTTCAGGAGTTGACAGGGGAAGCGATTCTCCTTTGGAGACGCTGCGCGAACGCATTCGATTCCATCACCGCACTGCCAAATTTATCTGGAGAAACCAGCCAAAATCCAAAATCCGTGCTGGAAAGTTCTGAGGAACAAAAACCGATGCTCAGATTTTCTGCAAAATCTCAAAATCCTATAAGTTGGTCTGGATTAGAAATTCCGCTTTTATTTTCCAATCACCCTGTTAATCCAGAATCAGTGGAGGCAGAATCGGGAGTACCAAACCCAGGTATTACGGGAATGTCGAGAAATCAACCCATGACCCAAACTACGGGATTATCGAAAGAGGTTTCTTTGCATCTACAGTCTCATCAAGAATCCAATATACAACAACCCAACATCGAAACACCAATCGATTTAGAGGCATTAACAGATAAAGTAGAACGCAATCTCATGCAGCGGTTAATTATAGAAAGCGAACGCCGAGGAAGAAAAACATGGAGTTAGAAAAACTCAAAATTTTCGTTGAAAAAAAAATTCCAACTTTTGATGAAGCTCAACCGATTATAGCTCTTTTCAATCCCCAGCAAATTTCAATTTCTAAGACGGGATGGCAGGGGCAAGGTAATAGCCTCCAACCAGCAGAAGAGTCAGCAACTTTAACCGTAGAGTTGTTTTTCGATACTAGTTTGTTAAATGCCAAACAGAGTATGAGCGATATCGGTAGTGTTATTGGACTGAATTTGTCAGGTAGCAGCCGACTAAAAGACGTTCGAGATTACACTAAAAAAATTTATCACCTGACTGAAAAAAAGAGTGGTTTAGGTGCGATACCCAGACCTCCTATTTGCAAACTGAAATGGGGACACAATACAGTTTTATTTCAAGGAGTTCTCAAGCAGTTAACTAAAACATTTACTCGTTTTTTGGCGAATGGAACACCAGTTCGGGCAAAGCTGAATTGCACGTTTGAGGAATGGATACCGCCAGAAATCAAACAAAAAGAGCAAAACCCAATCGATGACCCAATTCGCATCGTGCGGCGTGGAGAAACATTGACTAGTATTGCTGCGGAAGAATACAACGATCCTGCACTTTGGAGAATCATTGCTGTTGCCAATCGCCTCGATAATCCGCGCCAAATTGCTCCCGGTCAGCGCCTCACTGTACCACCACTTTGATTGTTAAAAATAGAAATGTCTCAACCTAAAGGTACTGAAATCCTCACCCCTCAAGTCAAAATTACGATCGCCGGCAAACCTCTCTCACCTGAAGCGATCGCCGATTTGTCAAGCGTGACCGTGGTGGAAGACCTAGAAGGTGCGGGGATGTTTACCCTGCAATTAAAGACTTGGGATTTGGTAAAAGGCGAACTGACATGGATAGATCACAACTTATTTGACTGCGGCAATACTGTGGAAATTCAAATGGGTTACGCGAAATTAGAAACGCTAATTATTGGCGATATTACGGGATTAGAACCTAGCTTTTCCCAAGATTCTGCACCCACATTGACTGTACGAGGTCACGATCTCAGTCATCGTTTAATGCGGGGAACCCAAAGGCGCAGTTTTTTGGAAATGAAAGACAGCGAAATTGCAAGTCTTATTGCTAGCGAACGGGGATTAGATGCCAAAGTTGAGGATAGCAAAGAAAAATTAAATCACGTTTTGCAATCAAATAAAACTGATTGGGAATTTTTGCAAGATCGGGCGAAACGGATTGGGTATGAAGTGTTAGTTAAAAACAAAACTCTATATTTTCGTCCGCCACGAAATGCCAGCAGTCAAGTACTAAAACTAAATCGCGCCGACGATTTGCTAGACTTCTCTGCCCGACTGAGTACGATGAATCAGGTCGGACAGGTGGAAGTTCGGGGTTGGGACCCTCAAAAGAAAGAGTTGTTTATTAGCAAGGCAGGTGTTGGTAATGAAACTACTCAAATGAAAGGTTCTATTAGCGGGCCGAAGGTCGCTAACCAAGAATTTGGTAAGACGAGTCACACGATCGCCAATGTCATAGTTTCTAGTCAAGCAGAAGCAAATCAAATTGCCTTAAAACTGTTCAACGAAATGGCATTGAACTATATCACTGGTGATGGCAGTTGTTTGGGTCGTACAGATTTACACCCCGGTACGACGATAGAAATCACTGGCATTGGTAAGCACTTTAGTGGGTCTTATTATGTTAAGGCTGTTACTCATTCTTACAGCAAAAATCAAGGTTATCGCACTCAATTTTCAGTAAAAAGGAATGCGAGTTGATGTTCTATTTTCCTATTTATACCACACATATAGAGAGTCATAAATGACAGGTGAAATACTCAATTTATTTGCTCAATCAGAAGGTAGTGATCGCTTTTATGGCGTGACGATCGGTATAGTTACCAATAATCAAGATGACGAAGGACTGGGGCGAGTTAAAGTAAAATTGCCTCGGATATCTGATACAGATGAGAGTTGTTGGGCAAGGGTATTGACTCCAATGGCAGGAAAGGAAAGAGGTATCTATTTTTTGCCGGAACTTCTTGATGAGGTATTAGTTGCTTTTGATCAAGGGGATGTTAATTTCCCATACATTTTAGGGAGTTTATGGAATGGTAAAGATAAACCGCCAGCAACGAATGATGATGGTAAGAATAACAAGCGACTGCTTAAATCCCGCAGCGGTCATCAAATTATTTTGGACGATACGAAAGATGCCGAAAAAATTATCATTCAAGATTCAACTGGGAAAAACGAGATCGTTATCGATTCTAAAAACAATGCCATGATGCTCAAAGTAGAAAAAGACTTAACGATTGAAGCCAAAGGAAAAATTAGTCTAAAAACGAGCGGTGGCGATTTAGCTATTGAGTGCAATAACCTCAATATTCAAGCGAAACAAAATTGTGAAATTAAGGCTAATGCTAACTGCAATATTGAGGCTAATTCTGGAATAGGAATTAAATGTTTGGCAGGTGTAAAAATCAATGACGGTGCTTTGGAGGTGACATAATGCCAGGAACTTTATTGCACGTAGGCGCAACGGTAAATTGCGCTCATCAAGGACAAGCGCAGCCCACTTCTGTAAATCCAAGGGTGAAAGTAATGGGTAATCCTGTGGTGACTCAAGCTTTTCCTTATGCGATCGCAGGCTGTACAAATCCCCCACCCCCTAACAATGTAGGCCCTTGCACCGCAGCCCAGTGGACTAGCGCCGCTACTAGAGTTAAAGTCATGGGACAACCCGTTTTATTGCAGGATAGTAAAGCAATTTGTCTGCCCACAAATACGCCATTAACTGTTGCTGTCACTCAAACGCGCATCAAAGGAATTTAAAGGAACAATGAATACTAATTTTCTCGGTGTCGGGTGGACATCCCCAGTTAAAGTAGAAAACAATCAAATTGTCATGGCGCATTATGAAGAGTGCGTTCGCCAATCAATTTGGATGATATTAAGTACCGCCAGAGGAGAACGGTTGATGCGTCCAGATTTTGGTTGTGGAATTCACGATTTGGTGTTTGCAAACAATAGTGCTGGCACGATTGGAACGGCGATTGATGAAGTGCGTCAAGCGTTAATTCAATGGGAACCGCGCATCGATGTGTTGGATGTAGATGCAAGTCCCGATCCCAAGCAACCAAACCGATTGCTGATCCAGGTTAATTATCAAGTTCGTACGACAAATAATCGATTCAATTTGGTTTATCCATTCTATTTGAGCTAATTCCTATGTCGATTCAACCGCCAAAAATTGACAAACGTACCTATGAAGATATAGTCGAACAAACGGTAAAGTTAGTACAAGATTATACTGACGCTCAGGAAAGTGTCGATAATAAACCAGAATTTTTGCGCGATCGCATTCTCGCTGAGGATATCACAAATACTGAAGGCAATATCGTCAAAGCAGGTACGTTAATCGACGCAGAATTAGCAGATGCGATCGCCAAAGTCAAAGATTTAACACAAGTTAATGTTAAGGGCGGCTGGTTGAAACCTCAAAAACCTGACGCAGGTTTGGCGCTAATTCGCATATTTGGGCGCATGGCAGCCACAGTAAGCGATCGCCTAAATCGAGTCCCAGAAAAAAACTTTCTCGCCTTTCTAGATTTGCTCGGTACGCAAATTTTACCACCCCAGCCCGCGCGAGTTCCCTTAACTTTTTCTCTGGCATCTGGCGTACCTGAAAGTACAACAGCTTTGGTTCCCGCTTATACGCAAATCTCCGCGCCACCTACTGAGGGAGAAGAGGAAGAAGTTGTCTTTGAGACAGAAAGCGATGTGCTGATAACGCCAGTGCAATTGCAAGCGGTATTTGTCCGAGATTTAAAGGCAGATCAAGCGGTATTTGTCCGAGATTTAAAGGCAGATACATATAGCGAGCGCACATTACAAGCAACAAGTGGTAATCATGCTTTCTTTGCTTTTGAAGGAGATACTCAAATTGAACACAGTCTTTACTTAGCTAGCGAACTCTTCACATTACCTGACCATAAAAAAGTCACGTTAACTGTTCAATCCTCGAACGCAGAAGATTGGAAGAAGTTATCTCTCGATTGGTCTTATTGGGATGGAATTGATTGGCGATCGCTATTAAGTCAGACTTCAACAAATCCGGTCATAATTTCCAACTTTCCAGCTATTACTCACCATACAATTGATGATTTAAATGCTCCTTGGTTGCGTGTTAAATTGCTTTCACCGCTTGCAGCATCACCCCAAATTAATAGTATCACCGCCACCGTTAACATCGAAGGAAACAATTTAGCTCCCGAACGATGCTTTTTCAACACTATTCCTATTGATTTGAGTAAAGATTTTTATCCCTTTGGCGAACAACCACGTTTTAATGACACTTTCTATATTGCCAGCCAAGCCATGTCATTAGAAAAGGCCACAGTAACGGTGACAGTGACGTTGAGTAAAAATTTACCTATTAATCCGAATGGCGGTGATGTGGAAGTGGATTGGGAGGCTTGGGATGGAAGTAGTTGGGAAGCCTTGAAACCCACTGCCAAAAACATTAATGGACAACCAATTACAGATTTAAAGCTTTCACCAATCAAATTTACAGCAAGTGGCAAGGTAGAGTTTACACTCTCGAAACCTGGAACTCAAATTTCAGTAAATGACGAGACTAATTACTGGCTTCGTATTCGGATTATCAAAGGAAATTATGGGAGTGGAAATGCGTTAGGTCAACTCGTTACTTTGACTTACTTAAGCAAAGCAGCAAACGACACAGACACACTAACTGTTCAAAATGTGAGAGGCTTTATGCTGGGCGATCCTGTTTTGATTGTGGCTGGTAACAACTCACAAACAGGTTCAATTAAAGATATTAATTTAGCTGATAAAAAGCTCATTTTAGCAAACAAAATTAACCCAGATTTACCAGCAGGAGCGACAGTGATGCTAAACTCATCTGCTAGTTTCGCACCGCCATCAGTTAGCTCTCTCCAACTCGACTATAAGTATGTAATCGATAACTTTTCTAATTTCACTTTTGTAACTTACAATAATTTCACGTATGTGAAAGAGGTTATTAATAAAAATAATACTGAATTCTCACCGTTTACTCGTTTAACTGATACCAAAAGATACTTATATTTAGGTTTTGATCGCCCATTTCCCAATCGAGCGATCGCGCTTTATTTCCAAGTCGAATCTCCACCCGCAAAAGAATTATCAGCCGCAACTACCAATCCTGCCAAACCCCGCTTAGTTTGGGAATATTCCAACGGCAAAGATTGGACGAAATTGAGCGTTATTGATGAAACGGCTGCTTTTAGCGATCGCGGACTAATTAAATTTATCGGGCCATCTGACTTTACCGCAACTCAGGAGTTTAATCAAACCCTCTATTGGTTGCGAGTTTATTGTGAAAAAGGCGAATTTCGAGTGCAACCGCGCTTGCGTCGCATCCTGACAAATACGATTTGGGCAAGTCAAACTACAAGGCAGCAAAATGAAATTTTAGGCGGCAGTAATGGCAACCCCAATCAAATATTCCGCACCGTGAAATCTACCATTTTACCCGGTCAGCAATTGGAGATCCAAGAACAAAAAATTCCCTCTCTAGAAGAACAAATTGCCATTGAAAAATTAGAAGGAAAAGACGCAATTACCATTATTCGAGATGAGAAGGGAGATGTAGAAACTGTGTGGGTGCGATGGCATGAAGTTTCAGATTTTTATCAGTCGGGAATGGGCGATCGCCACTACACTGTCAACCGTTTAACCGGAGAAATTAAGTTTGGCGACGGACAGCAAGGAATGATACCGCCTCAAGGTCGCAACAACATTCGCATGGCGCGATATAAAACTGATGGCGGGACGAAGGGTAACAAGCCTGCTCAAACCATTACCCAGTTAAAAACATCAATTCCTTTTATTAATAGCGTCATTAATTTGGAACCTGCTGGCGGCGGTGCCGATCGAGAAGCGATCGAACGAGTTAAAGAACGGGGGCCTAAGGTGCTGCGACACCGGGGTAGAGCAGTCACGGTGCAAGACTTTGAGGACTTGGCTTATGAAGCATCACCGGATGTGGGGAGAGTAAAAGCGATCGCTCCCAACCAAATCGAGCAAGTAACAAACAATACCCCAACACTTGACTCACTCAATCCACTCGATCCCAAATTGTGGTTAGACCCAAAAAAGTCAGATCCCAAGTTGGACGAACACAACAAAGTTCAGAATGTGGGTCAAGTCACGCTCCTAATTGTACCCAATAGTTCGGCTCCCCAACCCGTACCCAGTTTGGCGCTCATTGAGCAAGTAGAAACTTACATCCGAGCGCGTTGTAACCCCACAATCAACCTTGTGGTAGCAGGGCCAGATTGGCAGGAGATTTCGGTCACGGCTGAGGTGGTTCCTGTATCTTTAGATGTGGCAGATGCGGTGAGATTAGCGGTGATTAAACGCTTGCAAGAATTCCTACATCCCCTAACTGGGGGGAAACAGAGACAGGGGTGGGCTTTCGGTCGTCAGCCTTATATGTCGGATTTCTATGCTGTCATCGAAGCAGTTCCGGGAGTAGACCACATTCATTCTCTGACTCTGAATGAACTCAACGTCAAGTTGTTATCCGCCCACCAGTTAGTTTACTCCGGTATACACAACATTACGATTTTGTCAAAGGAAGAAGTCTAAATATGTCGATACCCTTACCTAATTTGGATGACCGCACCTATGCCGATTTGGTGGAAGAAGCGGGTGCTTTAATTCCGATTGAATATCCAGAGTGGACTGACCACAACCCCAGCGATACTGGAATTATTTTAATTGAGATGCTGGCTTGGTTGATGGAGATGGTACTATACCGAGTCAATCAAGTGCCAGATCGGAATGTAGAAATGTTTCTCAAGTTGCTTAACGAACCGGAAAAAAAGCTGGACGAGAATTTACATATCGCGATTAGAGAAACAGTTTTAGATTTGCGGCAGCGCTTCCGAGCTGTTACTCGTGAGGATTTTGAGCAACTGGCGTTAGATTGGTACAGTACGGAAGGGAAGATTGTGCGATCGCGTTGCATCCCCAATCGGAATCTAACGCTAACAGACTCCACTAGCAGAAAAAATGAGGCTCCTGGACATATTAGCTTAGTTGTGCTTCCAGAAAGCTCGGCTAAACCCACTATAGATCTAAAAGAAGCCTTAGATCTAAAAAAAGACTTGTGGAAATATCTGGATGAAAGGCGACTTCTGACAACCCGCCTTCACGTCGTCGAACCAGACTATTGTTCGCTGACAATCGAGGCGCAGTTATACCTGGAAGATGGTGCTGATTCCCTAAAAGTCCGAAAAAAAGCCAAGCGTGAGGTAGAACTGTTCTTCCACCCCCTGAATTCGGAACACTACTGGGATGGTAAGGGTTGGCCTTTTGGTCGAAACGTCTACCGTTCGGAACTATACCAATTGCTGGCTCAAATTCCTGGGGTGGATTATGTCGAGATACTAAAGGTAAACGGTAACGAAAAACTGACTGATATCCCTCTGGAAGATTATCAACTGGTAGCAGTGAAAGTAGACCAAAAAAGTTTCACAATTATGGAGCGCAGGGGAAATGATTGGAAATCAGTCTAGCCAGATCAGTAGCTATCTGCAATATCTTCCCAGTAGCTTGCAAGCCGATCCGTTTCTGCGGGATTTATTGCTGGCTTTTGAGCGAATCTTGAGCAATTCTGACCGTCTCGATCCGTCATCTCTTGCACTAGAAGAATACATTGAAGACATTTCTACTTACTTCAATCCAGTTAAAACTCCCCTTGAATTTTTGCCTTGGCTGGCGGGTTGGGTAGCTTTGAGTTTGCGAGATGACTGGGAGGAGGAAACCAAGCGTCAGTTTATCAATGAAATTGTGCCATTGTATCGTCTGCGTGGCACTAAAACGGGTCTGGAGAAAATCCTGAAGCTTTATCTGAAAAGCTACAAATTTCCGGAAAAGGTGGAGATTTTTGAGTTTGAGAATCTGCCCAATTACTTTCAAGTCCAGTTGACTATACCCGATCCAGATTTTGATAAGTATTGGCGTATAGCCAAAATTGCTAAGGCAATTATTGACCAGGAAAAGCCCACTCACACGTTTTATGCCCTGAAAATTTTTGTGCCAACGATGCGGATTACGGGTAATTATTACCCATTCAATCTAGCGCAACCCAGTACGATCGCTGCCACTGTGCGTGATGTCAACGATGCGAGTAATATTTTAATACTCAGTATCAAGGGTTCAGGACAAGCAGAACCCTACGCTCGGCAAGCTGATCAAAAGTTCCCGTTGACAGTCACTTATACTGTGACACCAGAGCAATTTAAACGGGGTGAGACATGGCATTTAGCGATCGCTAATTTGAGCAAAGTTTCATCCAAGGTGATAGGAAAAGTTACCATTACCCTCACCGATGATGTTAATACATCTTTGCAACAACCGTATAAAGATTTGGAATTCACCCTAGTGTCAGGGTTAAAGATTATTACTTTAGATTCTAAAGGCAACATAGGGAAAAATCCCGACGGAAATACTCAATTGGGAACTATTTAACCGGGAACCTAAAAACACAATTTAGCCAAGCAAGGACAACAATTATGGTACTTAAAGATGTTAACCAACGCCCTAGATATTTTGCAGGTCAGTATTTATTAGAAGAAGACTTTGAACTAGAACAGGATTATCATATTGATCGCCAATGTCGCCACAACCGTTTGCTGCATGTTTCGGGTATTGCCGAGGGTTTGAGTGTTAAGTTGGAAAAAAATACATTAACTGTGTCTTCTGGCACAGCTGTAGATAAATATGGTCAACAGATCGTCCTCCTCAACAACCAAACCGTGGATTTGCCATCTAATAATGGAGAATACATTCTATTCATTCAATATACAGAAGAAAATGACTTGGAACAGTCAGGTACTCAAAAGGGTTATAGGCGCATAGTAGAAAAACCTAGTATTAAGGTTGATTTAGTAAATAATGTTCCAGATAGTGCTATTAAACTAGCCAAGCTGGCGATCGCTCAAGGCCAAATCACAAATCCTATTGATCTCAATGTTCGTGAATATTCTGGATTGCGCTTGCCTTCACCTACTAACGAAGGTTTAACGCTGCGTTCTGGGGGCGATCAGGCTAGTAATTTGGCTGTTCTCAGTGGTGGTTTCAGTGTCACTGATAAAGTTGGTATCGGTACTATAACTCCGACAGCAAAACTACATATTGTTGATTCCTTTCAAGATGCCCGTGGCACAACTTTAATTTTAGGTTCGACTGATGCTTCTAATCTAAGATTAGGCTATGACCAAGGATATAGCTGGATTCAGTCACATGGGAGCAAGCCGCTTGCGATTAATTCTTTAGGTAACAACGTCGGTATCGGCACCACAAATCCGACAGAAAAACTGGAAATTGGTGGTAATTTGAAGGTTAATGGGAATATTTCTGCTACTGGCAATGTTGGTATTGGGACAACAACAACTTTGACAGAAAAACTGGAAATTGGTGGTAATTTGAAGGTTAGTGGGAATATCTCTGCTACTGGCAATGTGGGTATCGGTATCGGTACAGCAACTCTGACAGAAAAACTGGAAATTGGTGGTAATTTGAAGGTTAGTGGGAATATTTCTGCTACTGGCAATGTTGGTATTGGAACAACGACTGCTCCAAGTAAGAAACTTCAGATTGAAAGTGGAGAATTGAGAGTCAAAGCAAGCCATAACATCGACACAGCAGACATTGGTACATTCTACCGAGGCGATCTTACTCAGGGTATTGGGATTGGCTACAACCGGATTGAAGCGATTGGCAGTATCGCCAACCAGGATATTTTGATTCTTCCAAAGGGAACTGGTAAGGTTGGTATCGGTACAGCAAGTCCGACAGAAAAACTAGAAATTAGTGGTGGTAATTTGAAGGTTGTTAATGGGAATATCTCTGCTATCGATGCTACATTAACTGGCAAGGTTGTCATTGGCACGGGTTCAACTGTACCTATTAAGAAACTTCAGATTGAAAGTGGAGAATTGAAAGTCAAAGCAAGCCATGACAACGGGACAGCAGACATTGGTACATTCTACCGAAACAATCTTACTCAGGGTATTGGGATTGGCTACAACCGGATTGAAGCGATTGGCAGTATCGACAACCAGGATATTTTGATTCTTCCAAAGGGAACTGGTAAGGTTGGTATCGGTACAGCAAGTCCGACAGAAAAACTAGAAATTAGTGGTGGTAATTTGAAGGTTAATGGGAATATCTCTGCTATCGATGCTACATTAACTGGCAAGGTTGGCATTGGCACGGGTTCAACTGTACCTATTAAGAAACTTCAGATTGAAAGTGGAGAATTGAGAGTCAAAGCAAGCCATAACATCGACACAGCAGACATTGGTACATTCTACCGAAACAATCTTACTCAGGGTATTGGGATTGGCTACAACCGGATTGAAGCGATTGGCAGTATCGACAACCAGGATATTTTGATTCTTCCAAAGGGAACTGGTAAGGTTGGTATCGGTACAGCAAGTCCGACAGAAAAACTAGAAATTAGTGATGGTAATTTGAAGGTTAGTGGGAATATTTCTGCTACTGGCAATGTTGGTATTGGGACAACAACAACTCTGACAGAAAAACTGGAAATTGGTGGTAATTTGAAGGTTAGTGGGAATATCTCTGCTACTGGCAATGTTGGTATTGGTACAGCAAGTCCGGCAGCCAATCTACAAGTACGAAATACGATTACCGTTTACAACAAAGATAATTTTGATTTCTCGAAAACAGCCCTATTGGTGAATTCCAAAACTCATAATGGTGGTAGTAGTCCAGCAGCAGCGGAATCCGTTTTAACCCTGGCAAGAGAAGGGGTTGCAAATCAAAGTTGGGGAAATATGGTTGATTTCCAACTAAGTAACTACAGAAAAGATAATGACGGTACTACTGATGCCATCACCCAACTAGATTTATATCTCACCAAAGGGCAGTTCTCACAACAATCGGTGATGAGTTTGAGGGGTAATGGCAACGTTAAGATTAACGGGGTTCTGGAGGGTAATGCTGGTCTTCCTGTTGGTGTTAACAACAATAAATATCCCCCTACTGGAGCAGTCCTTCGGGAAATGAATGGTGAGAAAACAATTGCCTTCGATTACGTAGGAGATGAACTTAAGATTTTTATGAAGGAAGAAACAGAAACTAATTGGAGGGAAGTAAAAACATTTGTTATAAATCATCCCCAAAATCAATCAAAGTACTTAATTCATGGAACGCTTGAAGGACCAGAAGCAGCCGTATACTATCGAGGTACAGGTCAACTTGTAAATGGCAAAACAGAAATTACCTTGCCTGATTACTTTGAAGCTTTAACCCGACAAGAAGGAAGGACTATTATCCTGACAAATATCAATGGATTTGATCAACTGATGATTCGGAAAATAGAGCAGGATAAAATTAGGAATGGTAAATTTCTTGTTGTCTCCGATAATCCTAATTCTTTTCAGGAATTTGATTGGGAAGTGAAAGCAGTTCGACAAGATGTATTACCTCTTGTAGTCGAGCCAGACAAGAAAGATTTGGAAGTTAAAGGCTATGGTCCTTATACCTATGCTATTCCTAAAAATCCATAATTTTAAGATCTACGCAATCGGGCAAAATTAGTCTTTTCAACTTGATTAACAGTATTTTTGATTCAAGTATTATCTGATGAAACAACAACTCGAACAACGCCTTCAATCCCTCAAGACTGAATTTGAAGCAGGTCAAAAAATGCTGTCAGAATTAGAAGCAAAACAAGCCAATCTGCGAGATACATTACTCCGCATCAGTGGCGCAATTCAGGTACTCGAAGAGGTATTAAACGAAGCCTCAGAAACTACCGATAATGGTAACCAAACACCGGAAACTGTCAGTGCAGAAGTTGTCACAACAGAAAGGCTTTAAACACTCAGTTCAACCTATGCGTGACAATTTAATTCGATGAATAGACCCGCGCTGTCAGGGTTTAGCAATGCTCACCTTTGTCAACTTAACGCGAAGCCTTTGTCCCGCAAGGAACTCAAGTTCCTTGCTCATAGCTGAAGTCATCTTTAGATGACTAAATATGCGGCAAAATTTTGAGTCTACTTCAGTAGACTTGGGCTATTAGCCTGAGAATTCATTCTCAGGCGGGTGACAAAGCTAACAGAGAAGCTATTTTTAGCTTTAGTTGACACCAAAGAGCATTGTGCTTTACCCCTACACAAAAGAAGAATCGCATCCCCCCTAATCGTTGAAGTTCTAAGCGATATCATTAAATCACCCATATTTCCAGAACTAAAATTGACAGCCGCACAAATTTTTCAGGCTCAAAAGTGAGGAATAAACAAAGCGATCGCTTTTTTCACACATCTTAAACAAAATGACTATTGCAATACCCGTCACTATCCCTCTCAAAAATATTCAGATCAACCCAGGCAGTATAATCACCATCCATGATGTAACCTGGGAGCAATTTGAAGCGATTTTAGAGGAACGAGAAGCCGAAGGCATCAGAACTAGAATTGCTTACAGTAAAGGCACATTAGAAATTGTGTCCCCCCTCCCTGCTTATGAAAGACCACACCGAATTATTGGCTATATCGTTACCACTCTCCTTGATGTGCAAGGACGAGATTGGGAAGACTTTGGTTCTAGCACATTTAGAAAGAAAGCCAAACAAGCAGGACTGGAACCCGATACCTGTTTTTACATTCAAAATGCTGAGAAAATGCGCGATCTGCTTGCAGCAGCGCTTCGCGATCGCCAGAAAATAGATATGACCGTCGATCCCCCTCCTGACTTAGCCATTGCAGCCGATATCACTTCCAAGACAACCCTCGATATCTATGGAGCATTAGAAGTGCCAGAGGTGTGGGTTTATACTGAAGAAAAATTTATGATTAACATTCTCACAGAAGGTAAGTACGTTGAATCGTTTACCAGTCCTACTTTTCCCAACTTACCGATTATAGAATTAATTCCTCAGTTGGTAAAGCAGGCATTCACCGAAGGTAGCAGCAAAATGCTCAGAGAACTGAGAAAGCAAATGAGTTAGAGATTAACAACCAAAATCGCGCATTTCATACCCAGTTGTGGAGGAAAATTTTATGCAACGCCAACATCAGAGCGAGACTAAAAATGCGATCACTACCAGTAATAAAGAAAATGCGATCGATCAACATTCTCCTCACCCGATAGAGGAATTGCAAAGTGCGATCGGCAATCGAGCGGTTAACCAACTCCTGAAAACCCAACAGACAATCTCGCCTCAACCTACTTTACAAGCAAAGTTTCGGGGTTTGTCTGGCGAATTGACTGAGAACTTGCAGCAGCAGGGTGAGGTATTGCCAAAAGCTTCAGGGGGTGGTAAGAAAATACCAGAAGCCGTACAGCAAAAGATGGAAACGGCATTTGGCACAGACTTCTCAGATGTCCGCATTCACGAAGGAAAAGAAGCCGAGTCGATAGGGGCGATTGCCTACACTCGTGGGCAGAACATTCACTTTGCCCCTGGTAAGTATGACCCAAATAGTCAGACAGGACAGAAATTGCTGGGACATGAACTCACTCATGTGATGCAACAACAAGCAGGACAGGTAGCAGCGCCTCAAGGGAAAGATATTCCCATTAATGTCGAACCCCAATTAGAGCATGAGGCAGACGTGCTGGGAGCGAAGGCAGCGCAAGGTAAGCAAGTGCAGGTGGCTGGTGCAGGAACAAGATTGGAGTCAACAGTTGCTTTAGATGCAGGACAGGTAGTGCAGTGTGGTAGAACTCCTGGATTGTTAAAGACACCAGCCCGTCACTTAAAAAAGAAACTGTTGGCATTACATGGGCTGGGGCATGCGTTAGCTGGTAACCTCAATCGTGCGGTAGCGATTTCCCGGCAGATAAAACGAATAGAGCAAAAATTGAATGCTGATAAGATGAGAAGAAATCCCCCAAACTTTAAGAGCACTGTTGATGAGATGAACAGCAGTTCCCAAGTTTCTGGGTTGGCAGAGGGTGAAGAGCAATTACAAGAGTTTCAACAAGAGTTGGCTTCACTGGGTGAGTCCGAGTCTGAGAAAGAGGGGAGTTTGACAGAGGAAGAGAAATTTGAAATCAAGGAAGGTTAAGGAACTCGAAGCAGACGCTTTATTACCGAAGAAAGGCAGAGGGCAGAGGGCAGAAGGCAGAAGGGATATTGATTTTTGATCTGCCCGATGCAACCGGGTCTAAAGCCCCTAAATTTATTTATGAAAAACAAAATAAAAATGTATTTCGAGACGCACAGCGCAAGAAATACGGCGTCCTTATCAAATCCCCTAAATTTATTTATGGGGATTCCTTCTGCCCTCTGCCTCCTGCCTTCTGCCTTCTTAATTCAAGAACTAGAGGAACTGAAGAAAGACCTTGCACGAAAGCACCTCAAGGTAAGTAGGCAACGTAAAGACTTTGCTGTGAAGACGGCAAGGTGCGTAGTCCAGTCTAACGACTTGGTAGCTTATGAAGACTTGAAGGTGCGAAATATGGTGAGCCAGCGCGTTGGGCGGGTTTCCCGACTTGAAGCGACTGGCGAACCCGTAAGGGTGAGGAATAGACACCTTGCCAAATCGATTTCTGATGCAGCGTGGACTCAGTTCCGTTCTTGGGTTGAGTATTTTGGGAGAGTGTTTGGTGTGGTCACGGTTGCTGTGCCACCCCACTACACCAGTCAAAATTGCTCTAATTGTGGTCGTGTTGTTAAGAAAACTCTTAGCACCAGGACGCATACCTGCTTGCATTGTGGGCATGTCCAAGACAGAGATCATAATGCTGCACGAAACATACTCGAAAAGGGATTAAGTACGGTGGGTCACATCGGAACTAACGCCTCTGGAGAGAACGACCTCTGCTTAGGTGTTCGCCCTTGGCGTCTCCCCTTCTCCTAAGGGAGACGCTGCGCGATGGGAGAGGAAACTCCTCTAAGTAAGTCGACTTGTGGAAAGAGGAAGCTCAAGGAGCAATCTTTGGAATCCCCCGCTATACTCGGTACTCCGAGTTAGCGGTGGGAGGATGTCAATGTTCAAAGTCAACAGCCGTTAAGGAAAGCCCAGAATAATGGTCATTAAAAAACTGAGCTAGGGACTCTGCTTGAGATCGGCTAACTTGGCGTTGACCATTAACCACTTCTGTTACAGTCTCAACAGAACCAAAAACCCCAACTAAAGAAGTTGGTTCAACATCAAATTCATGTATCAAAGATTGCAAAGTAGCGGCGGGTTTTGATTTTTCCAGAGAATAATGATGTTCTTCGTAATTCTCAATCAGAAGAACTAACAACTCAAAAAGCGTAGTTTCGGCCTCGGTTAACTCGCCAGACATCATCCCCTCTACTACTTTTAAGGCTCTGTTATACTCAAGTTCAGTTTTAATTGGCTTCGGCTGATACTGAATCAGTAAATCGGTATAGGTTTGTTGACTAGAAGTAGAGGTCATCTTTCCACTTTTCCTTATCGTATTCAGGATGGGTAAGAACATATTTAATAAAAATTGTCTGGCTGGAATATCTAATGTCTACAATCAAACGATAGTTATTACCTTTGATGTTGAACACAGTAAAGTTACCAACCGCCTCTGCCTTCGGATACCTTTTTTGGACATCCAGTAAATTAGACCAGTTCGCTTTAGAGGTAAACTTGTACCAGTCATTGAGAGCATCTTCAGCATCAGCGTGTTGAACCCAAAATTCCCGCAATTTCACTTTACTGATTACGTGCATCCCTAAAGTTAGAAATTTGTGCTGATTGTAGCATTGATTGAAATTCGTTACTTGCCTAAGGATAAGAATGTCGAGAGAGATTTAGTAAAATTGGCAGCACAAACGTTAATGGAATGGATTTAGTCAGAAAAGATAAAATTAACAAAGTATGTTCAGTAATCAAATCGGATTCCTATACCTAGAACTTAGCTGAAAATTTATGGTTGAAACCATTCAAGCAAAAGATATCACCCTTCGAGATTTAAGGCTTAACTTTGGTCTTCAACTCACCCAGGAGCGCGAATTTTTTCCAGAGTGGCAAGAGAATCTTCCAGAAATCACCGACTTACAAAAGCAACAACTTGATCGGGTGAAAGACGGATATTTCAACCTACTGGCTTATCCTCCTATGCTAGAAGGTGTTGTCAGAATGACTATTCTCGACCCTCTACTTTTTATTGGTGAATTTTACTTAGCACCTTTTCAGGTAAAAGCTGAAAAATCAGTCAAAATCTCTACAGAAGATGAAGGAACAATTGTCACCGGAACTCTCGATGTCTTAATCTTGAAAGATGCCATCTGGGTGATGGTGATTGAATCCAAGCAGGTAGAATTTTCCATCGAAGCCGGATTAGCACAAATCCTATCTTATATGCTAGGAAATCCCCATCCTGAAAAACCAAGCTTTGGTATGATTACGACAGGTGGAAGTTTTATTTTTCTCAAGTTAGTCAAAGGAGATTCCCCTCGATACGGGTTGTCAAGGCTATTCTCACTGCTAAATCCTGGCAACGATTTATATACCGTCTTGAGCATTTTGCGCCAATTAGCTCAAACCGTATCGGATTGATTGTAGCGGGTAAGGCAATCGCAACTGGGAAGTGCGATCGCACATTTCATAAGCTGTCGCGTATTTAATTTGCACAACCAGGGCGGGCAAGATGCCCACCCCACAAGAGATTCATTTTTTTGAGAATGCAAATTAAAATATTTTTAGCTTACCCAGTTCTGGAGTCAAATTTCATGGCACACCAACATCTGAACAAGACTAAAAATGCGATCGCGAAGCGTCTCCAAAGGAGAATCGCTTCCAGTAATAGAGAAAATGCGATCGCTCGAAATTATACTCACCCGATTGAGGAATTGCAGGGTGCGATCACATATGCTATCCGCTCACCTGCACCAGCTAATCGCACCTTGAAGATGGGGATGTGCGATCGCCTTGTCTCCCAGTTGAGAAAAATAGAACTGTCTCGAATGAGCCGGGTAAGTATTGCCAAGTAAGCAGTCTGGTTATTCCAGATGAAGGATTGATAACTCATCTGAGAGAATTTGGATTTATCAAGTTGTTTAGGAAAGACTTCAAAAAAGAAGACACTAGACACTACATTTTATATCTTCCAGATGATAATGCTCTCAACCTCTTAACAAGAAGTACCTTCGTCACAATTCATGATACTCATTGGGGAATTGAAAGTTTTCACAGAGCGATTAAACAAGTATGTGGTATTTGTCGATTCATGGTGAGCCAGCGCGTTGCGGAGCCAGTGCTGAAGACGGGTTTCCCGTCGCAGGCATCTGGCGTTGGGGTTCCCGCCGTTGTAGCGACTGGCGAACCCGTAAGGGTGAGAGACAGCCATGCTATTAAGACACATATATTTTGTTCACTTCAAGCATTTGTTCGTTTAGAGTTAATGCGTTCTGAAAACTTAATTTCGCTCTTGGTATGAATTGCAAAGAAATCTATTCACTTTAGTGGTGCGCGAGTACATTGTGAACAATATCACCAATCCTTTTGCCGCTTAGGATGCATTTATGTCACTTTTTGTCAATGCGTAAGTCCTATTATTGATTAATTATTGAATTCAGGAATACGTTGTCTAACACAAGTATATTGGTAGGTCATATCCAGATGAATCGGTAAATAAAGCCCACCTTTTAAAAACAGAGGTAGTATAGGAAGATTGCCGCCAATCGCCAGCGCTTCTTGCCAAAAATCAAGGTAAGATATGCCATTTTTTTGACCAACTTGATAAGCAACGGCGTGCAATCGTGCATCTAGAGGTTCAATTACCAAATTCAAGCGATTCATCAACTCGTTATGCAAGTTTGCAGAAAGTATGGTGACGATATCAACTATAATTAGTCCAATGCCTTGAGTCAGGTAAGTTTGACATTTAGAAGTAAACGCTGATCGCTGCCCTTGGCGGTCTTTATTCGCCGGACTAATTAACTCAATAGCTCCTACTAGCGTCGGTCCTGTTTGAGTACTAAAAATTTGCACCTCAACCACATCTGTGGTAAGTTGAAATGGCACCGTTGCAGTCGGTGAACTTGGCTTCCATTCCAGGATTTCAGATGTTTGATGCACAGGATTAACTGGTATTCGTTCGCTGAAAGCAGCTACATCAATTTCAATGCCAAATTGAGCGTTTGGTTCAGCAAAGTAGCCTTCTGGAAGAGATTGGTTCAGGTCATCAGCAATATAGGTTGACCAGGCATTATGAAAACTGTGCCAGTGTCTTCTGGTACTTAGAGGAGGGCGAAAATGGTCTCGGAGTGCCATGTCAGTTAAAACTAGATCGTCAAGAAATTTTGATTCACCAGATACAACAAATTGTAACGACTGTCTTGATGGTTATGCGAGCGCCTAATTTCAAAAAAACAAAAAATGCCATCGCTCTGGGAGCGGATAGCGATCGCATAGTGGATGCAATTCAAAACCAAAGTGCGATTGCTCCAAAGGAGCAACGCTGGCGCGATCGCGCATTTCATACCTAGTTTTGGAAGTAAATTTTATGCAACGCCAACATCAGAGCCAAATCAAAAATGCGTTAGCGCAGCTTACCAAAGGTATCGCTTCCACTAATAAAGAAAACGCAGTCGCTCGATATTCTACTCATCCGATTGAGGAATTGCAATTAGAATTATACGGATGTAGGCTGAAAACCCTCTCTCTTCAGAGGAGGGGGACGCCACATGCCTCTCCTAAGGGAGACGCTGCGCGAACAACGGGGGGGACCCCCGCAAGGCGCTGTACGATTAATCGTGATGCTTCCAGATCAACCCAAGAGGGTTTCGCTCATTTCTCCAGTCATTCCCCCGGTTAGGTCGAGCCATGATAATTTACGAGTTTAAAGTTAAAGGGAAAAATAAGCAGTACCGAGCAATAGACGATGCTATTCGTACTAGTCAGTTCATTCAGAACAAATGTCTTCGTCTCTGGATGGACAATAAAGACAAAAAAGTTGATAAGTACGCTTTGAACAAGCATTGTACTGTATTAGCTGCTGAATTTCCTTTTGCGGATGAACTCAACTCTATGGCGAGACAATCTGCGGCTGAACGTGCTTGGAGTGCAATAGCTCGGTTTTACGATAACTGCAAAAAGAAAGTTAAAGGGAAGAAAGGTTTTCCAAAGTTTAAAAAACACTGTCGCTCTGTCGAATATAAATCGAGTGGCTGGAAGCTTTCTAGTACCCGTAAGGTAGTAACTTTTTCGGACAAAAAAGGAATAGGAACTCTGAAATTAAAGGGAACCTATGACCTAAATTATTACGATATCAAACAAATTAAACGTGTCCGATTGGTACGTCGTGCTGATGGTTACTATGCTCAATTTGCAATTGATGAGGCAGCGCGTTGGGGCGGGCAACGCCCGACTTATAGCGACTGCCGTGTTGATATTAAAATTGAGACTCAACCAACCAAAGAGATGGTCGGTATTGACTTGGGGTTGAAGTACTTCATTGCTGACGACAAAGGCAATGTTGAGCACTCACCCCAGTTTTACCGTAAGTCCGAGAAACAGTTGAATCGTGCTAACCGCAAAAAATCCAAGAAGTACGACCCTAAAAAGAAGAAGGCAAAACAGCCACAATCAACCAACTATCACAAAGCTAGAAATCGATATGCCCGGAAGCATTTAAGAGTAAGTAGGCAACGGAAAGAGTATTGCAAAAGATTAGCGTACTCCGTCATCCAATCTAACGATTTGGTAGCCTATGTTCGGCGAAGCCGTTGCCGAAGGCTAGACTTGAATGTCAAAGGGCTGGTAAGAAACCGACATCTGGCTAAGTCAATCAGTGATGCTGGCTGGTCAACTTTCCGTTCATGGTTAGAGTATCTTGGACATAAATATGGGAAAGTAACGGTAGCCGTACCTCCCCATAATACAAGTCAAAATTGCTCTAACTGTGGTCAGAAAGTGAAGAAGTCTCTGTCTACAAGAACCCATGTTTGTCCTCATTGTGGGTATACCGAAGACAGAGACGTGAACGCAGCCATCAATATCTTGAAATTAGGACTCAGTACCGTAGGGCATACGGGAACCTACGCTTGGGGAGATTTGCACATCAAAGGGCGGTTGGTGCAAACCTGCTGTTTAACGGCGAGTCAGGGAACCAAGAATCCCCGCTGCTTTAGCTCGGGGAGTGTCAATTCACACCGAAAACCCACTTTCATAGAAGTGAGGCAAAATCAAGATAGCTCAATTCTCCATGCCACCTACTTATGTTATGACCACCATTAAAGAACGATTGCTCATCGCGATCGAATCTACCCCAGAACCCATTCTGGAGCAAATTCTTGACTATCTCGAATACCTCAAAACCAGAGCAACAAACCCTGCCACTGGCACCAGTAAAGTTCCGATTCAGGATGGGGAACCCATTTTGCGAGGTGCTAAAGCCAAAGACTTACTTAAATTCGCTGGAACCTGGCAAGGCGAGGACTTTGAGGAATGCCTTCAACTGGTTTACGACACCCGTTCCCAAGCTGAATTCTAATGTATTTGCTTGACACCAATCATTGCAGCCGCATTATCTTTGGCGAACGTGGTATCATTCAGCAGCTACAATTTCATAGTGAAGCAGGTGTAGCTACCAGTGTCATCGTCCGAGGGGAACTCTTTTACATGGCAGCCAAATCTGAGCGCACAGCAGCTAATCTCCAGCAAATTAGAGCTTTTCTAGACACGATCAACCTTTACCCCATCAATCTCTCAATTTCTGAAATTTATGGAGCGCTCAAAGGGAAACTAATTAGTGCTTTCGGCCCCAAAGATAAGACACAACGACGAAACTTCAATCCAGAAAGCCTTGGCTTTGGAGATAACGATCTCTGGATTGCTGCTACAGCAATTCACTACAACCTCACAGTTGTTTCTAGCGACAATGATTTTCAGCGTATTCAACAAGTAGAATTCTTTTCTCTAGAGTCTTGGGTTTGAATTCTCTCTACTATATGTGTAGTAAGTGCGATCGCCTAATTATGTGCTGCCTAATTCCTAAAATAGAGAACAAGCGATCGCTTACAATTCATAGACATAGGCGCAACATCAAAGTTCAGCAGGATAAGAAGGTATGATCGCACCTTTCATCCCCAGTTGTGGAGGAAAATTTTATGCAACGCCAACATCAGAGTAACATCGAAAAGGCGATCGCTGCCAGTAAAAGAAAAAATGCGATCGCCCGACATTCTACTCACCCAATTGAAGAATTGCAAGGTGCGATCGGCAATCGCGCCGTTAACCGACTGTTGGCAAATCAACCCAGACTCCAAGCCAAACCGATGTTTCGGGGTTTGTCTAGTGAATTGCGATCGCCTACTCCCATCCAAGCCCAACTGAAGATAGGGGAACCGGGGGATAAGTATGAGCAGCAGGCGGATAGGGTAGCAGCACAGGTGATGCAGCGAATGCAAGCGCCTGCGTCAATAACGGCGAGAGAAGAAGCAATTCAGCGCCAGGAGAAGGGGGAACAAGAGGAGGTGATGCAGAAGTCTCAAGAGCAGACTATCCAGCGACTAGAGATATCTCAACTCAATCCCAAATCGCAAGCGTTAACGGAGTTGGAAACGTCGATACAAAGGGCAAGAGAGGGCGGACAACCACTGGCAAAGAGTGTGCAAAAACCGATGGAACGAGCATTTGGGGCAGATTTTAGTCAAGTCAAGGTTCACACAGATGCTCAATCCGATCGACTAAATCGCTCCATTCAGGCACGCGCTTTTACAACAGGACAAGATATGTTCTTTCAACAGGGAACCTATCAGCCAGAGAGTCGGACGGGGCAGGAATTGATTGCCCATGAGTTAACCCATGTTCTGCAACAGGGTGCTTCTAGGGATAGCAGGATGTCCGCGATCCAATGCAAAAACGGCTCAAAGAAAAAAGCGAAGGAAACCACCAATCAATCCGACCAGAATCAACCGGAACAGCTGAATCAGAAGTGGAAAGACGTGGAACTTACATCTAATCCAAAGCTGAAACCAGAGCCTGTTGTGAAATGGGAGCTTAAAGAAAATGAAAATTACAAAGAAATTAATGGCAGTGTATTAGCATCACCATCAACAGCTGGTAATTTATTTGCTACAAATAAATTACCAGCTGTTGATAGTAAGGAGGATGTTACCACTTCAACAGTTGATAAAGATACTCAACTCTACGATTTTAAGAATCATTCCAATTCTGACCTTAAACTCCCCTACGATGCAGAAATGATTCTCTCAGAGAAGAAAAATGTGATTCTCCCAGAGAAGAAAGATGTGATTCTCCCAGAGAAGAAAGATGTGAATCTCCCAGAGAAGAAAGATGTCAACGGACAGGAAGTAGAAGTATATGAAGTGTGTGTTAGCCTATTCGGGCCAGGTGGTATTTTGCCTTATGAGTACTGGTTACTCGCAACTGATGCCAAACCTGGAAATGCGGGTCATCTATTCAAAGTTGGCTCAAAGCGCTATTGGATAAAGCAGGGAGATGAGAGTCTCCAGCTGGTATCAACCTCCTACGTTGATCGCACTAACAACTCGCTCTTCCCAGAAGACCCAAAACCAGAGCATATCTTGCAGGGACATCTGGGTGACTGTTACCTGATGGCGGCATTAGCCAGTATCACCCAGGCAAATTCTAAGTTCCCACGGGAGATGATGCAAGATAACCAAGATGGCACCGTAACAGTGCGTTTGTATGATGTTAGTTATGGAGGGTTGCTCTATTCTTTTCAGGCAAACAAGCGACTGATTAAGGTGAACAAGTCTATCGCCCGAAAGTCTGGTAAAGATGTGTACGCTCAAGACCATCTCTGGGTGCAGATGGTGCAAAAAGCCTATGCTGCTAGCGGGATACGCGGTGGGTTATTGAAACCGAAGAAGTCAGAGGGTTCCTTTAAAAACATTGAAGGAGGGTCCTCCAGCTATGCATTTAAGGTGTTGTTGGGAAGAGAGTCAAGCTCTACAGACTTAGAGGGTAAAGCAAAAGTCAAAAAAACGTTTTTCAATAGACAGTCGGGTGCAGAAGCCGTTTTTAAGCAAATCGAAGACGCATTGGCTAAATCGAGAGCAGTCGCCGCAGGAACAAGAAAATTCACTCCTGGGGAGAAGGAGCGTGCCAAACAGGAAGGACATAGTGCCAACGAATTTATGCTAGATGGAATTGTTGCGCTTCATGCTTATACCATTCTTGGTGTTAGAGGATCTGGAGAAACAGGGGAAATCCAACTACGCAATCCTTGGGGTCGGTATGGTCGCAATGACAATCCAAAAGATTGGGAGCTACTCAAAGAAAAAGGTGAAGAAGCCAAGAAGAATACAACAGGGGTCTTCTGGATTGGAATCACTGAATTTTTGAAATGGTTTGATACGCTTGATATTTCGGGTGAAGTTCGCAGTCGGTCAAAAGATACAAAATGAGCATCGGTTTATCAAGAAATGTCATGTTTTGTTGAGAAAATAGTCTACTGAAAAGTTAGATCCCCGACTTCTTTGAGAAGTCGGGGATCTGGACACCGAAAATTTTCACAAATTAGACAGGATTGCTATAGGAGATTACTCTCAGGAGGAAAAACAAGTGGTTTGGATCGTCGTTTCTGCGAGCATTTTCCTGGTCTTTGCTAGTTTATTTGCTGCTGCCCAGCCTGCCCATGCTGCCATTCCCCCCCTAGATCCCTCGGATTTGTATGCTGATGCTGTTTATGTGGTCGTCGGCACTGTCACTGCTGTGTCTCACCAAGAAGTTGTCACAGAAGATGGCACGAATCACGAATTTATTGTCAAAGTAGCCCTCATCCGCCTAGAAAAACCCCCTACTGCATCGGTTGATACCTTGTCCACCTACCTTTCAGGAGACACTCTGGAGGTGCGTTACTGGCAAATCGGCAAACGTCCCCTTGGCTGGACTGGACCGCAGGGACAAAACGCTAAGCTATCCCCCAATATGCAAGTGCGCTTATTTCTGTTTCCTGATACTAGAGGTTATCTCCGCTTACTCGAACCCAATGGATGGGAAGCGTTATGAATGTAGATACAGAAGATGTGATTCCAGTGTGGATGCAACCAATAGAATTGAGTGGTTGGCCAACCCAGAGGATTGAAAGCACTGATTTGCATTACTGGTTGCTTATCCCTGCAAACTGGAATCCAAATCCTCACATTAGCCAAAATCCTTTGCAGATAGAACATTATTTTCAGGGAATCCACCCCGCAGAATTAGTCACGATTGGTTTTATGGATAAAGCCGAGCCTAATTCTGATATGCGTAATTGGGTCGATGCATTTCTCAAGCTTACGGGTTTTCCGATTCTGCCTATGTTTCAGGTTAACGGCTCCCCACCGCAATTGATGGAATGGCAGTATGAGGGAAATTTTCCGGCATTAAGCGATCGCTTTAATGTTGACGAAACGCATCTTTATCAGGGTTTAGCCCAATTCCCAAATCACCCCTCGGACTTGGCTCGTCTGTACATTTTGTTAGCACGACGAGGCTCCTTTGCCTGGAAAGTGAGTGTATCAATTTTGTCTGCTTGTTTTCCAGGAACATTAGAAGACACGATCGCAACCAATGACCATGTGCGTGCTGGAGCAATTTTAGGCTACCTTCGTTTTGTTTGAGCCAGAGAGTGCGATCGCTTGCCTGAAGGAGCGATCGCAGATAACATCAGTATGATCGCCCTCTCTCCCCAAAATGCAATCGCCTAATTTCACAAAAACCATTCAATCCTCGTCCAATTTCTGTCCCTGTGTCTCCGTGTCCCCGTGTCTTTGCGTCCTTGAAACCCAGTTGTAGAGGAAAATTTTATGGCACGCCAACATCAAAGTAAAATCGAAAAGGCGATTGCAGCCAGTAATCGAGAAAAAGCAATAGCTCGAAATTATCGCCCTTCCCTCCGGGACGCTGCGCGAACGGGCAAGGCAGGAGGCAGAAGGCAGTTCGCGTAGCGTCTCCGTAAGGAGAAGGAAAGAATATCTTATACAAAGCCTTCTGTCTTCTCCTGTCGGAGACGCTACGCGATGCCCAATTGGGTTTAAAACCCCACCGTCTACACGGTGTTCCCAATTGGTTGGGGTTTGAATCCCCATCCAATTGAACCTTCTGCCCTCTGCCTTCTTCAAACTCACCCGATTGAAGAATTGCAGGGTGCGATCGGCAACCAAGCAGTAAATCAGCTAATAGGTATTCAAAATCTAAAATAAAGAGAAAATTATGACACAATCTCTCCAAAAACTATTCACATTCGATGAATTTGTAGAATTTTTACAAACTCAAAATGAAAACATTTGCTACGAATTATACGACGGAGATATTATTCAAATGCCTTTACCTACAGGAGAACACGAGGAAATCGTAGGATTTTTAATAAAGATTTTATTAGGTGAATGTTTAAGACTTAATCTTAATTATTTTGTACCTAACAAAACACTGATAAGACCCAAAACAAAACAATCAGGATACTTTCCAGATGTTCTTTTATTAAACCGATCTAATTTAATAAACGAACCACTTTGGAAAAAAGAGTCTATTGTAACTCAAAGAGAATCAATACCATTGGTGATTGAAGTAGTCAGTACTAATTGGAGAGATGATTATCTCAAAAAACTTGCTGATTATGATGAAATGGGAATATGCGAATACTGGATTGTAGATTATGGTGCTTTTGCTAATAAATCACTGATAGGAGAAGACAAACAGCCAACTATTACTATTTATTCTTTCAATGATGAAGGTGAATATAGGGGCAAACAATTTAGAGGGAACGACCGCATACAATCATCTACATTTCCAGAATTAAATTTAACTGCTCAACAGATTTTTTCAGTGAGTTATTAATAGCAGCTACATCAATTTCAATGCCAAATTGAGCTTTTGGTTCAGCAAAGTAGCCTCCTGGAAGAGATTGGTTCAGATCATCAGCAATATAGGTTGACCAGGCATTATGAAAACTGTACCAGTGTCTTCTGGTACTTAGAGGAGGGCGAAAATGGTCTCGGAGTGCCATGTCAGTTAAAACTAGATCGTCAAGAAATTTTGATTCACCAGATACAACAAATTGTAACGACTGTCTTGATGGTTATGCGAGCGCCTAATTTCAAAAAAACAAAAAATGCCATCGCTCTGGGAGCGGATAGTGATCGCATAGTGGATGCAATTCAAAACCAAAGTGCGATTGCTCCAAAGGAGCAACGCTGGCGCGATCGCGCATTTCATACCTAGTTTTGGAAGTAAATTTTATGGAGCGCCAACATCAGAGCAAAACTAAAAATGCGATCGCGCAGCGTCTCCAAAGGAGAATCGCTTCTAATAATAGAGAAAGCACTATCCCTCGGAATTATACTCACCCAATTGAAGAATTGCAAGGTGCGATCGGCAATCGCGCCGTTAACCGACTGTTGGCAAATCAACCTGTAGTGCAAGCCAAGCCAATGAACAAGCGATCGCTTACAATTCATAGATATGCTCACAACATCAAAGTGCAGCAGGATAATAAAGTTAACTTGTAGGGTTAAAAAGTATGGTTCAGCTTTTAGCAATTACAGACTATATCGATAGTTTAGCTGAAGCAGAAACTCGATTTGGGCTATCTCATAATGATGAGCCATCATTTTTTACTGAATGGTCGAGGGATTTACCTGAATTAAGCCCTAGCGAACAACAAAGATTAGATCTGATTAAACAGCGCTACCTTTACCATCGCCAATGCGGACATTTACTAGAAGGTGTCGTCAATTTTATTGTCATTGCTCCATTACTGGAACTGGCAGGATTCTACGATCCACCGTTTCGACTGCGTTCGGAAGCATCAGTGCGGCTGGAAATTGCAGATGAGAATGACAAAATTTACCAAGGGCGCATTGATAGCTTAATTGTCCAGGAACATCTTTGGATTGTTTTAGTAGAAGCCAAACGAACCTCATTCAGCATAGAAGTTGCCCTTCCCCAGGCACTAGCTTATATGTGTGCTAATCCCCAGCCACAAAAGGCAACTTTTGGTTTAGTGAGTAATGGTGCTTATTCGATGTTTGTGAAGTTGTATCAATCTCAATATAGTTTCTCAGAAGACTTTTCTTTGAATCGCCAACGAAATGAGTTATACGATGTTCTGCGGATATTAAATCGGCTGAAAGGATAAGCAGACTATTTCGCACATTTCATACCCAATTCTGGAGGAAAATTTGATGGAACGCCAACACCTGAGCAAAACTAAAAATGCGATCGCGCAGCGTCTCCAAAGGAGAATCGCTTCTAATAATAGAGAAAGCACTATCCCTCGGAATTCTACTCACCCAATTGAAGAATTGCAAGGTGCGATCGGCAATCGAGCAGTTAACCAATTGCTAGCAAATCAACCTGTAGTGCAAGCCAAGCCAATATTTCGGGGTTTGTCTGGTGAATTGCGATCGCCTACTCCCATCCAAACTAAATTAGCGATCGGTGCTGTTGGGGATAAGTATGAACAGGAAGCCGATCGCGTTGCCAAACATGTCGTCAATCAGATTAATACTCCTGTACCGCAATCATCAACACAGAGTCAGTCTATCCAGCGCCAGGAAACGCCGGAAGAAGACGATAAGCTACAAATGAAGCCAGTTGTGCAGCGACTTGCCAGTGAAGATGGTGGAGCGATCGCCTTTGGCGGTACGCGCAACGTAATCGCGCCAGATCTCGAAACCTCAATTCAACAAGCTAGAGGAAGCGGAAAACCTCTGGCATATAGTGTGCGAGAACCGATGGAACGGGCGTTTAGGGCTGATTTTAGTGGGGTGAGGGTTCACGTGGATGCTACCTCAGAGCGATTGAATCAGTCGATTCAGGCGAAGGCGTTTACGACGGGGCAAGATGTGTTCTTTCGCCAGGAGGGTTACGATCCAAAGAGTCGAGAGGGACAGGAGTTGATTGCTCATGAGTTGACCCATGTGGTACAGCAACAAGCTGCAAACCAACAGCAAGTAATCCAGGCGACAGATAAAGCAAAACGACACGGTGGTACGTACACACCGGTGAACCCAGAACAGATTTTCCTTAAGGCCTATAATCATGTAGTAGAGATACTAACCAATAATGTATTTCTGGTTGTAAAGAAAGAGAATCCTGTCTATAAAAACATGAATTTTGCTCAAGTATGGAAAATACCCAAGGGGAAACAGTCGATATGCTCACAAGCAGAAAAGCAACTTGCAGATGAAAATACAGACTTTTTGAAAGCTGTAGACGAATTGTTGTCAGAGACTCCGCTCGATCCACAGAAGATATCCTATATATATAAAGAATACATCGTAAATGGCTCGACTCGTGAGATTAACCTATCTGCGGAAACTAGATCAGATCTTCGGCAATTAATTGGGTAAAACAAGTTGGTGAAAAATTGCCAGACGCATCGCCAATTGAGGAGATACCAGAAGTATTGGTGAAAAATTGCCAGACGCACCGCCAATTGAGGAGATACCAGAAGTAGGAGAACTGGACGAATTAGAAACTTTCGTAGGGTCAAAAAAAAACGCTCATTACAGATGGATGGAAAGTTTATCCCAGTTTTATTGAACCAGGAGACCATATTGTGAGCCAGCGCGTTGCGGAGCCAGTGCTGAAGACGGGTTTCCCGTCGCAGGCATCTGGCGTTGGGGTTCTCCCTGTTGAAGCGACTGGCGAACCCGTAAGGGTGAGCAGGGTAAATCTGAATGATTAAGGCAATTTAGGCGATCGCGAACAATTCTGCTCGCTTTTCCCACACACTCTAAGAAGATTAAATTATATGACTATTGCAATACCAGTCACAATACCTATCAAAAACATTCAGCTAAATCCCGGCAGCATGATTACCATCCATAACGTAACCTGGGAGCAATTTGAAGCGATTCTAGAAGAAAGAGAAGCAGAAGGAATCAGAACGAGAATCGCTTACAGTAAAGGAACATTAGAAATCATGTCACCCCTCCCTGCTCATGAAAGACCGCACAGAATTATTGGAGATATCGTCAAAGCATTGCTCGATGCCCAAGAGCGAGACTGGGAGGATTTTGGAGCTACTACATTTAGGAAGAAAGCAAAAGCAGCAGGACTCGAACCCGATACCTGCTTTTATATCCAAAATGCTCAACAAATGCGCGATCGCATGAGAATAGATATGACGGTCGATCCACCTCCTGACTTAGCAATTGAAGCGGATGTTACTTCTCTAACTACACTCGATATTTATGAAGCCCTAGAAGTTCCAGAAGTGTGGGTCTATACTCCAGAAAAATTCACAATCAACGTTCTCACAGATGGCAAATATGTTGAATCTTCTACTAGTCCTACCTTTCCTGACTTACCCATTCTGGAGTTAGTTCCTAAGTTGGTAAAACAGGCATTCGCCGAAGGTAGCAGCAAAATGCTCAGAGAACTGAGAAAGCAAATGAGTTAGAGATTAACAACCAAAATCGCGCATTTCATACCCAGTTGTGGAGAAAAATCTTATGAGACACCAAAAACTTAGTCAAACTAAAAACGCGATCACGTCCCCTCAAACCAAAAGCGTGATCGCTGGCTCTTCCACACATCCGATTGAGGAATTGCAAGGTGCGATCGGCAATCGCGCAGTTAACCGACTGCTGGCAAATCAACCTATAGTGCAAGCCAAATCGATGTTTCGGGGTTTGTCTGAGGAATTGACTCTTAATTTGCAGCAGCAAGGTGAAATATTGCCACCCCCTGAAGCTGGTGGTAAGACAATCCCAAAAGCCGTGCAGCAAAAAATGGGCTGATCGAAAAGCAGGAAAAGGAAGCTAAAAAGCAGGAAGACAAAGCTAAACTAGGAGCCCTACTTAATTATTACATGGCTCAAGACGAGTATGGCAATGAACCAGATTGAAAACGATCACTTATCTAAAAATCTATCTCAAGACAGTAGCGACCTAAATGGACTACTGCCTCTGTTGCAGCAGTTGGATCGCCGCCTAGACCAAGCCGTAGCAGCAGCACAAGTTGCCTATGGCTCAGAAGCCTCCACCGACCCCTATCGCGGACTGCACCTAGACTTGCAAGACGTAGAGCGATTACTGACTCGTGAACCAGGCGCACCTATATTTCAGGGATATGGTGAACTAGACGACACAACGCCATCGGAATTGGTGCAGCAAAATTCACCCCTAGCATGGCTCCAGCAAACCTTTGAACTATCTGCCTTTGACATAGATATAATTGCGATCGCCCTCGCCCCCGAACTCGATCGCCGCTACGAACGCCTTTACGCCTATCTCCAAGATGATGTCAGATGCAAACGCCCCAGCGTCGATCTAGCCCTCAACTTGCTTTGTGCTTCCGCCGCCGAGAAATTAAGGCGACGCAGCCATTTTTGGGCTGAGGCACCGCTGATTCGGCATAATTTACTACACCTGATTTCCGAAAGCGATCGCACCACATCTACCCTTCTCGCCCGCGAATTGCACCTTGATGACCAAGTAATTCGCTTTTTATTACAACAACCAGGATTAGACGAGCGACTGGCAACTTTATGCCAACTAATATATCCTAATACTTCCCTCAACGATTTATATTTAAATGCGGAAATCAAACAAGCTTTAGCAACCTTAATTATCGAAGATTGGCAAGCAAAAAAACCGCTACAACTTTATTTTCAAGGCTCAGATAAAATCAGCAAACATCTCACCGCAGAAGCCTTAGCAGCAGCAATCAAAGCGCCTTTGCTATCAACAGATTTAGCCAAAATTGCCGAGAACAAAGCTAATTTTGCCTCTACTTTCAACCTGATATGCCGCGAAGCTTGGTTTCAAAAAGCGGTGCTTTATCTAGATGGACTAGATACCTTGCCAAACGACTCAGCTATTTTGTATGAAGACTTGATGAGAGCGATCGCCCAACACACAAGCATTACCATTCTAGCTGGCATTGAACCCTGGATACCTAATGCGGCTGTTCCCGTCGAAACGATCACCGTACCGTTTCCCGTTCCTAACTTTACCCAGCGTCGAATCTGCTGGCAAACGCAACTGACAATAGCAGGCATCTCCATCGATCCTACAGAATTAGATGCCCTAGCAGACCGCTTCCGTCTCACTCCCCACCAAATTACCAGTACCGTCAAAAATACTTGCAATGCCGTCCGTTGGCAAGCAGCACTAGAGAAAAATACTCCCCATAGTGCATTATTATTTGCATCTGCTCGCGCCCAATCCGGTCACGATTTGACCGCACTAGCACGGAAAATAGAGCCTCAATATACTTGGGATGATATTATCCTACCAGCTGAGCATCAAACCCTACTTAGAGAAATCTGCAATCAAACCAAATATCGAAATCTCGTACATGAAGAATGGGGATTTGACCGCAAACTCTCCCTCGGCAAAGGATTGAACGTACTATTTTCTGGCCCACCCGGAACAGGTAAAACAATGGCGGCGGAAGTCATTGCCCACGAATTGCAACTCGACCTTTATAAAATTGACTTATCACAAATGGTCAGTAAATACATCGGTGAAACCGAGAAAAACCTCAACCGGATTTTTACCGCTGCGGCTAACTCCAACGCCATACTTTTATTTGATGAAGCAGATGCATTATTTGGCAAACGTTCTGAAGTCAAAGATGCTCACGACCGTTATGCCAACATCGAAACTGGCTACCTGCTGCAAAAAATGGAAGAATATGAAGGTGTAGCAATTCTGACTACCAATCTCCGCAGCAATATGGACGATGCCTTTAGCCGACGGCTGCGTTTCATTATCGAGTTTTCCTTCCCCAATGAAAAGCAACGCTGCCAAATCTGGGAAAAGGTTTGGCCGGATACCACACCTTGCAGTTCAGACTTAAACTTAGATTTCCTAGCGCGTCGCTTTGAGATTGCAGGCGCTAATATTCGGAATATTGCCTTAGCAGCAGCTTTCTTAGCAGCAGACGATGGTAAAGTTATTACTATGGCGCATTTGCTCCAAGCTATTCGACGAGAATACCAAAAGCTTGGCAAAATTGTGATGGAAGAGGATATCCTTTTACCCAATTAGCCTTCTCAAAAAATTTTCCAGTCAACTTTACACAATTGATTAGTATTACTAATTGAAGCTTGAGCCGATCACTAAAATGCTTTCTTACAATACTAATGTACTACTAGATAGCGATTGCCCTGTATCAGTTGCGTCAGTTATGCTAATACGCATGTACCAAAATTTAGCGATCATCTATGCCAGTTGCGTAAGTCCTGAGATAGCCAGTCGGTAAAAACGACCGAAAAACCTCGATAACTGTCGAAAACCTCTCTCTATTTGCTGTTTACATACAAGAGAGTATGATACCACTATGCGTTCATTGATTGCTAAATACAAATCATACTTTACGAACGGCAATGGTGATGCACGAACTGTGGCTTACAACCTAGCTTCTAACTCAAGAGCTAGTCTAGATTCGATGATCGCGATCGCCTGCATTGCAATTTCTTGTGGAGTTCCGGCGGGTAGATTTAATGCGATCGCCCCTGCCCCAAAATTGACATTTACGGTTCGCCCACTGGTAGGGGTACAGCCACCTTCTCTAGGTCATCGGTATCCATAACTTCTGTGATAATGCCTAAACCTGTCGCTTCGCGAGCTGCTGCTAACCACTCTAAGGCACTCTTGCCATAACCTTGAAAAGCGTAGGGAGAC
>JAESFN010000519.1_pt1 | contig 33645 bp, 33 predicted proteins | sample 9269411 | NCBI WGS metagenome assembly JAESFN01 (sample SAMN14505399, study PRJNA617100) | algae metagenome | isolation source: Iphinoe sp. HA4291-MV1 and co-occurring heterotrophs from trail next to... | place: USA: Maunawili Falls, Hawaii | collected 2009-07-25
TCCGGTCCTACCTGAAGAGTTCGAGACGGTTCTTCACCCGCAGCGTGCGGATGGCGCCGAGGCTGACGGCAGCGAGCAGCACCACGCCTTCGACCAGCGGCTGCAGCAGCGGATCGATCGACAGGATGCGGAAGTAGAACGAGATCGCCCGCAGGATCAGCGCGCCGATCAGGGCGCCGATCACCGTGCCGACGCCGCCGAGCAGCGAGATGCCGCCCAGCACCACGGCGGCGATGGAGTTGAGCGTGTAGGCGCCGGCCTGCGGGATATCGGCGTTGCCGGAGCCAGTCTGGATGGCGAGATAGAGCCCGGCGCAGCCGGCGAAGAACCCGGCGAGGGTGAAGGCCCAGAGCTTGGCGCGGTTGATCGGCAGCCCCGACATATAGGCGGCACCTTCCGATGAACCGATGGCATAGAGGGTGCGGCCGGTAACGGTGCGGCGGAACGGGATCCACACCGCGGCGGTGATGATGACGAGGATGAGCAGCGGCACCGGCAGCCAGGCGATCGGCTGCAGCCAGGCGGCTTCGCCGTCCTCGAACAGGTGGTAGGTCTGCGCCAGGTCCTTGATCGAGTTGGTGACCGCCCAGTTGAGATCGAGATCGACCTCACCGCCCGGTTGCGGGCGGATCAAGAGGGCAAGGCCGATGGCCACCGCACCGGTGGCGAGCGTGGCGATGATCGGCTGCAGCCGGCCGTAGACGATGACGAGGCCGTTGACGAGGCCGAAGCCAGCGCCGGCGGCGACAGAGACGAGACAGCCGAGGATGATCTGCCAGGGCTCGCCCCGCACCAGTTCGCTGGCGATGCAGCTGGTCAGTGTCATCACCGCGCCGACCGAGAGATCGAGGCCGCCGACAATCACCGTCATTGCCTGGGCCATGGCGACGAAGGCCAAAGCCACCGATTCATTGGTGTTGGCGATGAAGACGTTGGTGGAAAAACCGCGCGGGTGGATGAAATTGTAGACGAGGTAGAGCGCAGCGAGCAGCAGGATGGCGCCGTAGAAACCACGGTTCTGACGGATCGACATGACGAGCGCCGAAGCGCGCGGCGGGGTGGTGGCGGTGACGGCGCTCATGCGGGCACCGCCTCTCGGGCCGGCGCCTCGGCGGGCCGGGTGATATTGAGCGCGGCGGCGACGAGCGCTTCCTCGGTGATCGCGGTACCTGAAAACTCGGTGACGATCCGACCGTCATACATCACCGCAACGCGGTCGCAGCAGCCGATCAGTTCGGCATAGTCGGTGGAATAGAACAGGATCGCGGTATCGCGGTCGGCGAGCTCGCGCATCAGCCGGTAGAGTTCCTGCTTGGTGCCGACATCGATGCCGCGGGTGGGGTCGTTCAGCAGCATCACCTCCGGCTGGGTCAGCAGCCACTTGGCGATCACCACCTTCTGCTGGTTGCCGCCGGAAAGGCTGGCAACGGGGTCATCGGGTTTGTTGAGCCTGATCTGCAACTGCGCGATGGCGTCCGCAACAGCCTGGCGCGACTTTGCCGGGTCGATAAACGCCCCCTGGCTGACCTTGTCGAAGCTTGCGACCAACAGGTTATCGGCGATCGACATGGGCAGCATCAGGCCCTCGGTCTTGCGATCCTCCGGTACCAGCGCGATACGGCTGCGGCCGCCCTTGGCGTCGGCGGGCGAGGCCGGCACACCGCCCTCGCCGCCAACCGTAACCTTGCCCCCGACGCCGCGCAGCACGCCGAACAGGGCGAGCAACAACTCCTTCTGCCCCTGGCCGTCGAGGCCGCCGAGCCCGACGATCTCACCCTTGCCGACCGACAGCGAGACGCCGTTGAGGCGGTTCTCCCATTTGAGGTCGCTGACCGCGAGGTGCGGCTTGCGGGCAAGCGCCGGCGGCTTGGGCGGGAACTGGTGGACGATGTCGCGGCCGATCATCAGCTTGACGATCTCATCCTGGCTGCGGGCGCCCTTCTCGAAGGTTTCGATGTGGCGGCCGTTGCGGAACACCGAGAGGGTGTCGCAGAGCGCCTCGACCTCGTGCATGCGATGCGAGATGAACAGCATGCCGGTGCCCTCGGCCTTCAGCTCGGCAAGCACATTGTAGACGGTGTCGACGTCACGGCTGGTGAGCGCCGAGGTGGCCTCGTCGAGGATCAGCAGTTTGGGATCCTTGCCCAGCGCCTTGGCGATTTCGACCATCTGCCGGCGGCTGAGGGAGAGGTCGCGGATCAGCGAGCGCGGGTCGACGTCCTCGCAATGGATGCGGGCCAACAGCGCCTCGGCGCGCTGGCGCTGCGCGCGGCGATCGATGAGGCCGAAGCGGCGCGGCGGATCGGAAATCGAGATGTTGTCGGCGACTGACAAGTCGGGCAGCAATGACAGTTCCTGGAATACGCAGACGATGCCGGCCTTCGCCGCCTCGGCGGGGCGCGAAAAGCGGTGTGGCGTGCCGGCGACGGTGAGGGTGCCGCTATCGGGCTGCACCACGCCGGCCATGATCTTGATCAGGGTGGATTTGCCGGCGCCGTTCTCGCCGAGGATGGCGTGGATGGAGCCTTGTCGGCAGGCAAAGTCGACCCCTTCGAGGGCTCGAGCGCCCGAGAAGAACTTGGATATACCGCTCAGTTCGGCGAATGGCCGCGCGGCCTCTTCGTCCAGCATCGAAAATCCTCAGCCGTCCAATGAAAGGGAAGAAATGGTGCCGGGCGATGGGACCCGGCACCACCTGAAAACCCGCTCGCGCTTGTGCAACCAGCAGGTCTCGTCCTCGCCGGTCACGCGGTCGAAGGTCATGCGACCACCGACCGCGCTTCCAGCCCGTGCGGAGGTCTACTGCACGTTCTCTTCGGTCTGGGCCATGATCGCCGGGCCCGAGATGTTCACGCCGCAGGGCGGGAATTCATTGACGGTGAAGAAGTTGTCCGGCAGGTCGGTCCAGAAGTTTTCGCCATCCTTGAGCCCGGTGTAGTCGACGGCCGGCAGCGGCACCGAGATGAGCTGCGGCATGACGTTGCCCTCGAGCGCCGAGATCGCCGCCTTCATCGAAATGGCGACGAGGCCCGGCGACTGGCCGATCGAAAGGCCGGTGAGGCCCTCGGCCGAGTGCTTGGCGACGAGCTTGCGGAAGCCGTTCTCGGCCTCGCCGCCTACCGGCACGAACGGATGCTTGGCATCGAGCAGCGCCTGCACGGTACCGGTCGAGCCGCCCTGGGTAATGACGCCGTCGAAGGTGCCATGTACGGCCAGCGCATCGGCGGTCACCTTCTGCGCCGTGCCGTCGTCCCAGTTGCCGACCACCTGGACGATTTCCCAGGGGCCGGGGGTGGCGTCGAACACTTCGTGGATGCCGATCGAGCGGTCGCGGTCGACCGAGTTGCCGGCGAGGCCGCGGACTTCGAGGATCTTGCCCGAGGTCTTGCCCTTGGCGGCCAGCTCCTTGAGCACGAAGTTGCCCCAGTCACGACCCATCTGCAGCTGGTCTTCGTTGACCATCATGACGGCATCCGTATCGAGGATATTGTCGAACGGCACGATGACGACGTTCTCGCGGTCAGCGAGGCGAATGACGCGGTCGAAGCCTTCGGGCGACACCGCGATGGTGACGATGGCGTCAAAGCCCTGGTTGATGAAGTCCTCGATGGCGCCGAGCTGGGCCGGCGCATCGGTGCCGGTCGAGACGACCTTGAACTCCTTGATCTTGTCCTTGATCGCCGGGTCTTCGGCGAAGGCCTTGGCGGTCTTGATCATCTGGATGCGCCAGGTATTGCCGACATAGCCGTTGACCACGGCGATGCGGTACGGCCCTTCCTGCTTGTCCCATTGGAAATACTTGGTCTCGGCGTTCCACGGGGCAAAGCAGGTGGGGTCGGCGCCGGGGCCGGAGACCACTTTGGGTCCAGCATAGCTGAGGCTGGTTGAAACGAGGAGGCCGACAAGGGCGGCCGAGGCAATGCGTAGTGCGTTCATAGGTTTCTCCTCCCAGAGAACGATCTGAAACAACTAGGCAGTCGCTGGTCAGTCGGTGGCCGGCAGTGCTCTGTCCGCCACCGTCGTCTGGGCCGATCCGGCCCATGCGGCGCGCCATTCGGCGTCGCCAATCCCCAATGCGCCAAGCTCTTGATGTGTCGCGCTTTCGAACCGGAAAAGTCTGCAACTTTTCCTGAAAACGCTCCTCGCGGCGCGTGTGTTACTCCTTGAACAAGGCCAGACCCGCTTCGAGGTGCTGGCTCATGCGATACTGGTAGGCAAAGCGGTTGCGGCTCTCGAGCGCATCGGCGATGCCGCCATGCTCGTCGAAGCTGACGCCATGGGTCTTCATGCGGTTGACGCCGCTTTCCATGATCTTCAGCATCACCGGCTTCATGATCCGGTAGATCTCGTTGACCTGCTTGTTGCCGAGGATGCCGACAAGTGTCGAATGGAAGCGGAAGTCGTGCTGAGCGGCAATGTGGAGCTGCTCTTCCTCGCGCATGGCGTCATTGGCTTCACGCAGGTGCACGATATCCTCGGAGCTGGCGCGCTCGAACAACTGGTCGACCGCACCGACCTCGATCAACTGCCGGAAACCCTGGGTGTCGAGGAAGGTCTGCCGGCTCAGCTCGAGCGTATTGAAAGAGTAGAGCTCGAAGACGGCGTCCATACGCCGGTCGATAATCACCGCACCGACCTTGGGGCGCACGTCGACCACGCCATAGGCCTTGAGAATGCGCATTGCCTCGCGCACCGTGGTGCGGCTCGAAGTGAACATCTCGCCCAGCTCGCGCTCTGACGGCAGCGGGTCGCCGACGCCGAGATTGCGCTTGTCGATCAGCGCCTTGATCTGGCCGACCAGGGTCTCGACGGCGGAATCGTAGAGGTGCACGGCGCCGTGCTTCTGGCGCGCGCCGCCTTGTTTCAGCCGAACGACATTGGTCCTGGTCGCCATGACCGGATTGCCCCGACGCGAGATGTTGAAAGTTCCCTCGCCCTACATTTGTAGGACCACGGGACGTTAGTTTCGAGGTTTTTGCCTGTCAATAGTGCAAACAACGGCGCTGCGGATAGAAATCATTACAATCTGGTACGACAAATACATAGATGACATCGATTGCATCTGTCGGAGACTTCGATCGAAGAATCCAAAAAACCATTGCATGCTAACATGTTACCGGTAACGACCTGTCGCATCTTGGGTGATGATTGGCAGGCGCCCGCCAGCCGGCAAAACCCGCTACCGGACAGCGCAACAAGCTGGGAAAAAGTGATGCTGGAGCCGCTTGGAGAAGTATGCTCCGCCTTGGTGCGGGCTCAGACGGGCGTGTAAGTCAGCGCCACGACACCATCGGGGAGCGGGATCGCCTCGATCTGGTGCAGCTTGATCTCAGCTCCCACACCGAACACCGCCTGGCCGCCGCCAAGCAGGATCGGGTTCAGGAACAGGTGCAACTCGTCGATCAGGCCGCGCTCGAGGCAGGAGCGAACGAGGACCGGGCTGCCGAAGCTGACGATATCGCCGCCGGGCTGCCGCTTGATGGCGGCGAGTTCGGCCGGATCGCGCAGCAGCCGGGATTTTTCCCAGTTGGCCCCTGCCTCGGGCAGGCTGGTCGAGACGACGATTTTGGTGGCACGCGCAATCCAGTCGGCATGAGCAAGTTCGCCCGCCGTGGCATTGGGATCGGCGGGGACCGTCGGCCAGTAGCTCTGCATCATTTTGTAGGTCTTGGGGCCGAACAGCACGGCGTCAGCATTGGTGGTGAGGCGCTTGGCGTGCGCTGCGACCTGTTCGTTGTAGGTCGCCCAGGACAGGCCGCCGGCGGCATCGGCGGCATAGCCATCCAGCGATACGTGCAGGTGCATCTTGAGCTTGCGCATTTCACTACCCAATCAGTTAAGATATTACTTAACTAACGTCGATGCAGTGACCGCGTCAACGATTGAGTGCTGGCCTAACTGATCTTCAGGTTGCCGGTGCAGCATAACCGAGCAGGGCGTAGCCCATGGTATGGCATTCGCCGATGCCGCACTGCACGGCGACCGACCCCAGGTTGATCACTGCCAGGGCGACGACGTAGAGACCGACGACCGTGCCCGACATGGCGAGGCGCGGGAAGCTGCGGACCGGGACGGCTTCGAGGTGGCGATCGCCGCCGAGGATGGCGAGCTTCACCGCGAAGGCGATGAGCAGCACGAAGCCGATGATTACCGACCAGACCGGCATATGCAGGCCGAAGACGGCGCTGCCGATATAGGCGTGGCCGGGGCGGGGGTAGATATCGAGCAGGCTCTGCCGCTCGGCGATGACCAGCAGCAGGAGCGCGAACAGCATGGCGATGCCGGTGTTGCTGTAGGAGAAGCCGCCGCGAAACTGCATGAAAATGCCGAAGCAGACGCCGAACATGGCGACGCGTTGCAACAGGCAGAGCGGGCAGGGCAACTCGCCGAAGGCATATTGCATGACCATTGCGGCGGTGAGGATCAAGGCGATCACCACCATCATGGCGAGGAGGTAAGCATAGTTGCCCCAGGCGAGGAGGCGCTGGGTTTCGGGGGCTTCGACCCGGATCATGCTCATCGGCGTCACCCCTGCAGCCACGGCATGGCGAAACCGTATTCGGGGCTGTAGATTTCCCACAGGAATAGCCCGATCGACAGCAGCAGACAGGTCGCGATGGCGAGGCGAGCGACGAGATCGCGCCGCCACCAGCTCAAGGCAAAAGCAAGCACCAGAACGGCGAAGATCAGCAACATCATGATGGCCGGGTCCTCGAACAGCAGCAGCAATATTCTGAGGCACTAGCAGTGCGCCAATAGAGACGCGATTTCGTGGCGTCTGTCCACCGGGTGCGGGTGGCAATACTCTGCCATGTGTGGGTAGGCGATGTGATATGCCGGCGCGGAGGACAGCTCTCGATCTCGCCTTGCCTCACCGGAACGGGCGTGAGACGTGCCCAACGCACCAGGGACAGCTCTCCACATCGTCGGTTTCCCGGCAAAGCAAAGGGCGCCGGCCTTGCGACCGACGCCCTCTTAAACTCAGGTTCAGAAAATCAGGCCGCGTAGGCCTTGGTCTTCTGCTGCTGCTCACCGAGGCCGGCGATGCCGAGCTTCATGGTCTGGCCCGGCTTCAGCCAGATCGGCTCGGGCTTCTGGCCCATGCCGACGCCCGGCGGGGTGCCGGTGGTGATCACATCACCCGGCTGCAGGCTCATGAACTGGCTCAGGTATGCCACGAGGTGGGCGACGCCGAAGATCATGGTCTTGGTCGAGCCGTCCTGGTAGCGGTGGCCATCGACGTCGAGCCACATACCGAGGTTCTGCACGTCGGCGATCTCGTCCTTGGTGACCAGCCACGGGCCGATCGGGCCGAAGGTGTCGGCCGACTTGCCCTTGGTCCACTGGCCGCCGCGCTCGGTCTGGAAGTGGCGCTCGGAAAGGTCGTTCACCACGCAGTAGCCGGCGACGTAGTCCAGCGCGTCCTTCTCTTCGATGTACTTGGCTTCCTTGCCGATGATCACGCCGAGTTCGACTTCCCAGTCGGGCTTCAGGGTGTTCTTGGGCAGGATCACGTCATCGTTCGGCCCGATGATGGCGCTGGTGGCCTTCATGAACAGGATCGGCTCGGCCGGGATGGCGGCACCGGTCTCGGCGGCGTGGTCGGCATAGTTGAGGCCGATGCACATGAACTTGCCGACATTGCCGACGCAGGGGCCGATGCGCGAGCCCTTGTCGAGGACCGGCAGGCTGCCATGGTCGGCGGCCTTGATCTTGGCAAGCCCGGCGGTGCCGATCGAAGCGCCGTTGATGTCGGACACCACGGACGAGAGGTCGCGGTAGGTCCCGTCGGTGTGCAGGATAGCGGGCTTTTCGGCACCCTTGGGGCCAACGCGCAGAAGTTTCATGGAATGCTCCTCAGATTTGGCGGGAAGGGATAGGGCCATGCCCGTCCGGAGTCGAGGCCAACGATGGTCGAATCCGTTCGGCGCATTCAGGCAGGCGGAATGTCGAGGGAGAACAGGCGAGGATGGCCGTTGGCCGGGTGATCGGCGAGGATCAGCAGTTCGGCCGTAGCCCCACCGTTCGTCGCAGCAGCATAGCCAGCGAGCAGCAGGCCCTCGACCTTCTCGCCCTCGATCGGGGCCAGCCGGCCGAGGCGGCGGACCGTCTCGCGCTTGCGGTCGAACAGGTGGATGGCAAAGCCCGCCGTGGCGTCCGATGCCGGGCCGGAGAGGAGGAGCAGGCGGCCATCGGGCAGCATAGCGAGATCGCGAATGCCGACGCCGCGGCCCAGCGGCACGCGGACAACCTTCGCAGCGAGATCGGCCCCAGGGGTGAAGAGCGCGGCGGCCCGGACGCTGAGCAGCAGCGCCTTGCGGTCGATGACCGGGCTGCGGAAGCCGAAATAGAGCCGGCGACGCCAGGCGGCCAGGCCTTCGATGTTGATGCCTTTGGCCCTGCTGGGCGACTTCAGGAAGTAAGCGGCGAGGGCCTTCTTCCGGCCCAGCAGTTCGTTGAGGCGGTAGCTCAGTTCGGGGCGGCGGCCGTCGCGGCTGATGCGGGCTACGAGGTGGGCGGAGCGGCGATAGTCGGCGCGCTGCTTGCCCTCCTGGGTGATCCAGTCGTGGATGCTGTGCGAGCCGGTGACGTAATAATGCGGGTCGAGCCAGGCGACGCCCTCGCCATCGAGGATGTAGCGGTCGGGGCCGGGGTCGCCATCATCGGGAGCCTCGCCGACGGCGTCGAGAGTGTCCCGATCGGCGGGCAGCAGCGGCACCAGATCGCCGGCGGTCAGCGTCGCCGCGTCGAGGTCGAGGGTCGCGAACTGGGCGAACAGCCCTTCGTTATCGATGACGAGGCATTTGCGCCGCCGCCGGTTCGGCGGGGCAGCGCTGGCGATGCCGCTGAGATCGGTGGCGATGGCGCTCTCGCCGCTCCGGAAGTCGCCGATTACGGCGAGCTCCCGGGTGGCGATGAACGGCGGGGTGGCGCGCCGCGGCACGGATTTACTCCGGGCGGACGATGCCCTTCTTCAGCAGCACGTTGCCATAGAGGCGACGCTCGCCGGTCTGGATCACCGCGTAAGCGCCATGGACGCGCTCATAGAAGGCGAAGCGTTCGAGCAGGCTGAGTTTCATCCCCGGCTCGTGCTTCTTGATCAGCTTGTCGAAATCCTTGTGGGTTTGCTCACGCTTCTTGGCATCGCCCACCACTTCCATGCCGAAGGCCTGCTCGTCGACGAAGGTGTCGAGCGGCATCACCGTGAGGATGGCGTCGAGCACATCGGTGGCGCTGATCCCATCGAGGCGGACCAGTTGCGGGCCGGCGCTGTCGCCGGGGTAGTTGGCATCGACGATGGCGATCTCGTCGCCATGGCCCATGGCGCGCAGGATGTAGAGCAGGTCAGGGCCGAGGATCGGCGGAATGCCCTTGAGCATGAAGTTCTCCTAAGATGGTGAGTAGCGAGTAGGGAGTAGCGAGTAGAGCCTGTTTTTCTATTGGCTACTCGCTATTCGCTACTCGCTTGCCTTACCCGAACGGAAACGCCGAATACGCCGGGTCTTCGCGCAGCAGTTGGCCATCGGCGAAGAGCTCGGCATGTTCGACCGCGAAGGCGATGAGCTCGGCCATCACGGAGTCGATATGGGCGCGCATGGCGGCCGAGGCGATGGCCGCGTCGCCGACGGTAATGCCGTCGAGGATCCTGAGGTGTTCGGCCAGGGTAACGCTCAGCCGGCGCGGCGTGAGGATCAGCCGGCGGGCCCGATCGAGATTGGCGCGGGTGTTCTCGATGACCCCCTTCACTTTGGTGAAGCGCATGTCGCCGAAGATGATGTCGTGGAACTCGAGGTCGCGCTCGTGGAAGCCGTTCTGGTCGTCGATCTCCACGGCGGCGCGCTGATAGCTCATGTTGCGCTGCAGCGTGTCGATCAGTTCCGGGCTGTGGTTGCCGGTGACGACACGCACCGCTTCGGCTTCCAGCGCCTTGCGGATCAGCATGTACTCGAGCACGTCGGCGATGCGGACCAGCGACACGGTGGAGCCGCGCTGCGGCAGGATATCGACCAGGCCCTCGGCCTGCAGGCGTGCCAGGGCCTCAGAAACCGGGAAGCGGGAGACGCCGAGACGTTCGCAGATGGCGCCCTTGTCGATCACTTCGCCGGGCTTGAGATCGAGTGCGACGATGGCCTGGCGCAGCGTGTCGGTAACGAACACCGTGACGTTGCCACGCGTCGGGGTCGCCGGCGTAGACAGAAAAGAGTAGGGACTTGCCTCGGTCTTCATGCTAACATGTTAGTTGGACTGCCGGAGCTTTTCAATCGCACCTGCTTGTCACCCGACTGGTTTTTCGCCGCAAGCGGGCCGGGTCGGGCGTCCAGTGCTTTTGGTTGGTTTTCGTAGTTCCCGCCCCGAATTCTGGATCAAAGAGCCGCCCCCGATGTCCGATGTCATGTCCCGCCCCGCCGCCGCCAAGACGCTGCTGCTCAACGCCCAAGACAATGTCGCGGTGGCGCTGAGCAATCTCGATGTCGGCACCGAAACGCCGCAGGGCGTCACCACCACTAAGCGCGTGCCCAAGGGCCACAAGTTCACCGTCAAGCAGGTTGCGGCGGGCGAGCCGATCGTCAAGTTCGGGCAGATCATCGGCTTTGCCAAGGAGAACATCGCGCCGGGCGAATGGGTGCATGAGCACAACGTGACGATCGGCGAAGAGCATGGCGCGTTCAAGCGCGACTACGCCTTCGGCGAGGGCATGGTGCCGGTCGATTTCGTGCCGGAAGCGCAGCGGGCGACGTTCCAGGGCTTCCGCCGCGCCAACGGGCAGGTGGGCACCCGCAACTATATCGGCATCCTCACCTCGGTGAACTGCTCGACCACGGTGGCGGGGTTCATCGCCAAGGAAGTCGAACGCTCCGGCATTCTCGAGCAATATCCGAATGTCGACGGTATCGTGGCGCTGAAGCAGGCCAATGGCTGCGTCATCGACTATCGCGGGGTGATCTTCGACATCCTCAAGAAGACCACCTGGGGCTATGCCACCAACCCGAACATGGGCGGCGTGATCATGGTGGGGCTGGGCTGCGAGGGCTTCCAGATCCCGCGGCTGAAGGAAGCCTATGGGGTCACCGAGAACGAGACGTTCCGCACCATGACGATCCAGGAAGTGGGTGGCACGCGCAAGACCGTCGAAGCCGGTGTCGAGGCAGTGAAGGCCATGCTGCCGATCGTCAACAAGGCGAAGCGCGAGACGGTGCCGGCATCGGAGCTGATGCTGGCGCTGCAGTGCGGTGGCTCGGACGGCTATTCGGGCATTACCGCCAACCCGGCGCTGGGCGTCGCAGCCGATATCCTGGTGCGGCATGGCGGCACGGCGATTCTTTCAGAGACGCCGGAGATCTATGGCGCCGAGCACCTGCTCACCCGGCGTGCCAGGAACCGCGAGGTCGGCGAAAAGCTGATCGACATCATCCACTGGTGGGAAGATTACGCGGAACGCAACAATATGGAGATGAACAACAATCCGTCTCCGGGTAACAAACTCGGCGGTTTGACCACTATTCTGGAGAAATCTCTGGGCGCTGCTGCAAAAGGCGGGACAACCCCACTCAATGCAGTGTATCACTATGCCGATCCGGTGACCGAAAAGGGGTTCGTGTTCATGGATACGCCCGGATATGATCCGGTATCGGCGACCGGGCAGGTCGCGGGTGGTGCGAATATACTATGCTTCACCACGGGGCGTGGCTCGGCCTACGGCTGCAAGCCGACGCCGTCGATCAAGATCGCCACCAACTCGGACATCTATCACAAGATGATCGACGACATGGACATCAACGGCGGCGAAGTGGTCGAGGGCGGTTCGCTCGAACAGAAGGGGCAGGAGATCTTCGAGAAGATTCTGGCCGTCGCTTCGGGCGAGAAGAGCAAGTCGGAACTCCTGGGCTACGGCGACAACGAGTTCGTGCCCTGGCAGATCGGCGCAACCTTCTGATGCGGCGCTCCGTCCATGTGGTGATCACTGGACGGGTGCAGGGAGTGGGCTTTCGCGCTTTCGTCGAGCGCGAGGCCGAAGCGTTGCGGCTCGATGGCTGGGTGCGCAACCGCCGCGACGGCACCGTCGAGGCCGTGTTTGCCGGCGACGAAAGCGAGATCCAGCACATCCTGATGGAGCTCAATGCCGGCCCGCCAGCCGCGGCGGTGACCGATGTACGGACCGGGCCCTATGAAGGTCCGATTCCCACGGGCTTCAGCTCGCTGCCGACGGCGTGAGCAAGGCTGATCCCCCTAAGGTCCACAACGCGCGTCGCGGCCATCACATATGTCGTGGCTACCCGGCTGACAGACTGGTGCGGGAAGAATACCCCCACCCCTGTCCCCTCCCCGCAAGGGGGAGGGAGACGCTCCCACCAGCGTCAGTGTTTTGGTCTCCTCCCCCCTTGCGGGGGAGGGACAGGGTGGGGGTATTCTTCCCGCACCGAGCCATCCCTACGCCGCGGACTTTCTCCTGATCGCACCCCAGTCGATTTGACTTTGCGGCGCGACCCCCTACATTGATGCCATGTCTTGCTTCGCGACCATCATTGATGTGGCACCGCGCCGGGAAACCCCGGTCGCAGGCATATAGCCCCATGATCCGCGCTTAGGCGCCGCCGGGTCTGGGGCACACCTCGACCCACGCGGATTTTCCGCTCGGGCCGCCAGCAAGGCGCCAAACCTCAAAAACACCAGCGTGAACCGTCGCGGCCAAGACCCGCAGACGTTCGCGCATCGAAAGGAACCTTTCAGATGCAATCCATGCGTCGCTATGACCTCAACCCGCGTATCGTCCTCGGCGAGGACGACCATCGCAAACTCATCGCCCTGGCACTGGCCGGCAGCGGACACAGTTCCGATGCAGCCGACGACCTGCTCAATGAAATCGAGCGGGCGCGCGTCGTGCCCACCCCCAAGCTCGGCTCGAGCGTGGTGCGGATGGGCTCGACTGTTACCTATCGACCCGACAACGGGGCCGAGCGCACCGTGCAACTGGTCTATCCAGTCGATGCCGACATTGCCCAGGGCAAGATCTCGGTGTTGACCCCCGTCGGCACCGCGTTGATCGGGCTCGATGTCGGGCAGTCGATCACCTGGGAGGCGCGCAACGGTAACAAGCACGTGCTGACCGTGCTGGCCGTTGCGCCCCAGGCGTGATTCGTGGCCGCCGGGTTGTTCGGATTGACCACGCGAGCTCGGATCGACCAGCAAAAACAGATAGTTGGGTTGTCACAATTGTGCTGCCCAACTGTCATCGACCGGGCATCGGTCGCGGTTAATGAAGTGTTGCGGCCGAGCTGGCCGCCCCGCACTTCGGAGGCTGACATGGCCCAGCAACGTGCCCACCATCCTACCGCGATCACCGGCATGCGCTCGACCACCGGCCAGGCGCTGGCGATCCGCTACGATCTCGGCTCCAACACCATTGCCTTCGTCGAGGACGACTGGTTCGCCGAACCGGTGCGCACCACCAGCGTACCACCCCGCGCCGTGGTGCGGCAGGGGCTCGGCAATACGGTGGTCCGCCTTGTGCCGCGGGCGGCGGGGGTAGGGCTCCAGACCCGGTGATCGACCACTGGAACCCCAGCAAACTCGGTGTCATCCCAGCGAAAGCTGGGACCCAACGCGCCACTTGCTCAGCCTGAGAAATGGGTCCCAGCTTTCGCTGGGATGACACCGGTGGGAGTGGAGACAGGGTGCTCCTTCTCCGCCCCTCTCACGCGTGGCCCAGCCGAGCCGCCAGCTACGGCCGCGTTGCCCCGTTCACTGCCAGGTAGATGCTGTGCAGGCTCTGCGTGGCGCAGATGAACAGGCGATTGCGCCGGGGGCCGCCGAACTCGACATTGGCGACCGTGTCGGGGGTCAGGAGCTTGCCGAGCAGGACGCCCGATGAATTGAAGCAGTGCACGCCGTCGCCGGCCGAGGTCCAGACGTTGCCGCGGTCGTCGAGGCGGAAGCCATCGGGCAGGCCCGTATCGGTGACGCAGAAGACGCGGCCATTGCTGACGGTGTTGCCATCATTGACGTCGAACACCCGGATGTGACGCGGTAGGTCGGCGCCGTGGCTATAGGCGCTGTCGGCAACGTAGAGGCGCTTCTCGTCGGGCGAGAAGGCGATGCCGTTGGGGCGGATGAAATCGTCGATGACGACTTTCAGTTCGCCGGTCGAAGGATCGAGGCAGAAGACGTAGGCGCCATCCTGCTCGAATTCGCCCTTGTAGCCTTCATAGTCGGAGAGGATGCCGTAGCCCGGATCGGTGAACCAGATGGTGCCATCGGACTTCACCACCACATCATTGGGGGCGTTGAGCTTCCGGCCGCGATAGCTGTCTGCGAGCACGGTGATGGTGCCGTCGAGTTCGGTGCGCACGACGTTGCGGCCACCATGCGAACAGGAGACCAACCGGCCTTCGCGATCCCGGGTGTTGCCGTTGATGTAGTTGGAATTGTGCCGGTAGACCGAGGCGCCGCCATCGGGTGTCCACCGCATCATGCGGTTGTTGGGGATATCAGACCAGACCAGCTGGTTGGCATCGCCGAACCAGCACGGGCCCTCGGCCCAGCGGCAATCGGAATAGAGCGTTTCGAGCTTGGCGCTGCCCTGGATCAGGTGCCCGAACTCTTTCTCGTGATGCTGGTAGACGCCGGCCATGAAATCCCCCTCGGTTGTATTTGCGGCGCATCCAATCGGAAGTTTTGGAGCCCGGCAAGGCTACTTGCGTTCATCATGGCTGAGGCGCAGAGCTTTCCGCCTCAAGGAGAATTCCGATGCCGATCACCGACGCGCTGAACGCCCACCTCAAGGATCCCTCGCTGCTCAACGCTGCCGCTTTCATCGGCGGACGCTGGCTCGAGACGGCTGAGAACGGCACGACGTTCGAGGTAACCAACCCTTCGACCGGTGCGGTGCTGGCGGTGTTGCCGAACTGCGGCGTGGCGGAAGCCAAGCTCGCTATCACCGCCGCCGAGGCAGCGCAGCATGCCTGGGCGAAAAAGACCGGCAAGGCGCGCGCCGCCGTGCTGCGCAAGCTGCATGAACTGATGGTCGAGAATGCCGACGATCTTGCGGCGATCATGACTGCCGAACAGGGCAAGCCGGTGCCCGAAGCGAAGGGCGAGGTGCTCTATGGCGCCGCCTATGTCGAGTGGTTCGGCGAGGAGGCGAAGCGCGTCTATGGCGACACCATCCCGGGCCACCAGGAGGACAAGCGGATCATCGTGATCAAGCAGCCGGTGGGCGTGGTGGCGACGATCACGCCGTGGAACTTCCCCACCGCCATGCTGGCGCGGAAGGTGGCGCCGGCGTTGGCGGCGGGCTGCGCGGTGGTGTCGAAGCCGGCGGCGGAAACGCCCCTATCGGCTATTGCCATCGGCGTGCTGGCCGAGCGGGCCGGGTTGCCGGCGGGTTTGTTCAACCTGTTGCCGTCAACCCATTCGTCGGACCTCGGCAAGGAGTTCTGCTCCAACGAGGTGGTCAGGAAGCTGAGCTTTACCGGCTCCACCGAGGTCGGCCGCATCCTGATGCGGCAGGGCGCTGACCAGATCAAGCGCCTGAGCCTCGAGCTCGGCGGCAATGCGCCCTTCATCGTGTTCGACGATGCCGATCTCGACGCGGCGGTCGAGGGGGCGATGATCTCGAAGTATCGCAATAACGGGCAGACCTGCGTCTGCGCCAACCGCATCTACGTGCAGGCCGGCGTTTACGACGCCTTTGCCGAAAAGCTCACCGCGGCGGTGGAGAAGCTCCGCGTCGGCGATGGGTTCGGCGAGGGGGTGACCACCGGCCCGTTGATCGACGAGAAGGCGGTGGAGAAGGTGGAGCGGCATTTGACCGACGCGCTGCGCAAGGGTGGCCGGCTGCTTACCGGCGGCAAGCGCAAGACGGGGCTGTTCTTCGAACCGACGATCGTCGCCGACGCCAGCGCCGACATGGTGCTGGCGCGCGAAGAAACCTTCGGCCCCTTGGCGCCGCTGTTCAGGTTCGAGACGGTGGCGGAGGTGATCCGGCTCGCCAACGCCACGGAGTTCGGGCTCGCCTCATACTTTTATGCGCGCGACCTGAGCCGGGTGTTCGAGGTGGCTGAGGCGCTCGATTACGGCATGGTCGGGATCAATACCGGGCTGATCTCCACCGAGGTGGCGCCGTTCGGCGGGGTGAAGCAGTCGGGACATGGGCGCGAGGGTTCGAAGTACGGCATCGAGGACTATCTCGATATCAAGTATCTCTGCTTGAGCGTTTAGGGCGGCCACACGCGCGAGCGGCTAAGCCAGCCTGATCAACCCCGCCGCCGTCGGCCGGAACCCGCACGCGGCGTAGAACGCTTCCAACTGCGGCTCATAGTCGACATGCAGCCATTCTGCCCCCCGCGCACGGGCTGCATCCGCCACCTGCCGCACCAGTTCGGTGGCAATGCCGCGGCGCTGGAACGCCGGGTCAACCGTGGTATCGAGCAGGAAGGCGTGTACGCCGCCATCCCAGGCGACGTTGACATAGCCGACCACGCGGCCGCCGGAGTAGGCGCAGGCGTGAGTGAGGCTGCGGGCGAGGATGAACGCGAGATCGCCGGCCCACGCACCGCCCCAGGCGGCGCTCCACATCGGTTCGAGTTCTTCCTCGCTTGGGAACGCATCGAGCCGGTAGGTAATTTCGGTGTCAGTGTCCGGCATGCGGTGTCTCTCCCGCCAATCCTTCGATAATCGGGCAATCGGGCCGGTGATCGCCGTCACAGGCGTCGGCGAGGGTGGCGAGGGTGTGGCGCATCTCGCCCAGGAGGCGGATTTTCTGGTCGAGTTCGGCAATGTGGCTCTGGGTGAGCGCCTTGACGTCGGCGCTCGAGCGCTGCGTGTCGCCCCACAGGCGGAGCAGGTCGCGGATTTCATCCATCGAGAATCCGAGGTCGCGGGCGCGGCGGATAAAGCCGAGGCGGTGGATGTCGTGATGGCCGTAATCGCGGTAATTGCTGTCACGCCGGTCGGCATTGGGAATGAGGCCGATGGATTCGTAGTGGCGGATCATCTTGGCGGATACGCCGGTGAGCCGGGAGGCCTCGCCGATCTGCATGGGAACACCTATCTGAACAATGTGCTTGACCTTACCATGATGGGAAGGTGCAGAACAGGCCCCAATACGATTTCGATTGTCGCGTCCTGCCGACCACCAGCTGTCGCGGGATGCCCTAGAGGAGCCGAGCATGGACCACACTGAACACAACCATTCGCACGGGGCAGGGGGCGCGGTAAGCCGCGACCCGGTTTGCGGCATGACCGTCGATATGGCCAAGACACCGCATCGAACGACGCATGAAGGCCGCGAGATCGGCTTCTGCAGCGGCGGCTGCAAGGCGAAGTTCGAGGCGGAGCCGGCCAAGTACCTGACGGCCTCCGATCCGGTCTGCGGCATGCAGGTCGACCGGACGACGGCGAAGCACATGTCGAAGCACGAGGGCACCCGTTACTATTTCTGCAGCGAGGGTTGCCAGACGAAGTTCGAGGCCGATCCCGGAAAGTACCTGAACGCCAAACCGTTCGAGTTGCCGGTCGCGAAGCCGGCGGGTGGCGTCGCGCCGGGCGCCGGACACGACCATGCCCATCACGGTCATGCGCAGCACGGTCATTCGCATGGCGCACCGCCGGTCGATCCCTCGACTGTCGCGGCAGGCACCAAATGGACCTGCCCGATGCATCCCGAAATCGTCAAGGACGGGCCGGGCGATTGCCCGATCTGCGGCATGGCGCTCGAGCCGATGGTGGCGTCGCTCGATGATGGTCCGAACCCCGAACTGGTCGATTTCACCCGCCGGCTGTGGGTGAGCGCCGGACTGTCGATCCCGATCCTCATCATCTCGATGGGCGGCATGGTGGGCCTGCCGGTGCGCGAGTGGATCGGCGAGCCGCTGGCGACCTGGATTGAGATGGCGCTGGCCACTCCGGTGGTGCTGTGGGCGGCTTTGCCGTTCTTCCGGCGCTTCTGGAATTCACTCAAGAACCGTTCGCCCAATATGTGGACGCTGATCGGGCTTGGGGTCGGCGCGGCCTACCTGTTCTCGGTGGTGGCGGTGCTGTTCCCGCAGCTTTTCCCGATGAGCATGACCCATATGAACGGCGTGCCGCCGGTGTATTTCGAGGCCGCGGCGGTGATCGTGGCGCTGGTATTCGTCGGCCAGGTGCTGGAGCTGAGGGCCCGCGATGCCACCGGCAAGGCGATCCGCGCGTTGCTCAACCTGGCGCCGAAGACGGCGCGCCGGGTCTGGCAGGGCAAGGATATCGAGGTACCGATCGAAGAGGTGAAGGCCGGCGACTGGCTGCGGGTGCGGCCGGGCGAGGCGGTGCCGGTCGATGGCGAAGTGCTCGAAGGCCAGTCGTTCGTTGATGAATCGATGCTGACCGGCGAGCCGGTGCCGGTGGAAAAGCTCAAGGGCGAGCCGGTGACCGGCGGCACGCTCAATGGCGAGGGCAGCTTCGTCATGCAGGCGACCCGCGTCGGTGCGGAGACGCGACTCAGCCAGATCGTCGAACTGGTCGGCAAGGCCCAGCGCAGCCGCGCGCCGATCCAGGCGCTGGCCGACAAGGTGGCCAACTGGTTCGTGCCGCTGGTGGTGGTGATCGCCATTGCTGCGTTCGTGGCATGGATGATCTGGGGGCCTGGCCTCGCCGAAGCGATCGTTGCGGCGATCTCGGTGCTGATCATTGCGTGTCCCTGTGCGTTGGGCCTTGCGACGCCGATCTCGATCATGGTGGCGACCGGGCGCGGGGCGCATGCCGGCGTGCTGGTGAAGGACGCCAAGGCGCTCGAGGGCTTTGCCCGGGTCGATACGCTGATCGTCGACAAGACCGGCACGTTGACCGAAGGCAAGCCGACGCTCGATCAGGTCATCCCGACAAAGGGCGTCGACGAGGGTTTTGTGCTGGCGGTTGCGGCAGCGCTGGAGAAGCACTCGGAGCATCCGATCGGCACGGCGGTGGTCAAAGGCGCCGAAGCGCGGGGAGCACGGGTCTACGAGGCCGATGGCTTCACCTCGCTCACCGGGCGCGGCATCAAGGGATTGGTCGGCGGCAAGCCGGCGGTCTTGGGCAACATCAAGCTGTTCAAGGAGCAGGGCATCGCCGTCGACGACAAGCTCAGCGGGCTCCTGGAGCAGCAGGCCGGCTCGGGCAAGACGGCGATCCTTGTCGGCTATGACGGGGTGGCGATCGGCGTCGTCACGGTGTCGGATCCGATCAAGGCGGGTGCCAAGGAAGCGATCGCGGCACTACGTGCCGATGGTGTCGCCGTGGTGATGGCGACCGGCGATGCCAAGGGCACCGCCGAAGCGGTTGGTCGTGAGCTGGGCCTGAGCGAGGTACAGGCAGGCATGGCGCCCGAGGACAAGCACACGCTGATCGAAGCGCTGAAGGCCCAGGGCAAGGCGGTGGCGTTCGCCGGTGACGGCGTCAATGATGCACCGGCGCTCGCGGCCGCCGATGTCGGCGTGGCGATGGGCACCGGCGCGGACGTGGCGATCGAGAGCGCCGGGATTACGCTCCTGAAGGGCGAGCTCAGCGGTATCGTCAAGGCGCGTAAGCTTTCGAAGGCAACGCTCAGCAACATCAAGCTGAACCTGCTGTTCGCCTTCGGCTACAACGCGCTGGGCATCCCGGTGGCGGCAGGTGTGCTGTATCCGCTGACCGGCTGGCTGCTCTCGCCGATGCTCGCCGCAGCAGCCATGGCGCTGAGCTCGGTGAGCGTCATCGCCAATGCGCTGCGGCTGAACTCGGTGAAGCTGTGACGCGGAGCCGGTGCGGGCTGACCCTCACCCTTGATCCCTCCCCCTAGAGGGGACGACAAGAGGTCGCCCCGAGGGGAGGGAGACGATAGAGCCGAGATATCAGTGTGAGGGTCTCCCTCCCCCTTGCGGGGAGGGGACAGGGGTGGGGGGTCGGCTCGCGCCGGCCCTGCGACGGCGCGCGTTCACATCTGCGGCGGGCTGATGGTGATCGCGGGGTCGTAGCGATAGACCGCCTTGGTCTCGGTGGTCTGGCCGCCGACGGTGGCCTTGGTCTCGACAATGGCGGGGAGGCCCGTCGCCGGGTCGACGAACAACTGGTTGGTACTGTCGACGCCCATCATCGACATCTCGTACTTGAAGGCCTGGAGGTCCCGGCCATCGACATTCTGGTTGCCGAGGCACTCGGGTGCCTTGATCTGCTCGTTCATGGCGGCAACGTTCAGCACCGTCGAAGTGATCTGTGCGGCGACGGCTTCGGGCATCGCCGTCCAGCCCTGGCCGGCCATGTTGCTCCAGGCCTTGCCGTCGAGCACGATCATCTCCTGCTTGAGGCCGGCGGTTTCGATGGTGGAATGAAAGCCACCGGGCGGCACGACGCTGGAGGTCATTTTCATTTCGGGCGAGTCGACGCTCATCGCATAGGGGCCGGAGGCCATGGAGCGGTTAAGGATATCCTTGATGTCGCTGAGGCAATCGGCCTGGGCGGGCACGGCGAGGGCAAGGGTGGCGAATGCGGCAAGGGTGGCGATGCGCATGTGAGTCTCCGTTAGAACGCCGGGACCCTGCGCGGCGGCGGATGAAGCGGTGATGAACGGAGCGGAGCCGCGGCTCGGGCCGGATCAGCGTCGGGCATTGCAAGTTCACGCCAACGTCGCATTGACCACTGACATGTCAGAGAACTAGAAAGCGCCAACGTTTCCGCGGGGCGCACATGGCCAATCTCGACAAGTATCTTACCATCGAAGACCTGATGAAGGCCGCGAAGCGCCGCGTGCCCAAGATGTTCTTCGATTATGCGGACTCGGGCTCGTGGACCGAGAGCACCTATCGCGACAACAGCTCCGACTTCGAAAAGATCAAGCTTCGGCAGCGCGTGGCGGTCAATCTCGAAAACCGCAACCTCGCAACGACGATGATGGGTCAGCCCGTGTCGATGCCGGTTGCCATCGCGCCCGTCGGCTCGACCGGCATGCAGTCGGCCGATGGTGAGATCAAGGCGGCGCGGGCGGCGGAGAAGTTTGGCATCCCGTTCACGCTCTCGACCATGGCGATCTGTTCGATCGAGGATGTGGCCGAGAACACGTCGAAGCCGTTCTGGTTCCAGCTCTACGTGATGCGCGACAAGCCGTTCATCGAGCGGCTGATCGACCGCGCCAAGGCCGCCAAGTGCCCGGTGCTGGTGCTGACGATGGACCTGCAGATTCTCGGGCAGCGCCACAAGGATATCCGCAATGGGTTGAAGGCACCGCCGCCGATCACCCCGAAATTCCTGTTCGAGATCGCCACCAAGCCGGCCTGGGCTTTTGGCATGCTTGGCACCAAGCGGCGGACCTTCCGCAATATCGCCGGGCATGTCACCGAAGCGGTGGATCTGGCGTCGCTCAGCCAGTGGACGGCGACGCAGTTCGACCTGACGCTGAACTGGAAGGACATCGCCTGGATCAAGAAGCGCTTCGGCGGCCCGGTGATCGTCAAGGGCATCCTTGACGCCGAGGATGCTCGGCTGGCGGTGGAGAACGGCGCTGACGGCATCATCGTCTCCAACCATGGCGGGCGGCAGCTCGACAGCGCGCCCTCGACCATCCGGGTGCTGCCCGAGATCGTCGATGCAGTGGGCAACCGCACCGAAGTGCTGATGGACTCGGGCATCCGCTCCGGCCAGGACGTGTTGAAGGCGCTGGCGCTCGGCGCCAAGGGCACCTTCGTGGGTCGCGCCATGGCCTTCGGGCTGGGCGCCGGCGGCGAGGCGGGCGTCACCCGGGCGCTGCAGATCATCAACAAGGAGATGGACGTCACCATGGCCCTGATGGGCGAACGCGACGTCAACAATATCGGGCTCCACAACATCTATTCGAACGACCTGCTGAAGCGGCAGGGCTACTGAGAATCGGCGGGCGGGGCAGGGCCCCGCCCGCACTCCATCAGGCAGTCAATGCCGCCTCGCGCTCGTCGGCGATCGACCAGTTGTAAATGCAGCGATCGAGGCCGATGGCGATCTCGACCACCAGCACGTCGATCTCGCGCGTGCCGCCCTTGCCGGTGACCACGGCCTTCTCAGGGAAATCGGTGCGGCGCGAGATCGAGGCGACCTCCATCCATTTGTCGCCATTGTCGACCTCGATATCCATGGTGATCTCGGAATAGGCCGGCAGCCGGTCGGACGGGACGATGCGGGTCGGCAGGCGGGTCACCGCGGCGATCATCCGGCGGACCGGTTCGAGCACTGCGCTATGGTAGTCGTTGGCGGTGTCGGCGGTATAGGCACACTGGAATTCCAGTTGCCAGAACTCCTTGAGCCGCACGTGCCGGGTGGATTGATCCTGCTCGCGGCGAAAGGATTTACCGGCCTGCCAGACGCAGAACGGCAGCCGGGTGCGGGCGTGGCTGTTCAGCTGATGCGTCATGTAGACATAGGTGGACGGTGTGGTCTCCGGCCGCAGCACCAGTTCGCGCTCGGTGTCGGAGGCGCGCTGCTGCACATAGATATCGTCATCGCCATAGGCCGATGAGATCAGCTCGCGCGGCGTCAGGATCGGCGCCTCGACGCGGCGGATATCCCATGCAGGATTGATCGAGCGCAACAGGACGGTGACCTCGGCGGAGATGTAGGAGATGGCGCTGTCGCGCAGGCGGATTTCGCGCTCGTTCCAGTGGACGAGCCCGTTGGCGTCATAAAGGGAAAGCATGCTGCTCTCTCGTTCTCAGGGTATCGGGATGTGGTTCGGGCTTTACGTCTCCGGTGGGCGGAGACGGCGCATGCCGAACCCCCGCGTCTAGCCGAAGACGCCAATACCTCGACGACCGGCGCCGCCAAGGGCGGCCGGAACGACGGATGCAGCAATGTTCGCGGACTGGAACATGGGCCGGAACCTATGCGAGGGCGCGTCGCCGCGCAAGCGCCCGGTCAGACGCCCCAGTTGCCACCGGGCACGCCGTCCGGCCGCCAGGTGAGCTGCTGGTAGACTTTCTTCGCCACCGCCTGCATCTGCGCTTCGGGCAGGTCGCCGACCACCGTGCAGGTGATCTTGTCGTTGGCCCAGTAGAAGGCATCGAGGTTGTCGCGCGCCGTGAATTCCTTGTCGGTGCGACGGTCGGGCAGGGCGGCGGTGATGTAGACGGTGACCCGCTCCTGCGCCGCGTTCTCATACATCAGTTGGGCGGCCGGCCCGCTCGGCTCTGCGCCATAACCAGGCAGCAGGCGGCCGCCAACCAGGGTGAAGCCATCAGCGGCCAGGTCGGGCGGATTGATCGGGCGTTCGACGCGGTTCGACAGCCACGACACCAGATGGTCCTTGTCGCTGGCTGCGACCTCCACGGCGTGGCGCTTTTCCTTGACGTAGAGCGCGTGCGCGGTGACCGCCGAGGCGATCAGCTCCTGCCGTGGCGGCGGGCTGAAATAGTCGCGGCCGGCCCAGCCGAGCGCGCCGCCCAGCGCCAGCGTCACCATGGCGGCGGCCGCCGCCTGCGCCCAGCCGAAGCTGCGATTGGCGGCCGGCGAGCGCGCGATCAGGCGTGGATCAAGCCGCGACGGCACGGTTTCGTCGGCGGTGCTGCCGAACAACGCGGTCAGCGCCTCGTTCTGGCGCTGCCAGCCGGCGAGCTCGGTGGCCTTGTCAGGATGGGCTGCGAGCCAGGCTTCGACCTCGGCGGCCCGCTCCGGCGGCAACTGGCCGTCGACAAAGGCGTGGAGGTCGGTTTCGGAAATCGGAGCGAGGTTCGTCATTTGACCGACCTCAATCTGGGTTCGTCGCCGCTGCCGGTCAACGCGCGGAGCGCTGCACGGGCGCGGCCGAGACGCGACATCAGGGTGCCGGCCGGGATGCCGAGAATGTCGGCGGCATCCTGGTAGCTCATGCCCTCGAGCACGACGAGCAGCAGCGCCTCGCGCTGGTCGTCGGGCAGGCGGTCGATGGCGCGGGACATTTCGGCGAGGGCGATGCGGCCCGGCTGTGGCGCCGCGACCGAGGGTTCGGAAACAAGGCTGTCGATGGGAACGTGATCTCCGCGGCGGCGCTCGAAGCGAAGGTCGTTGCGCCAGAGGTTGATGAGGATGCGGAACAGCCAGGCCTGCAGCGGCCCGGTGGGGGCGAACAGGCTGCGCTTGCGGATGGCCCGCTCAAGGCAATCCTGGACGAGATCGTCGGCGCGGTCGGCATTGCGCGTCAGCGCACGCGCATAGCGGCGCAGCGCCGGTACCGTCGCCTCGATCTCATCCAGGAAGTCCATGTGGCAGCTGCCGGCTTACTTCTCGACGGCAGTGTGCCAGACCTCGCCGACCATGTCGCCGGTGGTATCGCCGGGCTTTTCGTCCTTGACCCAGAAGTAGAGCGGCCAGCCCTTGTAGGCCCACATCTTGGAGCCGTCGGTGCGATCGACCAGAGTGAAGTCGCCTTCGGGCTTGGCGCCGGCATCCGCGATCAGCGGCGGCCAGTTCTCGGCGCATTTGTCGTAGCAGTTGGTAACGCCGACGGCGTCCTTGTCGAAGGTGTAGAGCGTCATGTCGTTGGCGCCGACCAGCACTTCCTTGCCGCCGATCTCGGTCGACTTGATGGCCCCGCCGACATAGTCGTCGGCGATGGCTGCGGTGGCGAACAGGGCAAGCGCGGCAGCGCCGAGCGTGACTGCAAGTTTCATGATGTCCCTCCGTTGGGCTTGGGCACGGCTCTTGCCGGCCCTCACCATGCTCAACACCGCGGCGCGAGGTCTATTCCCGACCCCGAGCATTTTTCTTCGGATTTGATCGGAGCGGCTGGTGGACAGTTCCGCCGCTGCCTGTTCATCTAGCCGCCAAGGCCGGATGGGACGGCCAGGCAACAAGCCAAGAGGAGGACTACCCGTATGAAGAGGCGTGAATTCTTCAAGTCGGCCACCGCGATCACCGCCAGCGCCGCAGCAGCGACGACCCTTGCCGCCCCGGCGCTGGCGCAGAGCCAGCCCAAGATCACCTGGCGGCTCGCCTCGTCGTTCCCCAAGGGGCTCGACACCATCTATGGCGGCGGCGAGACGCTCGCAAAATACGTGAGTGAGGCGACCGACGGAAACTTCACCATCGACGTGTTCGCGGCCGGCGAGATCGTGCCGCCGTTCGAGGTGGTGGATGCAGTCTCGGCCGGCACGGTCGAGATGGCCCACACCGTCGGCTACTATTTCTCGGGCAAGGACGTCGCCTGGGCGGCGCTCTCGGCCATCCCGTTCTCGCTCAATGCGCGCGGCATGAGCGCCTGGTACTACCATGGTGGCGGGCTCGAGCTCTCGAACGAGTTCTTTTCGAGCTACAACATTGTCGGCTTTCCGTGCGGCAACACCGCCGCGCAGATGGGCGGTTGGTTCCGCAAGGAGATCAACTCGGTCGCCGACCTGCAGGGCCTCAAGATGCGCATCGGCTTTGCCGGCGCGATCATGAGCAAGCTGGGCGTGATCCCGACGCCAATGCCGGGTGGCGAGATCTACAATGCGCTCGAGAAGGGCACGCTCGATGCGGCCGAGTGGGTTGGCCCCTATGACGACGAGAAGCTCGGCTTCCAGAAGGTCGCGCCGTACTACTACTATCCCGGCTGGTGGGAAGGTGGGCCGACCGTGCACGCTCTCATCGGCAAGGCCAAGTTCGAGGAGCTGCCGCCGGCCTACCAGTCGGTGCTGAAGACCGCCTGCCAGGCGACCAGCAACGACATGCTGGCCAAGTACGACTACGTGAATCCGACGGCGCTCAAGAAACTGGTGGCCGCCGGAGCGCAGCTCAAGCCGTTCAGCCCCGAGATCATGGAAGCGGCGTTCAAGGCGTCGAACGAGGCCTATGCCGAGTTCGAGGCTGCGAGCCCGGCGTTCAAGAAGATCTGGGACTCGATCAAGGGCTTCCGCAAGGATCACTACTTGTGGAACCAGGTGGCCGAGCTCAACTTCGACGCGTTCCTGCAGGCCCAGCAGCGCGCCGGGACACTGGAAGGCCCGGCGATGTAAAGGACTGACTCTGTGAGCAGCGAAGGGCCCGGTTCGCCGGGCCCTTTTTCTTCACCCCAGGTCGGCTGCCGGCTCACCAAAATACTCGGCGTCATCCCAGAGTTTGGGCTGCGGACCCGTCTTGCCACCGCTGTCAGTTGAAGCTCGGCGGTGGCGGCGCCTCGTAGGTAGGGGCGGGTGTGCCGAAAGATGGCGGTGGTGGAGCCTCGAAAGTGGGGGTGGGCGTCGCGCCGCCGGTCGAAGGCAGCACGATCTTGACGCTGTCGAGGTCGACCTCCGGGGTCTTGTCGAGAAAGAAGGTCACGAGCTCCGGGAAGGCGATGAGGATGCCGACGAGGATCAGCTGCAATACCAGCCAGGGGATCGCCCCCATGTAGATGTCGCGGGTCTTCACCTTGTCGCGCGGGACGATGCCGCGCAGGTAGAACAGCGCGAAACCAAAGGGCGGGTGCATGAAGCTGGTCTGCATGTTGGCGCAGATCATCACCCCGAACCACACCAGGTTGATCCCCATGGCCTCCGCCACCGGCGCCAGCAGCGGAATGACGATGAAGGCGATCTCGAAGAAATCGAGGAAGAACGCCAAGACGAAAATGAAGATGTTGACGAAGATCAGGAAGCCGACCACGCCGCCCGGCAGGTGAGAGAGCAGGTGCTCAATCCAGTGACCGCCGCCGACGCCCTGGAACACCAGGCTGAAGACGCGGGCGCCGAGCAGGATGAACACCACCATGGCGGTGAGCCGCATGGTCGAGTTCATCCCCTCCCACATCAGCCCCCAGCTCAGCCGCTTGTTGAACCAGGCGAGGAGGATGGCGCCGACGACGCCCATGGCGCCGGCTTCGGTGGGGGTGACAAGGCCGAGCAGGATAGTGCCGAGCACGATGAAGATCAGCGCCAGGCTCGGCACGGTGCCGCGGATGATCTTTGCCCAGAGCGGCCAGCCGCGCAGGGTCCGCGCCTCGGGCGGCAGGGCCGGCACATCCTGAGGCCGGAAGATCGACAGGATGAACACCCAGCCCATGAACAACAGGACCTGGACGATCGAGGCGCCTGTAGCGCCGATATACATCTCACCGGGCGAGCGCTGCAGCTGGTCGGCCAGGACGATCAGCACCAGCGAAGGCGGGATTAGCTGGGTGATGGTGCCGGAGGCGGCGATGACGCCGGTGGCGTGGCGCACGTTGTAGCCGTAGCGCATCATCACCGGCAACGAGATCAGCCCCATGGCGATCACTGAGGCGGCAACCGTACCGGTGATGGCGCCCAAAATGGCGCCAACGATGATCACGGCGTAGCTCAGCCCGCCGCGGATGCCGCCGAACAGCTGGCCGAAGCCATCGAGCAGATCCTCGGCGAGGCCGGATTTCTCGAGGATCACCCCCATGAAGGTGAAGAACGGGATGGCCAGCAGCAGCTCGTTACTAAGCACGCCATAGAGCTGATAGGTGAGGTTGCCGAGAAAATTCGGGGCGATCAGGCCGAGCTCGATGGCAACGAGCCCGGAGAACAGGCCAATCGCGGCGAGCGAGAAGGCCGCCGGGTAGCCGATGATGAGAAACAGCACCAGCCCGCCGAACATGATCGGCGCCATGTTTTCACGGATCACGTCGATCATTGCAGCGGCTTCTCGTAGGCGAACTCGCGGACATAGTCCGTGGTGAGGGCTGCAATGCACTTGATGATCTCGGCGATCCCTTGCAGCAGCAGCACTGTGAAGCCGAGCGGCAGCATCAGCCGCACCGGCCAGCGCGGCAGGCCGCCGGCGGCATTGGACATGATGTTCTGCGTCCAGGCCTGCACGAACCATGGCCAGGTGAACCAGATCAGCAGGAGGCAGAGCGGCAGGAGGAAGAACAGCCCGCCGAGCAGGTCGATCCAGGTTCGCGCCTTCTCGCTGATGGCGCCGTAGAACAGGTCGACGCGCACATGCTCGTTGAGCTTCAGCGTCCAGGCGCCGCCGAGCATCACCATGCCGCCGAACATGTACCAGACGGATTCGCTGAGGACGTTCGAATACTGAGTATAGAACGACACCAGCCCGCCAAAGATGCCGCCGCCATAGCTGCGTTCGAGCCAGATCATGCCGCTGATCGAATAGCGGAAGATGGCGTTGAAGGCCGAGACCAGCGCCGAAAACAGCACCAGCCAGATGGCGACCAGCCCGACACGTCGGCTCAGTTCGTCGATAACGCGCGTAAAGCGCAAAGCCAGCGCCATTGGCGGCTGTTCCCCCGGCTCCTCGGTTTCCTGCCCGGCCCGCTCTGTTGGCGAAGTCCGGACCGCAAGGCAACATGCGTCGGTGGGTCGCGTCAACCGCCGAACCGACGGTTTGTTGTGAACTGGTACATTTGACAAAATAAATTGTCTAATGTAGCTGTGACGCATGCGGAACGAGACCCCGGCGCTGATCGAGGATGCAGACAAGGCGCGGCAGGCGATGACGCCGCTGCGGCTCAAAATGCTGGCGCTGCTGCGCGAGCCGGGGTCGGCGGCGACGCTGGCGGCGGAGCTTGAACTGCCGCGGCAGAAGGTCGGCTATCACCTGCATGCCCTCGAGAAGGCCGGGCTGGTAACGCCGGCTGGTGAGCGGCAGCGGCGCGGCTTCACCGAGCGACTGTTCGTCACGAGGGCCGGATCGTTCGTCGTCGATCCGTCGATCCTCGGGGTGCCACCGGCGGTGGAGAAGCAGGATCGGTTTGCTGCCGCGCACCTGGTGGCGCGCTCAGCCGAGACAGTGCGCGAGGTGACGCGGATGCAGGCGGCGGCCGCCGAGGAGGGGACACGACTCCTCACCTTCACCATCGAGGCGGATGTCGGCTTTGCTGCACCAGGCGATGTCGAGGTCTTTGCCGAACGGCTGACGGCGATGGTTGCGGGATTGGCGGAAGAGTTTGCACCGAAAGACGACGGGCGACGCTACCGCCTGCTGATCGGCGGGCATCCGGCAATCAAGGGCAAGGCGCCTGACAGGATCAACTGAGGGAGTTCAAGATGGCTGAGAAGCAGGATCGGGTCATCGTGGAGATGACCATTGCGGCGCCGGTGGAGACGGTGTGGGCAGCGATGCGCGACCCCGAGCAACTACTCAACTGGTTCGGCTGGGACGCCGATACGCTCGCGGAAGAGATCAAGTTCATCTTCTTCGACCACGCCGAGGCCGACGAGGCCAGCCGGGTGATTGCGTTCGGCGAGTATGAAGGGAGCGCTGACCGGATCGAGCTCAGAGCCTCTGCTGGCGGCACTATCCTCAGGGTGGTGCGCAGCACATCGATCACCGGCGACTGGAGCGCCTTCTACGAGGACACCTGGGAAGGCTGGACCACATTCTTCCAGCAGTTGCGGCACTATCTGGAACGGCATCCCGGAGCGAAACGGCGCACGTTGTTCCTGTCGGGCAAGCGGCAGGCGCCGGGCGAGTTACCGGTCGAGGCGCTCGGGCTCACGGCGCTGCGCGGTGCTGCGGGCGGCAGCAAGGCGTCGTTCGAGCTGCCGCTGGGCGAGGTGGTTGTCGGTACCGTGTGGCACCACTCGGCCAACCAGGTGGGGATGAGTGTCGACGCTTGGGGCGACGGGCTGATGGTGATTACCGACCAGCCGGCGCCGAATGGCGGACCGAATGGCGGCGGCAACGCCGTGCTGACGACCTTCGGGTTGTCGGACGCAGCATTCGCGGCGCTTGAGCAGCGGTGGACGGCGTGGTGGGGTGAGCGGTTCGTGAAGGCGGGGTGATTGGTGGGTTGACTGAGAGAGACGGCCCCCTCCCGGCCTCCCCCATGAAGGGGGAGGTGAAGAGTCTAGGCTCTGTCTTCGATCGTGCCAAGGCAACCGGCAGGGCACCTCCCCCTTCATGGGGGAGGATGGGAGGGGGCCGTCTGCTTCACAAAGCAGCCCGGAGGGTGCTTACCCCTCCAGCCAGGCCACCTGCTCAGCCGTCAGCTTGATGTCGAAGGCGTTCATGCTGTCGTCCAGTTCGCCGAGCTTGCGTGGACCGATCAGCGGGATCGACGGGAAGTCCTGGGCCAGCACATAGGCGAGGGCCACGTGGATCGGGCTCTTGCCGAGCTTGGTGGCGAGCTCGATCGCCCGGTCGCGGCGGACGAAGTTCTGCTCGTTGTACCAGACGCGGACCATCTCCTCGTTGTCACGCTTGTCGCGGCCGGCAAGGTCGGTGAAGAAGCCGCGGGCCTGGCTCGACCAGGAGAAGTTGGGAATCTGGCGATCCTTCAGCCACTGTTTCCACTCAGCGGTCGACGAGGTGACGCAGCCGGCCCAGATCGGGTCGAGCATTTCGGCGAGGGCGAAGTTGTTGGAGAGCGCGCCGGGCCGTTGCTTGCCGTGCTTGTCGGCGTAGGCGATAGCCTCGTCGAAGCGCTCGCGGGTCCAGTTGGAGCCACCGAACGGCCCGCGGATGCGGCCCTTCTTCACCTCGGCATCCATGGCATCGACGAACTCGCCGACCGGCACGTCGAGATTGTCGCGGTGCATGAAGTAGACATCGACATAGTCGGTCTGCAGGCGATCGAGCGACTGGGTCAACTGCTTGGAAATGACGTCGGGGTAGACCAGCGGGCTATGCGCACCCTTGCCGATCACCACGGCTTCCTCGCGCACGCCGCGCGACTTCTGCCATTCGCCGAACAGCTTTTCGGTGTAGCCGCCGGCATAGATGAAGGCGGTATCGAAGATATTGCCGCCCTTTTCCCAGAACGCATCGAGCAGGATGGCGCCCGAAGCGAAGGTGCGGAAATCCTCGAAGCCGAGAGCCACGGCAGATGCCGCCTTCTTCACCCCCGGAATGCTGCGCTTGGGGATCACCGTGCCGCCGGATTTGAGCGGACGGCCCGACAGCGTGTTGATGCGGCGGTTCGACTTCTCGATCGAAAACTCGATGCCGGCATCGGCGCGCCACTTGTCGAGCGCCCGGGCCTGGCCGAGGCTGTCGGCCCAGGTCATGCCGGGCGCGGTCAGTTCCTGCCGGCCGGCAAGGATGGCTTCGGCCGCGGCATCGGCTTCGAACGAGAACAGGTGCTTCTGCTTGCCGACGCTGATGGTCTCGCGGCTGCCGTCATTGCGGATGATGTCGATCTTGCCATCGCCGCCTTCACGGCCGCCATCGGCGAACCAGAAGTTCGGCACTTCGATACGGCCGTCGGAGCCGAGGATGCGCAGCACGTTGTCCTGGTTGACGAACACCGAGCAACTGACTTCGGCGATGATGCCATTCTCGAACTGCAGCAAGGCCGCGGCCCAATCGTCGGTGCCTTCGGCGTTGAGGCGGGCCATGCCGGAAACCTTCACCGGATCGGCGAACGGCCGGCCGAGCGAGGCGCCGGCGATGAAGCGCGACATCGAAACCGGGTAACCACCGACATCGAGGATGCCGCCGCCGGCGAGTTCGGAGGCGAAGATGCGGTGATCGGGGATGAACTTGCCCATCTGGAAGCCGAAGCTCGACTTGATGGCGCGCACTTCGCCGATGGCGCCGGAGTTCACCAGCTCCCACAGCTTCTGCGTCTGCGGGTGGAGGCGATACATGAAGGCTTCGCCGACGAAAGTGCCGGCCTTCCGGTGGGCGTGGATCACCGCGTCGACTTCGAAGGCGGTGAGCGCCATCGGCTTTTCGACCAGCACGTGCTTGCCGGCTTCGGCTGCCTTGATCGCCCATTCGGCATGGCCGGTATGGGGCAGGGCGAGGTAGACCGCGTCAACGTTGGGGTCGGCGAGCAGCGCATCATAGCCGTGGATGACGCGGGCGCCTGGGAAATCCTGAGCGAGGCCCGGCTTGTTCGGGTTGCGGGTGGCGATCGCCTCGAGCTTGCCGAGCCGCGAGTCCTTGAGGCCGCGGGTGAAATCCTTGGCGATGGCGCCCGGGCCGATGATGCCCCAGCGGATGGGGGCCTGAATGGTCATGATACTCTCCTCAAGAAAACGGGCCCCAGCGGCAGCGATTCCTGCCGCCGGTGCAAGTGGTTGGAAGTTATTTCACAGCGCCCAGCATGCCTTCGACAAAGCGGCGCTGGAGCAGGAAGAAGATGATGAGCGTCGGCAGCGTGGCGAGGATGGTGCCGAACAGGATCATGCCGAAATCGGGGGTGTAGGACGAGGTCAGCGACGAAATGACGAGCGTCGCCGTCTTCTGCTCGGGCTTGTTGAGCACGATCAGCGGCCACAGGTAATTGTTCCAGTTGGCCATGAACACGATGATGATCGCCGCTGCGTAGGTCGAGCGCATCGTGGGCAGGTAGATATAGAAGAAGATCTGCCACTCGTTCAGCCCGTCCACCCGGGCCGCGTCGCGCAGCTCGCCGGGAAACGCCTTGGTGGCCTGGCGGAAGTAGAAGATGATGAAGATCGAGGCGATGCCGGGCAGTACCACGGCGGCCACGGTGCCGACGAGCTTGAATGACGAGATCATCACGAACAGCGGCACCATCAGCGCCGCGAACGGAATCGAGAGCAGCAGCAGCATCAATGCGAAGATGCGCTCGCGGAACTTCGAGCGAAACATCTCGAAGCCGTAGCCGGCGAGCGAGGAGATGGCGAGCGTCAGCACGGTGCCGACAAGGGCGATGAAGGCGGAGTTCCAGAAGATGCGCGGCGCATCGACCGTCGCGAAGAAGTTGGCCGCGTTGACGAACAACTGATCGCCGAACGTCGCCTTGCCGATGCCGATATCGACCGAGCGGTTGGTTGCGCCGACGACCATCCAGAAGAACGGAAAGATCGAGACAAAAGCCGCAAGGCTCAGCAGCAGGTAGGTGATGGTGCGGCCGACGAGGTGCGGCAGGTGGAACGAGCGCGTGCGGCGCTCAATCCGTGAGGTGGCGAGGGGAAGGGCCTGGTCGGTCATTTGCTGCGATCCCGTGCGACGACAAACTGCAGGAAGCTCAGGACGGCGACGAGCAGCACGATGACCCAGGAGACGGTCGCCGAGTAGCCGAAGCTGGGCATGAACTTGAAGGTCAGGTTGTAGATGTAGAGCGACAGGGTCAGCGTCGAATCCGACGGGCCGCCCTGCGTGATGTTGTTGACCTCGTCGAAGAGCTGCAATGTGCCGATGGTCGAGATGATGGTGGTGAACAGGATCACCGGCTTAAGCATCGGGACGGTGATGTACCAGAACTGGTGCCAGCCCGAGGCGCCATCGATGCGGGCAGCCTCGTAGATCGAGCGGTCGACGTTCTGCAGCGCCGCCAGGTAGAACACCATGTTGTAGCCGGTCCAGCGCCAGGTGATGGCGATGATGATCAGGATCTTGGCCCAGAACGGATCCTGCAGCCAGTGGATCGGCTCCCGGATGATCCAGATCGCCATCAGCATGTTGTTGACGACGCCGTCGGTGGCGAACATCGATTTGAACAGGGTGGAATAGGCGATCAGCGAGGTGACGCAGGGCAGAAAGATCGCCGTGCGAAAGAAGCCGCGAAAGCGCAATTTGGGATCGTTCAGCGCAACTGCTGCCAAGAGCGCCAGGCCGATCATGATCGGGACCTGGACGACAAGGAACGTCAGGGTGTTGACCAGCGCGCGGATGAACACCGGGTCCTTGGTCAGCCGCACGATGTTGGCGAAACCGCCGAAACTGAAGTTCATCCCCTTACCGACCTGGAAGCTCATCCAGAGCGACCAGAGGATCGGATAGAGCATGAAGATACCGAGCAGCACGAGGGCGGGCGCGATGAACGTCCAGCCGGTGATGTGCTCGGTTCGGCCAAGTCTTGCG